>Ga0134126_10010921_pt1 | contig 11436 bp, 5 predicted proteins | sample KB31752_FD_96881 | JGI IMG/M metagenome (GOLD analysis project Ga0134126, IMG submission 96881) | Terrestrial soil microbial communities with excess Nitrogen fertilizer from Kellogg Biological Station, Michigan, USA - KB3-175-2 | ecosystem: Environmental > Terrestrial > Soil > Unclassified ... | reverse complement strand
GAACTTGCCGCGGGCGGCGGATTGCGCATGGTCTCCGGCGAAGATGTGGCGAGAGCAAAGAGTGAATTGCCGTTGAGTGACGAGGATTCCCTGGGCAAATCGACCCTACAACATTTGCGGATCAATCCCGGTGCGGATGTGGTCGTGGTTGGTTCATATACAACCCTTCCGACTGACCCCCAGCACAAGATCCGCCTTGATGTTCGCCTTCAAGACACTGCCGGCGGAGAAACCATTGCGGAAGAAGCTGTATCGGGGAACGAAAACGACATTTTTACCATGGTCGCCGACTTAGGCGAGAAATTGCGCCAGGAGCTTGGTGCGGGTCCTGTGACGGAAGAGAGCGCGCTTGCCACACGAGCAGCTCTCCCCTCCAATGAAAAAGCAGCTCGTCTCTATGCGGAAGGACGAGCGAAATTATGGGGATTCGATTTCTTTGCCGCTCGCGATCTACTCCGTGAGGCTATCGCGGCAGACCCGAATTTCCCGCTCGCTCACGCAGCTTTATCAGACGTATGGTGGCACACAGGGTACGATGCCAAAGCTCGTGTAGAGGCAAAACGGGCGATGGACCTCTCCAATCATTTGTCACAAGAACAGCGTCTTCTAGTTGAGGGGCAATATCAACGGACGATTCTAGATTGGCCCAAAACCGTCGAGACTTATCGATCCCTCTTTCAACTTTTCCCTGACAATCTGGACTACGGCATCTTATTTGCGTCCGCACAAATGCATCTTAGTCCTGTGGACTCATTGCAAACCTTGGCAGACTTACGACGTCTTCCATCGCCCCTTGGCGACGATGCGCGAATTGATATGACGGAAGCGTCCGCATGGATCAATCGTGACTTCACCAAAGCTCGCGCCGCAGCTATGCGAGCGATTGAAAAAGCGACTGCCCAAGGATCCCCGGTAATTGTCAGTCGAACGTATGGCATTCTTTGTCAACAGGAGCCCTCCATCAGTGCATCCGACGAGGCGATCAATGATTGCAAAAATGCCATGGAAAGTGGCATTGCGGCCAAGGACCCCAACGGTGAAGCGATGATGCGCACAGATCTTGCAGTGCTCTACTTCTTGCGAGGCGATATCGAAAAATCAGCACAAATGTTCCAGGAGGCAATTAAGAAATTTCGTCAGGTCGGCAATAGAGATGGTATTGCCACCGCACTAAGTAACTTTGCCGACGCGCGCCTTTCGCAGGGTGATCTAAAGGAAGCGAAGAAGTTGTTAGAAGAGGCAATTCCCGAGTACCAAACTATCGATGATCAGGAAGGCGTAGCGCTCAATCTTGACAGCTTGGGAGATGTCTCGCGGCAGAGCGGCGAACTCAATCGAGCCGAGACCGCATACAAACGTGCGGAATCTATCGCGCGGAAAATTGAAGACAGGAACGCAACTGCTTATGTACTGAATGGCCTTGGAGATTTAGCTTTGGACCGAGGCGATCTTCCCTTAGCTCGGAAATCTTATGAAGAAGCTTTTGGACTAAGGACCCAAGCCGGAGAAAAACAGACTGCTTCTGAAAGCCGCGTTTCTTTGGCGAAACTCGCCATTGAGGAAGGTCACGCTTTCGACGCCGAAACATCGGCGCGTGTGAGCCAACAACAATTTCAAGAAGAGCATCAGGACGACGATGAACTCGGCGCCGGCACTGTGCTCATCAACGCGTTACTTGCTCAGGGGAAACAAGGCGAAGCAGAAGCGGAATTAAAGGCAATTCAACAGCTCGGGAGCGGCAGCCAGAATCGTTTACTGCATTTAGAGTTCGAGTTGGCCTCAGGTCGCGTCCTCCTCGGCTCCAATCATCCCGAGGCGTCAGGTCCGCTGTTTCGCCAAGTAAAAATTGATGCACAACGTTATGGATTTGTCGGCCTCGAGTTCGAAGACGACCTCGCCTTAGCGGAGTTGGCGAAGAAAACAAAACGCGCAACGGAAGGACAAAATCAATTGCGTGCTTTGCAGAAGGCCGCCAGCTCCAAAGGCTTCGGCTTGATCGCCCGCAAAGCAGTCCAAGATCATTGATACTCGCTTATTTCTCCGTCCAATGGTTCCACATTTGCGGATTTGTTCGAACTGTAAAAAATTTAAGTGGCCGCCAGCCTCTTTGTACGTCGTTGATTTTTCTAATCGCCGTGCTTCCCAGTTGTCCCTTTTTCAAAACACTGTGCTATCGGCGGCAAGAGAGGACGACAAAAAAAGAAAAACCCAGGCGAATGTTCTGTTAGCCATGTCGTTTCACGGGCCTATGGCGGATGCTCAACGATTCCAGACGCGATGTTGTGTGCGTCAGGGGGGTACATCCTTTATGTCAACCATGCGCATCTACCAAAAGTAACCAGCCTTTAAGATGACCCAGTAGCGAGAATCTTGTTTCATTGCTATAGTGATCCTGGAACCATCCGCATGGTGTCACCAGCCAATTATCGAAGCGGCGTAGTAAGGCGGCCAGCTTACTTTTGGCTACTAATCTTGTTCGCTGTTCTTGCGTTGGCTACTGCCGTAGTTACACGCACAAGCGTGTTTACTGTTTCTCACGGTATTTCCGTAAATGATAATAGTGCCGGTACAGTCCGGCAACATATGGACAGCGACGGCGTGCCATGGGTACCGCCGATTATTACGGTAATCATGGCCTCGCTTGTCATCCTGGCTTATCCGCGGATTGCTCCCGATGGGCCACTGATTCCCGATCTCTTCTATAAAGAAACTCTTTACAATCGTCCCCCGCCCACCTGCTAAGTCTCTCTGTATTCGCGTAACTGACTTGCATTCCTGTACATACTGCTGCGCACCGGACAAGATAAAGCCGGATTGATCTGCGGCAGAATGTGTTTCACCTGGAACCGAACGGAAGATTCTGCGTACGCCCGGCCCAGCAGTCATGACAGGAAATCGGCAAGCCTCCAGCTCTGAAGTTTTCTGAGCTGCGCTCAGGCCCAAAGCGAGCCGGTTGCGTTTATCACGGATGAGATCCCTGTGGTCCTCACTTTGTTCCACAACTACTTGCCGTACCGTGTGCGAGTCCCGTCTCCGGGTTGTTCACGGTCCGCGCAGCAGGCTTAAACGAATAGGTGGCGCTTTATGGATGAAAACTCACAGATGAAGCAACGATGGAAGCACATAACAATTTTTGGGATGCTGACGGTCATCATTTGCGTCCTCGGCGTCTTGCGATTTTCCTCGACGAAAAAGGCCCATGCCGCTCAAACCGCGACGCAGCGATTGCGTCCAGTCGCTGTAGTGCTGGCGGGAAGAGGGTCGATCGTAAATGCGCTTGAGCTTTCGGGCACATTTCGCGCTTACCAGGAAGTAGACGTGCATGCCAAAGTGGCGGGCTATATCCGCCACATCTTTGTGGATGTAGGCGACAAGGTTAAACAGGGCCAGGTCCTGGCAGTGCTTGAAGTCCCGGAGTTGAACGCGCAGGTCATGGGAGCAAAGGCGGAGATGCAGAGTGACCAGAATGCAATTCAGCGCGCACAAAGCGAAGTCGAACGAGCCCAATCAAGCCACTCTGATTACCATTCTGCTTACACCCGGCTGAAGCAAGCCTCCAGCGCAGAACCTGGTCTCATCGCCGAGCAGGAGCTTGATGATGCTCTCGCTAAGGACAAAACCAGCGAAGCTGAAGTCGTCAGCGCGCAAGCCGAACTTGCAGAATCCCAAAGCCAGCTTGCCGCAGCCCAGGCGAACCTTGAACGGCTTAATGCGCTTCAACAGTACTCGCAAATCACAGCTCCCTTTGCCGGAGTTGTCACAAAACGTTATGCCGACACCGGCGCCTTAATTCAGGCTGGTACATCTTCAGACACACAATCCTTGCCTGTTGTCAGGTTAGCCGAATGGTCAAGGCTCCGATTGTTAGTACCGGTGCCTGAATCGGCTGTTCCGCAGGTCCATCTGGGAGCCACCGTGACGGTCCGCGTCCCCGCGCTGGCCCGCACGTTCGAAGGAAAGGTTGCGCGTTTCTCGGATGATCTGGATCAGCAGACCCGAACGATGGATACGGAAATCGACGTTGAGAATCATGATGGAACACTCGTCGGAGGTATGTACGCGGAAACAGATTTCACGCTCCAAAGAAGCAACCGGACCGCCCTCACCGTACCGGTGCAAGCCATCACCCGCAACGGTACGACCTCCACTGTGATGGTTGTCAATTCGCAGGGTGTGATTGAAGAACGAGATGTAACGCTGGGCGAGGAAGGCTCTGCTCGAGTGGAAATTAAAGCTGGTCTATCGCCCCGGGATGAGGTGGTTGTCGGCAACCGCTCAGACCTTAGGGCTGGCGAAAAGGTCTTGCCGAAAACCGTAAGCGTTGCGGCAGCGAATATGGAGGCGGGTTCCTGATGTCCAGATTTGCGATCAAGAATCCCTACTTCATTATCGTCTGCTGTCTCGTCATCGCGATTGTCGGAACAACCGTGCTGGCGCGAATGCCGGTGGACCTGTTTCCACCCATCAATATTCCTGTTGTCGTGGTCGCTACGTTCTATTCCGGCATGCCTCCGGAGCAGATCGAGACCGACATTACAGGGCGGTTCGAAAGATTTTTTACGCTGGGCAGCAATATTGACCACATGGAGTCCCGCTCACTGCCGGGCGTAAGTCTTATCAAAATTTATTTCCAACCGGGAACGGACCCGGACGCCGATCTTAGCGAGATCTCCAATCTTGCCATGGCAGATCTCAGAAAGCTTCCACCGGGCACTCTGCCTCCTGTGGTGCTGAAGTTCGATGCGTCCAGCCTGCCAGTCTGTCTGATCACTCTAAAAGGCCAGGGGCTCAATGAAACCCGGCTGCGCGACCTGGGCCAGTACGATGTGCGCAACCAGGTCGCCAATGTGCCCGGCGCTTCTGTTCCGCAACCGTTTGGCGGACGCTACCGCCAGATCATGGTTTACGTCGATCCTCTCAAGCTGCAAGCGCACGAGCTGAGCGTGATGGATGTGGTACGGACGGTCAATGACAGCAATTTGATTCTGCCCGCCGGCGACGTAAAGATCGGCCCTATTGATTACAACCTCTACACCAACAGTCAACTGCCAACTACGGAGGAGATCAATCGCCTTCCTCTCAAGACTGTAGGAAATGCCTCTGTTCTGGTGGAGGATGTCGGCAAAGCCCTCGACGCCCACGAAATTCAAACCAATGTCGTGCGGGTGGATGGCCAGCCTTCGGTTTATCTGCCGATCCTGAAACAGGGCGGCGATACAAACACCATTGCCGTGGTCAATGGGATTAAAAACGCCGTCCACAATCTGATCGACGTTCCCAAACAATTGGTCGCGCGGGTTGTTTTCGACCAATCCATATTTGTGAAGAAAGCAATTGAAAACCTGCTTCACGAAGGCGGCATTGGGCTATTGCTAACCGGGTTGATGATTCTTTTGTTCCTCGGCAGCATGCGGGCTACGGCTGCCGTCTTTCTCTCGATTCCATTGTCAGCATTGGCAGCGTTTCTGGCGATCAGTGCGCTGGGAGGTACGGTCAACACAATGGTGCTTGGCGGGTTAGCCTTGGCTTTCTCCCGGCTCATTGACAATTCGGTGGTCGTGCTGGAAAACATCTTCCGGCATATGGAGATGGGAGAGCCTCCAGAAATCGCTGCCGAAAAAGGCGGGCAGGAAGTCGCATTGCCGGTACTAGCTGCCACCCTTACAACGATTGTGGTTTTCTTCCCGGTCGTTTTTCTCTACGGAGTCAGCCGCTTCCTCTTTGTCGCTTTGGCCTCAGCGGTTGTGCTTTCCATGCTCGCCTCCTTCTTCGTGGCCATGACAGTAGTTCCGCTTTTCTGCGCCAAGCTGATTAAGTCCCCTCACCTTGTGCATGAGCACGAGGTCAGCAACTCCCGGTTCGGACGCATCATCAGCGGGTTTAATCAGTATTTCGAAAAACTGATTCGTTATTACGATCACACAGTTGCCCGTGCTCTCATCCGCCCCGTACTCACTACAGTGGGGCTTGTGGGCATAGCTCTACTGAGTTTTTCCCTCTATCCACTGCTTGGAGTCGCTTATTTTCCGCGAACGGACCCCGGTCAGTTTGTGATTAACCTCAAAGCGCCCTCAGGAACGCGCCTCGAACTTACCGAGCAGGAGGTCCAGCGCGTCGAGGACGAAATCCGCAAGGTCGTCCCGCCAAATGAACTCTCGATGATTGTTTCCAACATTGGCGTCACGCCCGGCTTCTCCGCCATTTACACGCCGAATTCAGCAGAGCATACGGCCTTTGTGCAGGTCAGCCTGAAAGAAGACCACAAGGTAGGCAGCTACGAATATATGAACCGGATGCGCATTGCATTGCGCAATGATCTTCCGGAACTTAGCGCTTATTTTCAGTCCGGCGGCTTGGTCGATTCCGTGCTTAATCTGGGTTTGCCTGCCCCGATTGACATCCAGCTCAGCGGGTCGGACCTGGAGAAGACCTACAAGAGCGCCAGTCAGATTGCCAGTCAGGTGCGCCGTCTCGACACCGTCAGCGACGTTCTGATTCCGCAGGACGTGGACTATCCCGCTCTTAGAATCAATATTGACCGCGAACGCGCCAGCCTTGTCGGTCTGAGCCAGAAAGAGGTCGTTGACAATGTCATCACCGCATTGACCTCCAACCAGATGATTGCCCCAAGCTACTGGGTGGATCCAAAGAGTGGCAATGACTATCTGCTCACCGTGCAATATCCCGAGACGCAAATTCACACGTTGAACGATCTTAAGCAGATTCCCATTCGGGCTTCGGCGAACCACGAAACAACCCAGCTGGATTCAGTCGCCAACATTACACACTTCGAATCACCAACCGAGGTAGATCACTATCAGTTGCGCCGGGTAATCGACATTTATGTCGCGCCCAAGGGCGAAGATCTGGGCAAGCTGACCAGTTCGATCGAGCGAATTATTTCTCACACTCAGTTGCCTGAAGGAATTCGAGCTACGCTTCGCGGTTCCGTCCAAGGCATGCGTTCCTCTTTTAAGAGTTTTGGGATCGGCCTGCTGCTTTCCGTGGCGCTCGTTTACCTGATTCTGGTAGCCCAGTTCCGATCGTTCCTCGATCCATTCATCATTCTCTTCGCCATTCCGCCGGGATTAAGCGGCGTGCTTCTTATTCTTCTGCTGACAAATACGACGTTGAACATCATGTCGCTCATGGGACTGGTAATGATGGTCGGCATTGTTGTTTCAAACAGCATTCTGATTGTGGATTTTGCGCGAAGCCTGTGGGCCCAAGGCACACCGCTTCAGAAGGCTGTGGCTGTTGCCAGCCGCATCCGTCTCCGTCCCGTTCTGATGACATCTTTGGCCACCATCATCGGATTAATTCCGATGGCGCTGAAGCTGGGAACCGGTTCTGAAGCATATGCTCCGCTGGCCCGCGCCATCATTGGCGGCCTTATAGTTTCCGTCGTGGTCACGGTGTATCTGGTCCCTGCAGCCTATCTGTGGGCCCATCGCGGAGACAAAACAAGTCCGGAGGTGCAGCCCGCATGATCGGCAAATCCGGCTTCCTCCTCTGCGCTTTGCTGTTTCCTGCTGCTGGTTTCGCCCAGCAGAATTTGCCGGATAGTCCACATGTGATGAATCTTTGGGCTCAGGACAATAGGCAGCCGGATGTTACGGTGCCAGGCGGGCAGTCAGTTGGCTTGATTCCAGCACCCACCAGTCTCCATCTTTCGCGCAAGGAGGCAGAAGATATTGCACTCAAGAATAATCCCACAATCTCCGTGGCCCGGCTCCAGGCGCTGGCGTCCCAGCAGGTCACGCGCGAAGTCAAATCCAGTCTGTGGCCCGCTGCTGTCGCGAATCTCACCGCAGTAGATGCCCACGATGACAGCCGCATCTCGGCGGGAGGATTGAACAATCCGATCATCTTTGAGCGAGCGGCGGACGGCGCAAGCGTGAGTCAACTCATCACGGACTTTGGACACACGACAAACCTTGTCGCCGGCGCACGATTGCAAAGCAAGGCCCAGGACCAGAATGCTTTAGCCACACGTGATGAGATTCTTTTGGCTGTGGATCAGGCATTCTTCAATGCCCTCCAGGCGCAGGCGCTTCTCAAGATCGCGCAGCAGACAGTACACTCGCGGCAACTGGTAAGCGACCAGGTTTCCGCGCTCACCAAGAGTAAATTGAAGTCAGAACTGGATCTGAGCTTTGCCAACGTAAATTTATCCCAGGCAAAACTGCTCGAATTGGACGCGGAAAACAATGCCCAGGCCGCAATCGCAAGCCTGTCGGCCGTTTTGGGTTATCCCAACCTGCAAGACATCAGTCTTGTAGAAGAAACCGAACTGGTCGCTCCACCGGCGGAAAACGCCGATCACCTTATTACAGAGGCCTTCAACCGGCGTCCTGAGTTGCAGGCTTTGGAATACCAGTCCGAATCAGACCTCAAACTGCGCAATGCGGCACGCGATGAGTTCTTGCCAAGCATTAGCGCCCTGGCAGCTATCGGCAACACTCCCTTTGGCGACAGCCGGCTTTCCAGTTGGTATGGCGCTGCGGGAGTGAATGTTCAAATCCCGATTTTTAATGGATTTCTCTATAACGCCAAAGCGCGCGAAGCCACACTGCACGAACAGGCGGCCTTAGAAAGTATCCTTGACCTTCGCAACCGGATCGCGCGCGATGTGCGTAACGCATGGCTCAACGCGCGCACCGCCTACCAGCGGTTGAGCGTCAGCGCGCAATTGCTGGGCGAAGCTGATCGCGCGCTGGACCTCTCACAGACCCGCTACAAGCTTGGATTGGGTTCCATCGTAGAACTGAGCCAGGCGCAACTTCAGCAAACACAAGCCCAGATTGGCAATGCACAGTCGAGATATGAATATCGCCTGGCTTTGGCAACGCTTGGTTATCAGACCGGCGGCGCAACGGTCACCGCCGTTCCAGCTTCTCCCGCGCCAAAATCGCGGATCAAAATCGGCGAAGTCTCCAACCAATACATGCCCAGCAACATGGGCATGTACCAGCCCGTATCCATAAAGGATTTTTATTTCGACATCCAGCCCCAAACGCTCCAGGTGCGCATCGTCGTGGATTACACCTATCCGGACGAAAGCGTGTTGGGAAAGAACGGTTCCCAGAGTGGCCCGCCGCCACTCACGGCACAAATTTCCGGTTTGCGGTATGACGCTGCCGAACACGCCGTTGTCTACGAGGCAAATGGGACCCGTACCGTTTGTGCACAAACGGAAGAACGCAGGAATGTCTTCGGCAAACACTTGACCGTAAAAAATACGGGTGCCTGCGACGTTACGACCGGGGATGCTGTCCATCCCGCGGCCGACGGCTGGCGAATTCACCGCGGGCAGACGCTGAATACTTATTTTGAAGTGCATTAATTAAGGAGAACGCTATGTTTGCCGGGAAAAAGAGGGGGCCAAGCGCGCCAACAAAGCAATCCCGTCTGCTCATGATTTCCACGGTACTATTCCTCACGGGTACTGCATTTGCCATCAATGCGCCCTCCATACGAATCAGAATCGACACAGTTCCGGATCATTATTCGCCAACCGACGCCACTATTAATGAACCTGTCTCCATGCAGGATTTCCATTTTGAGGTAAATCCGGAAACGCGCAGGGCACGGATAGTGGTGGATTACTCCTATCCTGACGAATTCATGTATGAGCGCAATGATGACAATCGAGGTCCCAAGCCAACCATTGCGCAGATTCCCGGCCTTAAGTACGACGTAGTGAACCAGCAAGTTGTGTATTGGGCAAACGGGAAAATTTCAGTCTGCGCAAATGTTGAGGACCACAAAGGAATCTTCGGACGACATCTTCGGGTTAAAAGCACCGGTGTGTGCACGGTGAAAGTTGAAGATGTTAAGCACGCCAAAGATGATGGTTGGGCCATTCGACGATTCAAAGCCATAGATACCTACTTTGAAGTCCGCTAAGCATTTCCTTAAGCCAAACTGTGTCAGGTTCTTTTGTCGGTAACCGCCTCCAGTAGCCGGGAAGACTTTATGGAACTCCTTGCGAAAACAACAATCCATAGCTTTTGATTGACGCGACACGATCCAAACTGTCGCGATAAAGCTTAAGGAACTGTAAGGTTTCAAACGCGTCTCCGTGGATCCCGGCTTCTGCTGGATTGATATGGATGGCGCGCCGCAAATTCACTCAATTTCGGGATTCTTGATAAATCCGGGTTTATGCAAGATAGAAGATTTGTTCCATACTTTCCCACCAGTCAAAATTATCGCGCTTGAGAGGGGAAAACCGCACCTCTTAGCAGGGTACGAACGATATTGTGAGAAAGGAATATTCGGATGACAAGAATCTGCCAGGGAGGGCGTTCAGGTGTGGTGAGCGCTCGCCCCCCTCATCCCAAGCAGATGCCAGGCAATGTCTGATTTGATCGCCTGGTCGGGAAGAAAGCATCGCCAAAACAATGCCTCCTGCATTGGTTCATCCATTGCAAGGTAAAAATTAGCACCATGGGAAAGGGCTGTCAAGCGGCCAATTTATTTTTTCGAACTGGAACAATTCTCCATCTCGATTTGTTTCCAGCCTAGAATCCATCTATCCAGAAAAGAGCGCGCAAGCTCACTCGCCGATTGACACATCTCAATCCACCGCATAGAATCCCAGCGATTGGATCATCCAATGAACATCTATCAAGCAAATATTTATTTCCGCCACGGGCAGAAATGAGAATGATCGAGATTTAAGGAGAATCGGTATCATGAAGAAATTGCGTTTCAAGCTGGCTGCCTTCATTGCTCTTGCCGCATTCACAGTTCCATCCCATTGCTTTGCGCAGTCTGATCACCTGGCGGCAAAATGGTCCTTCGATGAGAGCGACGGTGACGCCGCCCGCGACTCGGTACGCGGCACAAACGATGTGATCAAAGGGATCTTTAAACATGTGGATGGTCTTTCAGGCCATGCGCTGCGATTCGATGGAGAGACTACCTCGATTACTCAGCCAGCGCAGGATTCTCCGGAGATTTCAGACGCATTTTCGGTCGAGGCATGGATTGCAGTAAGCACCTATCCGTGGAACTGGGTGCCTATCGTTGATCAAAGTCATATAGAGAGAGGCAGAAATGGCAGCGGTTATTGGGTGGGAGTTGATGCGTTTGGCCACCTGGGAATGCAGGTTTCGGTAAATGGAAAGTTTGAAACGGTCACGAGCAAAGATTCTTTGCCATTAAAGAAATGGAGCCATATTGCGGCCACCTATGCCAATGGCAAGGGACTCAGAATTTATATCGACGGCAAAGTTGTGGGTGAACTTGCGAGCCAGGGGACCTTTATCGCGGCCCCGCGCCAGGATTTGCTGATTGGGCGAGTTCGCGAAGCCACGCTGCCGCTGGGTTATATTCACCCGGAATTTCCTGTCTGGTATTCCTTCGACGGAATCATTGACGAGCTGCAACTCTTCAACACCGACCTGAATGAAAACGACATTGCCGCGG
>Ga0134126_10010920_pt1 | contig 11437 bp, 14 predicted proteins | sample KB31752_FD_96881 | JGI IMG/M metagenome (GOLD analysis project Ga0134126, IMG submission 96881) | Terrestrial soil microbial communities with excess Nitrogen fertilizer from Kellogg Biological Station, Michigan, USA - KB3-175-2 | ecosystem: Environmental > Terrestrial > Soil > Unclassified ... | reverse complement strand
TACGAGGTCGAGGCCCCGATGTCCACCTTCTTTCACCTGCCCGCAGTCGGAGGCGCGGTGCGGCTGCTCACCCATCTCGTGGTGCGCGAGGACGCGCATATCCTGTACGGATTTGGAACCGAGGAGGAGCGGCGCCTGTTTCGCAGCCTCCTCAAAGTCTCCGGGGTCGGGCCGAAGATCGCGCTCGCCCTGCTCTCGGGCCTCACCGTCGAGGCGTTCGAGCGCTGTGTACAGCACCAGGACGCGGCGGCGCTCACCCGCGTACCGGGCATCGGACGGAAGACCGCCGAGCGGCTGCTCGTCGAGATGCGGGACCGGCTCGGCGTGCCGGGAGAGACGGCGCAAACGGCCTCCCGCCCCCCGGCGTCGAGCCCCGCCGGTGAGGCGTTCGACGCGCTCGTCGCGCTCGGATACCGGCCGGCCGAGGCCTCGCGCTTGCTCGCGGCCGCCGGTCCCGGTACACACTCGACCGAGGAGCTGATCCGGCGCGCGCTGCAAAGCGCCGCGCGCGATTGATAGGAGCGCCCACCTTGGAAGCCGAAAGAATCGTTGCGCCGGCCCCTCGTCCCGAGGACGAGGCGATCGAGCGTGCCATTCGTCCGCGCCGCCTCGAGGAGTACGTCGGGCAGACGCCGATGAAGCGGCAGCTCGAGATCTTCGTGAGCGCGGCGCGGCAGCGAGGCGAGGCGCTCGATCACGTCCTCATCTTCGGGCCGCCGGGGCTCGGCAAGACGACGCTCGCCCACATCATCGCGGCTGAGCTCGGGGTGAACTTGAGGCAGACCTCGGGTCCGGTGCTCGAGCGCCCCGGGGATCTCGCCGGGCAGCTCACCAAGCTGCAGCCCCGGGACGTGCTCTTCATCGACGAGATCCACCGGCTGAGCCCCATCGTCGAGGAGGTGCTGTATCCGGCGATGGAGGACTGCCAGATCGACATCATGATCGGCGAGGGTCCCGCGGCGCGCTCGATCAAGCTCAATCTCAAGCCGTTCACGCTCGTCGGCGCGACGACGCGCGCGGGCCTGCTCACGTCACCGCTGCGCGACAGGTTCGGCATCGTGCAGCGGCTCGAGTTCTACGGTATCGAGGATCTCGAGCGGATCGTGCGCCGCTCCGCCGGTATACTCGGCGTGCCGATCGACGACGGCGGCGCACGCCGTATCGCGCAGCGCTCGCGCGGCACGCCGCGCATCGCGAACCGGCTGCTGCGCCGGGTGCGCGACTACGCGCAGGTGCGCGCCGACGGACGCATCGACGAGCGGATCGCGCAGGACGCACTCGACATGCTCGAGGTCGATCCCCAGGGATTCGACACGCTCGATCAGAAGCTGCTCACGACGATCATGGACAAGTTCGGGGGCGGTCCGGTCGGAATCGAGAACATAGCGGCCGCGATCGGCGAGGACCGGGGGACGCTCGAGGATGTCGTCGAGCCGTTTCTGATCCAGCAGGGGTTTCTGATGCGGACGGCGCGGGGGCGGATGGTCACCGCGCACACCTGGCGGCATTTCGGGCGAGCCGTCCCCGCAAGTGCCGCGGGCTCTCTCGCGTTGCCGCTCGAGGGCGGGAAATGAGGCCGTTCTGCTTTCCGGCGCGCGTTTACTGGGAGGACACCGACGCTGGAGGGGTCGTGTACCACGCGAATTATCTGAGGTTCCTCGAGAGGGCGCGCACGGAGTGGCTGCGCGCCGCGGGCATCTCACAGCAGGCGCTTGCGAGGGAGCAGGGCATCGTTTTCACCGTCATGAGCGTCGAGGTGCATTATCGCCGCCCTGCGCGGCTCGACGACGAGTTGCTCATCACTTGCTCGCCGCAGCGCTCGGGTGCGGCGTCGGTGTCGTTCGCGCAGCGCATCCTCCGCCGCTCCTCGGGCACCGCGGATGCGGTCGAGGAGCTGCCCGATGAGGGCGGCGCCAACTCGCCTCCGGATGCGGTCGCCGGCGCGCTGCTCGCCGAGGCCGACGTGCGCGTCGCCTGTGTCGATGCGCAATCGTTTCGGCCGCAGCGGCTGCCGCAGTTCTTGATCGACGTTCTTCACGAGAAGGAGCGTGCCTGAGATGCCGAACGACTTCTCAATCATTCGTATCATCATGCAGGCAAGCGTGATCGTGCAGATCGTGCTCGCGCTGCTGGCCTTCGCATCGCTCCTGTCGTGGGCGATCATTTTTCAGAAACGGATGCTTATCCGCCGGGCACGGCATGAGGCCGAGCAATTCGAGAACAACTTCTGGTCTGGCGGGGACCTCGCGCAGCTCTATCGCGGCATCGAGGCGCGCGGCGGAGCAACCGGCATGTCGAGCATCTTCGAGTTTGGATTCCGCGAGTTCGCGCGGCTCAGACAGCAGGGCTCGGTGCCGCCCGATCAACTGCTCGATGGCGCTCGGCGGGCGATGCGCGTCGCGCAGTTGAAGGAGGTCGATCGCCTCGAGTACAGCCTCGCAACGCTCGCAACCGTCGGTTCGACGAGCCCGTACGTGGGGCTCTTCGGCACCGTGTGGGGCATCATGAGTGCATTCGCCTCGCTCGGGAACGTTCAGCAGGCGACGCTCTCGATGGTGGCGCCCGGCATCTCGGAGGCGTTGATTGCCACCGCGATCGGCCTGTTCGCCGCCATTCCGGCCGTGGTCGCCTTCAATCGCTTCGCCGATCAGGTCGGGCGGCTCGAGGTCCGCTACGACGGGTTCATGGAGGAGTTCTCCTCGATCCTGCAGCGCCATGCGGCGCGGGTTCCGGAGCGCGCGCCGGGCGCTGCTTCGGCGGGCGGACACGGGTCGACCGCGTCCGGGAGCGGCGCAGCGGGCAATCTGCCGAGCTTTGGGGCCGGCGTGCATGCGGCGCCCTCGGGAGCCGCGGGCGCGGGAGCGGGCATCGGGGGGGCGCGCTGATGGCTCAGCTGCACCGGGGACGGCGTTTGATGGGCGAGATCAACGTCGTCCCTTACATCGATGTCATGCTGGTCCTGCTGATCATCTTCATGGTCACCGCGCCGCTTCTCACCCAGGGGGTGAAAGTCGAGCTGCCGCGGGCGGGCGCCGAGCCCCTCGATCCATCCCTGACCAAGAACTCCAATCCTCTCGTGCTGTCGATCGATCAGGAGGGCAGGCTGTACTTGAACGTCGGCAGCAATCCCCGGCAGCCTCTCGATGAGCAAACGGTCGAGATACGCACGGCCGCAGCGCTGAGCCGCAACCCAGAGCTACCCGTGCTGCTCAAGGCTGACTATCGCATCTCCTACGGCCGCGTGATGAGTGCGATGGTCATGCTGCAGCGCGCCGGCGCCCGCAAGGTCGGCTTCGTCAGTCAGCCTTTGCCCCCTCCGGCGCGGCACGGCTGAGGCTCGGGAACGACACGGCGCATGCAGCGGCTGGAACGGCGCACCGACCGGTGGGTTTCCGCAGGACTGTCCGTCCTACTGCACGGCGCGCTGATCGGCGCACTGGTCTACGGCTGGTGGACTTTTCGGCACCAACCGAGCCCGCCGCCGACGCTCGCCATCGACGCGACGGTGGTCGGCCCGCAATCGCTCAAGGGCGGTCCCGCGGGGGTGGAGCACAAGCCGCCGCACCAGCTACCGCCTCCGGCGCAGACCGTGAGCCCCCCACCCCAAGCCGTGCCGCCGCAGACGGTCGCGCCGCCACCTCAGACGACACCTCCACCGTCGCTTTCCGACGACCAGACGGTGCAGACTATCCCGAAGCCGGCGCCGGTCGATCACACGGCCGAACGGAAGGCGCAGCAGGAAGCGGAACAAAAAGCCGAAGCGGAGGCCCAACGGAAGGCGGCTGAGCGCAAGGCCGAGCAGGAGGCGGAGAAACGCGCGGCCGCCGAGGCCGAGCGCAAGGCGAACGAAGCAGAGGCCAAGAAGCGCGCCGAGCAGCAGCGCCTCGCGGATGCGAAGCGGAAGGCAGAGGAGAAACGCAAGGCGGAGGAGCAGCGCCGGACCGCGGAGGCGCTCGCGCAGAGCCAAGCCGAGCTTGCGCAGGGCGTCGCCGCCGATGAGAAGCTGCTCGCCGAGCGGTCAGGCCCCGCGATGGCGAGCTGGGCGCAGCTCGTCGCCGCGCGCATCACGCGGGCCTGGATCAAGCCGCCGAGTGCGCGGCCGGGCATCGATTGTTTCATCGACATCACACAGGTGCCGGGCGGACAGGTGGTCAACGTGAAGGTCGGCGCGTGCAACGGTGACGAGGCGGTACGCCAGTCCATTCAGGATGCGGCTTTGCGCGCTTCACCGCTTCCGCAGCCCTCCGACCCCGACCTGTTCCAGCGAGAGTTTCAAGTCGAATTCAAGCCCACGGAGTAAGAGTTGAGAGACGAACAGGCAATGCCGGCGACAGCCCCGAGGCGCGCACACACGCTCATCCGGCGCGCGGCCCCGCTCATCGCGATGATGACGGGTGTGTGGGCGGCATTCGCAGCGCGGGCTGATTTGAACATCGTGATCACCTCCGGGGTCACGGATCCGATTCCGATCGCGATCGTACCCTTCGGAAACGCAGACCCCACCGTGCCGACCGCAGGCTCCGATGTCGCCGGCGTCGTGCAGAGCGACCTGACGGGTAGCGGCAGATTTCGCGCCATGCCCCGCAATGCGATGCGGGCAACGCCATCGAAGGCGGCCGATGTACAGCTTGCGGACTGGCGCGCAAACGGCAACGATTACGTCGTCGTGGGAAACGTCAGTCCGCTCGGCAATGGCCAGCTGGCGGTGGATTTCCAGCTTCTCAACGCTCTCAACGGAGAGCAGCTCGCCAATCAGCGCTTCACCGGCCCCCCGAGCGCGCTGCGCGATGCGGCGCACCGCGTAAGCAATGTGATCTACCAGAAGATTCTCGGTATTCGCGGCGCATTCGATACGCGCATTGCGTACGTCGCGGTGCAGGGCAGCCCGCCCGGCCAGCACTTCCAGCTGATCGTCGCCGATGCGGACGGCGCGAATCAGCACGTGGTGCTCGATTCGCGTCAGCCAGTGATGTCACCGGCCTGGTCGCCGGATGGCAACTGGCTCGCCTACGCATCGTTCGAGAATCGCCACCAGTCGATCTACCTCCAGCAGGTGCGCACGGGCGAGCGGCGGCTCGTCTCCGCGCGCGTCGGCGCAAACACTGCTCCTGCATTCTCACCCGATGCACGCAAGCTGGCGCTCACCCTGGGCGGCAGCGACGGTAATCTCGACATCTACGTGCTCGACCTGGCGACGCAGCAGCTCACCCGCGTCACGGATGATCCCGCCATCGATACGGAGCCGGTGTGGGCGTCCGACAGCCGCTCGCTCTTTTTCACTTCCGATCGCGGCGGCGGCCCCCAAATCTATGAGATCGGCCTGCAGGCGGGCGCGCGGCCAAAGCGCATTACGTTCGAGGGTAGCTACAACGCGGACCCGCGGGTCTCGCCCGACGGCACCCAGCTCGCGATGATGACGCAGGACGCTGGCAGCTATCACATCGCGGTCATGGACCTTGCGAGCGGCACGGTGCGGGTGCTCTCGCACGGGCGGCTCGATAAATCCCCGAGCTTCGCACCGAACGGCAACATGCTGATCTATGCTGCGACCGACAACGGGCGCGGGGTCCTGCAGCGGGTGTCGGTCGACGGAGTCACCTCGCAGCGTCTCGAGGCTCAGCAGGGAGACGTGCGCGATCCGGTCTGGGGCCCGTTTCCGCATCCGTGACCATCTGTGATAAAAAGTCCCGCTCAAACGGAGGGTATGTATGCGTAGCGCACTACCGGTCTTGATTCTCGCCGCCGCACTAGGTCTCGCGGGCTGCACGCACAAGCCGCCTCGTGTAGCGCCGACGAACACGGCCGTGCCGGCGAACGGCGGCGGTGCGGAGTCATCCGGAGCCGCCGGAGCCAATGCGAACGAGGGCCCCGGCACCGCGAACGGTGGGGCCGAGGCGGGCGGACCTCAGGAGGGCCTGCTCGCGAAGCGCACGATCTACTTCGATTTCGACAGCAGCGAGATCAAGGGCGAGGGGACAGACATCATTGCGGCGCACGCGAAATACCTCGCCGCCCATTCGAGCATCAAGGTCCGGCTCGAGGGTAATACCGACGAGCGCGGCTCTCGGGAGTACAACATCGGCCTCGGCGAGCGCCGTGCTCAGGCGGTGCGCCGCGCGCTCCTGCTGCAGGGAGCCTCGGACCCGCAGATCAGCACCGTAAGTTACGGCGCCGAGCGCCCGGTCGATCCCGGCCACGACGAGGCGTCTTGGGCCAAGAACCGCCGCGTCGAGATCGTGTACGTGCAGTGAGCGAAGTGAGGCGGGCGGCGTCGCGCTCGAGCCTTGCAGATACGAAGGAGTGCGACCGATGGTAAGGACGATCGTTCATGCCGCCGCCGCGGGAGTTCTCGCCGCTCCGTTGTTTTTTCTGGCGGGCTGCGCGACCGCGCCCGAGGATGACCCGGTGCTGCAGGGCAAGCTCACCGATCTCGATGGCCGCGTCGGCCGAATCGAGCGCGTCATCTCCAATCAAAGCCTGATCCAGATGGCTCAGCGCATCGACTCGCTCCAGGAGCAGGTGCGCGAGCAGCGGGGTCGGATCGACGAGCTCGAGAACATGAACGACGCGCTGGGCAAGCAGCAGCGGGCGCTCTACTCGGATCTCGATAAACGCATCGCTCAAGCCGGTTCGGCAGGCAGCCCCGGTGCCCCGGGCGCGGGCGTCCCGCAGGGCTCTGGGGCGGGTGCCGAGCAGGGCGCTTATCTGCAGGCGCTCGACCAGCTGAAGTCGGGCAAGTACCCCGAGGCGATCGCGGGTCTGCAGCAGTTTCTCGCGACTTATCCGAAGAGCGATCTGGCCGACAACGCCCAGTACTGGCTCGGCGAGGCGTACTACGTGACCCGCGATTTCCCGAAGGCGGCGGCGGCGTTTCACGGGGTGCTCGATCAGTGGCCGAACTCACGCAAGGCGCCGGATGCCCTGCTCAAGCTCGGCTACACCGAAGTCGAGATGAAGCAGTACGCCGATGCGCGCGCGACGCTCACGGACGTGACCAAACGTTTTCCCGACAGCAATGACGCGCACCTCGCGGCCGACAAGCTGCAGCAGATGAAGGGCGCCGGGGCCGGGCCCAGTACCGAGTGAGGGGATCGCCGAGCCGATCGCCGGGCGCAAAATAGGCGCGCCACTTGCGCCCGAGCCGCCAACCCGCGCTGACATGTCGCGCCTCAAGATCACTGAAATTTTTCATTCCCTCCAGGGTGAGGCGGATACCGTCGGCATTCCCACCGTATTCGTCCGGCTCACGGGTTGTCCTCTGCGGTGCGGCTACTGCGATACGGCGTACGCCTTCCACGGTGGTGACTGGTGGACGATCGAGGAGGTGCTCGGGCGCGTGCGCGAGCTCGGCTCGAGGTACGTTTGCGTGACGGGCGGGGAGCCGCTCGCGCAGCGCAGCTGTCTCGAGCTGCTCGTGCGTCTATGCGATGCGGGGCTGCGCGTCTCGCTCGAGACGAGCGGCGCGATGGCGATTTCGGAGGTCGACCCGCGCGTCGTGCGCGTCGTCGACGTGAAGACGCCCGGGTCCGGTGAGGAGCGCCGCAACCGCTACGAGGAGCTTGCGGGGTTGCGACCTCAGGATCAGGTGAAGTTCGTCATCTGCGGCCGGGAAGACTACGAGTGGAGCCGCAGCAAGGTTCGTGAGCTCGGGCTCGAAGGACGCTGCGCGGTGCTGTTTTCCCCGAGCCACGGGGAGCTCGAGGCACACGCACTCGCAGATTGGGTGCTCGAGGACCGGCTGCCGGTGCGGTTTCAAATTCAGCTTCACAAATATCTGTGGGGCGATGTGGCGGGGAAGTGAGCTCGCCGGGGCCCCGAGCACAGCCCCACGCGGTCGTGCTCGTCTCCGGCGGGCTCGATTCGGCGACGACGCTCGCTCTCGCACGCGAGCAGGGCTTCGCATGCCATGCACTCTCGGTCGACTACGGGCAGCGCCATGCGGCTGAGCTCGCCGCGGCCGCCGCGGTCGCACGCGCGCTCGGGGCCGTGGAGCATCGGATCATGCGCGTCGATCTGGCGGGGATCGGCGGCTCCGCACTGACGGACCCGCGCATCCCGGTACCCGAGACACCGACGAGCGGTATCCCGGTGACGTATGTCCCGGCACGCAACACGATGATGCTTGCCCTCGCGCTCGGCTGGGCCGAAGTGCTCGGCGCGCACGATTTGTTCGTTGGCGTAAATTCGGTCGATTTCAGCGGCTATCCCGATTGCCGGCCGCAGTTCATCGAGGCTTTCGAGCGCCTCGCGGCTGAGGCGACGAAAGCGGGCGTCGAAGGCCAGCGCTGGAGTATCCACGCACCGCTCATCCGCTGGTCGAAAGAGCAGATCATCCGCGAAGGAGTGCGGCTCCGCATCGACTACGGTATGACGGTCTCGTGCTATCTCGCCGACGGCGAGGGCAGGGCCTGCGGGCGTTGCGACGCTTGCCGTATCCGGCGCGAGGGGTTCGAGCAAGCCGGGGTTTCCGACCCGACGCGGTATCAGCCGGCCTGAGCCAATGCGAGCGGATTCGAGGCGCGCACGAGGCTCTGGACCCGCGCATACTTGGCTCAAAATCCGTGAAAAGTCGCAAACTCCTCGATCGGCGCGCGATCAGTCCGTAGCCGATTGGCCGGGTGCGACTCGTCGCGGTGGCCGAGCGACATCCCGCAGAAGAGCATGAGCTCGGGCGGCAATCGCAGGAACTCGCTCACGATTAGGTGCCAGCCTGCCCAGGATTCCTGCGGGCAGGTGTGAAGTCCCTGCTCGCGCGCGAGCAGCATGATGCTCTGCATGAACATGCCCACATCGGCCCATTGATCGGTGCCCATCGAACGATCGATCGCGAAGAAGAGTCCGACCGGTGCTCCGAAGAATTCGTAGTTGCGCGCGTACTGTCTGAGGCGCCGCTCGCGCTCGGCCCGTCCGATGTCGAGCAACGCGTAGAGATCCTCGCCACATTTGAAACGGCGCGAGCGGTACGGCTCCTTGAGATTCGGCGGATAGATGTTGTACTCGGTTCCCTCGCCAAGGGGATTTCCGATGGCCCGCTCGCGCACGATCCCGACGAGCTCGCGCAGCGGCTCACCCGTCAGCACATGGACGAACCATGGCTGAAGGTTGCCGCCCGAAGGCGCACGCCGCGCTTGCTCGATAATCTCGCGCACGGTCGCTTCCGGCACCGGAGTGGACAGGAATGCGCGGCAGCTCATGCGGGTGTTGATCGCTTCGGAAACGTTCAAGAGGCCTCCGGGCCGAAAAGTGAGTCGAGTCGTCGCGTGGGACGCTGCGGCTACGCGAGTACCCTCAGCGATTTCACGCGCGAGAAATCCCGATCGTGGGTAACCAGTGCGTCGGCATTGATGGCAAGAGCGCTCGCGGCTTGCACCGCATCCGGCAATCTCATGCGCAGCGATGCGCGCAAACGGGCCGCGCTCTCGGCGATATCGGCATCGAGGTCGACGAGTTGCCAAGATTCGAGGACTGCACGATAGCGCCGGGCGAGTGCCTCATCCCCCGCCTGCAAAGGGCCTGTTAGGACCTCGGCGAGCGTGACAGTGGTGATGGCGAATCGGACATTGCCATTACGATGCGCTTCGAAAACTGGCTCGAATCGAGGCGCGAGCTCGGGATGGTTCTCGAGCCAATAGATGATCGGTGCCGTGTCGAGCAGAAGCAGGGCCTGCTCGGGAAGCCCCTGTAGGTCTATCGGCTCCATTCGTCGCGCATGTCCCGAAGCTGACGACTGCTGTCGCGTCCCCAGAGCCCTTGCCCCGAGCCTTTCAATGCGCTGAGAGGCCGCTGGCGCGACGTGTCGGTGAATTCCTCGATCGGAACGATGGCGGCAACTGGGCGGCCATGCCGCGTGATGATGGTGGAGCGGCCACCTTCTGCGGCGGCAAGCAGCGCCGGGAGTTGGTTGCGGGCCTCCTCCGCCCTTTTGCGCGCTGTCTTCGTCATGACAGAAGGACTGTACGGTACTGTACGGAATTGCGCAAGTATGATTCTGCGGAGCGGCTCGGCCGCTGTAGTATCATTTATGCCTCGGCCGCAGCGCCGCGCGGGCGGGGCGTTAGCTCAGTCGGTAGAGCATCGGACTTTTAATCCGCTGGTCGACGGTTCGATTCCGTCACGCCCCAACAAAATCAATAACTTATAGCGAGAGAGTGACGCCGCCGAAAATTCAGTGCACACTCAGTGCAATTTCTGCCACTCCATGCCACGCAGGTTCGCACGCATGGCCTCCATTCAACGCGTCGTCTCTCCGCACACCGGCCAAGTAGCCTACCGAGTCCAAGTTCGGCGCAAAGGCCGGCCGCCGGAGTTTGCGAGCTTCCCCAATCGCAAGGAGGCTGTGGCGTGGGCGGAGTCGCTCGAGGCTGCAATCCGCGAGGGCCGGCATTTCCCTCACGCGGCCGCCAAGCGCACGAGCTTCGATGCGCTCGCCAAGGACTACATCGAGACGGTCCTCGCGGAATTCGATCCCAAGGAAAAGACCACGCGCATCCGTCAGCTCGATTGGTGGTCGAAGCAATTCTCCGGGCTGTCGCTCGCGGATTTGACCGCGGATCGTATCTCGAAGGCGCGAGACAAGCTGTCGGCAGAGAGCTTCACGCGCGGCAAGCCGCACAAGGACAAGAAGACGGGCGCGCTGATCACGCCGAAGGAGTACAAGCGCAGCGGCGCCACGGTCAATCGGTTCATAGCGACCCTCTCACACACGTTCTCCTTCGCTGTGAAGGAGCGGCGACTCATGGAGCGCAACCCCGTGAGCGACATCAGTCGTAAGAAGGAGCCCCGCGGCCGGACCCGCTTCCTGTCCGACGACGAGCGCACCGCGCTGCTCGACGCGTGCGCTAAGTCAGAGTGGCCGGCGCTGCAGGCCCTGGTCCTGTTGGCGATCACGACCGGTGCCCGCAAGGGGGAACTCATCGCCCTGAAGTGGGTCGATATCGACCTGAAGCAGGGGCGGGCGCTCGTCCGGGAGACGAAGAACGACGAGCAGCGCACGCTCCCGCTTGCCGGCAAGGCACTCGATGCGCTACGCGAGTTGAAGCTACAGAATTCGGCTCGCAGCGAATACGTTTTCGCCCAGCCCTCCGGGCTTCCGGGGCCGTATGAGCATTTCGATGCGCACTGGTACGTGGCGCTCGAAGCCGCGGGGATCGGCGACTTTCACTTCCACGACCTGCGCCACACGACGGCGTCGATGCTCGCGGCACAGGACGCTTCGTTGCTGGAGATTGCGGACGTGCTCGGACACAAGACGCTGGCGATGGTCAAGCGTTACTCGCACCTGGTTGTCGATCACAAGGCGAAGGTGATCGAGAAGATGATCGCTGCGAAGGGGCTGTGAAGGGAAGGAAGAATTCCTGACCGCGGACTCAACTGTGAAACGGTACGAAATCGGGGAGCACCTCACTTCTGGTCGGCTCCGAGGCGCACGTCGAGAACG
>Ga0134126_10010919_pt1 | contig 11437 bp, 7 predicted proteins | sample KB31752_FD_96881 | JGI IMG/M metagenome (GOLD analysis project Ga0134126, IMG submission 96881) | Terrestrial soil microbial communities with excess Nitrogen fertilizer from Kellogg Biological Station, Michigan, USA - KB3-175-2 | ecosystem: Environmental > Terrestrial > Soil > Unclassified ... | reverse complement strand
GACGGCGGATTGTTGTTCGCCTCGGAACTGAAGGCGCTCAAACCGCTGGCGGCTGCGGCGGGAGAACGCTGGCAGATTCGCGATCAGTCCATTTACGATTACCTGTCGTTGAGCGCGATTCCGCAGCCGGACACTGCGTACGACGGCGTGCGGATGCTGCCCGCCGCCCACTGGATGACGTTCGACGGGCGCGAGCCGGGGCAGAAATCCTACTGGCGTCTCGAATACCTCCCGAAGACGAGTCTGCCATACGAGGAGGCGCTGGACCGAACGCGCGCACTGGTCAACGAAGCGGTCCGGTTGCGGTTGCGCAGCGATGTTCCCCTCGGCGTCTTCCTCTCCGGGGGCGTCGATTCTTCGGTCGTGGCCTACGAAGCGGCGAAACAGGTCGGCGAAACGTTGCAGACGTTCACGGTTTCCATGGGGCAGGACGAATTCGACGAAGCGCCCATTGCGCAGCGGACCGCACAGGCGCTGCGCGTCCGCAACACGGTGCTGCCGCTCAAGGTCAGTCCGCTGGACGAGCTCCAGTTTCTGGCCCGTCATTACGACCAGCCGTTCGCCGATTCCAGCGCGATTCCGAGCTACGCGGTTTCGCGGATGGCGGGTGAACGTCTCAAGGTCGTGCTCAATGGCGACGGCGGCGACGAGTTGTTCGCCGGTTACCGGCGCTATCTGGCGGCGAACCGTTTCGACCATTTTCGCCGGCTGCCCAGGGGACTGTTCCGCGTGGCGGCGCGAGGACTGGCGGCTCTTTCTGGAAAACGTCGGTCCCGGCTTGGGTATGCGACCCGTTTTGTCCGCGGCATGGGTTCGGAACCGGGCGCGCGGTTTCTGGCCTGGACGACCGACATGATCTTCGAGCCGGAGAAACGCCGGTACTGGCGGCGCGGGCCGATGCGATCAACGGAACAGTTGATCGAGGAATGCCTGCCCGCGTCACTACCCATGCTCGACACGCAACGGACGGCGGACATGAATTTCATCCTCGGCAGCACGCTGCTGGTGAAGATGGACATGGCGACGATGGCGGCTTCGCTCGAGGCGCGTTCACCCTTGCTCGATTCGGTCCTGGCGGAATTTACGGCGACCCTGCCCGGCGATTACCTGCTGCGAAACGGCCGGCCCAAGGCCATGTTGCGCGATGCCTATCGCGGTCGGCTGCCGGATGAAGTGATCGGCGGCGAAAAGCGCGGGTTCGAAATTCCGCTGGTGTCGTGGTTGAGGAAGGAATTGAGGCCGATCATTCAGGACACCGTTGGCAGCAAAGACGCGCGTGTCCGCGCCTACCTGGCAGATGAACTGGTGGACGGGCTGCTCGGCCAAACCATGCTTCCGGACCGGAATTGGGGCCAGCTTGTTTATGCGCTTTTAGTTTTAGAGTTGTGGTTGAGAGAAATTCCATAAAACCTAGCAATCGTTCCTTCGCGTTTGACTTTCATCTCGGTCGTAATTACTTATCTTTTATTCGCGAAAGTTCTCAGAACCTCACATGGAATATGAATCCTTACAACGGCGCGTCGAAAGAGAGCGGAAAGCGCACGACGTCGACGACGTTCTCGCTAAAAACCAAAACATCAAGGCTCGATTCTCCCATTACGATTCTATGCCTTACCTGGCGCGTAGAGATACCTATGTAGAGCGGGTCATTGCAAAATTTAAGGGGCACCGTGTTTTGGATTATGGATGCGGAAAGGGCGAGAACGCAGTTCGATTTCTTCGCTCTGGCGCTTTCGTGTTTGGAATCGATATCTCTGCGAACTATGTGAAATCGGCGACCGGACTCGCTAGAAGGGCTGGGTTTGCCGAGGACAGAAACTTCAAGTTTCAGGTTATGGACGCACATAGTCTGGCATTCGATAACGATTTTTTTGATTTCGTGATGGGAAATGCAATTCTCCATCACCTGGATCTAAAGATTGCCATTCGCGAGATTAAAAGAGTCTTGAAGCGGCACGGACGAGCGATTTTTGAAGAACCACTCGGTCATAATCCTTTGCTGCGGCTTTATCGATGGATGACGCCGAACGCACGCACGGCGGACGAGAAACCTCTACTCAATGATGATCTTAACTGGATAAGTAGTATTTTCGCTACCAAAGTCCAGTTCTACGGTCTGCTGAGTCTGCCGACTGCCTTATTTACTTCAGTTTGTCTGGGTCCGTTTCCAAACAATCCGTTATTAACTATGGCAGACAGAATCGAGAATTCCCTAAACAAAGTGCCAGTTTTGCGCAAGTTTAACCAAGTCGTCCTGATTGATATGGAAAAGGTGATTTGACATCTGAAAACTGTGCGCGACGTGAATCCACTCCAGTCTTGGACTTCGTTCGACTCGCTGTCATCCCGGTCGACTCTAATCACCATTTTGAAAACGGTACTTGAGAATTCTTTCGACGCAGACTTTTGACTGTCGCTGGCTGGCAGGCGCGGCTGCAGATCAGATCTTGTGGAAGGGGCCTGCAGTTTGTCTTTACTGGTTGTCAAAGAATCGAATCCGGTGAAATTGCTCGTCCTGTCGGGTTACGTCGAGTCTCTGGTAAACATTCGCGGGCCGCTGCTCCGAGCGATACGGGGCGCCGGCCATGAGGTCTTAGCTTGCGCGCCTGAAATAAATGAGGAAATTGCGGCGGCCTTGCGAAGTTTCGGAGTGATCTATCATTCGGTGCAACTGGAGCGTACTCGTATGAACCCGATTCATGATGCGCGTTTCGTGCTTTCATTTTCCCGTTTTTTGCGCCAGAAACGCCCTGACGTTTTCTTTGGCTACAACATCAAACCGGTGATTTACGGCTCGTTCGCGGCGCGCTTGGCAGGTGTTCCACGCGTCTTCTCGCTTATTCCAGGGTTGGGTTATACCTTCGGCCGCGAGACGAACAAACAGCGACTGACCAATGTTGCGGCGCGTTTCCTTTATCGTGTTGCTCTCCGGAGCAATCAGGCGGTTTTCTTTCAAAACGCCGACGATCAAAACTTGTTCTTAAAACTGAAACTATTGCGTGATGAGCAGCAGGGAGTGCGGATAAATGGCTCAGGTGTTGACTTGGAATTGTTCGCCGAATCGCCGACGACGCAAAAGCTGCCCGTATTTTTGCTAACGGCCCGCTTGATCAAAGAAAAAGGAATTGTTGAGTACACGGAGGCCGCGCGCTTACTGAAGAGCCGATATCCCCATGCGAGTTTTCGGTTGCTTGGTCGTTTGGAAACCCATCCCTCAGCAATCAAACTGGAACAGGTTGAGCGATGGCGGAGCGAAGGAATTATTGAATACCTAGGCGCCACAAGGAACGTTCGACCGTACCTGGTGGATACAAGTGTGTTCGTGCTGCCGTCATACTACCGCGAAGGAACTCCGCTAACAGTGCTCGAAGCGATGGCGGTTGGGCGGCCTATCATTACGACAGACATGCCTGGTTGCCGTGATACTGTGATTCCCGGAGAAAATGGATTTCTAGTGCCGATAAAGGACGCGCCTCGACTCGCTGAGGCAATGGAGCGATTTATTCTTGATCCCGATTTGATACCCAAGATGGGTCATCGTAGTCGTGAAATCGCGGTCGACAAATTTGATGTCAATAGAGTGAATGCGAAAATGATGATATGCATGGGGCTATGATGCGGCCGGCGTCAATGCGGGTCGGAGCCACATCGGGCACGTAGAGTCGGTCCCTCATCGGGCGGATCATAACGCCGGGTCGGGGGACCCGGCCTACAACGGGCGAAACCAACACGCCGCGTGAAAGCACCCGGCCTACAACCGAACGCGAAAATGTAGGCCCGGTACCCTTACCGGGCGGATAATAACGCCGGGTCGGGGGACCCGGCCTACAACGGGCGAAACCAACACACGCCGCGTGACGGCACGCGCCCAACAGATTTGAAGATCGTTGTTCTCACGAGTTTTCCCGAATCGCTGATCAACGTGAGGCTGCCTTTGTTGAAAACGCTGGTTGCGGCGGGCCATTCGGTGCTCGCCTGCGCGCCCGACGCTCATCCGGGTGTGCCCGTGGGAATGAAACAAATCGGCGTCCGGTTCCACGCGATGCCACTCAAGCGAACAGGACTGAATCCTCTCGCTGATTTCCGTTTTTTACGATTCTTTACCCGCTTCCTGAAAGCCGAACGGCCAGACCTGATGTTCAGTTACACGATCAAATCGGTGATCTACGGTTCGCTGGCGGCGCATCGGGCCGGCGTGCCGCGCCTCTTCGCGTTGATGACCGGCCTGGGTTACGCGTTCACCGAGGGCAACCTGAAACAACGGCTGGTCGGTCGCGTGGCCCGCGCGTTGTACCGGCGCGCCCTCCCGCACAATGACGCGGTCTTCTTCCAGAATCCCGACGATCTCCAACTGTTCCTGAGTCTCGGTCTGCTGCGCGATGCGCATCGGGCCGTGCGCGTCAACGGTTCCGGCGTGGACCTCGAACGCTTCGCCTTCCAGCCGCCGCCGTCCGGCCCGCCCGTCTTTTTGCTGGTCGCGCGGCTGCTCCGGGACAAGGGCATTGTGGAATACGCGGAGGCGGCGCGTCTCTTGAAACCGCGGCATCCCGAAGCGCGCTTTCAACTGGTCGGTCCGCACGACGCGAATCCATCCGCGATCAGCCGGCAAGAGTTGGGAGCGTGGCGGTCGGAGGGAATCATTGAATACCCCGGCGCGACGGATGACGTGCGTCCGTTTCTGGCCGGGGCCGGTGTGTTTGTGCTGCCGTCGTATCGCGAGGGCACGCCGATGAGTGTGCTGGAGGCGATGGCGGTGGGCCGGCCCATCGTGACCACGGATGTGCCCGGTTGCCGCGAAACAGTGGTGCCGGGCGAAAACGGATTCCTGGTTCCGGCCAGGGACGCAACGGCGCTCGCGTCGGCGATGGAACGGTTCATTGTCGAGCCGGATTTGATCGCGAAGATGGGCCGGCGCAGCCGCGAGATCGCGGTTGAAAAATTCGACGTGCGCAAAGTGAATGCGGTGATTTTGAAAACCATGGGCCTTTGATTTAGGCCCGATGCCCTCATCGGGCGGGACCGCGTGTTATGCATGTAGGCCCGGTCCCCCGACCGGGCGTATCCCGGACGCCGTGTGGGGGCACACGGCCTACAACTGAACCCAAAAATGTAGGCCCGATGACCTCATCGGGCGAATCATAACGCCGGGTCAGGGGACCCGGCCTACAACGAACGCGACTCAATCGCCGTGTGGGGGCACACGGCCTACAACCGAACCCGAAAATGTAGGCCCGATGACCTCATCGGGTGGAACATAACGCCGGGTCAGGGGACCCGGCCTACAACGAACGCGACTCAATCGCCGTGTGGAGGCACACGGCCTACAACGGACGTCCGTTGGATGATGTAGGCCCGATGACCTCATCGGGCGGAACCAACACGACGCCGGGTCAGGGGACCCGGCCTACAACGTCCACGGGTACATTTTTGGCTTTTTCATTTTTTTCATGACTGAGACCACGGTCAAACGCGGCCCGAAAAGCTGGGACCTGAAAACCGGCGGCTGGCTGCTCATTGACGGGGTGCTGGCGTTCGTGGCGATGTATTCGGCGTACGCCTTTTCACCCTACTTCTACACGCTGGTGCAATCGGGCCGCACACCGCACCTCGGACAATTGCGGGCCGCGGTGGCCTTCGCCGCGTTGATCGGCGTGACCAGCCATATCTTCGGCCTGCACAATCCGCTTCTGCCCCGGAATTTCTGGCCGATGATCGTCCGCTCGCTCGGCTCGACGCTGCTGGCGATGGGCGCGCTCGCGCTGCTCGTGTTCGCGGTTTTGTACCAGCGCATCGGACGGTTCATCCTGATGCAGGCGGTCATTTATACGCCGGTGCTGATGGCGCTGGCGCGGGTGCTCATCTGGCGGCAGTCCGAGCAGCGCCGGCAACGACTGCTGCTGGTGGGCGCGGGCCGCGCCGGAAAACTGGTGCGGTCGCTCGTCCGCCAGTCCGGCCTGCCGTTCGAGGTGGTGGCGTTCGTGGACAACAAACCGGAACTCATCGGGCAGCGCATTGACAACAACACCGTGCTCGGCGCGCAACAGTCGTTGAAGGAACATTGTCTCGATCTGCAGATTGACGAGGTGGTCACCTGCATCGGCGGCAGGATTTCCGACGACTCCATGCGGCAGTTGATGGAGTGCCTCGGCCTGGGGGTGCGCGTGAGCGATTTCGCAAACTTCGTCGAGCGCAATTTTTTCCAGGTGCCGGTCGAGGACATCCGCGGCGAATGGTTTTTGCAGGCGGACCTGGAGCTGACGCACCCGCTGTATCTGGGCGTGAAGCGCGGGATCGACATCGCAACCGCCCTCGCCGGACTGGTGCTGGCGAGCCCGTTCGTTCTGCTCGCGGCCATCGCGATCAAGCTGGAAAGCCGCGGCCCGGTCTTCTATTCGCAGGTCCGCGCCGGCCTGCACAATCAACCGTTCAAAATCTGGAAGCTGCGCTCGATGCGCGCGGACGCCGAGAAGGACGGTCCGCAATGGGCGGAGGGGGCCGACCGCCGCGCGACGCGCGTGGGAATGGTCCTGCGCCGGACGCGGCTGGACGAGGCGCCGCAGTTCTGGAACATCCTGCGCGGCGAGATGTCCATCGTCGGACCGCGGCCGGAGCGGCCGGAGTTTGTGGAAAAGCTCGCCGCCGAGATTCCGTTTTACAATCAGCGGCATCTGGTGAAGCCGGGCCTGACGGGCTGGGCGCAGATCAATTATCCGTACGGCGCGAGCACGGACGACGCCCTGAACAAGCTCAAGTATGATCTGTATTACATCAAACATTCATCGCCGGGGCTGGATCTGCAGATCATTTTGCGCACCCTCGGCGCAATGATGAAAGGCTCGCGCTGAGCACATGCAGGCCCGGTACCCTTACCGGGCGAAACCGCGGATTACGCATGTAGGCCCGGTCCCCTGACCGGGCGTATCCCGGACGCCGTGTGAGGCACACGGCCTACAACCGGACCCGAAATGTAGGCCCGGTGCCGGAGGACAGAGAACGGAAGACGGGGCGTCGGTGAGACGGAAATCAGAGGGCGGATGTAGGCCCGATGCCCTCATCGGGCGGAACATAACGCCGGGTCGGGGGACCCGGCCTACAACGGGCGAGACCAACACACGCCGCGTGAGGGCACACGGCCTACAACCGATCCTTGAAAACGGAACCCCGTAAACCACCCCGTCGGTTGAGACGGTTGAAATTCGTCTGGGCTGGAAACGGGCGCGCTCGTTATTTTCTGACGCTCTGCACCGAACGGCGCCTCAAGGTCCTTGCAAATGATTTGATCCATGAACAACTGACTGAGTTTCTGCTCGACAGTCCGCAGCGTTATCAATGGTGGCCGCGCAGATATGTTCTGATGCCGGACCATCTGCACCTGCTCGTTGCGCAAGGCGAACCGACGGTAACCCTTGGGCATTGGGTGAAGGCACTGAAAGCGGTCGTCGGCAGCCGGACCGTTCGCTGGCAGGCAGGTTATTTCGACCACACTTTGCGCAGCCGTGAAAGCGAGGCCGAGAAATGGGAATACATTTACCTGAATCCGGTGCGCGCCGGATTGGCGGCCCGGCCCGAGGATTGGCCCTTCAGCGGTGAAATCGTTTACGAAGAGGCCGGTCCCAAAAAGTTGCGCGACGGCCCGACGATGTAGGCCCGGTCCCTTTACCGGGCGAAACCAACGCGGCGCCGTGTGAGGGCACACGGCCTACAACGGGCGAAACTAATACGACGCCGTGTGGGGGGCACACGGCCTACAACCGGACCCGAAATGTAGGCCCAATGCCTCATCGGGCGAAACCGCGGATTACGCATGTAGGCCCGGTACCCTTACCGGGCGAAACCAACACGACGCCGGGTCGGGGGACCCGGCCTACATCCCATGCCTGACAAGACTTCCATTCGCGGTGAAATTCCCGTGACAACACCAAAGGCCATTCTGCCGACGGTCATCCTCCTGTCCGTCGTGATCGCCGTCCTCTGGGTCTTTCCCCGTTTCTGGTATTCCCGAACCGATCCGGGCCAGGGCTATTTCTGGTTGTCGGAACAAGACCGGTTGCCCGGCTGGACCTTCAAGGAAGCGCCGATCAGCGAGGCCGCGGAATCCGTGCTGGCCGCCGACAAAATCGTGAACGGCGCATTTCGCGACGAGGGCGGGACCATCGTGCGCGTCTTCTCGGCGAAGCGATACGAGGAAAAGGAAAGCGAGTTCGACATGTTTTCGCACACGCCCGACCGTTGCTGGACCTCGGTGGGATGGAAATTGCAGCCGGTGGAGCCGGAATCGGTCGGCGTGAATCTGCACGGTGTGACGCTGCGACTGGAGCGGCGCATCTTCACCGTGGGCGCGCAACGCGAGCTGGTCTATTTCGGCGCGCTGGTGGGCGGCCAGCCGCTGCCCTACCGCCTCGACCAGTATCTGGACATCGGCGCGAGACGAACGGAGAAGTCGCCGGGCGGCATCTTTGGCAAAATGATTGGCGCGCTCGACGCGCGTTTTTTTGGCTGGCCGTGGAAATCGTTTGCCAGCCGCCGGCCGCTGATGGGACCGAAACAATTCATCCGCATCTCGACGCCCCTGTCCGGCAACGACACGCAGGCCGCCGACGCGCTGCTCACGCAATTTTTGCCGCAATGGCTGGCGCTGACCGATTACCACCGCGAACTCGAGCAATGGCACCGCAAGTGAACCGACATCTGAACTCGGAAGTCAGTGAGCGGAGGGCAGAAGCCGGAACGCAGATACGGGAAACGTACGCACCGGCCCCGGTCCGCTGACTGCCGTCCTCCGTCTCCTGAATCCAATGTCCCAATCCTCCAGACTACCGCTCCTCGGGCTGCTGCCGTCCGCGCTCGCGGTGGTCTGGCTGGTCGCGCGCGCGCGCTGGTTCTGGAGCCACAACCCGGAACTCCAGATCGGCTGGGTCGTGTTGTTGCTGTCCGGTTACCTGCTTTTTGAAGCGTGGGAAAAACGGCCGGCTCCGCTCTTTCGCTGGAGCGCGGCCGGCGCGGCGCTTGTGTTGGCCGGGCTGGGAACACTTTTTTTTGCGCAGCTTTACCAGGCGGCCTTCGGCGTGACCACGGAAGGGATGAGCCTGCTGGGCATCGGCGTGATGCTGTTCGTCGCCGGGAACGTTCACTACGTTTTTGGCCGGGCGGGCATCGCCTGTTTCGCGTTCGGTTGCGCGTTCCTGCTGCTGGCGCTGCCGGTCCCCGACACGATTTATTTCCCGCTGGTCAGCGGTTTGCAGTCGAAGGTTGCGGCGGCGAACGTGACGTTGCTGAACCTGGTCGGCATTCCCGCCGAGCAAACCGGCAGCGCGATCCGGCTGCCCCGGTGCGTGGTGGGCATTGATGAGGCGTGCAGCGGCGTCCGCAGCCTGCAATCCGCGACCATGGCCACGCTGTTCATCGGTTATCTCACGTTGCGGAAAAAATCGCTGCAGGCGGCGTTGCTCGGGCTGGGAATCCTGGCGGCTATCGTCGGAAACCTGATCCGCTCGTTTTTTCTCAGCTACACGGCGAATGCGAAGGGCGCAGCGGCAATCCAGTCGTACCACGACGCGGCCGGGTGGTCGATTCTGGCGTTCACGGCGCTGGCGGTGGCGTTGTTCGCGTGGCTGTTAAGCAAGCTTGAAAAATATCTCGCCCGCCTGCCGAACTGAAGCCGGTTGCAGGCCCGGACGTCGCCCGACCGGGCGCGACACACGCCGCGTGAGGGCACGCGGCCTACAACCGGACCCGAAATGTAGGCCCGGTACCCTTACCGGGCGGAACTAATACGACGCCGGGTCGGGGGACCCGGCCTACAACAGACGCATGTCCGATGATGCAGGCCCGATGCCCTCATCGGGCGTTTGAACCACGGATTGCGCGGACTTCCTGCTCTTGACGGCTGACTCCTCTCCGACTGCTTTTGTCTTCTGATCTCCGTCTTCCGCCCTTCGACTTCCGTTCTCAGTCCTCCTCCTCCGGTCCTTCTGTTTTCACCGGCGCACCGGCCTCTGTCTTCTGGCCACCGGCTCACTGCCTTCCGTCCTCGGTTCACTGCTTACTGTCCTCTGCCCTCGGACTTCCGACCTTTTCGCAGCTGACTCCCCGACCTCCGGTTTCTCATTCAGGGTTTCCGCGACAGACAGAACAGGATGGCGCACAGCAAAAGAAAGAGCGAAAGGACCGAGTAAATCTGGAACGGAAAATCGAATCGCGCATGGACCAGGCAGCCGGCCAGCGCGAGCCAGATGAACGAAACCAGCAGCCAGTGCGCGGTAATGCCGCCGCCGCCAAACCAGCGCGCCAGCACCGTCAGTAACGCCGCGAGAATGATCGCGAAGCCCACGCCGCCAAAGGTGATGCGCGTTTCCAGCCAGTCGTTGTGGGCATACGCCTCCCAGACCTGGGCCGGTCCGGCCCGGTAAAGCTGGTAGAGCCAGGGAAATGTCCCCGGACCCGTGCCCAGCACGGGAAAATCCCGCGCCATCTGCGCCGCGTTCCGGTAGAGTTCGACGCGCCCGCTCAGTTCATCGGAAAAAATCGTCTTCAGACGCGGCGCGAGTTTTTCCCAGCCGAGATAGCCCGCTATTCCCAGCGCGGCCGCGAACAAAAAAGTGATTCCCAAGCGCGCCAGCCAGTGTCCCTTTCGCTGCGCGAGCATCAACGGCACGAACGCGGCGAACATGCCGCCCGCGGCCACGATCGCGCCGCCCCGGCTCGTCGAGATGATCGGCGCAGCGGCCATCAGCACGGCGCACGGAAGCAAGAGCACGTGCGGGCCGCCGCCCACCCGCGCGCCCGCTTGCGCGGAATTCCGCCGGTCGCGCCGCAGGGCCCACCAGAATCCGAGGCAGACGGGCCACAGCAGGTTGAGGTACTGGGCCGCGTTCGACCGGTAGGCGTAGGGACCGAACTGGACTTCCGCCGTGCGGTTGATGCGCGGTTGCCACAGCCAGAGCAGTTTTCCGGTCCCGGACAATCGCTGGAGAATGCCCTCGAGCGCGAGCAGGGCGCCGTTCAGGCAGAGGACCCAGAGCAGGCGTCGCAACCGCGTCGGCAGCACAAAGTCCCCGCCGGTCGCGCCGGTTTCCCGCGCCTCGCGCCGCTCCTGCGCGGTCCTGCCCGGCAGCCAGTCGCGCGCGGCCCAGAACGTGAGGGCGAGGCCGAGATACATCCAAAATGCCTGCCACGTGGCCCAGCTGTCGTAACTGTGCGGCAGCCAGGCGATGTAATCGCGCGGCACGAACGCCATTTGCCGGAAGAAAAATGTCGATCGGGCGTTGATGGCGCTGACGAGGCACCATCCCAGGATCACCGCGGTGAGCGCGGCCAGCGCGGTTGTAAAAAACGCTGAGGCCGCGCGCCTCGTTGCCGTTGCGCTTCCCGCCGCCCGTTCTTCGTCTCGATCTTCAGCGTTTCCCGCGTCCCCGGTCCCGCCTTCTGTTTTCCTTTC
>Ga0134126_10010917_pt1 | contig 11438 bp, 12 predicted proteins | sample KB31752_FD_96881 | JGI IMG/M metagenome (GOLD analysis project Ga0134126, IMG submission 96881) | Terrestrial soil microbial communities with excess Nitrogen fertilizer from Kellogg Biological Station, Michigan, USA - KB3-175-2 | ecosystem: Environmental > Terrestrial > Soil > Unclassified ... | reverse complement strand
GGCGGTCCGGCGCGGGTGATCATTCCGAAACGCTACGCGTGGAAGGGCGCGAAGTTTATTCGTGAGATCAAGTTTTTGGATCGGGATATTTTAGGGTTTTGGGAAGTGCGCGGATATTCGAACACGGCGGATCCGTGGACGGAGGATCGGTTTGCGAGGAGTAAGTTGCCCTAAGATTTTGGAAAAAACGAATATGGAGAGAGGCAAGATGCTTATTTGTTCTGTCGAAAACTTCTTTTGTCGCGAAGCGACTCAGGAAATTAGCCAGCCACAACGTGGCTGGTCAGTCCGCATTGTGAAGGACGTCCTGAAGGGACGACGGAAACCGGAAGACTTCCAGCGTCCCTTCAGGACGCATCGATATCGTTCATGGCTCCAGCCACTACGTGGCTGGCTAATTTCCTCTGTCGCTTCGCGACAAGTCCGGTCCCTCCTTAAATAAATGCGCTCGATTTATTTCGATTATAACGCCACCACGCCGCTGGATCCGCAGGTCCGGGAGGCGATGATGCCGTTTTTGGGCGAGGTGTGGGGGAATCCGTCGAGTGTGCATCACGTAGGGCGCAAGGCGCGGGCTTTCTTGGACGAATTTCGGGAGCGAACGGCGAAGGTGCTGCATTGCCGCCCGAGCGAGGTGATTTTCACGAGTGGCGGGACCGAGAGCGCGAATTTGGCCATTTTTGGCGCCGCTCGATCGCTCAAGCCGAAGGGGCGGCATATTATTACCTCCGCGATTGAGCATCATGCGGTGCTGCATTCCTTTCAATATCTGGCCAAACACGAGGGTTTTGACCTGACGGTGCTGCCGGTGGATCGCGATGGGCTGATTTCACCGGACGCTTTGCGGAAGGCGCTGCGCTCGGACACGGTCCTGGTGTCACTGATGGCGGCGAATAACGAGATCGGCACGATTCAGCCGGTGGCGGAGTTGGGGAAAATCTGCGGCGAGCGCGGGGTTTTATTTCACACGGACGCGGTGCAGTGGTTCGGTAAGGAGCCTTTTTCCAACGTCCATCAGTTCAACGCGGATTTTGTTTCGATTTGCGCGCATAAATTCCATGGGCCGAAGGGTGCCGGCGCGCTTTTCATTAAATCTCCATTGCATCCGGATCCCATTCTCTTTGGCGGCAGTCATGAAAATGAGCGGCGCGCCGGTACGGAAAACATGGCGGCGATTGCTGGTTTTGTGGAGGCTTTGGAGCGATTTGTTACGAAGCCTGTGTTTTCCAAGGAAAAACTCTCTCCGCTTTCGGAACGGTTGATTCGTTTTATTGAAGGGATTGAAGGCGTGCAGTTCGTCGGTTCTCGCGAGAATCGGTTGGAGAATACGGTTTCGTTTCTCGTAGAGGACGCGGACAGCATTTCATTGCTCGCAAATTTGGATTTGGAAGGGATTTGCGCTTCCAGCGGTTCGGCGTGTTCGGCGGGATCGATTGAACCTTCGCATGTGATTACGGCGTTGGGCTACGCGCCGGAGCTGGCGAATGCGTTGGTGCGGTTTTCTTTGGGACGCGATTCGAGCGTGGCAGAAATCGAGTTTGCCGAAAAGGTTCTGCCCGAAGTCATTCGCCGTTCACAACAACGTACTCATAAGGCCGGGAAAAGTTTGTGAATGAATTGTCGATTTTGTGAACAAGCCGCACTTGTCGGATTTTTTCTTTTGGCTCACAATTTCTATTCGCAATGGAAACGCGCACAAACATTCGGCAGAACCTTGACACTGTACGTTGTTTGCCTTATTCACACCCCATATTACGGATAGGATTATACTGATAAGAAATCATCTATTAAGGTCGCAATGAACTTAACCATCTCGAAGGAGCAAATCATCAACGGCCTGCAGGCCGTTCAAAATGTCGTGAGCAATCGGACGACGCTGCCGATCCTCTCCAATGTGCTCCTGCGTGCGGAAGGCGATAAGCTGGAACTGACCGCAACCGACCTGGATGTGACCATCGCCTGCAGCGTGGAAGCCAAGGTGAAAAAGCCCGGCGCTTCGACCGTGCCGGTGAAAAAACTTTTTGGAATCGTCCGTGAATTGGGCAATTCGGAAATCGATCTGGAAGTGGATGACAAAAACGTTTGCAGCATCCGGTCCGGAGCGTCCTTTTATAAAATCAACGGCTTGAGCGCGGATGAATTTCCGCCGATGCCGAAGTTCAAAGAGGACAAGAAAGTCGTTCTGCCGCAGAAAACGGTGAAAGACATGATGAAAAAGACGTCTTTTGCCATTTCCACGGATGAATCGCGCTACGTGTTGAACGGTATTTTCATCAGCCTCAAAGATCACAAGATGACCATGGTGGCAACGGATGGCCGCCGGTTGGCGATGGTGGATGAGGAAGTGGACGTTTCGGAGAAGAGCCAGGGCGAATTTATCGCGCCGGCAAAGGCGGTGAATGAATTGAACCGTTTGCTGGTGGACAAGGGCGAGGTGGAGGTTCGTTACACGGACAACCAGGCGTCTTTCACGCTGAAAGACGAGAAAAACGGGGCGGTGTTGATCATTACGAAGCTGATTGAGGGCAATTACCCGAATTACCGGCAGGTGATTCCCAACGAAGTGAAGGAACGCATCAGCCTGGTGCGGGAGGAATTTCTGCATGCGCTGCGTCGCGCGGAAATCATGACGAGCGATAAATCCAATTCGGTGAAGATGACGTTCGGAAAGAACAATCTGGCCATCACGGCAAATTCGCCGGAAGTGGGCGAAGCGCGCGAAAGCATCCCGATCAATTACAAGGGCAAGGAAATGGCGATCGCGTTCAACCCGAAATACATGATCGACCCGCTGAATGCACTCGGTAACGACGAAGTGTTCATTGAGTTGATTGATGAATTGAGCCCGGGCGTGCTGAAGACCAATGAACCGTTCCTGTACGTGGTGATGCCGATGCGGTTGAGCTGAGCGCAGGACGAGAACCAATAATGGAGACAGGCGGGACGCCTGTGTCCTACGACGATTAAACGAAAAAGGCGACGTCCCTAAGACGCCGCCTTTTTTCGTTAAGAGTTGAAATCAGGCTTTGATTCTCCGGCGGACCAAGAGGCCGAGGCCGCCCAAACCAAGGAGCGTAACGACCGCAGGTTCCGGAACGGGGGTCGTGAAAACGCTGACGTTGTCAATACGGTCAGTGCCGCCGGTTGAGATAACACCGCCGTTGCCGCCTTCAGAAGAGTTATCGGCGACAGTTAACCGCAGAAAGACCGTAGGGGAATCATCGATGACCGAACCAAGATCCTGGTTAAAGCTGAAAAGGCTTGAGGATGTGGTAGCATTCCAAAGCGGATTGGGAGCAGCGTTTGAGGCGACAAGAAACGTGCTGCCAATTTGTGTGAACGTCGTACCATTCAGGCTGTAGGAAAGATTGAAGTCACGAGGGCCGGTGGTGCTGCTGGTTTGATCCCACGAAACTGAAAGCCCATGAAACCCTACAGTGCTCAATTGAATCTGGTAGTAGTCGCCCGGAGCCCAAACGGTGGAACTCAATGATTTAGAAGAACCGTTACCTGCCGGGCTCGAATAGACGGAAGCACCGGCGTGAAGTCCAGTGATCGAAGCGGTACCAGCCTGCAGCCCGCCTTCCGCCAGGAAATTTGTGGTGGTGGTACCGGCACCTGGAGAATAAGTGGTCGACCCAGACAAACCACTGCTTTCAAAAGTCCACGACGCGAGGGTTTGCGCAAAGAGACAAGGAGCGGCGAACAAAACGGTGGAGAGCAGCAGTAATTTTTTCATGAGCGCAACAGTGGTTATAACAGTTAAACTTCTGAATTTGGTCCTATGCGCGAGATTCAACTATCAGTCACGCATTTGATACAAGAAAAAAGAAGCGAAAGTTATTCACTATTAGGTGAAATTTAAGGACATCGACTGCAGTTTGAGGGCTTTTCCGGTGTTAAAATGACAAACGCGAAGGGCGGTAGACCGCCGCTAATAGGTCACATTTGCTCCAAAGTCTCAATTCCGAGGACATTCAGGCCCTCTTTGAGGACTTTGGCGGTAAGGTCGCATAGAACCAGCCGGCTGGAGCGGGTAGCGCCTTCGCTTTTGAGGACAGGGCAATTTTCGTAGAACGAAGTGAACTTGCCGGCCAGCTCGTAGAGATAATTGCAGAGGAAGTTCGGACGGCATTCGTCCGCCGTGGCTTCGAGGGTTTGGCCGAAGTTGAGAAAATGTTTCGCCAAGGCGAGTTCAGCCGGCGCTGAAAGTTCGATGTTCGATGTCCGATGTTCGATGTTCGATGTTTCCCCTGACTTCCGAAGAATGCTGCGGATGCGGGCGTAGGCGTAAAGGAGGTAGGGAGCGGTGTTGCCGATCAGGGCGAGCATTTTGTCCCAGCTGAAGACGTAGTCGCTTTGGCGGTTCGGGAGCAGGTCGGCGTATTTGACGGCGCCGAGGCCGACGACGCGGGCAATTTCAGGCCACAGATTTTCCGGGACGCGTTCGTTTTCCGGACGCTCCAATTGTTTCGCCTTAACGACTTCAAACGCGCGCTCCTGCGCTTCATCGAGCAATTCGTTGAGCTTCACCGTGTCGCCGGAGCGGGTTTTGAAGGGCTTGCCGTCTTCGCCCATGATTTTGCCGAAGCCGACGTGGAGCATCTTCACGCGCTTTGCCGCCTCGGGCTGCCAGCGGGCGAAGGTGAGGAACAGCTTCTTGAAATGCATCGATTGCCGGTCGTCCACGACGTAGATGATTTCCTGCGGTGACCAGGTTTTGATGCGGTAATCGAGCGTGGCAAGGTCGGTGGTCATGTAATTGAAGCCACCGTCGCTCTTGCGGATGAGTGCCGGGTCGGCGACCCATTCGCCGTCGCGATTTACCAGAAAGGGATCTTCCTTGGGCGGCAATGAGCCATCGCTGAAGACGGCGACGGCGCCTTCGCTTTCGCGGGCGATGCCGCGCTTCAACAAATCTTCGACGATGACGCCGAGTTGCGGATTGTAAAAGCTTTCGCCGAGGGTGTGATCGAATTTTACGCCAAGGCGGCCGTAGATTTCATCGAATTGCTTTTCGGAGAGGCGAATCATCTCCTGCCAGATGGCGGTGTTTTCCTTGTCACCAGCCTGGAGCTTGACCAATTCCTGTTTGGCTTCTTCAAGACGCGCGGGATTGGCGTCGCATTCGGCGTTGATGACTTTGTAGAGGCGTTCGAGTTCGGCGACGGCGTCCTTTTCGAGCGCGGGGCGATCGAGGATTTGTTTCCAGCCGAGGAGCAGCTTGCCGAATTGCGTGCCCCAATCGCCGATGTGGTTATCACTGATGACGTGGTGGCCGAGCAGGCGGAAAGTGCGCTGAAGAGAGTCGCCGATGCCGGTCGAGCGGATGTGGCCGACGTGCATGGGCTTGGCGACATTGGGCGAACTAAAATCCACGACGACGGTACGTAGGACAGGCATCTTGCCTGTCTCTGATTTTTTTTGCTCGCCCGATGAAGATGGAGACAGGCTGGAAGCCTGTCCTACCGTTTCGAAAAATAAATGTTCACCGCGCGCGGCGGCTTCCAGGGTTTTGGAAAGCGCGGAGGGTTTCAGTGTGAAATTCAGGAAGCCGGCGCCGGCGATTTCAACTTTGTCGCACCATTCGGAGACGTCGAGTTGGGCGAGGACGTCGGTGGCGAGCTGGCGCGGGTTCATCTTGCGCGTTTTCGCGAGGGACATCAGGGCGTTGCTTTGGTAATCGCCGAATTTCGCGTCGGAGGAGGGGCGAACGAGAACGGAGGAGACGTCGGCGTCGGGAAGGACGGCGCGGACGGCGTTTTGCAAACGCTGCTCTATTTGTTTATGCGGAAGCACGGGAGGAGGGTAAATCCGAAATCCGAAATCCGAAATCCGAAAGAATGGCGAAATCCGAATTTTGTTGGCTGAGGCGGCTGAGGAAAAATCAGTGATTTATTGGCGGCGCGTTGTCACGGCTCGCGAGGACGCTCGCCCCACCAAGTTGGTTTTCGATAGCCGCGCCACTGCGGTATCGAGCCCGCGGGTGAATCGGACTTGCTTCGGATCTCGGATTTCGAGCTTCGGACTTATTTCTTCCCATGCTCGCGGATGATTTTGAGCATGGCTTCGGCGTCGGGGGCTTGTTCGAGGGCGGTGCGAAATTCGGCTTTGTGCAGGAGCTTGGCGATGTTCGCGAGCGTGTGGAGGTGTTTCTGAAATTGACCCTGCGGGACGAGAAAGAGCATGACGAGGTTCACCGGCTGATTGTCGAGAGCGTCGAAGTTGACGCCCTTGCGGGAACGGCCCAGCGCGCCGACGACTTCCGAGATCAAATCCGTGCTGGCGTGCGGGATGCCGATGCCGAAGCCGATGCCGGTGCTCATGGAGGATTCGCGCTTTTTCACGACGGCGGCGATGGACTCGCGGTGTTCTGATTTGATTTTGCCGGTGGCGACGAGATTGTTGATCAACTCGTCAATAGCCTGCCAGCGGTCGCCCGCCTGCAAATCGGTGATGATTTGCTCTTTCGAAAGAATATCGCCTAAATCCATAGCATTGAATCAATTCGCGCAGGCATTTCGCCTGACGCAACCGGTCATATCAAGACAGAATTATCAACATTGATGTGCTAAATCAATTGTCCAATCCGATGAAAAACCTCTCCTGTGCATTCGAACCACCAACCGAGCGCCGTCCAAACTCCGACTTTGGACGCCAACAATGGGATGCCCAACAGTAGCACACTGATGTTGCCGAGGAAAATGATAACCGCAGAAAACAAATATCCCTGCTCAGTAATGTCCGTCTGGCGCGTCTTCAGGATGTGCGAGGTGAGGGTGATGTGGAATGCGTAGGCGGCGCCGAGAAATAAATCGAACACGGCGAGGAATTGGCGCCAGTTCCAAATCAAGTGGCCGATGGCGAATACCGCGACGACGATGACGGCATAAAGCGGGAAAAAATACGGCGCGAGTGCGATGAGAAAATTGGTCTTGGTGATGATGACGTGGCCGCCGGAGGAGGTGACTTTGAGCCTTTTAATTTCCGCCCCGAAGAGCCAGGCCCAAATGGCGTGCGTGAGTTCGTGGCCGAGGACATAAATCCACATGGGCTTGGGCAACAGGAGGTAAATCACAACCCAGGAAGCAGCGCCGGCGAGCAGCGGAACCCAGGTCGTGTCGGCCGAGCCGCTGTGTTGGATGACCATCCACAGGGCTCGCGCGGCCCCGATGCAGAGCGGCAGCAGCGCGATGGCGACCAACATTTTCACCCATTTGGGCATGGAGTGAGAATTCAGAATTTGGAAGTTGGAAGCGAGAAATAATAGAAAAGAAAAAGAGTGATCTGCCGGCAGGATGCCGGCAGCACGTTGTTGCGGCTCGCGAGTACGCTCGCGCCACCGATGACGCCGCGGCGGGTCTCGAATTGGACAGCACGATTCTCGTCGCCTACCGTGATAGCATGAGAATATTTTTGGCGGGTGCTTCCGGAGTGATTGGGCAGCGGCTGATTCCTCGATTGATCCAAGCGGGACATGCAGTCGGTGGCATGACGCGATCGCCGGGCAAGAAGGAGTTGCTGAGCCGCCTCGGAGCGGAGCCGATTGTTTGCGATGTGTTCGACCGCGAGGGGCTGATACGGGCGGTTTGTGATTTCAAGCCGGACGTCATTCTGAATGAATTAACCGATCTGCCGGATGACGTGGCGAAGCTCGGAGATTACCAGGTTCTAAACGCCCGCATCCGCACTGACGGAAACCGGAATCTAATCGAGGCGGCGCGGCAGAGCGGCGCGCGGAAAATCCTGGCTCAAAGCCTCGCCTGGCAATTGCCCGAAGGGCCCGGAGCCCGGGCGGTTGCAGAACTGGAGCGTGCCATTCTCGCCGAAGGAGGCGTGGTGTTGCGCTATGGACGGTTTTACGGGCCTGGGACTTATCACGAACAGGACAAACCCGAGAAGCCCGGCATTCAAATCGATCGCGCCGCGGAACGGACGGTTGAGGCGCTGGCGGCGCCAGCGGGTGTCGTTACGATAGTCGATTAACCCGCATTCGCGTGGCTGCTGGGGACCATCAAAAAGTCCCATTAGCCAAAAAGCAATTCTGCACTAGAGTGCGCCCGGAATGATCACGAAGGATTCAGAGCAAACGGGCAGTGTCGTTAGTGCGACGTCGAATAGTTTATTTGCCGGCACTGCGGCGCGCCTCGGATTTTACGCGGTTTGCCTGGGCTTCTTTCTCGTCGTGCTGGACACGACGGCGTTGAATGTGGCCATTGGCGCCATGCAGAGGGAGTTCGGGGCCTCGGTGACGCGTCTGCAGTGGGTGGTGAACAGTTACACGATGGTGTTCGCGAGCCTGCTGCTGACCTGCGGCGCAATCGGGGACCGATTCGGGCCGCGGCGATTTTACCAGATTGGCCTGGTGCTGTTTACAGGAATGTCTCTGCTCTGCGCGCTGTCTCCGGGAATTAATTTTCTCATCACGATGCGCGTGCTGCAAGGGCTGGGCGCGGCCATCATGCTTCCGGCCTCGCTGGCGCTGCTCAGCCATGCGTTTCCGCATCCCGAGGACCGGGCGAAAGCTGTCTCGTATTGGGCGGCGATTGTGAGTCTCGGTTTTGCCGCCGGGCCGGTGCTGGGCGGGGTTCTGACTTATTATCTGGGCTGGCGGAGCGTTTTTTGGTTGAACGTGCCGATAGGAATCATTGCTTTCGTGTTGGTGTTGCGATTTGTGAAAGAAGCCGCGACGAAAAACACCAGCCACATTGATTGGCTGGGGCAGGTTTTGATTTGTTCCGCGTTATTTTGTCTCACCTACGCGCTCATTGAAGCGGGCGGTTTGGGCTGGGGAGCGCGGCTGGTTTTAATCGCCGATGGGCTGGCTGTTCTTCTGGCCGCAGCTTTCGTGCTCGTGGAGAAACGGAGTGGAGCACCGGTGCTGCCTGGTTTTCTTTTTGCGAATTCAACGTTCTCGGTGTGCATCGCCATCGGTGTCATCCTGAACTTTGGCAGTTACGGAGTGTTGTTTGTGGAATCCGTTTATTTGCAAGGTGCCCGCCATCTTAATGCATTCGCGGCGGGCATGGTGATTCTACCGCTGACGTTGCTGCCCGCGATTACGACGCGGGCCATCGTCAGGTACAGCGGCCGGCGGCATCTCAAACCGCGGTTGGTCTTCGGGCAACTCATCGCGGCGATTGGGGCGATTGTCCTTTTCTTCACGCTGAAGGATCCCGGCTATTGGACCATCGTGGCGGGGCTCGCGCTGATGGGCGTGAGCATGGGATGTGTGATGCCTTCGATCACGGCGGGCGTTTTGGCGTCGTCGCCTCCAAAGACCTCAGGCGTCGCGTCGGGCATCTTGAATTCGGCGCGGCAGGTGGGAGGGACGCTGGGCGTGGCAGTGATGGGCTCGCTTTATCAGCGGTCGCATACGCAGGGCCTGACGTTTTCTTTCGCGCTCGTGTTGATTTCGTTTGTGCTCATGGCCGCGGTTACCTGGCAGGCGATGGCGTTGCAAGTGAACGAAAATGCAGGGTAGTGATTTTGAATAGGCGGGCCGAAAAACCGCTGAAGCGGTTATGACTGCGCGAGTGCTTGTACACCCGGCTGAAGCCGGGTGTTAATGAGATGAGATGTCCTGCAGGTCTAGAAGCGAAAGGGTCATTCTCAACTTGAAACTCGAAACCCGAAACTCGAAACTGCGGCGATGACAAAAGACGAAGTGCTGCAGGTTTTTCGCGATACGGGCGCGTTGCTCGAGGGCCATTTCATTTTGCGCAGCGGATTGCATAGCCGGCAGTTTTTCCAATGCGCGCTGGCGTTGCAGCAGATGCCGATAGTGGAGCGGCTTGGTGGCGCGCTGGCGGCCAAGGTGCGTTCGCTCGGTGTGACGACGGTGATTTCGCCGGCGATGGGCGGGCTCGTGATCGGGCAGGAAGTGGCGCGACAGCTTGGTGTGAGATTTATTTTTGTGGAGAAGGAGGAGGGAAAGCTCGTGCTGCGACGGGGTTTCAAGATCGCGCCGGGCGAAAAAATCCTGATTGTGGAAGACGTCGTGACCAAGGGCGGCCGCGTGCAGGAGACGATTGATATCGTGCGGGCGAATCAAGGCGAGGTGGCTGGCGTGGCGATGGTGGTGGATCGCTCGAACGGCGCGGTGAATCTGGGCGTGCCGATGTTCAGTTTGCTTGCGTTGCAGGTGGAGGCGTTCGAAGCGGATAAATTGCCGCCGGATTTGGCGAAGACGCCGGGAGTGAAGCCAGGCAGTAAGTAATTTACGATTGGCGATTTACGATTTACGCGTATGCGATGGAGTAAAGGTGGATCTACCAATGCCAGTTACCGCTTTTAAAGAATATTCAGATGTTCAGGTTTAGCGGTTCGGACGGCAGAAAGAGAAATATTTTGATCCAAAGTTACCAAAGCGCCCTGATTTTTCGCCGCTAATGCCAAAAGATAAAGATCGGTCAAAAGGGTGCCGCTCAAAATTCGTTCGGGTTCAAAAATCTTGGAGTCTCGCAGGGAAATATCTTCGGGCCAGAACTCGTGATTAGTGTTGGTGGCAAAAGCCCGCAGGTTCGTGATGACTTCCAATACGTTCAACCGTTTTTGCCGGGGATATGAGTGGTGGGTCATGATCCGGATGACGCCGTTTTCGGAAATGGGGCAACTCGCCCAACCTGAGCCCTCATTTTTTCCCCACCAGTCATGAACTTTTTGGTGGAAAATATGGTTCGCATCTAACAGCGCGATTAAGACATTCACATCGAGCAAGGCGCGCATGCTCAAAGGCCTTCCAGATCCTTAATTTGCTGAATTTTCTCCATGGTGACGATTTCTCCCGTGGCGGGGAACACGGGCACGCCGTTGCGAATGGAGAGATTTTTTGAGGATTCGCCGGTCAGACCTTTGCGCGCTAAATCCGACAACACTTCGCCAGCCGTTCGACCCTCCTGTTTAGCGCGCTCTTTGGCGGCTAATAAAATGTCGTCTTCAATGTCCAGCGTCGTTCTCATGCATCTGATGATAACGCATCAGATGACGGCGTCAACTGTGTCAGAAAAAGTGTGCCATGACCTTTCCAATAGCGTCACGATGGCGCTTTCTCTCAATGCTGACCGCACCACCATCTGATCCTTAAAATGTTTAAAATAAACAGCTTATGAATTTATTAGCATCTGGCATCATCCCTGCATAAGACTTGGCAGAAACACTATCAAAGAGAACAACGAAAGAGATTTTATGGCAAAAGTATTAGGAATTGATTTGGGAACGACGAACTCTTGCATGGCCGTCATGGAAGGCGGGGAACCGCTCGTTTTGGAGAATTCAGAAGGCCGGCGCGTGACGCCGTCCGTGGTGGCTTTCACCAAGACCGGTGAGCGGCTCGTGGGCGACGCCGCCAAGCGCCAGGCTGTCACGAATTCGCGGAACACGGTGTATTCCATCAAGCGCTTCATGGGCCGCAAGTTCGATGAAGTGCAGGAAGAACT
>Ga0134126_10010916_pt1 | contig 11438 bp, 7 predicted proteins | sample KB31752_FD_96881 | JGI IMG/M metagenome (GOLD analysis project Ga0134126, IMG submission 96881) | Terrestrial soil microbial communities with excess Nitrogen fertilizer from Kellogg Biological Station, Michigan, USA - KB3-175-2 | ecosystem: Environmental > Terrestrial > Soil > Unclassified ... | reverse complement strand
TAGGACCTCGCGGGTGGGGCCTTCAAAGGACTGGGCCCAGAGATAACGATCGGTTCGGCCGTCGATGAGCTGGGCCGTGATCCGGATGCGATCGCCGGAGCGAACAACAGAGCCTGCGACGATGGCATCGACGCCCAGTTGCCGGGCGATATTGGAATACGAGCGGCGAAGGTCAGGGTAGGCCATGACGGATGCGCGGGAGACGACCCGAAGATTGGGGATGCGGGCAATCTCCGTGGTGAGCTCGTCGGTCATGCCATCCGCGAAGTACTCCTGGGAGGGGTCGCCGGAGAGATTGGTTAACGGCAAAACGGCAAGCGAGTGGATCGGCGCGGGGCGGGAATAGGTGGCGATACGCCAGGCGGCAGCGGCGGCGAGCAAGGTGAGGCAGGCGGCAACAATCACGGCGAGGCGGAGCAGATGCCGCCGGCGCGGGGCTGGGTCCAAAACAACGGGTTCCGCGATCAATTGAGGTGTGGGGTTTTGGGCGACGATTGAGGGCTCAGGGGCTGTTTCGACCCGTGCGATGAAGCGGTAGCCTGCGGTCGGGACGGTTTCGATGAATCGAGGCTCACGGGAATCATCATCCAGCGTCTTGCGAAGCAGGCCGATGGAGCGGGTGAGGGCGCTTTCGGTGACGGCCGCGTCGGCCCACACGGCATCGAGAATCTCCTGCTTGCGGACCAGGCGGCCCCGGTTCTGGATCAGGTACAGGAGCAGGCGAAGAGCCTTCGGCTCAAGGGAAACAGGCGCGCCGTCCGCCGTAAGGCGAAACGCAATGTCGTCGGCCTGGAAACGGTCGAAGAGGAAGATCACCGCGGAGTTCCTCGCGCTGTTACAAGTATGGGGTTTTCCGTCTCCATTATGCCGGACTGGGCCTAATTTGTGAAAAATCAGGGTTTCATGCGAGTTCCATCAGGACATGCCGACAGCGTGGGGGGCATGGTGTGGGCGGGAGAACAATCCAATGAGATCAATTCCGTATCTTCGCCCATTCTGTGCGGCGCTGTCTTTGGCAGCCGCCGTCATGTTTCTTTCCAATTCAGCCTTCGCCCAAACCAACCAACTTTTCAGCGGCGAAGTTCTCCAGGGGAACTCAACGGTTGGACCCGTCTTTGATAGCGCGACGGGGAACACCGTGTTCGTTCGTCAGCCGCTGGGCGCGCCCATGCCGGTGAATTCGAATGTCAATTCCATGGCGCCGGTGTATGTGGTGGTTTACCCGCTCCAGTCCACGATTCCTGACAACAACCTGCAATGCCTGCCCACCAACTGTGCCCATTTGAACGTGCTTCCCTTCCCAGACCCCGATTACGGGCTGGCGAGCGATGCCCAGTGCCTACAGTGGAACGGCGGCACCCCCTGCTCACTGGTGAAGGGACATATTCACCTCCTCGCGGTGCCTTCGGGCGGCGGCAACTTCAGTGTGCCGCACTACGTCAAGCTCCTGCTCTTCACTCCGCAGGCCTTTGCGAAATGTCAGGCCAATCCGACGGGATGCCCGTTCAATAATCTGGTCAGGACGATGGCACAGATGCAGGCGCTCGAGGTCAGCGGAGATCTCACTCCCCCCCTGGACACGCCAATCACGGTGAATCTCTCCGTTGTTCCGGAACGGACCTACGACATGGGAACACCGACGAACATTCCTTTCGAGTAACTTTGCTCATCAACTTGACTGGGCGGCGTCGAGCGATGGTGCAGCAGGCGCCGTAGGAAGCGCCCAAGCGCCCATCGGACGGGTCTTGCGTTACACCATGCAATAAGGCCGCATCGCCCCTGAACCAAAGATTGATTTTGATGCAAGCCTTCGTCTCTCTGCCTCGGGACGAAGGCTCTTTTTTTTGTAGCGGCCAGTTGCTCGGAACGAACTGTGAGGGTACTCATCTGTCGGAGATGAAAAGCGGCGCTCGCGCTGTTCACATTGGGATGATGCAAGGGTCCATCACCGCGTAAATCCTTCGCACACGTGTTCTCACCCCGGAAGAAGGTTAGACACCAAAATCCATCCTTTGGCGGATGTCTGTATCCCTTTCATTCTCCTACACTCGTCGTGGACTCAATCCAACAAGAAGCGCAGAAAGCCGTCTCATCTGCCTGCCAGATTGTGTCCGCACAAACGTGAATTACATAGGAGACCATGATTTGATTACGACGCACAGAAGGATTTCTCTCGCTCTTTTTCTGATTCTTCCTCTGCTTCTCCTTCCCATCGCCGCCCACGCGCAAGGCTGCATCCTGGCCCGTTCGCCTCAGCAAGCTGGCCTGCCGACCGGACAGGGAGGTATGCTGGAGCCGGGCCATCTCCAGATCACCATCGGGGAACGGCATCAGTTCTCTTACCTGCACTACGTCGGCGACGTCTACCAGGAGTACCGCACTCAGGACCGCACCCAGGTTCAGAACCGCATCAATCTCGTCACCGTCAACCTCACCTACCAGATCACCCCGCGCGTCAGCGCCGAGATTGATGTTCCCTGGCTCTTTGCATCGCGCAAGCAGCAGAGTTCGCCCATCAAATACAATGCATCCGGCATTAGCGACACCATCATCGCCGTGAATTCCTGGATATGGAGTCCTACCCATGCCAGACGCGCCAATCTCTCCCTTGGGCTCGGCCTCTATATCCCCACCGGCAACGACGCCGTGACGAACACCATCGACAACAACACAACTGGAACCGGCCCGGCCCAGGAAGCAACGGTGCCCGTCGATTATTCCATTCAGCCCGGCACCGGTGGATGGGGCGGCGCCCTGCAATGGACAGGCTACACGCGCCTCGGCAGCAGTAACTTAACGCTCTATACCGACGGCGACTACATCGCCATGCAAGGCGGCACCAACGGCGTGCAGCGCAAAGCTACCCTCAGCACCACCCAGCCGCTGAACAACTATGTCTCGATCTCCGACCAGTACCTCGTGGAATCTGGCCTTCAATTCCCGACCGGCGTTGCGCCGCTCGCCGCAACCGTCAGTGCACGCTGGGAAGGCGTGCCCGCCCGCAATCTCTTCCCTGTCAGCAATGACGGCTTCCGCCGGCCCGGCTACGCCGTCAGCGTCGGTCCTGGACTCGAATACACCTGGCATGGGAATATCCTGGCCGGAAACATATACGATGCGGTGCACCGCGATCGCACCGTCAGCTATCCTGACAGCGTCTACGGCTCTCACGGAGATGCGGCGTTCGCACAATACGTGTGGCTCGCCAGCTTCACCCATCGCTTCTGAGGAGAACGAATCATGTTATCTCGCTTCTGCCGGTGTGCGGTCGTTCTGTTCTGCTGGACTGCGTTCGCCGCCGCCGGCACCAAGCCGGTGCCCAACCTTAAATTCAAGGACCTCTCCGGGCAGACGCAGCAACTGCGCAGCCTCCAGGGGTCCATCACCGTTGTCAACTTCTGGGCCACCTGGTGCGGCCCCTGCCGCGAAGAATTGCCGCGCCTTTCGGCATTGAACGCGGAATACTCGCCGCGCGGCGTCCGCTTCATCGCCATCTCCGCCGACGAAGCGAAAGACCGCGCCAAAATCGCTCCCCTGCTGCGTGAGAATAAAATCGCACTCGACGTATGGGTCGGCGCCGATCTTGATACGCTCAGCCGCCTCAAGCTTGGCAACGTCCTTCCGGCAACCCTCATCCTCGACAAGGACGGCCAGGTCGTCGGACGCATCTTCGGTGAAGCGCAACCCGCCGACCTTCGCGGCTATCTCGATTGGCTGCTCGGCGGACGCACCGGCCCCGCGCCCCCGCCAAGCCTCAAGCGTTATTAATCAACTTGCTATGCTCAGAGTGGGGCACGGAACAACCATCATGCCCACGGAGCTCAGCTTGCCGGTGATTCGCGGAAAAGTGGTGTCCGGGATGGGAAACTTCTCCTTCTGGATCGACAAACTTCACGACCATTATCAGCGCAAGACAGGTATGCTGCTCTTCCCCGGCACCCTCAACCTGCAATTGGAGCAACCCTGGCGAGTTCCCGCCGGCTGCGCGCGTCTCGATGCCGCGGAATACGGAGGGACCGTCACAGTGAACATCGTCCCCTGCTCCGTCTTCGGCAGACCAGCCTTCATTCTACGCACCGAAGCCAATGAAGAAGGACGCGGCCATCATCCGAGGACCATTATTGAAATTGCCACTGACGTGAAGCTGCGCGACGCCTATGAATTGCAGGATGGCGATTGGGTGGAAGTGGAGATCTCCGGCACGGCGACAGCTTCGTGAATCGGCATAGCAAGGGTAGACTGCCATTCGCCTTTAATGAGCGCGTTGGCGATAATGCACTCACCGAATTCCACCACGACTGACAGCTGGTTCCCGGACGAGAGAGAGTGAGAAGATTGCGGCACACGAACGACTGCGAGGCTATTCCGAGCGCAGCGCGCGGGCGGGGTTTCCGGCGGCTGCGCGCACAGCCGGGAGCCCCGAGGCAAGAAGTGCCAGGGCCAACATGAGGCAGATACTCGCTGCATAGAAAAGTGGATTCGTGGCGCTGACTCCGAAAAGAAATGCGGTGATGAGACGGGAAGCGGCAAGCGAACCCAAAATGCCAAGAGCACTGCCGACGGCGGCAATTTTGGCGGCGGAGCCCAGAACAAGCCGCGCGATACTGCCGCGCTGTGCGCCAAGAGCGATGCGAATGGCGATCTCTTGCGTCCGTTGCGAAACACCGAAGGCGATGACGGCATAGATGCCCATGGTAGCCAGCAGTAGAGCGGCGAGCGCGAAGGTCGTGATGAGTCCGGTGTTGAAGCGGCGGGGCGCCTCGACTGATGACACGGCGTCGATCATAGGCTGTACGGGATCGAGGGCCAACCGCGGATCGATTCCGGCGACAACCGAGCGCAGAGTGTGGGTCATCTGCTCCGGCGGCAACGTGGAGCGGAGGGCAATCCAACCATTGGAGAGATCGAGCATGCCGGTAGCACCGGAACCATCCATTATGGCAGGCTGCACCATCGGGAAATACCACTGCTCACCAACGGGCTGGTCAGGGGAATCGGTGCGGACGTCGGGCACAACTCCGACGACGGTAGCCCAGGGCAGGTTGCGTTTGGGATTGCCGAGATGCAGGCGCTTGCCGATGGGGTTCTGACCGGGCCACTCCTCTTTAGCCATGGATTGATCGACGATGCAGACGAGCGGTGCATCGGATCGATCGCGTGGGGTGAAACGGCGGCCAGCGATCAGGGGAATACCGAGAGCACGGAAATAGTCGCCATAGGTTTCGATAAAGGGAGCAAACCTGAGCTTCCAGCCAGAAGTGGAGACGCCTTCTATCGTGAAGCCGCCAAGCCCGCCGCCGCCAGTATCAGGCAGCGTGTTGGCCAACCCCACCGCGACTGTTGCAGGTTGGGCGGCGAGACGACTGACTACCTCACGATTGAATGTAGCAATGGACGATACTGTTGCGTATTGCTGCGCGGGCAACCGGTATCCCGCGATGAGCACGTGGTCGGGGTGGAAGCCGGGGTTTACGGCGAGCATCTCCTGATAACTGCGCAGGAAAGCGAGCGAAGCGGTGAGCAGGATGGTGGCGATCGCAATTTCGGCTACGACGAGAGATGAGCGGAGCCAATTCTGGCGTAAGCTGCCGGTGACGGAGTGAGCGTCTTCCTTAAGTCCCTCAATCAAGTTGGTACGGACAGCGGACCAAGCGGGAGCAAGGCTACAGAGAAGTCCGGTGGCCAACGCGATCAGGAGAGCGAAACCCGCAACTCCGGTATTGATGGAGACAGCATTTATGCGCGGCATGGACGCGGGAAGCAGTGGCACGATGACGCGCAGAGCTATTGCGGCCAGAGCCAGACCGAGAAGGCCGCCAGCAAGACTCAGCAGGAGACCTTCGCTGACGCACTCGCGGAGAATGGTGCCCGTGTGGCCTCCGAGCGCCAAGCGTATGGCATGCTCACGGCGACGGCGAATGGCGCGGACCAGCAGCAGGATCGCCACGTTAACACAGGCGATGAGCAGCACAATGCAAACGGCGAGAAAAAGCATGCGGAGCAGAGGCCGCACTCCAGCTACAACTGATTCGCGCAGAGGAAGAACATCGCCCCGTATGTGGATGGCAGCCATTTCCGGGGGAAAATCGCGCATTACCCGCTGCGCCACACGATTTGCGTCGTGCGCAGCCTGCTGCACGGTGACACCGTCTTTCAGTCGCGCGACAAGGTGGATTCCCCACGCGCCACCGGATGGGGAAAGCTCATCGGCGGTAAAGCTCATGGGTACCCACAGCTTCGACTGACCGACACGGCCAGGAAGCAGCGGGAATTCAAAGCTACGCGGCATGACACCAATGATGGTGTAGTTCCTGCGGTCGAGAGTGATGGTGGCGCCTGTGATGTGCGGATCGCGGTGAAAGTGATTGAGCCACAGGGAGTAGCTAATGACAGCGACGGGAGCATGCGCCTTATCTTCCTGTTGGGTGAAGACGCGACCGACAACGGGCGCGATACCGAGTGTGGGGAAGACGCTGGCGGTAACACGCGCACCGTTCACCGATTCAGACAGCGGGCCACCGGAGAGTTCCCAAGACTTGGTAATGTAGGCACCCATCGAGGAAAAAGCCCGCGCAGCATGCTCGTAAGTGGCAACCTCAACGGCGGTGACGCTTAGATTTAGGCCATTGCCGAGATGGTCGCCCAAAAGCACGAGCCGCTGGGGATCGCGAAACGGCAGTGATCGCAGGAGGATTCCTTCAACAAGCGAGAAGATGGCGGTGGTGGCCCCAATGCCCAGCGCGAATGTAAGGATGATGATGAGCGAAAATCCGGGCGCTTTCCGGAACTGACGGAGTGCGAGGCGAAAATGGCGCATAGCGGAAATCCATTCTCAAGCCCGAGGTAGCAAATGGATCTCCGACTCCTCGAGGCAGGCAGCCGAAAAGCCAATGCTCTCAGCCGCAGGCCCTGAACGTCAAACGGCGCAACAGGCCAATGCACTCATCCAGACGGGTTTCTGGGTTGCGATGGCTGAGCGTCCATTCTCATTCTCTGGATTGTCTGGTTCCGGAGGCGGCCCATTGTCCCCGTTAGAGGATGGCGTGGACCTGCTCGGCGATGGACGCCGGTCGAGGTAAAAATCGTCGAGCCGCCTTCAGGAGTTCTCTCAATAAATCAGCTTGAGCGAAAGCTGAATCTGCCGAGACGTCCCGGCGGTTTTGCTGATGACTCCGAATCCCGAGTCCTTGATGGTGTTGGAAGGCAGTCCCATGTTGACAACGTTGAACAGGTTGAAGAATTCGCCGCGGAACTGCAGGTCCATGCGCTCCAGACCGCTGGCGCGACGGCCGATGGGTGTCGTCTTAATCAGCGCGTAATCGAAGTCGTAGTAAGCAGGACCGCGGAAGGAGTTGCGGCCCAGGGTTCCGAAGCGTCCGGAGTTTGGCCCCGTGCCATCGGAGAGTCCGATAGGGATCGAGAAGAAGCTGGCGTTGTTTGCGCCGAGGCCGAAGTAGTCTTCCCGCCGCCTGGCTGCGCTGTGTGCGGTCGAAAGACGGGGCTTCGCGATCTGGTCCGGCCGGTCGGCTCCGACTGACCCGTAGCCCGTCTGCTGAATGCCCGAATAAACGGTGAACGGCGAACCGCTCAGGATGGTGGAAATGCTGAGTAATTGCCAGCCGCTGGTGAATACCCGGGCTGGATCCGGCAAAAATTGCAAGCCGCGCCGGGGAAGGTTCTCCGCCACGCTCAGAGTAAAGGCGTGAGTCACATCAAAGTTCGAAGGACCTTTTTCGCGATGCGTGTCGAACGGATTCTGAGGACTGAAGATAACGACCGCCCCCGCGGACCCCGTCCCTCCCATCATCCCGCTGACGTCGTCGATCGATCTGCCCCATGTGTAGCTCGCCTGGATTCCCGGCCCGCCGTGCGGTACCTGTCCCGCCAGCGAGGTCTGGAGCGCGTTGTAGGAAGAGTGCGCCGTGTCCGCAACGACGGACTCGAATCCGAACCCTCCCGTGACCGCGCCTGCGCTGTCAAAGGTGGTGAACGGGGCAAAGCCCGCGTCCGCTCCCGGATAGGCGTTTGGATAAGAGATGCGGGGAAGCCGGGAAGAGGTCGTCCCAACATAGGCCGCATCCGCGGTAAGGGCGCCGAATGCCCGTTCGAGCCCAAGGGTCCAGGTTTGAAGGCGCGCGTTCCCAAAGCGCCGGTCGACGGCGCTCAAGCTCAGCAGGGAGAGCTGGCCCCCGGGCGAAAGCGCGGCCAGTTCCCGCTGGTAACGATCCACGTCCATCACGGTATTGGCTGGAATTTTTTTGGTGTTGCTGTTTGCGAAGACGTTTGTGCCGTCGGGCGTGTAGGTTGGCGGCAGCTCGTCCGGCGTGATCTTGAACCCATACGCGATCTCACCGTTCTTCGACGCGTTTACCCTTGGACTCACCGCAAACGGCGTTGATCCGGTCAGGTAATTGTCCTGCCATATATTCGGAGGAATGACAGTAATCGCCCCGCCCGCGTGCGCGTGGATATGGAAGGGCGCGTTCCAGTCCACCTGAACGCGCGGCGCCCAGCCGTTCCAGTTGGTCTGGTATCCGGGCTGAGGATTGATGAGGTACTGCTGCGTCTCGCCGGCGGGCGGATATGGCGTCAAAAAGCTGGCTGTGCGATGCGCCCGCTCGGTAATGGGCGTGTACAGCTCATAGCGCAGGCCATACTCCAGAGCCCATTGAGAATTGATCTTCCAGGTGTCCTGCACATAGGCATTCACGTTGTTGCGATTGATGGCCGCCGGCCCCATGTGCGCTCCGCCGGAAAAATTCGGAGGCGCCACCTCAATGGTGTAGCTGTATGGATAGCCAAGCAGCAGACTGCTCAACGTATCCGGCAGCGGATCGCCGGGCTGCACATTATGCGCGCCGCTCGCCGACGTAATGAAGGACGGTGAATACACGGTGCCGCCTCCAAAGTCGTACTCACCGTTGGGACTGATTCCGAAGTAGGTGGTATCTCTGTTCAGCCGCGCTTCCACTCCCCACTTCACCGCATGGTTATGGTTGGTCCATGCAAAGTTGAGCTGGCCCTGGAACAGGTTGCCGTATGCCGACATCACGGAACCCGCTGCGCCGTTGAAAGGCTCAAAAAGTCCGTCCGTAAACTTGAGCCCGGCATCGGTGTGGTTCGGCGTGGGGAACGATGGCGTGGTTCGCGTAATACTCAGTGACGCCGACCACAAATAGCGCGGAGACACGGTGCGCGTGTAAGTAAAAACGACGTTCCGCTGCTGGTCTACATACTGCACTCCAAAGCTGGGGTCGAGCAGGGTCTGGTCTGGATTGGTGGTTGGCCCGGTCAGGTTGTCGTAAGTAAAGCGCGCGAGGAATTGCCCCTTGTTGCCGAGCTTCTGGTCAAGGCGGATGGAAAACTGATCCGCGTCCGTGTTCACCTTCGAAGGCGCGGCATAGGTTCGCGCGCCATAGGCTCCTGTGGGATTGTTAGGCAGCGGATAGCGCGCCAGCACAGCGGCAATCTGAGGGTTCACGGGGACCTGAAGCGTGTCCGTCGTGCCGTCGGGATAGCTCACCGTGTCCTCGCCGGCGCGCTCCGCTGCCGTGGGAACCGCGATCACCTGCGTGGTTCCCAGCACCTGCCGAAAGCCCTGATACTGCCCGAAATAAAACGTGCGTCCCCGTCCGTCATAGAGATGGGGCAGAAAAACCGGCCCGCCGTTGGTGAATCCAAACTCGTTTCTGCGGAAGGGCGGAATGCGGCCCGGCTCGGCAATAGAAGGATGGTCAAAGTAGTTGCGCGCGTCAAACGCGGAGTTCCGCACAAACTCGAAGAACGATCCGTGAAAGCCGTCCTTCCCGGACCGGGTAATCATGTTGGTGAATCCAGACGCGCCCCTTCCGATCTCCGCGGGCATCCAGCCGGAGCTCGACTGGATTTCCTGAATCGCGTCCACATTGAAATTCGTAAAGGTGCTGCCGCCCATCTCCGGATCGCTGATGTCGGCTCCGTCCATCGCAAAGACGGCTTCCACGCCCCGCTGGCCGTTGATGGCGAACTGCTGCGTAAAATTGGTGGCGCCGTTCACGTCGGTCATGGTGCCGGCAGCCAGCAGCAGCAACGTGCTGAAGTCGCGTCCGTTCAAGGGCAACTCGCTGACCGACTGGCTCGACAGCTTTTCGCCACCGGTAGCGCCGGTGTCACTGGCGGTCGCGGCTGCATTGACGTTGGCGGGCGGCTCCGATGCGACCAGCCTGCCGCCCGAGAGGGTAAGGAGAACCGGGGCGTCCGTTACGCGGATTGTCAGCGGCGCGGCAGACGGTTGGCCTGGCGCCCGCGCGGTGATCGTGTACTGCCCCTGGGTCACGCCCGCAATGGAAAACCCTCCATCGGCTCCGCTCACTGCGGAGAACTGCTCTGGATGTCCCATGGCGGGGGTGGCGGGGGTGGCCGTGATGGTCGCGCCGGAGACCGGCTCGCCGTCGGCCGTGCGCAGCACTCCCGTTAAATGCGCAGGGTGTTCAGGGCTCTGCTGCGCGCAGAGCGGAATCGTGGTCGTAAGCGTCAACAGGAAGCAGCCCGCCGCCGCGCACACTGCGCTGACAAACGTTTGCCTTCTCGAGAAATGGATGTCTTTCCGCGCCAAACGTAATTTCAACCTCATGCGCTGCTTGTTCTCCCGGGGCTCACGACAAATTTGATGGATGAGTCACCAGTGTAAACGCTGACACGAGTTTGAGGGCTCTGTCTCGGATTGACATTTATACCCAGACATCTATATAAAGACATCTGATTATGGCAAAGACCGATGCTCTGCAAGGCTCACTCGATTTGCTCGTGCTGAAGATATTGTCCCGGCGTCCGCGCCTTCACGGATACGCCATCATGGCCGCCATTGCCAATACATCGGATGAAGTGCTGCGCGCAGAGGAAGGCTCGCTTTACCCCGCGCTGCATCGCATGGAGGAGGCCGGCTGGATTCGCGCCGAGTGGATCAGGAAAGATTCCGGCCGCCGGGCCCGCGTCTATGAACTGACCGCCGCCGGCAAAAAACAACTGGGAGTGGAAGAGTCGCGCTGGCAGTCGGTCAGCGTGGCCATCAATCGGGTTCTCCGGGAGGCATGACCCATGTCTTTGTGGTCGCGTATTTCGAATGCCGCGCGCGGCGAGCGCCTGAACCGCGAGATCGAGGAAGAGTTGCAGTCGCACCTTGAAGAAGCCATCGCCTCAGGACGTGACCCCGGCGAAGCGCGGCGTGCGTTCGGTTCCACGCTCCGTGCCCGCGAGGCGAGCCACAGCATTCGTGTTGTGGAGTGGATCGAGTCGCTTCTCGCGGACGTACGGTTCGGCTGGCGGCAACTCGGCCGCAACAAAATTACAACCGCGGCCGCTGTGCTTTCGCTCGCTCTGGGCATCGGCTCCTGTGTGGCCGCATTCCGCCTGATGGACGCCCTGCTCTGGCAACCGCTGCCCATCGCCAATTCCAGCAG
>Ga0134126_10010915_pt1 | contig 11439 bp, 9 predicted proteins | sample KB31752_FD_96881 | JGI IMG/M metagenome (GOLD analysis project Ga0134126, IMG submission 96881) | Terrestrial soil microbial communities with excess Nitrogen fertilizer from Kellogg Biological Station, Michigan, USA - KB3-175-2 | ecosystem: Environmental > Terrestrial > Soil > Unclassified ... | reverse complement strand
TTTCGCAAATCACCGGCAATATAATGTAAGCGTCGCTCTCAGGCCGCGTCCTTGAGGGGCGGGGCCTTGGCAGAGGCCCAAGGGAGGAGTTCGTCGATCGCGCTGGCGAGATGGAAGTCGACGATCCTTGTTGAGCGTATCGGTGACCGCCGCGTAGCTGCCTCCATAGCCAAGAGCGCAGATCCTCAAAAATCCGGATCAGCGTCAGACGTTCGCGAGGAGCACGGCTGTCGCTCTCATCAAGCAGACCCTCGAGCTGCGCCCGCCAGGGGCCAAGCGGCAACGGTTGCTGAGAGTGCTCGTAGTGAAACTCGGTGGCGTTCGACCGGATGACTTTCCGAACCACTTTCCGGGAAACGTGCAGGTCCCGACAGATCTCCTTGATCGCCTTCCCTTGCGAAAAAAGGCCCGGCGCATCTTCGCGACCGTCTCCACAACAAGCATTCCAATCCAGGCCTCCCAGTCATCGGAAGGCCAATGTGAACCCGGCGCCGCCACGGTTCCGATTGGATGAAAATCAGCCCCGTAACGGGGCCCCTATTCCATGAAAAATCACACAACAGCAGCGCCCGGATGAGGTCCGCGTAGGAAGCGAGCCACCGGAAATTTGACTTGAGCTTATTATATGATAGTATGATGAATGCGAGGCGTCCTGAGGGTCGTGCATTGAAACTGTCCGGCAAGGGAGGGACGATGCCATGCGGGCCAACTGGGCGCGCCCTTGACGGCGCTCGGTTGGACGCGGCACGGGGCCTATTCGGCGACAGGATTGAGACCTCGGGGCTGGTCGACAAGGTCGTGCGGAGACTCGGCCAGGACATCATTTCCGGTCTGTTCAAACCGGGTGACACGCTGCCAAACGAATCGGCGCTTTGCGAGCGTCTGGGCGTCAGCCGCAGCGTTCTGCGTGAGGCCGTGCGGGTTCTAGTCAGCAAGGGGCTGCTCCAAAGGAAGTCGCGATTGGGCACGCGCGTATGCCCTCCCGAGGTCTGGAGTCTCCTCGATTCGGATGTGCTCGGTTGGCTCAGCGCCATCGACCCTCCCGACCGCTTCGTGCGCGAGCTCTTTGGTTTGCGGCGCGCGGTGGAGCCGGCGATCGCGGCCCTCGCGGCCGATTCGATGAGCGCGGCCGACCTCACCGCACTCGAAGCCTGCCATCGCGACATGATTGCGGCAGGCGACGACGCCGATCGCTTCTTTGAGCCGGACTTTTCCTTTCACCGCATCATCATGCGCTCGGTGGAAAATTCGCTCGTGCAGGCGCTCGGTCGCATCATCATGCAGGCCCTGGAAATCAACCTGAGATTGTCGCTTGCCGCGCCGCTCGGCCAGCAAAAATCGGTTCCGCAGCATGGCGCCGTGCTCGAGGCGATCCGCCAGCGGAATCCGGAGGCGGCCCGGGAGGCGACGACCCGGCTCATCAACGATGCGGAAGAGGACGTTTGGCACGCGCTCGCGCTCAAGCGGCGAGACCGCGCGCGGCGACAGCGTCGGACGGCGACGCGAAGCGTGCAAGACCTCTCGCCCGGGGGAAGCCCATTATGGAAATAGCTGAGGTGGCGGCGAAGCGTTCGAATGTCATTCCGTCGCTGTTTCTCGACTTCATGCAGATGCAGGAGTTCGCCAAGGCCCCGTTGGTGTTCACGGAGGGGCGCGGCAATCGCCTTAGGACATCCGATGGTCAGGAGTTCATCGACGGTTTGTCGGGGGTGTTCGTCACCAGTCTTGGGCACCGGGATCCGGCGGTCATTGACGCGATTACGGCCCAGTTAAACCAGCTGGCCTTCGCCCCTCCCCTCCATGGGACGACGCCTGCGGCGTTAGATCTGGCCCAGCTTCTCCTGCGCATCGCGCCCGAAGGCGTCACGGCGGTCAAGCTTCTCAGCGGCGGCTCCGAGGCGACCGAAGCGGCAATGAAGCTTGCACGCCAATATCACAAGCAGACCGGCAATCCGCGCAAATACAAGATCATCAGTCGCTACGGCGCCTATCATGGGGGCACCATGGGCGCGCTCTCGGCAGGGGGCGGACGCGACCGTAAGTCGGTCTTCGAGCCGCTCGGAGTGGGCTTCATTCACGTGCATCCGCCGTTTTGCTACCATTGCCCGTTCGACCAGAGCTATCCTGAATGCGGCCGCACTTGCGTCGAGCTCATTGAGCGTACGATTGAGGCGGAAGACCCTGCGACCGTCGCTGCCGTCATCGTCGAACCGATCTCCATCTCGTCAGCCGGCTTCATCGTGCCGCCGCCTGACTATCTGGCGCGCCTCCGAGACATATGTAGCCTGCACAACGTGGTCCTGATCTACGACGAGATTATAACGGGTTTCGGGCGGCTGGGGACCATGTTCGCCTCGCAATACTACCGGGCTGCTCCCGACATCACTTGCTGCGGCAAGGGCATGAGCGGCGGTTACGCCCCGCTCGCGGCCATTCTGATTCGCGACCGCATTGCAGCGGCCTTCTATGGCGAAGAGCAGGACAACGTGCAGTTTCATCACGGCCACACCTATGGCGGCAATCCAATCGCCTGCGCCGCGGGCTTGGCGGTCCTGAACGAGTTTTTGGCGCGAGATATCCTCAGCAACGTCCGTCTGCAGGGCCAGCGATTGCGCGAGCGCCTGGACGAATTGGCGGAGCGCTTCGCAATTATCGGCGAAGTGCGCGGAGTTGGGCTTCTGCAGGGGTTCGAATTCGCGAGCGATCGACTGACTAAGCAGCGCTTTGCGGCCGGTGTACGTCCTGGGAAGCTTCTCGAGCAGGCCGCGCGCGCTCGTGGATTGTTGCTGCGTTGCGGCTCGGAGTTCGCCGCGTTCGCTCCACCTCTCACCGTGACTGACGACGACATTGACGAGATGACCCGTCGCCTTGGAGACAGCCTTGCTGCGATCGCTCCGAGATTGACCTAGCGTCCGTGGCCGATCCCAAGGGATCGCATCAAGGTTGGGACATGCGCCATGTATAGGGTTGGCATCGATACGGGAGGCACCTTCACTGACCTCGTGGCTATTGGCGAGGACGGCCGGGTGGTGGTGGCCAAACACCCGTCTACGCCTCGCGCGCCGGTCGACGCTTTCATGGGGGTGATCGATAAAAGCGGACTCGGTGGGAACCATGGCGAAATCGAAAGGATCTCGCACGGCACGACAGTAGCCACCAACGCCGTCATTCAGCGTCAGGGCGCGCCCGTCGTTCTGGTGACAACGCGCGGATTTGAGGACGTCCCCTTCATTCAGCGCATCAACCGGAAGAGCGAGTACGATCTTCACTGGCGCAAGCCGCAGCCGCTCGTGCGGCGACGCTGGTGCGTTGGAGTCCGCGAACGGATCAGCGCCAGGGGTGAGCCGATGCTGCCGCTTGCAACCGACGCGGTCGAGGAGGTGGTCAATGAGATCCGGCGCATCAGCGAGGCGGAGCCGATCGAGGCCATCGCCGTCTGCCTGCTGTTCGCCTACCTCAATCCGTCTCACGAACTGATGCTGGGACAGCAACTGAGCGCGGCGTTTCCCGATTTGCCGGTGTCGCTGTCGCACGCCGTGGCGCCGATCTGGCGTGAGTACGAAAGGGCGAGCACGGTGCTTGCGGACGCCTATGTCAAGCCGATGGTGTCTCGCTATTGCCTGACGCTCGAGCGCGCCCTGCCGGAGAGGGGGATCGGCGGACCCTGCTCGATCCTCAGGTCCGACGGCGGCACGATGCTGCTCGCCAATTCCGCGCGCCGTCCGGTTGACATTCTGCTCTCGGGTCTTGCCGGGGGAATTGTCGGCGGCCGCTACTGGGCGGCGGAAGCGGGCATGCCCAATGTGATCACCCTCGACATGGGCGGAACGAGCGCCGACGTCGGCCTGATCGTCGGCGGTCAGCAGCGGTTCACCACGGAATTCGAGATCGAGTGGGGCCTGCCGGTCGCGGTTCCGATCGTCGAGGTTCGCACGCTCGGCGCAGGCGGCGGCTCGATCGCCTGGGTGGACAAGGGCGGGATGCTCAATGTCGGACCACGCAGCGCCGGAGCGCTGCCGGGACCCGCCTCATATGGCTTCGGCGGCGAAGAGGCGACCGTCACCGACGCCAATCTCGTGCTTGGACGACTGAACGCCGAATTCTTTCTCGGCGGCGAGATGAGGCTCGATCCCCAGCTAGCCCGAAAAGCCGTGAAAAAAATCGCGGATCGTATCGGAGGCGGCGTCGAGGAGACTGCGTCGGCGATCCTCGATATCGCCGATGAGAACATGACCAATGCGATCCGCCTCGCCACAATCGATCGCGGCATCGACCCGCGAGATTTCGCTCTGGTGGCCTTCGGAGGCGCCGGGCCATTGCATGCAGCCGCAATCGCCCAGAAACTTGGCATCGCCTCCGTGCTCGTGCCGCCACATCCGGGCCTGGTTTCGGCCCTCGGAGCCGCAATGTCCGAGTTGCGAGTCGAAAAGGTGCGCACGCTCGCCGCGCTCAGCACGTATGTCAGCGAGGCGGATCTGATGCGCAATTTCGCCGAGATGGATCATGAGGCGCGCGCGGAGCTGGTGGCCGAAGGATTGAATGGCGAGGCCGCGGCGACATGGAAGATCAGCATGCGGTACTTCCAGCAAAACTATGAACAGGATGTGGAGTTTGCGCCGCGAGAGGGCCTCGCCGCCTGTCTGACCCGGTTTCACCAGCTCCACCACGAATTTTACGGGTATAGCTTTCCGGAGCAGGCGGTCGAGTTCGTCCACCTGAAGCTTTCGGTCTACGAGATTCGCCCCGGCGCGAGCGCGCTCCGGGCGACGGAAGAACCAGGAGCATCGGACGAGGAGCCGATTCTCCAATGCCGTCCGGGCTGGGAACTGGGGGCGCCGCGACCTTATTCGGTCTACCGCCGCAGTCAGCTTCCAAGGGGTGCGACGCACGCTGGCCCCGCGATCGTTGAGGAAGTCGATTCGACGACATTCGCTCCATCGAACTCCACGCTGACGGTCGATCGTTCGGGCAGCCTCATCATCAAATTCGACAGGGAAGTCCGGCCATGAATCAAGCGACTGCATCCCCTCTCGACAGCGTCGGGCTGACCGTTCTCAACAACTTCCTGGTCAACACGTGCCGGGAAATGGGCGTGGCGATGATGAAGACCGCCTACTCGTCGATCTTCAACGAGGGGCTGGATTTTTCCTGCGTCATCTTCGATCGCGACGGCGAGATGGTCTCCTACGCCGAATTCTGTCCGGCGCAGATCGGCGCCATTCTTTACACGGTGAAATGGACCCTCGACGAGCTCGGAGTTGACAGCTTCAAGCCGGGCGACGTCGTCATGCACAACGATCCCTATCGGGGCGGCTGCCATATGCCGGAACACACAGTCATAAAGCCCGTATTCTTCGGCGGCGAGCTCTACGGCTTTGTAGCGAACATCGCGCACGTAACGGAGATCGGAGGAAAGGCCGTCGGCGGGTTCTCGGCCGACGCCAAGGAAGTCTATCAGGAGGGACTGCGGCTGCCACCGGTGAAGATCATCGACCAGGGCCGCCATGTCGAAGACCTATGGAAGATCATCCTCACCAATCATCGGACGCCGCTGACGTCATGGGGTGACTTCCACGCGATGATTGGTTCGCTCGCCGTAGCCGAGCGGCGATTGCACCGGGCCCTTGAGCGCTACGGACTGGAAACTCTCCTCCGATCCGGCAAATCGCTGATGGACTACGCCGAGCAGCGGATGCGGGCTGAGATCCGGGAACTTCCCAACGGCGAATACCAGTTTGAGGACTGGATCGAGAATGACGGTGTCGATCCGAGCGCCCGGTACCGCATCCATTGCCTTATAACGGTGCGCGACGACGAGATCTTCTTCGACTATTCCGGGTCCAGCCCTCAGGCGAGGGGTCCGTGCAATTGCACATACGGCGTGACGGCCTCGGCCACGTTCAACGCCATGCTGAATCTGACGGACCGCACCATTCCCCGAAATTCGGGATGCTACCGGCCGATACGAGTGATCGCTCCGTCGGGGAGTGTCCTGAACGTCGCCCATCCCGGCCCGAGCGTCGGCGGCAATTCAGAGATTCACGAGCGAATCGTGGATGTTCTGTTCGGCGCTCTCTCGAGCGCAGTGCCCGACCGGGTCGCGGCGGCGGCGGGCGCCAGCTCCTGCAACTTCCTGTTCGGCGGCAAACATCCGCTGACCGGCGAATTCTACGCCAACTATCACATCGAAGGTTCCGGTTGGGGCGCCACTCTCAATGGAGATGGCAACCACACTCAATGCCCGATCAACGGCAATTGCCGCAACACTCCGGTCGAAGTCTTCGAGACACGCTATCCGTGGGTCGTCGAAGAGTACAGCCTGGCGCCGGATTCAGGCGGTCACGGACGGACCCGCGGCGGATATGGCTGCGTCCGCGTGCTCCGGGTCGAAGCCCCCGAAATCACTGTCTCAAGCTTCATGGACCGCCACGCGACGCGAGCGTGGGGACTGTTCGGCGGCGAGCCGGGGAAAAGCGGGAGTCTTCTTGTCATGCTTGCCGGGGAAACCAAGTGGCAGACCTTCCTCGACGCTTTCGGAACCAACTCTCCGAACAAGTTCGCCGACATCCAGCTTCACCGGGGCGACAGAGTGATGATCGTTAGCCCGGGCGGTGGAGGCTACGGTCCTCCGCTTGAGCGGGATCCCGTGTTGGTCGCCGAAGACGTGCGGGAGCGCCTCTATTCAGAAGCAGTCGCAGGGGATGTCTACCGGGTGGCCCTTAAGACTAAGCACGGACAGATTGCCGTCGACGAGGCCGCGACACGCGAATTGCGCGCGAGGTGACTCATGGCTGAGCAGAATAGACAATGGGTCGAGTTGCCTGCGCAACTCTATTCGACGGACGCCACCTGCAACTGCGATTTTTGCGGCAAGCGCGTCTCCCGCCGGTATCTGCGCATTTCCGAGCAGGGCCGTAATTTCCGCTTCTGCAACGAAGACTGTCTCACGCTTTGGTACGACTATTGGTTGCCGCGATACGGAGCCACGATCGGGTTGAACGGCGCGACAAGCTGAACGCTTGCGCGAGGGATGGGAGAGGAGGAGCGTATGTCCAAGTCTGACGGTCGCGACCAAGACACGAATTTGCGCGTGCTAATCTCGCCGGGCACGATCTCCAGGCGCAAACTTCTTGTGGCCTCGATGGGCGGCGCAGCGGCCATCGCATTGGAGGCCGGAGCGAAGCCGGCCGCCGCCGCGGGCGGCTCGCTCACTAGCCTGACGTATAGCGGGCAGAGATGGGGCGCGGTTCAGGAGGGAATGGCGCCGGCCTTCACCAAGGCGACCGGGATCGATGCGAAGATCATCACCTTCCCGATTTCGCAAGGCTATGCCCGAATTCTCAACGCGCTCGGCGTGGGGTCCGCCGAGTATGACGTGATCGACCTCGACTACGGCATACTCGCCCAGATCGCCGGCAAGCTGACGCCCCTCGACGACTACTTGAGCAAGGACCCGGCCTTCAAAGCCGATTACGAGCAGTCGGTCCCGCCCAATGTGCGCGGGCTTTACCAATTTGACGGAAGCCGGCTCGGGAAGGGGACTACCTACGGAATCGCGAACGACGGCAATACCCAGCTTGGCTTCTATCGGACCGACATTTTCGAGAAGGCCGGCATCAAGTCGCCGCCGGCGACCTGGGACGAGGCGCTCGACGTCGCCAAGGAGCTTACGGTCTCTACTCCATCCGGCAAGCAATATGGCTTCACCACGAACGGCAAGCGCGGCATCTATTCGTCGACCCTGTTTGGCCAGGTTCTGTTCAGTTACGGCGGTAACTGGCTGGACGCGAACAACGCTCCGACCCTGAACACTCCGGAGGCCGAAGCCGCACTGAGCATGATCGAAAAGCTGATGAAATACGCCGACCCGAGCGTCGTCAACTCCGGAGACAACGAGACGATCAACGCGATGGCCTCGGGGGTGGCGGTCTACACTCCGAACGCATGGGGCAACAACGCCTTCACCAACCCGAAGCTCAACAAGCTCGCGGCGGTCACGAAGGCGGTCATCGTGCCGCGGGGCGCGGTCCCCAATGGCAAGAACGCGCCGCTGATGGGCGGGTTCGGTTTCGTAATCCCGGCAAGCTCGCGAAACAAGGACGCAGCGTGGAAGTTCATTCGCTATTTCACAAGCAAGGAAAATATGAAGGCCTATGTCGAGTTCAGCGGACAGCCCGCGCGCCTCGACGCTCTCAAGGAGTTCGCCGCCAGGGCTCCGATATTCGCTGCGCTCGCTGATAGTCTCCCGAACGGCGTGTACCAACCTGGCTGGTTGCGCGACCAGTCGGGCTTTTACCAGGCCCTTGGAACGCAGGTTGCCCTGGTGATGACGGGTCAGAAGTCGGTGACCGACGCGCTCAAGCAGGCGCAAGCCGATTGCACCGCTGTCCTCAAGCAATCGGGTGACACGAAATAGCCTGCAAAACCGCAGCGCGCATGAGCGTCCAAAGAGGCATGATCGAAGAAGGCATGCACCTGCGACGGCGCAGCGACGGCGCCGTCGCTTTCAAGTTCCTGGTCGCTCCTGTCGCGCTTTTGCTGCTGATCACGGTCTACCCGCTGATCTTCGCGCTCTTGACATCGCTGCGCAGCTATTGGCTTTTCGCGCCCGACCGCGCCACGTTCGTCGGATTCGACAACTATATCGCACTGTTTCGGATGTCCCTGTTTGGTTCGAGCGTGCTTCGAACGATCGAGTTCGCCATAGGCAGTCTGATCCTCCAACTCGGCCTCGGTTACGGACTAGCGCTGCTGCTGCATCACGATCGCCCTGGATTCGGCGTTCTCAGGGTCTTGCTGGTCATGCCCGTTTTGCTCACGCCGGCGGTCGTCGCTCTCATCTGGTCATACATGTATGATCCGAACATAGGGATTATCCAGTTTTTGGTCTCACGCGCGGGGCTTCCCGTTCGCCCATGGTTGTCGGACGTGAATACGGCGATGCCTGCCGTGATCATCGTCAACGTGTGGGAATGGACGCCGTTCGTCTTTTTGGTCTTTGTCGCCGGAATGAAGAGCGTTTCGCCCGGAATTCTGGAGGCGGCGATGATCGATGGCGCCGGACCATGGACCATCGCTCGACACATCCTTTTGCCCTTGCTCTGGCCGGTCATCGCGATTGTCGCCCTATTGCTGACAATCGATAACCTGAAAGCCTTTGACCTCATCTATGTGATGACGAGCGGCGGCCCTGGCACATCCACCTACACGTTGCCGATCATGATCTGGAATCAGGGCTTCGGCAGCTATCAGATGGGGACAGCATGCGCCATTGCGATCGTGCTTCTCGCGATCATCAACCTTGCCGTCCTGGCGCTGAACGGAGTCCTGCGCCGAACGACTGAACAGGGGAGCGTCGCCTGATCCAGGACGCTTACACGCGCTCAGGCGGATGGCGTCCGAACAGGGCAGGGGTTCTGGCGGTTTGCCACTATGTCGCCGCCATCGCTGTGGTGTTGGTTTGGCTCTTTCCACTTGTATGGATTCTTCTCACGTCCCTGAAAACGCGGCCTGATATATTCAGCAGGACCCCATTGTTCTTCTTTGCGCCGACACTGAGCAACTATTTGGAAGTTGCTTCCCGCAGAGAATTCGTCGAAGGCCTTGTCAACAGTCTCAAGACGGCGAGCCTGACCACGATCCTCGCGGTCGTGATCGGCGTTTTCGCCGCCTACCCCCTCTCCAGACTTCGGTTCAGGTCGCGCGACCATATCCTGCTCTGGATTCTCTCGCTTCGGATGATGCCAACCGTGGCGATCGTGATTCCGTTCTATCTCATTCTCTACAGGCTAGGTCTGCTTGACACTCTCGCGGGTCTTGTTTGCGTGTATCTGTCCTTCTCGCTTCCCTTCGCGATATGGATGCTGGTCGGATTTTTTCGCGACTTGCCGCGGGACCTTGATGACGCGGCCCTTATCGACGGGTGCAACCATTTTCAGCTGCTATGGCGGATCCACGTTCCGATATTGCGCCCTGCGCTGGCGGTCGTCGCCATTTTCACATTTGTTTTCGCCTGGAACGAACTGATCCTGGCGCTTATGCTCACGGAAGTCGACGCCAAGACCGTTCCAGTCGCAATTGTCGGCATGGTGCAGCCGGACGACATCCCGTGGGGCCAGATCGCCGCCGGCTCGATTATTATGCTGTTGCCGATGACGATCGTGGTGTTCGCCCTTCAAGGTCAAATCGTTCGAGGTCTCACACTCGGCGCCTTGCGGGAATGAACTCATGACCTGCCGCCCACCGCAATCTGCCGCGCTATTTGCGAATGGGAGCGCCGCAACGACCGACTTGCGCTTGAAAGACCCGCGGCGGCAAGCGCTTCATTCGGTGGCCAATAAGGAGGTAGGGTCGTGAGCGACGTTGCTCCTCTACGCGAGCAGGTGATTACGAAGCTCTATTCCGCGGTCCTGTCCGACGTGCTGGACGTCGCAGGACATCCCCGGCAGGCAATGCGTCCATTCCTGCGGCCGCTCGATGACTCGCTGGTGCTTTTTGGCCGCGTCCGAACGGGCCTCTATGCCAATTCCTACCACGTAGATCCGGGCAGGAACCCCTATGCGGTGGAGATCGCGCTTATCGACGATTTACAGACGGGCGATGTTCCGGTGCTCGCCTGTGGCGGGCCGACCGACCGAATCGCCCCCTGGGGCGAACTCCTGACCACAGCGTCAGCTAGAAGAGGCGCGTCCGGATGCGTCACAGACGGCCTGGTTCGAGATGTTCGCCGGATCCGCGAGATGGCGTTTCCGGTCTTCCATGGCGGCATTGGTCCGCTCGACTCAAAGGGCCGCGGTGAGATGATCGCACGGGATGTCCCCGTCGAATGCGCAGGCGTTCGCGCAGAAACGGGGGATTGGATTTTTGGCGACGTCGATGGCGTGGTCGTTGTACCGCAGGCCATCGCCAGCGCAATTTTCGCGGAGGCGCTTCACAAGGTGGAGTCCGAGGACCGGACCAGACTGGAGCTTCTGGAGGGCCGGAGCCTCGCCGAAGTCTATAACAAATACGGCGTGCTGTAGCGCCGCGGACGAGGAAGCCGCAAGTGATCGCGCCGACATCGGGAAGTGTCAGGAATCTTGTGCGCGCGCGGGCAATAATCGCGCCGATGGAGGGCGAGTATGGCGATCAAGAAGGACACGCTGGGATCTTTTGGCGGGCCGCGACCCGAAGGCAGTGTTTTCGAAGGACGCGCTTTTCGATGAGCTGAAGAAGGTGGTGGCGGAGCAGGTGTTGACCGCCGGCTTGGACGATCAACCGCGTTGGGCCCCACTCGCCGAATGGGTCGCATAGCTCAAGAAGCTGATCACATCGGCAAAGCGCGGAACTGCGCTTGATAAGGATTGGACTTGCACTGAGGCTCCACGGTGCTGTCACGCGAACGATGGCGCGCATCCGTTTGGTGGGTAAGATGGCGCATGACGATCTCGTTTGCCCGCC
>Ga0134126_10010914_pt1 | contig 11439 bp, 13 predicted proteins | sample KB31752_FD_96881 | JGI IMG/M metagenome (GOLD analysis project Ga0134126, IMG submission 96881) | Terrestrial soil microbial communities with excess Nitrogen fertilizer from Kellogg Biological Station, Michigan, USA - KB3-175-2 | ecosystem: Environmental > Terrestrial > Soil > Unclassified ... | reverse complement strand
TCACTGCGAAACGCCCCCGCAGCGGAAATCGCGATCCAGATGCGGTTCGGATCTTTCGGATCGAGAACGATGGTGTGCAGACACATTCCACCGGCACCCGGCTGCCACTTCGGTCCAGTTCCGTGGCCGCGCAGTCCGGACATTTCTTTCCAGTCCTTCCCGCCATTGGTGGTCTTGAAAATGGCGGCATCTTCCACTCCGGCGTAAACCGTGTCGGGATCCGATAGGGATGGTTCCAGATGCCACACGCGCTTGAACTCCCACGGATGCGGCTTGCCATCGTAGAACTGGTGGGTGGTCATTGGAGCGCCTGTCTCGGCGGAGGTGTCATAAACAAATTTGTTGCTTTCGCCTTTCGGCATGCCGCCCGGACCGGTGGTCGACTCGCCCTTGGGAGTGCCCGGCTGATGCCAGGTCTTGCCACCATCGTCGGAACGCTGAATGACCTGGCCAAACCATCCACTGGTTTGCGAAACATAAATGCGATTGGGATCGGCTGGTGACCCCTTCATGTGATAGATCTCCCACCCAGCGAAATGGGGGCCGCTTACATCCCACTTCTCGCGCTTGCCGTCAGAAGAAAGAATGAATGCGCCCTTTTTCGTGCCCACCAGAACTCTTACGCCGCTCATCGCTGCTCCTTTGCGTCAAATTTCGGAATGTCTTAATCTCACAGCCTTGTGCTTACCCCGGGATTTCAGCCTCAACCAGTTTCGCCAGCAATGTCAGCGATTCCTGCCAGCCGAGATAGCACGCCTCCGCCGGAATCGCGGACGGAATGCCCTCCTGTACGACGTTCAACTCGGTACCGACTGAGACTGTTCTTAGCCTGACCGTTGTCGTCATCTCGCCGGGAAGACCTGGGTTATCGAATTGATTCGTATAGCGAATGAACTCGTGCGCTTTCAACTCCACATACTTCCCGCCGAATGAATGACTGTTGCCGCTGGTGAAATTGGTGAACCCATCTTGTAACCGCCGCCGACTTTGGCATCCATGTGGTGCACCTTGCCGGTGAAACCGTTCGGCGGCAGCCATTTCGCCATGGCGTCCGGATCGAGGAACGCCCGGTAGATTCTTTCCGGCGTCGCCCTTAAAACTCGATGCAGCTGAACCGAATTCCCTGCCATTGTTACTCCTTCGCACCTTTCCTTAGTTCTTGGGAAAATTTGGATCGGCCTTCACTTCCGCGATCTGCTTGGTGTGCCGCTCGCTGTGCGCCGAAATGAACAACAACCATTCGTACGCATCCATAGGCTGCTGAAATGGATTGTCGGACGAAGCATGCTCTCGCAGGTCGTGTGTGGATTGCAAGAAGGCGATTGTCTTGGCACGGCTTGCCTCGAAGCGAGCAAGAGTTTCAGTTGGCGTCGAGCGGCCTTTTGGCACCAGTGGACTCGGGGCTTGTCGCTTCTGGCTGCGATCAGGAACCGCGGAAAGGATCAGCGCATCTAGCTTCGCCGTGTCGCGATTCGCAGGACCAGCAGGGGCTTTCATGATGTTGTTTGTCACATTCCCCCACAGATAGTCTTCTGCAACCGCGATGTGCTCGAGAGTCTCCGCCACCGACCAGCGGTCTGGCGCGGGTTTGAATTTCATTTGTGCGTCGGAGAGGCCTTTGGTCTGGGCAATCACTCCGTCGCGAGTCTGCTCTAGATACTTGACTGCCTTCTCACGTTCCGCAGCAGTGAGCGACTGACCGAGAGCCACAGCGCTCAAGGTGAAAACCAGAACTGCGCTAAGCAAAAGACTCTTCATTCTCTTCCCTTTCCGCTAATCCTTTTTGAATTGTTAGTTTTGATTGGTACGGCGCGTTTCCCACTGCGACAACTTCAACCCCGATTTTTGGCGGATTCACGTTTTCCACTTTCGAAGGTCGGCAGAATCGGCGTTGGATCGTGCCGCTCCCACCTGCGCCTGGTTTCCGCCAGCACCTGCTCCCTATTTCGTGCCAGATGTTCGATTACCGCACACGGCGCGCCAGTCTTTTCGTGACGTGCGCCCCAGATCAGCAATTCCAGCATCACCGGCGCAAGGTCAACCCCTTTTTCCGTGAGCCTGTAGTTCACTCGCCTGGCGTCTTCCTGATCAACCTCGGCACTCAGGATTCCGGAACGTTCAAGTCTTTCCAGACGATCGGCAAGAATATTGGTCGCGATACCCTCGCCTGAGTTCTGGAACTCCTTGAACGTCCGGTATCCGCGAACCATGAGGTCACGGATGATCAGCAGTGACCAACGGTCGCCAAAAATCTCCAGCGAAATGCTAACCGGACATCCGGAGCGATGCTGGTGTGCTTCCTTCCCCTTCATTAGCGAGTGACACTATCAGATATCACTTGTGATTTGCAAGTGATTTGCACAAAGATCTGAAACCAACCACTCGCTTCCAATAGCGGCGCTAGCTTCCCGTGCCCATCATCACGATGGGCGATGTAGGCGTCGAGGACCCATGCTCTGGCTCGATTGTGATCGCGAAGGCCTTCGCTTCCACACCTGCGGGTAGTGGTGGGTTCATCACCATGGCCATTCCGTGACTATCGGGTTTGAACATCCCAGCAGGAATTGGCGCGCCCTTCATCGGGATCAACCAGAGTTCGTAGGCTTTTTGAGCCGGGGCGGATTGCAGATTACTCGCAACAAACACCAGTCCGCTGCGATCGCGCGAGTAGATCGCTTTACCCGTTGGCATGGCCATCTTCATTTTCACCGGCAGAATTTCGTACGGCATTGCGTCAGGCGCGTGCATGATGTCAGCGATTCGGCGGGCCTCATCACCGGAAATACGCTCCTTCTCGACCATGCTCGATAGCTCGGAGATAGTAGAACTGAGGCGCTTGTTGTGCCGCGTCACTCCGATCACGAATACCAGCATTGCGGCCGCCGCGGTCCACCCGAAGATTGCCCACCAGTTTAGGCGAGTACGCGCGGGCTGAGTGCGAGGTTCTTTCCCGATTGCATCCATCAGCCTCGCCTTCGATCGCGCCGGAGGTCGCGGTCCGGAGGTGCTCAAGGCCAGCAAAGCAGCATCTCCGCGTAACTGTTCTAACTCGCGACGGCAGGAGGCACACTCCTGCAAATGCTTTTCGAGTGCGAGCTTTTCTTCACCGGAGAGCGCTCCTAACGCGTAAAGCGCCAGATCGTCCCCGAATTGTTCATGCATCGTCATGTGGTCTGTACAGCCTTGCGCAGTAGCATCAATCCTGCGCGGATTCGGGTTTTGATTGTCCCAAGCGGCTCGCCAGTCTTCTCGGCAATCTCCGAATGGCTGTACCCCTCAAAGTACGCCATCTCGAGAGCACTGCGCTGCGGAACTGGCATCTGGCTCAACACAGCCCGCACCTTTCCTGCAATGCGCGAGCGATCAGCTTCAGCCGCAAGGTCCGGTTCGACGCTGAGTGTCACGTCTTCAATATCATCCTGTGGCCGCCGCTTTCTCAGCGCGTCTACGGCGCGGTTACGGGCAATTACCGCCAGCCACGGCGCGAGGCTTCCCCGGCTCGCGTCGAACGCCCCGGGATTACGCCACAGCTGCATAAAGACGTCCTGCAACACATCTTCGGCAGCGGCCGTATCGCCCAAAACGCGCATGGCAACGGCGTACACGATCGACGAGTAGCGGTCGTAGAGTTCTGCCATCGCGCTCTGGTTTCCGGCGCGAATGGAGGAGATCAGCGCCCCATCATTGCCACCAGAATGTTGCGTAGCCGTGGACAAACGCGCCACTCTCTCAATAGAAGTACGCGTGGATTGCCTCAGCAGATTTGGCAAACGCCCCGCGTCACGGCAAGATAGCAGCACGGAAGTAACTCCTGCAAGCTCACAGGATCGCGGCAAAAGGGTCGGGCGTCAATGACTCAGGCTTTCGAGGCAATCACTTCCTGCGCAATGTGGAAGGCTGTGTTCGCGGCGGGCAGCCCCGCGTAGATACCCACCAGGAGGAGAATCTCCTTCACATCGCATAATTCCAGCTCATGCTGAAGCCCTGCAGCCAAGTGCATGCGAAATTCCTCCCATCGCCCCAAAGCCGCCATCAGCGCCAGAACCAGCAACCGTCGAATCCGGTCATCCAGCAGTGGCCTGCTCCACAGTTCCGCCCACGCGTACCGCGTGATCAGATTCTGGAAATCGCGATTGAAATCATTCGCGTTGGCTGCGGCGCGATCTACGTGCGCGTCACCTAAGACTCTTCGGCGAGACGCAAATCCTGCTTCCATCGATCCCGCCTCTGTTGGCCCCAATAGGAATTCCAGCACGGCTGCGGTAAACGAACGTGGTTGTTCGATGTTAGACAAGTGCGCCGTCGGCAGGTGGACTGCCTTCGCATTCGGAATTTGTCGCGCCAGCAGTTCGCCATTTCCGGTCCACGGGGTTGACGGATCGGCATCTCCCGAGATGACAAGGCATGGCACGTTGATTTTTTGCAGCGACTGCCGGCTATCGAAATCTCGTAAGGCCACGCAGCAACCGAGGTAGCCTGTGGGATCAGTCCCGAGGAACGCCGCTCGGGTCGACGCGACATAAGGATTGTGGCCAGCACGACTCTTCTCGGAGAAGAATCGACGCATGACGACTTCGACGATTGCCGCCATGCCTCCCTCGCGTACTGATTGAATCCGGCTGTTCCAAATCGAGGGATCTCCAAATCGAGGGGACGTGTTGGCCAGAATCAATTGCGTGATTCGCCCGGGAAAATTGAGGACGATCCACTGCCCGACGGCGCCTCCCATCGAAAGCCCGCACCAACCGAACTTGTCGATGCCGAGCGCATTGACCAGCGCCACAGCGTCACGACCGAGTTGCTCGACGGAATACTCACCGGAAGGAGCATCTGTTGCGCCGTGGCCGCGAGTGTCATAGCGCAAAACCTGGAAATGCCGCAGTAAATCCGGCATTTGCGGGTCCCAGAGACTGTGGTCCGTGCTGATGGAATGCGAAAGCACAAGCAACGGCCGCCCGCTGACACCCTCAAGTCGGTAAAACTGCCTCAACTTATTCGCTGTGAGGAATGGCATGTTATTTTCGGCCTCGTTGCCGACCGCGAGTCGATGATAAAAGCCGCGCCGTGAATACCTGCGCCGCTCCTAAGTACTCTTCGGGATCCTCGACGCTGGCGAGCAGTTTCTTGTCAGTTTGCGCCTCAGGAATGTCCGCCAGGACTTGCGCGAGCGTCCGACCTCGCATTTTCTTCGGGTCAGTTGCACGCTCTAAAGCTTCATGCGCCGCCTCGCGCCCTAGTTTAGCGGTAAGCAGCAGCGCCGCTTTTTCCGCGAAAATCGTCCCTTGGGTCGATTTCAGGTTCTCTTTCATTCGCATGGGACTGACGGTAAGTCCCTCTCCAACCTCGGCCATCGAGGCAATAGCCACTCCGGTGGACTGAATGAGTTCTGACATGGTCGGCCACTCCGCCTGCCATCCTCCAACTCCGCGCTCGTGCTCCTGCACCATTTGCGACAGAAATGCTGCTGTCAGCCCCGGAACGCGATTCGCAGCTGCGAGTGCAATCGCGGAAGCAATCGGGTTGCGTTTCTGCGGCATCGTCGACGACCCACCACGGCCGCCTTCTCCAGGCTCCGACGCTTCGCCCACTTCGTGCTGCATCATCAAGCTGATGTCGCGTGCCATCTTCCCCAGACTGCCAGTTAGTATCCCGCACGAACACGCCACCTCTGCAAGGCGGTCGCGATGGGTGTGCCAAGGAGCACCCGAAAAGTTCACTCTGAGCCGCTTCGCCATCAACTCAGCCACGCGAGGGCCGCGATTCCCGAGCGCCGCAAGCGTGCCCGACGCTCCCCCAAACTGGAGAACGAGAGCCTCCGAGAACGCACGCTGGAGTCGAACCCGCCCACGGCGAATTGATGCCAGCCATCCTGCCGCCTTCAATCCCATGGTGACTGGAGGTGCGGGCTGCAGCAGTGTGCGGCCCAACATCACTGCCTTCGAATGCTTCGCAACAAAAGGACGTAAAGCCTTCTCGATGCGCGCGAGGTCGGCGTCGAGAATCTGTGCACCCTTCTTCAGAAGCAGGACAAGCGCGGTGTCCGCTACATCCTGGCTCGTCGCTCCCCAATGAACGAAGTCGGCGGCGCGGGCGTCTTCCTGCTGAACTCGTTTGCGAAGCGCTTTGACCAGCGGAATGCCGGGCGTCCCCGCGCGTAGAGTCTCTCTCGCCAGTGCTGCGGTTTCATATTCTTCAGCTCGCGAGCAGCGGGCAATGGTGCGCACCGCAGATTGCGGGATGATTCGGAGTTCAGCTTCGGCGCGGGCCAGAGCAACTTCGAAATCCAGCATTGCCTGGAGGACGGACACATCGGAAAACACTTCGGCCAGCGGCTCGGTGGTGGCCAGACTCTCGATCAGCCGCACGGACATGTCTCCCTCCGCGACGTTTTCAGCGGCACATCTGGTAGAAGTATTTATAAACCAGACTGCGATTAATATCGTGACTCAGCAGGTGGTTAGATGTGTTCCTGGAAATCCAATGATCCCGTTGGCATCACGCGCAACAGACAGGGCACCTGACGGGAACCACAGCGTGCGATCCTGCGTCGTGTGGCAACTCAACGACTGTGCTTGTTAGAACTGGCGCTCGACGCAGCACTCTGCCCTTCGAAATCGCTTCTGAGTTCTTCGTGCTTCTTGCGAGCGGCATCTACCAGGGCCCCGAACAAGGCCCGCGATCGGAAATCGTCGTCGAACGAACGTTCTGGGTGCCATTGCACCGCCAGAACAAAATGGTCTGGCGACGTTCCTTCGAGCGCCTCTATCACATTGTCGTCCGGACATCGCGCGACCACGCGTAATCCATCTCCAATCACATCTCCTGCCGCCTGGTGATGGCTGGAATTCGCAGGCATGCTCATGGAGGGACAGCCGCCCTCGGCTGTCCGGTCGAGCGACGCTCGACAGCTCTCCGCGCCTGCCACAATCTCGGCCAGCTTCGACCCCGGCTCAATCGAGACGTTATGCGCTATCGGAACCGTTCTCCCTGCCTCATGGTTGATCCGCGACTCAATATGCTGCAGCAGATTTCCCGACTGGTATACGTTCAAAATTTGTAGCCCATAACAAATTCCCAGGACCGGCTTGCGCATGTTGTAGGCATCTTGCAGCAGAAGTTCATCGACCGTGTCGCGCTTGGGATCCGCAGCTTCGGTTTTGGCATGTTTTTCCGCCCCAAACTTCGCGGGGTCTACGTCGGCCTTGCTCCCCGGCAGCAGCACTCCATCGCACTGCTCGATCATCTTCATGACCTCCGCTGGAGGCCGATCCAGCGGAATGCGAACGGACTGTCCGCCAGAAAGCTCGACTGCGCGCTCGTATTGAGGGATTGCTCGCAATGCGTATTCAGGATCGCCGCCATGCGGCAAAGGGATGGCAATGCGCGGCTTCATCGTGCGGGGTGCATTTGGTCGGCGATCTGGCCAAGTGCTTTGGCCTGGCGGTAGTGGCGGATCTCCATGACCAGAGCCGAGATGAGGACAATTGTGCCCACCATCGCAGCTACCGGCAATGCAACATCGCGATAGGCGAGCGTCATGTTGGCGTGTCCACCCTTGAGCTTTGCCGCAAGAATCACGCCGAGGATGCCCAGCAGCAGGCTCACGGCAAAGGACAGCAGTGTGACCACGACCGTCACCAGCAGAACACGCAGTGGGATTAGGTACCAGCGCGGTTTGCGAAGAGAAGATTCTGCCATTTGCTCTAGCCTACAACAGAGAACAGGCCATGTGGGGACGGGCGCCCTCGCTAAGCCTGCCCTGAGCGACTGAGCAAAGCGAGGGAGTCGAACGGGTCCGGTCGAGCGGAGCTCGACATTACCAGCCGCAATCCTCCCGGCAGACGACCTTACCCCTTTACCAGCGGCTGTCCCGGCGAATTACGCGACAGGCGGGTCAGCTTGGCTTCGATGCGCTCACGGTCGCCGGACGATCCAGCTGCTTTCAGGCGTTTGCGCAGCTTCGTGACTTTTTCTGCGCGGGTACGGCGACGGCGAATTTCAGGACGACGGCTTGGTGCGGACATGAGGCTCCTTTGATTTAAGACTTCAGTCTTGTACTTAACGAGAATAACGTATCGCCGAAGTTCGCGCAGGCTAGTCCCGCGTGTCGCCTGCCCCCAAAAAAAGAGGGATAGCTCGCCGCTGCCCCTGAGAAATACCTTCGCACTGTTTACGCGTTGTGTGTCCAGATTCTGCCGTAGTTGCTCGGCACAATCAGCATCTGTTCCGTTAGCGCTTTCATGCCAATCTTGTTGTCCAGCCCGTGCAGTTCCTCCTGGTAGTCGCCGTCAATTGGGAACCAAAAGGGTACGGTCTGGTCGTAATCCGAAAAATTCAAGGCAATCAGGCTGAAGGTGCTCGTGTTATAGCGCGAGAACAGCATGACGCCTTTCGATTGGTAGCGTTCCCACTCGTTGTAGAAGAAGTGCTCTCCGCTGCGGAAGTGGACACTGGTGTTACGCAGCGCCAGCAGCTTGCGCATTAATCGGATGAGTTGCTGACCTGCGTCATCGTAGAAGTAATCCCAGCGAACCGGACGGAACAGCATCACGCGTCCTATGCCGTCGTTCGGGATCCTGTGATCTTCTCCGAATTCCTCTCCTTGCCACAGCAGCGGTATGCCTTTGCATGCGGACATACCAATGAAGTAGGGCTGCAGCTTGTACCATAAGTTACGATTCCCCTCCGCGAACAAATCGTTGCCGCTGTCGGGATCCAATCCGAAATTGCAGATGAATCGAGATTTGTCGTGGTTCTCAAGGTGCTGGAAAGCAGTCTTTGGAATGGTGTCCCCATTCACCGTGACACTGCTTGGGAATCCTGACAATCCCCACGAGAACGCCAGGTTCGTGAGATTGTCCCACTTGGGAGGGCTGGCAACGGAATCGCAGGCCAGCCCGGTCGCCGCGCCGAATGTGCGATCTTGCCACGTGGAAGTGCTGTAAGACTGGTTTAGCACGTCCACAGGCGCCTCCAACTGCTCGGCACACTGGATGAGATTGATGGAGTTGCCGCTTTTGAATCGTTGCCAGTATTGCATTCCCGCCGCGACCTGCGACTTGGTTGTCTGATATGTCCAATAGGTCAGCGAGGCATACCCGTTACCCGTCGGCCCATCCCAGTACTCGGGCACGCAGTCATAGCGGAACCCGTCAACGTGGTAAACGTCGAGCCAGTGATAGTTCACGGTGCAGAAGAAATCTCGCGTAAGTTGGCGATTGAAGTCCGTGCTGGCTCCAAACATGTCCTTCGCAAAAGGGCCGATGAAGGGATTCTCCTCAAATTTGAGTTGGTCGTAGACGTACTTATACGGAAAACTTTCGCTGGTGTGTCCGTAGACAGAATCGACAATCACCGCAATTCCATTCTGGTGCGCAACGTCCACCAGTTGCTGGAAGTCCTTTCGATTCCCGAACCGCTCATCCACTCCGAAGTATCCGAGCGGCATGTACCCCCAGTCGACCGTCTCAGCAGCATTGGTCACGGGCATAATCTCGATGCAGTTCACGCCCAAGTCGGCGAGATAACGTAAATGAGCAATCGCTCCGTCGATATTGCCGCCGAACTCGCTGATCATCATTTCGTACACCACCAGGTCATTCAGTTGCGGCGTCTTCCAGTTGGCTTCTTCCGCGCTCCACTCGTAGTCTTCGTATCCGAGAGTAAAGGCCGACATCTTGCCGACGCCAAACTCACGCGCGTAGGGATCGATCACCCAATCAATGGGCGTGGGGTCATTGGGCCGGTATATCTGGTAGCGATAAATGTAAGTTCCGTTGCTCCCCCATGCGGACTCGAACTGGGTCCTTCCCGAAGGGTCGATCTCGATCGCGTTCGGACTCGACCAGAAATTCCCATACACAGGATCAGTTGACAAGTGGCTCAACGCGAATTCCTTAGACCGTATCCCCTGCAGAAATTGATCTTTCTCGTGCAGAATCTTGACCGTCACGCGGTAACCATCTGTCGCGGAGATCCAAGGGAGAAATAGCCCTAACATCATCTTCCCTTGAGAAATCTCACGCGGTCCGAGTTTGTTGAGGGGAAGCAGCTGAGGAATGTTGACTGGAACCGCTCCGACTACTTCAAGTACAGGCGCTGCGGACATGGTGCCTCCTTTTGGTTTGAAGTTTCAGCTCACGGCGTCACAAGACACGCCGGCGACATGGGCTAATACCTTGATGGAATCATTCGCTCAGGGAGTGTGCACTTCCTCCCCTCGGTGGGAACTGCGCTTCAGAGGGCGAATTCGAGAGGATTCTGTGCCTCTCGAACGCCGAAGTCAATAGTGATCGAGTTAAAGTTGTGTGTTTTCTCGATATGGGCGGCCGCTTCGATCGCGCAGGTGTACCTGGGACAAGTTAACTGCTCATACCCGGCAGACCGAGGAAGAAGATTCGATCTACCGGGCACAACTGTCTAGGCTGCTGCCTTGCGGGTTTGTTGGACCGACTGCACAAACTTCAGCAAGTCTGCGTTGACTTCGTCCTGGTGTGTAGACGTGAGCCCGTGCGGCCGGCCCGGGTAGTAAATCTCCTGCGCTCCCTTGATCAGCTTGGCAGTTTTTTTTGATGAATCCTTGATCGGCACGATCTGATCGTCTTCACCATGCATGACCAATGTGGGCACGTCGAATTTTCTGAGGTCCTCGGTGAAGTCGGTTTCGGAAAATGCCTTAATGCAATCGTAGGAATTCTTGAGTCCAGCCTGCATGCTCCATAGCCAGAACTGGTCCAGGATTCCCTGCGATACTTTCGCTCCCGGCCGGTTCGCGCCATAGAACACTACGGCAAAGTCTTTGTAGAACTGTGAACGATCTTTGAAAAGGCCGCTGCGCAATCCGTCGAACACTTCCATGGGGAGTCCCTCTGGATTGGCAGAGGTCTTCACTACGATCGGCGGGACAGCGGCAATCAGCACTGCAGCTGCCACCCGCTTTGTACCGTGACGTCCGATGTACCGTGCCACTTCGCCTCCACCCGTGGAGTGACCCACCAGAGTGACATCCCTGAGATCGAGCGCTTCGATAACCGCGGCCAGATCATCGGCATATCCGTTCATGTCGTTCCCGGATGAAGCCTGGCTCGAGCGGCCGTGGCCGCGGCGGTCATGGGCAACGGCGCGAAAACCGTTCTGGACGAGAAAAAGCATTTGCCCGTCCCATGCATCGGCATTGAGCGGCCATCCGTGCGAAAACGTAACAGCCGGGCCCTTGCCCCAGTCTTTGTAGTAGATTGTCGTGCCATCTTTTACCGTGATTGTGCTCATATGAATTTTCTCCTCCGTCCTGAATAAACGAACTAGTTGCAGTCGTGGTTTCGTTTGGCGGGCACCAACACCGGAGCGCCTTTGTCCTTCACTAAGAAACACGACGAATTTCGCCGGTTTGGTTTTGCTGGCGTTCCGCCCAACAATATGGATATCATCCGGGCCTTCGTA
>Ga0134126_10010913_pt1 | contig 11439 bp, 9 predicted proteins | sample KB31752_FD_96881 | JGI IMG/M metagenome (GOLD analysis project Ga0134126, IMG submission 96881) | Terrestrial soil microbial communities with excess Nitrogen fertilizer from Kellogg Biological Station, Michigan, USA - KB3-175-2 | ecosystem: Environmental > Terrestrial > Soil > Unclassified ... | reverse complement strand
GTGGCGACCAGCAGCTCCCACGGCGAGCGGTGACTCAGCGCGCAGACGGCGTTGGGATAGGCCTCGTCGAGAGCCTTGAGAATAGCGGCCACGCGTTCGGGCGAGCGGTCACCGCGGAGGGCCTTTGAGCGGGCTGCCGGGGGCTTGGCTGAGGATTTCTTTGCGGGCTTCCGGGTCGACATGATTAGGAGTGTAATCGGCGAACCGCGGGCCGGTCAGGACGTGAGTCAATCGGAAGATTCAGGCGAGCTTGCCTTCCAGCCAGCCGCCCAGCTTCTCAATCTGCAGGCGCAACCCGATGAAGAACTGCCCGAACAGCGCATACTCCGCGCTCACTTCATCGAAGCGCATCTCGTAGATGAGCTTTTTGAAGACAACGGGGTCGTCGGAGAATAGGTCGACGCCCCACTCCCAGTCGTCCATGCCGATGGAGCCGGTGATGATCTGGCGGACCACGTCGCCGTAGCGGCGGCCGATCAGGCCGTGCTCGTGCATCATGCGCTGGCGCTCGGGGAAGGGGATCATGTACCAGTTCTTCTGCTCGTCTCGCTTGCGGTCCATGGGATAGAAGCAGAGATATTTCGCTTCCGGCACGGCTGGCCACAGGCGCGGCTTCATGGCTTCGGCGCCGCGCGCGAGCGAGGCCTCAACGTCCGCGTTCCACTCCGGCGAATGCTGCGCGTGACCTTTTGCTGCGGCGGCTTCGTAGGTTTTGCGGGTGGACTCGTACAGTCGCAGCTCGACAACCGAAACATACGAGTGGGCAGGCGAGAGAAAGTCGTAAAGGGCGGTTTGCGCGAGGGCGAGTTCAACGCCGTTGAGCGCTTCGAGCGAGTCGCGGAAGTGCAGCAGGATGAGGTCGCCCTTGTGTCCGAGTTGCGAGAACAGGGCGGTCTGTACTTTGCCGTTCGCATCCTTTTCCAGCGAGCGCAGCACTGCCGTAAACTCGTCGAGCAGGCGCGTGCGATCGCCCGGCGCGCAGCCGCGCCACGCCTTCCAGTCGAAGCGGAAGAACTGGTGGAGCGTGCTGGCGCCTTCAAGGGTAAGGGGGACGGGCGGGAAGTCGGACAACGGGCACCTCGGCGGGGATGGGATCAAAACTCATGGTAGCAAAGCGCGGACTGAAGGCCGCTTGTAGAGGCCCACTTGCGGGATGCGGCATACCACGAAAGGGGAAGTGCGCCGGAATGCGGTTCATCGCATACTGGGTTCACAGTTACCGACATCGGATCGAGGGAGTGGGGACACCTTAGGGCATCGGGCATTTGCCGGGTGCCTGGGTGGGCTGTGAGCCACGGATCGAACCGGGCTGATCGGTACGGGATCATTCTGCTTGCGCTTTAAGGGCTTTGCCTGTTTTGCCTCTCTGTCTACGGTTGCGTGCTCTTCCAAGCGCAACCGTGAACCCCAACTCCAGCACAGATCCGGTGCCTGCAACCTCAGCAAACCGGCTGATCGCCTCCGCCCAGCCGCGTCTTCAGCAAACATCTAAGTTCTTCTCAGCGCCAACGCCAGGAACTAGCTCTCCAGGCATAAAACGCCTACGTCAGGCGGGGCGCTATCCGCTTTTTGGTGCGCTGCGCGATCCGGGACCGGCCACAGGTATGGCCCTATATACTGAAGTTCGCGCATGAGCGAACGGATTCTCGCGTCGATTATCCAATTTGTCACCCACTTGATCGATGCCGGCGGCTACCCGGCCATCGTGGGGCTCATCACGCTCAATTCCTGCGGCATTCCCATCCCGTCTGAGGTCATTCTGCCGTTTTCCGGCTATCTGGTTTATCTGGGCCGCTTCAACCTGCTTCTGGTGGCGACGGCCGGCATGGTGGGATGCAATATCGGGTCGGCGATTGCCTACTGGATTGGCGCACGCGGCGGGCGTCCGCTGGTGGAGCGCTACGGCCGCTGGGTGTTGATGAGTCATCACGACCTGGACCGGATGACATGGTTTTTCGAGCGCTACGGATCGATCGCCATTTTGCTGGGGCGCATGATGCCCGTGGTGCAGACGTTCGTTGCGTTCCCGGCGGGAATCGCAAGAATGTCGCGCGTGCGGTTCCACGTCTACACTTCAATTGGCTCCTTTATCTGGTATTGCTGCCTGACATGGGCGGGCAGGAAGCTCGGCGAGGCGTGGAATACCGATCCCCGTCTCGAGCAGGCCTTCCACCGCTTTCATCTGGTGGTTGAGATTGCCCTGCTGGCAGCAGTGATCTGGTTTGTGTGGTCGCACGTGAGGCGCGCAAGGCAGGACGACGCGGCCCGGGTGGATCAAGCCTGAACGCGCAGTGCAGGCGCTTGAATTTAACGCCCGAGCTGGCAGTTTCAATGAATGTTATTCAACCAAGGAAGGTTAGGAAATCCGATGTCTCCTGAACAGCAAGGCGGCCCTCAGACCGCTGCAAAAGTGGCGCCCGCGAAGGGCAAGCTGGGTGTGATGGTGGTCGGCCTGGGCGCCGTGGCCACCACGATGATTGCGGGCGTTGAGGCGGTGCGCCGCGGGCTGGCCAAGCCCATTGGATCGCTGACGCAGATGGGCACGATTCGGCTGGGGAAGCGGACCGACAACAATTCGCCGTTGATCAAGAACTTTGCCCCGCTGGCCGATTTGAACGACGTGGTATTCACGGGCTGGGACATTTTCGAGGACAACGTGTATGAGAGCGCAGCCCATGCGAAGGTTTTGGAGAAGGAGACGCTGGAACAACTGCGACCCTATCTTGAGGCCATCAAGCCGCTGCCCGCGGTATTCGACCAGTACTACGTGAAGCGCCTGAATGGCACGCACGTGAAGAAGGGCAAGAACAAGATGGACCTGGCCAACCAGGTCCGCGAAGACATTCGCAACTTCCGCAAAACGGTCGATCGCGTGGTGATGATCTGGTGCGGATCGACGGAGATCTTCCTCGAGCCCACTGCAGTCCACAAGACCATCGAGTCGTTCGAGAAGGGCCTTGAGAAAGACGACATCGGCATTGCGCCGTCGCAGATTTATGCGTATGCCGCGCTGATCGAAGGCGTGCCCTTCGCCAATGGTGCGCCAAACCTGACGGTCGATCTGCCGTGCATGATCGAGCTCTCGAAGAAGAACAACGCGCCGATCTGCGGCAAGGATTTCAAGACCGGACAGACGTTCATGAAGACGGTTCTCGCGCCGGCTTTCAAGACGCGCATGCTGGGAGTGTCGGGCTGGTACTCCACCAACATTCTTGGCAATCGCGACGGCGAAGTGCTTGACGACCCCGAGTCGTTCAAGACCAAGGAAGAGTCGAAGCTGGGCTCGCTTGAGTACATTTTCCAGCCGGAGCTCTACCCCGATCTCTACGCGAACATCTTCCACAAGGTCCGCATCAACTATTACCCGCCGCGCGGCGACAACAAGGAAGGCTGGGACAACATCGACATCTTCGGATGGCTCGGTTATCCCATGCAGATCAAGGTCGACTTCCTCTGCCGCGACTCCATTCTCGCCGCGCCCATCGCGCTTGACCTCGTGCTGTTCCTCGATCTGGCGCAGCGCTCGCCCGAGCTGCGCTCGATCGGTATTCAGGAGTGGCTCAGCTTCTACCTCAAGTCGCCGCAGACGCGCGAAGGCTTGTATCCCGAGCACGACCTGTTCATCCAGTCAATGAAGCTCAAGAACACGCTCCGCCACATCATGGGAGCGGACCTGATCACGCATCTTGGGCTGGAATACTACGATTGAGCAAATCAGATCCTGGAAACGCAAAGGCCCTGTCCGGTGGACAGGGCCTTTCCATTTCGGCGACCGGAGCTGCATCTGCATCACGCAGGGCCGCAATCCCGCGATTCCGCGGCGCATTGGGTCTTGAATCGGCTCTGGCCGGCCATTTTGCTCAGCACCTCGCAGTCGCAATGTGCGCCCTGCCCGCGAAGGAAGCCGATCACATCCTGCAACTCATTCAGGTCAATGGCCAGGTCGCGCAGGATGCGGATGGTGTTTGCAAACGAATGGCCGCATGCGACGCGTGGCTGGGCGGGATCGGCGGGGCAGAGTCTGTCGTCAAGGCGTTCGAAGAAGCGGGATCGTTCGAGCGCGCCCATGACATCCGAGCCAACGGGTCCGATGAATTCGGGATCGTTCAACCAGGTGTCGGGCATGACTTTGAAGGGAAGTTGCCCCATTGGCAGCCTTCCGGCGCGGTTGCGCTGTTTCAGGATTACATGGCCGGCTTGACGGGCTTTTTCTGCTCGGGCTCAATGGTGCCGGACTGGATCTCCGACTGGCGGTCCATCCACTCGTCGAGGCGGCTGCGCTTGAAGCGCCAGCGATTGCCCAGCTTGAAGGCGGGTACGAATCCCTCGGACGCGTATTTATACAGAGTGTCCGGCGAAATGCCCAGATAGTCCGAAGCCTGGCGGATGTCCATGACCTCGCGCACTTCGGGGACGAGCAGGTTGGAGCGGGCAGCGTTGCGCATAGCAGCCTCCGGAGTGAGCAGGATTGTTCCGGCAGACCTGCCGGTGTTCTTGTATATATCGCGGTTTTGGGGGGAAGTTCAAGGGTTTTCGCGTTCTTTGGCCGGGGAAGGAGGTGACGATGGGGAGTGACTTTGGAGTGGGTCCAACGGGTGGGGGAGGCGAGCAGAGGGATGCACAAGGAATGGGGTGGGTAATGGTTATGGTGCAACCGGCGAATGGTCAAGCGCGCCGGTTGCTCTCCTTAGAGAGCCTTGCGCCACCAGGCCGTCTGCTCGCTTGAGAGGAACCGGGTCTTGTCGCCGCGCGAGAGGAAAAAATCGAGCACGGTGTCCTTTTGGTAGGACTGGCAGTCGGGCCAGCTATCGTCCTTGTAGAGATGAGTGGGTTTGCCGTGCTCGTCGATGAGCGTGATTTCACTCGGGCTGCATTGGATCACATGTTGCGCCTTGAGCGAAAAGGCGGTTCCCGGCGGCGGCTCGGGCGGAACCTGGTTGGCAATCTTGGTAAGCAACAGGATGAAACAGAAGACTGCGGCAAAAATCGCTATTCTTTTCATGGGGATACCGTATCCGGGGCACGCTTTCGAGCGAATCCCGAGGTTACCGGAAGCAGGTTTGCCGCTGCCGGGTGGCTGAATCTTCGGGGGGAACCCGCATCTAGAGTATCGCCGCGCTCATGCCCGCACAAGAGAAAGTTCGCCGCATGCACCACGGGCGGACCGTTGCGGCCCGCCCATGGCGATTCCCGATGAAAGCCGGAGCTAGTTCTGCTGGTCCTCGCGGCGGTGCAGGGTGGGCCGGTCGTCGCCATTGTCGCCGGGTTGCGCATTCGGATCGCTGCTCGCGCGGCGAAGCGAGGGCTTGTTCTTGTCCTTGGTATCGGTCAGGCGCCGCTTGTTCTCGATCCGCGCCAGCCGTGCCTTCACGTCTTCAAACTCTGACGTGGTCACGGTGTACTCGTCGCGCGCCGGCAGGATCTTCGCAATCTCCTCCTGCGAGTGCAGAATGCGGGACGGTGTCTGGGGATGATCGGAGAATGCCTTGGCCACCAGGCCAGGTTTGCGTTTCTCCAGTGCCTGCACCTTCTCAAAGAAGCTAATGAAGGCCTGGGGGTCGTATCCGGCGCGGTACATGTACTGCACGCCGAGGTAGTCGGCCTGCGCCTCGAAGTCGCGCGAGAATTTCAGAAAGGTGACGGGCACCGCAAGCTGAGCGGCTTCGTAGATGCCGTACCCGGTCCAGCTATAGCCGGTCATCATGATCAGCGGGATCATGCCGAGCTGGGTGTAGTTCATGCGCGTCATCTCGCGCGCGGCATGGTGGGCGCAGACGTGGGCGATCTCGTGCGCCATCACGCCGGCCAGTTCGGCTTCTTCATCTGCATTCAACAGCAGCCCGGAGTTGACATAGAAGAACCCGCCGGGCAGCGCCATGGCGTTGATTTCGTCTGAATCGATGACCTTGATGGTGAAGGGAACCTTGCAGTCGGAGTTCTTCACAATGTTCTGCCCGACGCGGTTCACATACTCGGTGACCACGGGGTCGGTGATGAACTTGGTGCTTTGCTCGATCTGCGAGGCATACATCTTGCCCATTTTGATTTCGCTGTCCGTCGAGTACCAGTTGCCTACCCCGCGCCCGCCGATATCGCGGTTGCCGACGGCGTTCACATCTTCAATGCTTCCCGGCTTGACATTGACTTTCTCGCTGCCGACCTCGACCACTTTATCGGGATCGACTTTGACGTTCTCGTCGTCGGCCTGGTCCTTGTCCTTGTCTTTCTTGTTCTTGTCGTGCTTTTTGTCTTTCTTGTCTGCTTTGGAGTCCTGCGCCGGCGGGGGCACGTCCCCAGCGACGGGCGCAGTGCCCGGAGCGGGCTTGTCGGCAGTCGGTTGCTGCCCGGCGGGCTGCTGCTTGTCGGTTTGCTGGCTGGCGGACTGCTGATCGGCCGGCTGCTGCGCAGCGGGTTGGGCTGAGGGGTCGTTCGAGGGAGTCTGCGGAGCCGCCTGGCCCCACGCCGAGGCGCTCAAGCCCAGACCGAGCCCCAGGGCCAAAGCCGCCGCTGTACCAAGCGGGAACCTCGCTGCTGCAAGAATTGTCCTCATACCCTCACCTCCAAATGCACGGACGTGCGCCATGCCGCTGCTCTTCAAGTGTTAGACGCAAGTATCCTCTCAGTTGGCATCCATACACAAAGATTAAATTCAAGCAATGCGCCCGCACCGCCGCCGCCCCCGCCGGCCCTGCTGCGGCTTCCGCGCTTGGAGCTTCCCGCCGTCTGCATTACATTGGAGTTCACGGGCAAATCAGGGGGTTACGTGCGCCTTGCATCGGCAATACTGGCCGCGCTCGCGGTGTGTGGTGGGCTTCAGGCACAGACCCATCCGCCGTCGCCGCCGCATGCCCCCAACCCGCTTGGGGCTCTGCTGGCGCCGCACGGAAAGCACGCGCCTCCGCGCCCGGCTTTGCCGGAGCACACCCCCGAGGTGTATGTGGATGCGACGGCGATGGGATCGCCGATCCGGCTGGACAACAACTGGCGCGTCGGCATTACGGCCGATCCCGCTGCCGCCAATCCCGACTACGACGACAGCACCTGGGCAGTCCGCAAGGCCACGGTTGCGTTCGCCGAGGTGTCGGATGAGGACCGCCCCCCGGGAACCGGGCACGACCCCGACTTCAACTCCCGCAAGGGTCCAGGCCATCAGCGGCCCTCGGCCTGGTACCGGCTCCACATTCGCCTGGCCCCAAACCACGGGCCCATCGCTCTTCTGATCGAGCTGCCGGTTACCCACACCACCAATGTGTCCATTGGAGAGGGAATTACTCCGGACGTGTTTGTCAACGGGAAGCTGGTGCACCCCGATGGGGCCCATGGCGACCACCCCGAGCGCTACCAGTCAGTTTCCCGACTTTACCAACTGGACGTACCGTCGTCTCAAACCTCGGTAGTCCTGGCAATCCGCACCATCTACATCCCGATGGGCTTTGCGTCCTACACCACGTTCTTCTCGAATCGCACCCTGAGTCTGGGTGCGCCGGAGGATCTGACCCGAATACTGGACCTTTGGGTCGACAACAGTATGTTCGAGCGCCTGCCACGCCTGGTCATGTCGATTCTGCTGGTGGTGCTGGCGGCATTTCTGCTGGCGCTCTACTTCACCCAGCGCGGGCACTCGGAATATCTCTGGCTCGCGCTGCATGAGGCGGCACAGGCGCCCATTGCTTTCTTTGAACTGGCCGGAAGCTCGGCGCGGCTGGACACCCTGCTCTACGGAGCGGCGGTGCTGCAGCTCATATTGATTTCCGCTTATTTCTATTTCGAATTCGTGGTCGCGTTCCTCTACCTGCCGCAGCGCTGGGAAGGCAAGAAGAAACGTTGGATCATCCGCCTGATGCGCTACACCGCTCCGGTGCTTGGACTGGTGGGGCCCATGGTGCTGCTGGTCGGCCGCGGATCAACGACCGTGGTGGTTGTGCTGATTTTCGCCGCCGCGGTGAGCCTGCTGTGGATTGGCGCATGGCTGCTGTTCTGCGTGATCAATCTGATTGCCGCCACCGCCCGGCGCAACTTCGAAGCGGGATTGCTGCTGGTTCCCCTGGCGCTCACATTCGTGGGCCTGATGGAGGGCGTGTTTTCCGGCACAATGGCCGACTGGACCGGTCACAGCTACCAGTCGCCGCTCACCATTTTGGCCGGGCCCATTCCCATTCACTTCGCCACCATCGCCGACTTCATCGGCGTGCTGGCCATCGTGGTCATCATCTTCTTCCGCTTCCTGCGCATCCACCGCGATCGCGAGCGCGCTTCCAGCGAGCTGGCGGCCGCCCGCAACGTGCAGGAACTGCTCATCCCGCAGGATCAGGTGCCTACCCCGGGCTTCGAAGTGGATTCCATCTACAACCCTGCCCAGGAGGTTGGCGGAGACTTCTACCACGTCGAACCCACCGCCGACGGCGGCTTGCTCGTCGTCATTGGCGATGTGGCCGGCAAGGGGCTCAAAGCCGCCATGAACGTCTCCATGGTCATGGGCGCGCTCCGCCGCGACCCCGAGCGCAGTCCCGCGAAGATCCTCGAATCGCTCAATCGCGTGCTGATCGGCAGCGATGGCTTCACCACCTGCCAGGCGATCTGGTTCGCGCCCAATGGAGAAGTGGTGATCGCCAACGCCGGACACCTGCCGCCCTACCTGAACACGCAGGAGGTCAACCTGCCCGGAGGGCTACCGCTGGGCATTTTGAACGAGATCACCTATGAAGAGGTGCGCCTCTACGTCCATCCGGGCGACCGGCTCCTGCTCATGTCCGACGGCGTGGTCGAAGCCCGCCACCAGGGCGGAGAGCTCTTCGGCTTCGAACGCGTTCACAATCTGAGCAATCAATCCGCCTTCTACATCGCCGATGCGGCAAAGTCCTTCGGGCAGGAGGACGACATCACCGTGCTCACCGTACGGCGGCTGGCAACTGCGGTGGCAGCGTAACAGCCGGCAACAGGCAACGATAAGCCGGGTGCCCCCGGTCCCTCGCTTTTGGGGACCGGGGATGGAACTCCACACCTCCCATGTTCCTTGTTTCCTGGTGCCGCATCCCGCTGCGCGATCCGCAGCCACAGATCCTATCCATGCAATTGCCCTCATGTGAGTGCAATTCATTGAAAATCAAGGGGAAACAACAGGCCTCTACTCACCCTGCATCGTACTGCGTATGAGCCGAACGCTGCTGCCTGGTAAGCCGTACCCTCTTGGTGCGACTGTCAACAAAAGAGGAACAAACTTTGCCGTATTTTCCGACGCCGCCACGCGTGTCGACGTCTGCTTTTTCGATCCCGACGGCTCTCAGACCGACTGCATCACGCTGCGCGAAAAGACCTCCCATGTATTCCATGGGTTTGTGAGCGGCATCAAGCCGGGCCAACTTTATGGGTTGCGCGTCGACGGCCCCTGGGAACCGCTCCAGGGCTTGCGCTTCAATTTCAATAAGCTGCTTGTCGATCCCTACGCGAAGGCGATAGCCGGCGACGTGAATTGGAAAGGCCCGGTGTTCGGCTACGACGTCAAGTCAGGCGACACCAACCGCATGAGCGATGAGGACGACACCGCCGACGTGCCCAAGTCCGTGGTCGTCGATACCGCCTTCGACTGGGAAGGCGATGAGCCGCTCGACATTCCGCTTCCTGACTCGGTGATCTACGAGCTGCATGTGCGCGGATTCAGCATTCAAAATCCGGCCATCCCCGAGAAACTGCGCGGCACCTACGCCGGCCTCGCGCATGAGGCCAGCATCGACTACCTCCAGCGCCTGGGCGTGACGTCGGTCGAACTGCTGCCCATCCACCACTTCATCGACGAAGGATTCCTGCTCGACAAAGATTTGCGCGACTACTGGGGCTACAACACTCTCGGCTTCTTTGCGCCCATGGCGCGCTATAGCTCGGCGGGCGACCAGGGTGGCCAGGTCCGCGAGTTCAAGCAGATGGTAAAGGCGCTGCACGCCGCCGGCATCGAGGTCATTCTCGACGTGGTCTACAACCACACCTGCGAGGGCAACCACATGGGGCCCATGCTCAGTTGGAAGGGCGTCTGCAATACCAGCTACTACCGCCTGATGGAGAACGATCCGCAGTTCTACATGGACTACACCGGCACCGGCAACACCCTCAACGTGCGCAATCCGCAGGTGCTCAAAATGATCATGGACTCGCTGCGCTACTGGCGCACCGAGATGCACGTGGACGGATTCCGCTTCGACCTGGCTTCGACCCTGGCGCGCGAGCTGCACGCCGTCAGCCGACTCAGCTCGTTCTTCGACACCATCCACCAGGACCCGGTGCTGGAGCAGGTGAAGCTGATCGCCGAGCCATGGGACGTGGGCGACGGCGGCTACCAGGTGGGCAACTTCCCCGTCCTGTGGGCGGAGTGGAACGGCAAATATCGCGATACCGTACGGCGTTTCTGGAAGGGCGACGAGGGCATGATGTCCGATTTCGCCTACCGCCTGACAGGCTCGAGCGACCTGTATCAGAGCGACGGACGCAAGCCCTACGCCAGCATCAATTTCGTGACGGCGCATGATGGCTTCACTCTCAACGACCTTGTCAGCTACAACCAGAAGCACAACGAAGCCAACCATGAGGACAATAAGGACGGCGCCGACAACAACGACTCGTGGAACATGGGCGTCGAAGGGCCGACCGACGATCCCGCCATCAACGAGCTGCGCGAGCGCCAGATGCGGAACTTCCTCGCCACCCTCATGCTGAGCCAGGGCGTGCCCATGATCAGCGGCGGCGATGAGGTGGGGCGCACCCAGGGCGGAAACAACAATGCGTTCTGTCAGGACAGCGAAATCTCCTGGTTCGACTGGGACCTGGACGATCGCGAGAAGCGTTTGCGCGACTTCACCCGCAGGCTCATCCGCCTGCGCCTCGACCACCCCAACCTCCATCGCCGCAAATTCTTTCAGGATCGCGAAATCCGCAAACGCGGCGACGGGTCGCTGGTCAAGGTGATCAAGGACATCGCGTGGTTCAGCTCCGACGGCCGCGAGGTGTCGGACGAACAGTGGAATGCCGGCTGGACCCGCTCCATTGCCCTGATGCTCAACGGCCGAACCCTGCAGGTGATGAACGAAAACGGCGACTGGCTGATCGATGACAGCTTCCTGCTGCTGGTCAATGCGTCGCACGAAGGTGTCGAGTTCACGTTGCCCGAGTCGCCCAGCGGCAACCCCTGGCACCAGATCATCGACACGGAAAACATCGAGGACCCGTTTGTCGATATCGAGGAAGTGGACGCCACGCTGATCGTCGGCGGCCGCGGGCTCAGGTTGCTGAGCGACCGCAGCGTGACAGGGCTGTAGCGGGGCTGTGAAGCTGCGGGCGCGCCGATGAAGCCGTCTTTCGCAAGACGCGTAAACATGAAGCTCGCGCCCACTCAACTCTGTCATCCCGAGCGAAGTCGAGGGATCCGCGGTTGCCCTGAACCGCTGTAACCCC
>Ga0134126_10010910_pt1 | contig 11440 bp, 7 predicted proteins | sample KB31752_FD_96881 | JGI IMG/M metagenome (GOLD analysis project Ga0134126, IMG submission 96881) | Terrestrial soil microbial communities with excess Nitrogen fertilizer from Kellogg Biological Station, Michigan, USA - KB3-175-2 | ecosystem: Environmental > Terrestrial > Soil > Unclassified ... | reverse complement strand
AGTCAGGATCCAAAAGATGTTGAATTGCTGAAAACTTTCAACGACACCCTCTGGAATGATCTGGACAATGCCGGCATCTTTGACATGGCGTCGAAGAGTTTTTATCCGCTGGGGCAAGTCGGCGCTCCTGCAGACGTGAAGTTCGAAGCCTGGAGCGCGGCGCCCGCGAACGCAGCCATGCTGGTATTTGGAAATCTGGGCGCCGCCAATGGCAACATCACGGTGCAGGGCTGGCTTTATGATCTGAAGAACACCGCCTCGCCGCAGGTTCTCGGAAAGCAATATACCGACACGGCGACAACTCAGTCGGTGCGCACCATCGCTCACAAATTCGCCGATGAGATTATTTTTCGATTGGGCGGCGGGATCAACGGCATCGCGGAAACTCAAATTTATTATGTGAGTTCGCGCAGCGGACACAAAGAAATTTGGGCGATGGATTACGACGGCGCCAACCAGCATCCCATCACGACCTTGGGATCGATCTCGCTTTCGCCTCATATTTCGCCCGACGGCTCACGACTGGCATTCAGTTCATTCACCGGCTCGGGATGGGAAATTCGGATGTTTTCATTCGATCTCAACCGGCTTGTGTCGTTCCCACGTTTTGCTGGAACCAATCTCTCACCTGCGTGGTCGCCCGAGGGAGGAAAGCTGGCCTTTTCCTCGTCGCGCTCGGGCGATCCGGAAATTTATGTGATCGACCAATCCGGAGGCAATCTTCATCGGATCACTACTTCCAAAGGCCCTGATGTTTCCCCGGTATGGAACCGCAAGACAGGATCGCAAATTGCATGGGTCAGCGGACGCACAGGTCTTCCGCAGATTTACATCATGGGTTCCGACGGAACCAACGTGCAACAAATCACGGACACAGGTTATGCGGTGTCTCCATCGTGGTCTCCGAATGGTCAGTTTCTGGCATTTTCCTGGATGCGGCACTACGGGCCAGGAGCGCCGGGTTCGGAAGATATTTACATCATGGATATCGTGAGCAAGCAGTGGGTGCAGTTGACTCACGATGGCGGCAGAAACGACTTTCCATCCTGGTCACCGGATGGCCGGCACATCGTTTTTCAGTCAAACCGGTCTGGCTCGTTGCAGATCTGGAGCATGCTGGCGGATGGCACCAATCAGAAACAGTTGACAACTTCGAGTAGCAATTCGGAACCAGACTGGAGCTGGAAGTAGACTTAATACTTGTTTTTAGAGCGGAGTTCCTGATATTTCTGGCATTAACACTGCTTTTATAAATTGAAACGCGTGTCGCAAGATGCGCGAAAATTCGGGAGGAACAAATTGAAACAATCGACTTTGAGGTCTTTCGCCCTCGTCTTCGCGTTGAGTGCGATCATGCTGCTTGGAGCCTGTCACAAAAAAGTAGCCCCACCGCCGCCACCGCCACCACCACCACCCCCGCAACCAACCGCAACACTGACTGCAAGTCCCGACACGGTAGACAAAGGCGGATCTACCACGCTAACCTGGCAGACCACGAACGCCACTGATATCAGCATCGATAACGGCGTTGGCACCGTGCAGGCCAGCGGGTCAAAGCAGGTGAACCCGACTGATTCCACAACCTACACGCTGACCGCGAAGGGCGATGGCGGAACTCAAACTGCAACCGCACGGGTCACGGTGAATGCCCCCCCGCCTCCTCCGCCGCCGGCACAGCCTTCAGCCAGCGACGAAGAATTATTCGCGCAAAATGTGAAGGACATCTACTTCGACTACGACAAGTCGGATATCCGCGCCAGTGATCAGGCCACAATCCAAGCCGACGCAAGCTTCCTGCAGCAGCATCCCAATATCAGCCTCACGGTTGAGGGACACTGCGACGAGCGCGGATCAACGGAATACAACCTCGCGCTGGGTGACAATCGTGCCAGCTCGGTGAAGAATGCGCTGGTCTCTGCAGGAGTTTCGGCGGACCGCATAAAGACCGTTAGCTACGGCAAAGAGAAGCCGTTCTGCACCGAACACAACGAACAATGCTGGCAGCAAAACCGTCGCGGACACCTGGTGTATTCGAAATAACTGAACCGCTTTTCAAAAGGGCGGCCATGTGCCGCCCTTTTTTATTTCCGCCGCTTCGCGTCTTGTACAAACACGCGTTTCTGCACCCTTGAGGATCAAAGGATTCCGCCAATGGTGCAACTTCTGCATAGCCCCTTCCATCGAAACCTGAGCACATGGGCACTCACCCTAAAACTGCACCCGAAACTTTGACCCGCGAAAGCGGGGAGCGCAAAAAGATCAGCATCGGCAGCCTTCTTCGACCCCATATAGGCGCGCTATTCCTCGGCTTCATTGCCATCGCGGGTGAAAGCGCCGCCAACCTGCTGCAGCCGTGGCCTCTCAAGATTGTGCTGGATGACGTTCTGCGCTCGCGCAATAGTCATGCGTGGACCATGAACATCATCCACCGGATGGTGGGTAGCGACGCGATTGCGGTGCTCAAGATCGCCTGTGCCGCGGTGCTGGCTATCGCGGTGCTGGATGCAATCTGCACTTACGCAGAGAAGTACCTGACGACCAGCGTCGCGCAATGGATCAGTTATGACCTGCGCCTGGCAATTTACGCCCACATTCAAAAACTGTCGCTCGCCTTTCACGACAACAAACGCACCGGGGACCTGATCAGCCGCGTCACTGACGATATTGAAGCGATACAGAGTTTCATCATGAACGGATTGCTGGGCGTGCTGATCAACTTTATGACTCTGGTCGGAATGATCGGAGTGATGTTTTGGCTGAACTGGAAGTTCACGCTGATCGCTTTATCGGTGGTCCCGATCCTTTTCGTTATGGTGTACAGCTACACCCGCCGAATCAAAAAGGCGGCCCGCGAGGTGCGAAAGAAAGAAGGTGAAATCACATCGGTAGTGCAGGAAGTACTTTCTTCGATTCGCGTGGTGAAAGCATTTGCGCGAGAGGACTATGAAGTCCGCCGGCTGGAGCAGGAAAGCCTGGAAGCAGTGGACATCGCGTTGCGGGCACGGACTCTGAAGGCGAAGTTGACGCCGCTAGTTGGAATTGTGGTCGCGGTCGGAACGGGATTGGTTTTATGGTTCGGCGCCCGTATGGTGATGGGCGGCTCGCTCACCGCGGGCTCACTCGTCGTATTCATTCTTTATCTTGGCAAGATGTATAAACCAATGCAAGAAATTTCGAAGATGACCGACACGTACTCGAAGGCAGCCGTGGGGTATGAGCGCCTGCAGGAGGTCCTGCAAACAGAGCTGGAAGTTAAAGACTTGCCTAAAGCGAAACGTGTGCCAAAGCTCCGCGGAAAAATTGAATTTGATCACGTTTCTTTTTCTTACACTCGTGATTCTCAAACCTTAAAAGACGTCAGCTTCAAGATTGAACCCGGCCACGTTTCAGCCCTTGTTGGCCCGACGGGGGCGGGAAAGACCAGCATCATCAGCCTGTTGGCGCGTTTCTATGATCCCGATGAAGGCGTAATAAAGATCGATGGCACCGATATTAAGCAGTTCCAGCAAAAGTCATTACGCCAGCAAATGAGCTTCGTCTTGCAGGACACAGTCTTATTTCACGCGCAGGTGTGGCAGAACATTGCATATGGGAAACCTGGATCGACGCGGGCAGAAATTATGAAGGCAGCGGAGATGGCAAATGCCGCAGAATTTATCGATAAGCTGCCCGACGGCTACGATACGATACTGGGCGAGCGCGGCATGACGCTCTCCGGCGGGCAGCGACAACGGATCGCCATTGCGCGCGCGGTGATCCGAAATACACCGATTCTGCTACTCGACGAACCCACTAGCGGATTGGACTCCGCATCCGAAAAACTGGTCTTCGAAGCGTTGGATCGCCTGATGGAAGGCCGAACGGTGGTCGTGATTGCGCATCGGCTTTCCACGATTCAGCGAGCAGATGTGATCTTTGTAGTGGACAACGGCGAAATCGTGGAACGCGGCAAGCACGAAGAACTCATGAAACTGGATGGTGTCTATGCCGAACTGCACAATCTGCAATCCAAGCAGGAGGATTCCATCGAAGTCTCACGCGCTTCATAGGCCGTTCAACTCCTGAATTCTAGAGAGTACACCCCGGGTACCTAACTCGATTTCGGGGGGCGAGTATCCAGCCGCGCGAAATGCATCCCGTATCTGATCTGGCGAGAGCTGGGCCAATAGCGCGCCAATCCATTTCGCATCCTCACGAGGAATGTGTCTGCCTATCCACAGCATTTTTGTCTGCCGAAAAAAGAAGTCCCATTCAAATTCAAACAGGCTGGAGAGAGGCGGGCGCTTCGGAAAATTAAGGTCAATATAGTTCTGATGAATATGTGCGATGAGTTTGGTTCTAGCGAAGGCGTCTACATTTCCTTTTGATCTAGTGTCTGAGTATTCTTTTCCGGGCGTGCCGAACGCGGTTCCGACGTCGCTGACTACGTACAGCTTGGCCCCGCATTGCTTTTCATACTCGAAAATTCCGTTATTGTCGTCTTTCAAATCCCAGTTGGCGATCAGACCCATCATCACGCGGAGACCATTAAATTCACGAGTCCCGTAGAACGGATTGTGCCGCCAGTTCCAATTTCCAATTCTTTGGCCTGAATGGCGCTGGAGTCGGACATTGGGAACCATGCCATTGTTTCCGGCCAGATTTTGTCCGCGTTTTAATTGCGGCATGTTGGTTACCTGAAGTCGAGGGAAGAAATAGTTCTCATTCGCACCATAGCCGACCGCCCACAGCAGGCGCGAGGCAACCGTTTCGGGCTTAGCTTCAACTCCAAGTTTGGCCTTCCACTTCTTGTCACTGGAATCGCGCACGTCGAACTTTGGGCTGGTGCCATGCATATCTTCCTCAACGAACGTGACCGGCGGCTGGGGCTGGTGCCTCTCGCCCCCTGGACCCCAGAACAGGTTGAGTGACCGCACGTCACCCGGGTCTGTCCAGATGATCGACTCCGGCATGGATCGCCTTGACGGATGCTGGTTTTGCGCTGCTGCAGCGCCAGCAAGAGCCAGCAAAATCACGATAATTCGTACTGGTCGCACGTGAGGTATTCGAAGCATACGGATTCGCAAAAACCCTGTGATGAGACCCGGAATATCCCGAGTTGCAGCCCCATGCAGGTTTCCGCCGCTCTGCCCAATAAAAAGAGCCTCTCTACAGTCCACTCGCGGGGCGCGCATCCCCATTGCTGCATCCAAGTTGCCCGTGAAACTACTCATTCAGCCCGGGGACGGCGTTCAGCGCCTGGTCAAAGGCATTAAAAAAGCCAAGGAACGCATTGAAATCATGATCTTCCGATTTGACCGCGCTGAAATTGAGCGCGCGCTGATTGACGCTGCAGAACGTGGAGTGTTCGTACACGCGCTCATCGCCTTCACCAATCGCGGGGGAGAAGAGAATCTGCGAAAGCTGGAGAAACACTTTCTAGCGAATGGCATTACCGTGGCACGCACCGCAGGCGACCTCGTCCGCTACCACGGAAAAATGATGATCATTGATCGTAAGGAACTTTATGTAAATGCATTCAACTTCACCTATCTCGATATCGACCGGAGCCGGGCCTTCGGCTTGATTACTCGTAATCCTAAGCTGGTATCGGAGGCCGTCAGGCTGTTTGAGGCCGACACAAAACGCCAGGGATATTCAGCAGGACATGCGAAATTTCTGGTCAGTCCAGTCAATGCGAGAAAAGAATTGACCAAGTTCCTTCAGGGGGCAAAGAAGGAACTGCTTATCTATGATCCTAAGATCAGCGACCGCTCAATGTTGCGAATTCTTGAGGACAAGATGAAAGCCGGGGTGGATATTCGAGTCATTGGATTCGTGAGCGGAAACCGACTCACGGCGTGCGAACTCAAACGTATGCGGTTGCACACGCGAACTATTATCCGTGACCGCAGTCAGGCATTTATTGGCAGCCAGAGTCTCCGCCAGTTGGAGCTGGATGCGCGACGCGAAATTGGAGTTATTATTCGTGACGGTCCCACGATCAAGAGTTTGGCGAGAACATTCGAAGAGGACTGGGCTGCGTCGGCGGCTGATTTAGAGGAGAAGCGTCCGCCGGGAAAAAAGCGACAAAAAACCGTGAAAAAAGTCGCGGAGGCAGTTTCGAAAAAGATTTCTTTGAAGCCAATGGCGAAAAAAGTTGTGAAGACAATAAGCGATCACGCTGACGTTGACCTCGACCCCAAAGAGCTGCGCGATACAGTAAAAGAGATATTGGAGGATGTAGTCGAACAGACCGCCCGGAACGCCGCGCAAGCGGCGGAAACAGTTGGAAAGGTAACTTAAGAGTGCCCGCCAGACGTTCTAAGATAATAACGCGCTGGTATTTCACTTGTCCGGCGCTACTGCTGGGTGCGCTGACCGGCCTAACGCAAGCACCTCCCGCACCAGGATCTAACGAGGCGAAGCTGGTTGCCGATTTCAAGCAGCGAGCCCAGCAATATCTGGACTGGCGGGAAAATACAGTTGGCAAAACGCCACCACCCGCGAACTCACCCGAGAAGATCGTTGCAGTCCGGCACGAACTGGCAAATAAAGTACGGGCGTCGCGGGCAGGTGCTAAACAAGGCGAAATCTTTACCCACGAAATTGCCGACTATTTTCGTCATCAAATTGCCGCCACGATGAATGGTCGTTACGGCAAGCAAATTCGCTCCAGTTTGCTGCACAGTGAACCCACAGAAATGAATTTGCGGATTAATCAGAGTTATCCGGAAAACGTGCCGCTGCAATCAACACCTCCTACCCTGTTGCTCAATCTTCCGGAGTTGCCGAAGGGGCTGGAGTACCGGATTTTGGGACGGGAGTTGGTGCTGCGCGACAGCGACGCAAATATCATAGTTGACTACATACCCAATGCTCTTCCTGGCGCGAAATGATTGTTCGACGTAGATCATTCTGGCTCGTCATTTGTGCATTCATCATCTACGCGGCCCTAACGAATGCGCAATCAAAACTTGACGTACGCCTTCCACTCAAGGACAAGTCGGTCCGATTCGCAGTAATCGGCGACAGTGGGACTGGTGAAAGAGACCAGTACCAAACCGCGAAAGAGATGGAGGCCTATCATAATGCAATTAATTTCGATTTCGTGATCATGCTGGGGGACAACATTTACGGCGGGCATGAGCCAAGGGATTTCGCACGGAAGTTTGAAGTCCCTTACCAGCCGTTGCTGGACGCAGACGTGAAGTTCTATGCCTCATTGGGAAATCACGACGACCCCAAATTGGAGCCGCTATACAAGCCTTTCAATATGAATGGCGAGCGTTATTACACCTTCAAAAAAGACTTCGTTCAGTTTTTCGCGCTTGACAGCAATTACATGGATGCTCAACAGCTGACGTGGCTGGAGCAAAACTTAAGATTGTCGAAGGCACAATGGAAGATTTGCTTCTTTCATCATCCTTTGTACAACGAAGGGAAGATGCACGGCCCTGACCTCGACCTGCGCAATCAGCTTCTGCCTTTGCTAAAAACCTATGGCGTGAATGTTGTGTTCTCGGGACACGAACACGCGTATGAACGATTGAAGCCGGTCGACAACATTTACTATTTTGTGCAGGGCGACTCGGGAAAATTAGAGCGGCACGATTTTCATCAGTCAAACGAATTGGCGGCCAGCTTCGACCGGGCGCGTACGTTCATGCTTGTCGAGATTACCGGCGATACACTCTATTTTCAAACCATTTCCGAGAACGGTGAAACCGTTGATTCCGGCGCGCTTCCGCGTGCAGCGGCAGCCGTTAAAGCTGCGCCTTCTGCACAATAGGTCCAGAAATTCCACAGGATTTGCAGTGTCATCCCGGCACTCGCCACTGTAAATCCACCATCTTTCCTTTGCACGGTGATTCCTGCAAAGTAAAATCTAAGTATCAGAATGTCTCAATTCGTCCATCTTCATCTTCATACTGACTATTCCATGCTCGACGGGGCTTGCGACGTCGAGAAGCTCTGCTATCGCGCCAAAGAACTGGGCATGCCGGCGGTGGCCATGACCGACCACGGCAATATCTTTGGAGCTGTGCATTTTGTGAACGCCGCGAAAGCCGCCGGAATTAAGCCGATTATCGGCTGCGAGCTTTACGTCTGCAAAAAGGACGACCACCGGATTGCGCGAACTCCCCCTGATGGGGATACCTACAACCACCTGCTCGTGCTCGCAGAAACCGACGAAGGCTATCGTAATCTGGTCAAGATTACTTCTGAAGCGTCGCTGCACGGCTTTTATTACAAGCCGCGGGTGAGTAAGCAATTTCTTGCCGAACATTCCAAGGGACTGATCGCCCTCTCGGGATGTTTGAAGGGCGAAATTCCAGAACTGCTGATTGAAGAGAAGTACGGCGCAGCACGAGAGGTGGCGGCAACTTACTCAGACATTTTTGGCAAGCAGAATTTCTTCTTCGAGATTCAGGACCAGGGACTGGAATTGGAGCATCGCATCCATTCCAATCTTTTCAAGCTGGAAAAGGATATGGGATTGCCGCTGGTCGCTACCAATGACAGCCACTATTTGTGCGAAGACGACGCCCACGCGCAAGACGTAATGGTCTGCATCCAGACCGGCAAGAGTATTCAAGACCCGAACCGGATGAAGTTCCAGGGCAGCGATTTTTATGTAAAAAGCCACGACGAAATGTACCAGGTGTTCAAGAGCGCGCCAAGCGTGCTCTCGCGAACGCTGGAGATTGCCGAGCGCTGTAATGTGCAACTGACCAAGGTCAGTAATCCGTTCCCTCACTTTGACGTGCCCGACGGATACACGCTCGACAGCTACTTCGAACATGTATCGCGCGAGGGGTTTGCCAAGAGACTGGAAAACATTAGGACGCTTTCTGCTGCCGGAAAACTGAAACATGGGATTGCCGAATATGAGCAGCGACTGGCGCGGGAAATTGGCATCATCCAACAGATGAGGTTTTCTGGGTATTTCCTTATTGTGTGGGATTTTGTGCGCTATGCACGCGAGCACAAAATTCCAGTTGGGCCGGGGCGTGGATCGGCGGCAGGATCGCTGGTTTCGTATTCACTTGGAATTACCGATCTTGACCCGCTGCAGTACGAATTATTCTTCGAGCGATTCCTGAATCCTGAGCGCGTGTCGATGCCCGACATCGACATGGATTTCTGCATGAACCGTCGCGGGCAGGTAATCGACTATGTTACGCAAAAATATGGCCGCGAGAACGTCGCGCAGATCATAACTTTCGGGACCATGGCTGCGAAGGCCGCGATCAAAGACGTCGGCCGTGCTATGGATATTCCATACGCTGACGTAGACCGCATCGCAAAAATGGTGCCCACCACCATCAACATCAAGCTGGAAACCGCCTTGAAAGAATCGCCGGCGTTACAGCAAGCCTATCAAAGCGACACTCAGATCCGGCAATTGATCGACACAGCAAAAAAACTCGAGGGCTTAGTGCGCAACGCAGGCATGCACGCTGCCGGAGTGGTGATTTCACCGCGACCGCTCAATGAGCTTGTCCCGCTTTACAAAACAAAAAACGACGAAATCGTAACGGCGTTCGATATGGTCGCGATTGAAAAGATGGGCCTGCTCAAGATGGATTTTTTGGGCTTGACCACGCTCACCATTCTTGATGATGCGCTGAAGTTGATCCGACAAACACGCAATGAGCAGATCGAGTTGGACGCAATTCCGCTGCATGACCCGACTACCTACGAAAAGGTTTTTCACAGCGGGTTGACTTCCGGGGTCTTTCAGTTTGAATCACACGGCATGCGCGATGTCCTGCGCCGCTACAAACCAAGTTCGATTGAAGATCTGACGGCTTTGAACGCACTTTACCGTCCCGGACCGATCCAGGGTGGGATGATTGATGACTTCATCGACCGCAAACACGGGCGTAAGAAAATCGAATACGAACTGCCCGAGCTTGAAGAAATACTTGAAGAAACGCTGGGCGTGATTGTTTACCAGGAACAGGTGATGCAGATCGCCAACCGGCTGGCGGGGTACTCACTGGGAGAAGCCGACCTGCTTCGCCGCGCTATGGGCAAAAAGAAAGCGGAGGAAATGGCCCAGCAGCGGGAGCGGTTCATTGAAGGCGCGGTGCAGCGGGGCTATCCACCGAAGAAGATCGAAAAGATTTTCGATCTGATGGCGCAGTTTGCGGGTTATGGGTTCAATAAATCGCATTCTGCCGCGTACGCGTTGCTGGCTTATCACACGGCATACCTGAAAACTCATTACCCGGTGGAATTTATGGCGGCTCTGCTGACCTCAGTTACAGGGAACACCGATGACGTGGTCAAGTACATCAACGAATGCCGGGAGATGCAGATCGCGGTCGAGCCGCCGGACATTCATGTGAGCGATGCGAATTTCACGCCGCATGGCGAGGCGATCAGATTTGGTCTGGCGGCGGTGAAGAACGTTGGGCATAACGCGATTGAGTCTATCGTCGCGGCTCGGAGAGAGCTCGCGGGCGACGGCCCCTTCGACTCAGGCTCAGGGCAGGTCCGCGCCACACAGGCTGGTCGATTCAAGTCGATTTATGAGTTCTGCGAAAAAGTTGACCTGCGGCTGCTGAATAAGCGAGTGCTGGAATCGCTGATCAAGAGCGGCGCAATGGATTCGCTTGGCCGCCGGGCGCAATTGATGGCGGTCCTCGACAAGGCCATGGACCACGCACAGAAGGCGCAGCGCGACGCCGAGTCCGGCCAGCACGGGCTATTCGGGGTATTCCAACAAGACGATTCCCACGCGCCGGAAGACCGCCTGCCTGAAACTCCCGACTGGGATGAGCATGTGCGGCTTGCCAACGAAAAAGAAATCCTGGGCTTCTTCATCACTGGGCATCCTCTCGATAAATTCCGCGACAAACTTCAAGACCTCGGTGCGCTTTCGACCGCTGAGTTATCAGCGATGAAATCTTCGACAGGAAAAGATGAGAGCCTGTCGACCGCCGGAATCATTACGAATTTGCGCGTCCTGAAATCCAAGAAGGGCGATTTTTATGCGCAAGCTGCTCTTGAGGATTTATCTGGCTCGATAGAGATGCTGGTCTTCCCTGACGCTTATCGCAAGCTGCAGGACAAAGTGAAGATGGAAGTTCCGGTGCTGATACGAGGAGGGGTACGCATTGAAGAAGGGGCCAACCCGAAGCTCACTGTCAGCGACATACTTTCGCTGGAAGATGTTAAGGTGCCGCTGCCACGCTCCCTGCGGATCCGCATTCCGCTGGAAAACGCTTCTGAATCCACCGTGGATGAGCTTCATCTCCTTTGCTCTCAACGCAGAGGCGAAGCCAAGGTGCTTTTCGACGTGGAGCGTGAGAGCGATTTCATGGTAGTGATGGAAGCAGAAGGCTATAATGTCCTGCCGGATCGTATGTTCGTCAGCCGGGTGGAAGAGCTCTGCGGGCGAGGTGCGGTCAGAGTGATCAATTAAGTTCACGGACCGGAACCCTAAGTT
>Ga0134126_10010909_pt1 | contig 11440 bp, 10 predicted proteins | sample KB31752_FD_96881 | JGI IMG/M metagenome (GOLD analysis project Ga0134126, IMG submission 96881) | Terrestrial soil microbial communities with excess Nitrogen fertilizer from Kellogg Biological Station, Michigan, USA - KB3-175-2 | ecosystem: Environmental > Terrestrial > Soil > Unclassified ... | reverse complement strand
CCTTCGAGTTTCTCGCCGCGTGGCACCCTGACCGAGTAGAAGGGTGATGAAACGGATAACCTTTTCTTGCGTTCGTCGTATCCGTTCAATCCGTTCAATCCGTTCAATCCGTGTCCTCATGAGCGTGGAGATCCAGGCGTTCGATCTCGGGCTGCGAGGGGCGCAGCTTCCACGCTCATGAGGACACGGATTGAACGGATTCAACGGATTGAACGGATAAAACAGACACCAGAACGGATGCGAGGGAGGGGAGATCGCTCCGTTGGTCGAGTGATTCGCGCGTGTCCGCTCTGATGCAAACCCGCGGGCTATTGCTTGACCAATGCGTCGAGGCGTCCCTTGGGCACGGCGCCCACTTCACGCGCGACTTCGCGGCCGCCGCGGAAGAGGATCGTGGTGGGAATGCCGCGCACGTTGAATTCCTCCGACGTGCGGGGAGCGAGATCGGTGTTGAGCTTCGTGACGAGCAGCGTGCCCTGGTGACGCGCGGCGACTTCGTCCAGGAGCGGCGCCATCATTTTGCACGGGCCGCACCAATCGGCATAGAAGTCGACGAGCACCGGCACATCGGTCTCGCTGATCGTGCGCTGAAACGACTCGTCGTCAATCGCGAGCGGGCGATCGAGGAGCAGGGGACGCGCGCAGTTACCGCATTTGGGACGGTCGCTCACCCGAGCCGCGGCGACGCGATTCCATGTGCGACAGAACGGGCAGCGCACGGTGAGATGCTGCGTTGCCGCGCCGGTGTCGGTGGACGAGGTGCTCATCGCCTGCTCCTGCAGAGGGACTCCGTGAAACGTAGAGCGCACGGACGAACGGTGGAAGCACGGTCTGGCCGCTCGGTGCCGGCGATTTTATCTTTCCGGAGCATCGGGGCGTTAGCTCAGTTGGGAGAGCATTCGGTTTGCAACCGAAAGGTCGCGAGTTCGAGCCTCGCACGCTCCATCGCCGATCACTCAGGCCTGGCGGATGCACTGCCGCCGGGCCTTTTGTGTAGTCTGTCGCCGCTCACGCGCCACGCGGAGGAACTCCGCTGAATCGATTGGCCATCCGGCGATCGCGCTTGCCGCGTATCGTGGCATTCGTCGCTGTGCTGCTGGTGGGGCTCGCGATTCCGCGCGCGGCGTCGGCGCATCTGGTGCTCGTGTCGAGCGCGCCGCCCGCCGGCTCGAGGCTCGCCGCGGCACCGTCGGCAATCGGCTTGTCGTTCAGCGAAGATCCGCAGCTCGCCGCCACGCACATCGAAGTCGTGAATGCGGCCGGTGCGCGCGTGGACTCCGGCGCGCCGCGACTCGTTCAGATTCCCAAGCACACGCTCGAGGTGGCGCTCACCGGTTCGCTCGCTCCGGGCAAGTACACGGTGCGGTGGCGCACCACATCGGATGACGGCCACCCTGTGCACGGATCGTTCGCGTTCACGATCACCCACGGAGCGTCAGTTGCTCCCACAACTCCACCCGCCGCTCCGCCTGTAGCATTGCCCGACACGAACGCCGCCGGCGCGCGCGACTCAATGGCGATGGACACCACGGAGGCGGGCGGATTCGACGTCGGATCGCCCCTCTATGTGCTGGTGCGGTGGCTGGGATTCGTGGCGATGCTTGCGTTAGTCGGGTCCGTGGTGCTGGCGCGGTGGATCACGCCGCGCGCGGTGGTCGGGCGGCCGGAGCTGGCGCGGCGCATCGATACCGGCGCGGCCGCGGTGCTGCGAGTGGCGGCGGTGCTGCTCGTGATCGACGCCGCGCTCCGGCTCGCCGCGCAGGTGGCGGCGCTCCGCGGCAACCCGCCCATGCCGGTCGACGTGCGCGCCATTCTCACCACCACCGTGTGGGGATGGGCGTGGCTGTTCGAACTTGCCGGCGCCATCATCGCCATCGCGGCCGCGGCACGAGCCAACGCCGCGCGGTGGCCGGCGGCGTGGATGTCGGTGCTCGTGCTCTCGCTGTCGTTCGCGTTCACGGGGCACGCGGCCGCCGCCACGCACCTCCGCACCGTCGCGGTGATTTCGGACGCGCTCCACATCATGGCCGCCGGCGCCTGGTTAGGCACATTGTTGGGCGTGGCCCTCGTCGCCATGCCGGCGTGTCTGGCGCAGCCGGAGGGAGAGCGCGGCGCGGCGGCGGCCGACTTCATCAACGCGTTCTCGCCCGTCGCGCTCGTGTCGGCGGCGGTGGTGGGCATCACGGGCGTGGTGGCGGCATGGCTGCACCTGGGCAGCTGGCACGCGTTCGTGGACACCGACTACGGATGCACGCTGCTCATCAAGCTGGCGCTGGTCGCGACCGTGCTGGCGTTGGGCGCCATCAACTGGCGCATCATGCGTCCTGCGTTAGGCACGGAGATGGCGGCCCGGCGGCTCCGCCGGTCCGCGGTGCTCGAGCTCATCGCCGCGGCGGCCGTCCTCGCCGCGACCGCCGTGCTGGTCGCGTCGAGCCCGCCCGCCGACATGGACATGTCGAGCGCTCAGCCCGCGCGCGTCCCGGCCGCACCGCCGCCCTCGGCGGCGGCGCCCGACGGAATGGCAATGCGCGCCCGCGTGCCCCGCGCCGCGGCTACGTAAGACAACGACCCGCCCAACTCGTTCTGCACCACCGCGCGTACGATCACGAGGCCGCTTCCGCCCCCGGTATGGCTCGGCATGCCGCAGCCATCATCGGTCACGTCCAACTCGACGGCGTCGGCGTTCTGACGAATCGTCACGTCCACCGTGCGCGCGTCCGCATGCTTGAGCGCGTTGGTGATCAACTCGTTGAGAACGATCGCCACCGCGCTCGCGCGGCGTGCCGGCAGCGTGGCGCCGCCGATCACATCGCATCGCACGCGATCGCCGGCGCCGAACACATCGAGCGCGCCGTTCGCCACCGCGCGCGCGAGCGACGCCAGCTCGACTTCGCTGGCGTGCGGCAACAGCGAGTCCTGGAGCGCCGCCATACTGCGCAGCCGCGCGATCGCGACGTCGAGTGCTTCGGGCAGCTCGCGCGCCGGCACGCGATGACGCTCCAACACCAGCAGCGCCTGAATCGCCGCGAGGTTGTTGCGCACGCGGTGCTGGAGCTCGCGCAAGAGGAGCGCCGTGGCTTCGGCATCCCTCCGCGCGCGCTCGTAGAGCCGTCCGTTTTCCGCCGCGAGCTCGGCGAGCGTGGTGCTCAAGCGCGCCATCTCGCGCTCGGCGTGCCGGATGCGAACCAGCTCTTCGACGCGGTCGGCGACGTCGGCCGCGGGCGTCGACGCACGGAGCCACACGTCAGGCGACGCACCGTTAGGCCGGTCGCGGGGCGGCGCCGTGAGGGCCACGATCGGCAGCAACGGCATCTGAAACCGGGTCTTGAGACGCCGGGCGATCGGAAGCACAATTGGACGAGGGGCCGCGACGATCACGGCATCCACGTGCTCGTCCACCGCGTCGACTGCGTCGTCCGTGTTCGCGTGCGCCACCTCGAAGCCCAGATGCTCGAGCGCACGCGTCAACGCACGCGTCGACGATGCGGCGCGCGCGTTCGGTTTCGGAGGGGCCACGACGACGATTCGCGTTTCTGCCATTTCGGAATTCGCTAATCGACCAACGATGACCGGCAAGGACGGACTGCAAGGACCCGGGGGTCCGTGTCTTGCAGACCCCACATCAACTCAAGATGCCACGACGGAGCCATCATTGCCATCGCCGCTACGAATCTTGATCGCCGAGGATGAGAGCGTCACGGCGCTGGGTCTCGAGCAAGATCTTCGCTCGCTCGGACACAGCGTGATCGGCATCGCCGCCGACGGCGTGACCGCGGTATCCATGGCGCGCACGCTCAGCCCCGACCTCGTGATGCTCGACGTGCGAATGCCGCACCTGACGGGCCTCGAGGCGGCGGAGCGCATCCATCGCGATCGCCCCGTGCCAATCATCATCGTCACGGCGTACAGCGACGCCGAGACACTGGGCCAAGCGGCGAGCATGCCGGTGTTTCACTATTTGGTGAAGCCGGTCACCGCTGCCCAACTGAGCGCCGCCATCGCGATCGCCGAAGCGCGCCACGTCGAATGGATGCACCAGCGCAACGAATCGGATGACCTGCGCAAACGTCTCGAGGATCGCAAAATCATCGAGCGTGCTAAGGGAATTCTCATGGAGCGCGACGCGATCAGCGAAAGCGCCGCGTACAAAGTGCTCCAGCGCACGAGTCAGAGTCGCAACATGACGATGGCCGAGCTGTCTCGCAGCTTGCTCGCGGCCGAAGAACTGATTCGTCCGCCGGCAAGCGCACCGTCGAGAGGGGAGCCGCGTCGCGAAGCACAGCGCGAGCCGCCGCGTCGAGAGAGTCCGTAGCAGGCATCTCCGGTTGCCGCTTGCAACGCGGGAGTCTAGCTTCCGCGCACTCGACCAACGGAGAATTCGCTCAGATGTCAGCACCAGCTTCAGCGACCGCCACGCGCAAGAGCCCGGCGGTCGGCGACGCCGCTCCCGACTTTACCGCAGATTCGACGGCCGGATCGCCGGTGACGTTGTCGTCGTTTCGCGGCAAGAAGCGCGTGCTGATCGCGTTCTTCCCGCTCGCCTTCACGAGCACGTGCACGGCCGAGCTCTGCGACATGAGCGACGACTTCGATCAGTTTCTCGACAAGGACGTCGCGATCCTTCCGATCAGCGTCGATTCGGTGCCCGCGCTGCGCGAGTTCAAAGCGAAGCACAACATGCGCGTTGACCTGGCGAGCGACTTCAAGCGCGACATCTCGCGCGCGTATGGCGTGCTGATCCCGGATCGGTTCTACTCGGAGCGCGCATATTTTCTCGTCGGGCTGGATGGCCGCATCGCGTGGCGGCACATCGAAGAGAATCCGGGTCAGAAGCGGACCAACGACGAGATCATGACGCAGATCGGCGCTACTCCCTGAGCAGTCTGGCGGCTGCACGCCGCAAGCGAGAGCGCGGAAGCGGAAATTCTTGCCGAACCGAGCGCGAATTCGCCTTCGACTGATGCCGATCTGTCGAATTCTCAGACCGATCGACGACAATTGTTCTTCGGTCATCTTGTCCGCCGGCGGGTCGTGGACTTAGCTTAGTGGGTCCTGCCCCTTCGAGGATCCGTGCCTCGTCAAGACCGTGTGGCGCCGTCGGATGCTCCAATCGATAGCTCGTGCAATGATCTCCTGCTGCTGATCGCGTCGCTCGCCGAGCGACTGGCGACAGGAGCAGCCGCGGCGCTTGCCGATCCGCTCGACGATCTGCTCGAGACGCTGCGCGCCGGTCTCGATTTGGATGAATGTTCGCTCTGGCGAATGCCGGACGATGACGCCGACGCGGGCGCGGAGCGACTTGCGCGCGCACCTGGCGGTCGGAGCGAAATCACGTCGGCCGACCTTCCGGCGCCGTACGGTGCAAAGCCCAAGGATGCCGGCGGCGTTCTTCTGAGCTCGCTCGGTGCCGCCGATGGCGATCCCGAGCGTGGCGTGCTCGTCACGTCGCGTCGCAAACCGATGTCGGATCTCGAGCGCACGATGCTCACGACGGCCGGATTTCTCATTGGATCGGCGTTGGCGGCGGACGAGAATGCGCGGCGTGCGGCGGAAGCAATGGTGGAGCGGACGCGGCAGATCGACGAGCAGCGCCGGTTCATCGAGCGCATCGTGGACTCGCTGCCGGTGGGACTCTACGTGGTGGACCGCGAGTACCGCGTGCACGCGTGGAACCGGAAGCGCGAGACGGGGCTGCAGGGCGTGCTGCGCGAGGAAGCGTTAGGCCGGACGATCTTCGAGATCCTGCGGCGCCAGCCGGCGGACATGCTGCGGCAGGAGTTCGACGAGGTGTTCCGCAGCGGCACGATGCAGCAGTTCGAGATGCACTCGACCGCCGTCGGCGAGCTGCGCACCTATCGCGTGTCCAAGATCCCGATGCGGATCAACGACGCCGCGGTGACGCACGTGATCACGATCGGCGAAGACATCACCGAATGGAAGCGCGCCCACGAGCGAGTCGCCGAGGCGCAGCGGCTGGCTGCGTTAGGCCAACTGTCGGCCGGTGTGATGCACGAGATCAACAATCCGCTGGCGACGATCGCCGCCTGCGCCGAGAGCCTGGCGCTGCAGCTCAACGAGAACGGCGTGCCGGCGCCGCTGCACGACGCGATTTCGGAGTACACGCACATCATCGATCACGAGGTGCATCGCAGCAAGCGCATCGTGGATGGCCTGCTCGATTTCAGCCGGCCGCGGGGCGACGCGCGCGAGCCCGTGGATCCGAACGAAGTCGTCGAGCATACGCTGTTTCTGCTCAAGCATCATCCGCGCTTCAAGCACGTGAAGGTGGAAGCGTCGCTCGAGGCGGCGGTCGATCCGCCGGTGGTCGGGAGCCGCGAGCAATTGGCGCAGGTGCTGATGGCGCTGCTGCTCAACGCCAGCGACGCCATGGACGGCACCGGCCGCGTGGTGATTCGCAGCCGCACCGGCGACGCGCCGGAGTTAGGCGTGGTGATCGAGGTCGAAGACCAGGGGCACGGGATTCCGGGTAGTGAGTTAGGCCGGTTGTTCGAACCGTTCTACACCACCAAATCGCCGGGCCGGGGCACCGGTCTCGGCTTGTCCATCTGTTACGGCATTGTCGCCGATCATGGAGGGCGCATCGAAGTGGACAGCCAGCTTGGGAAAGGAAGCACGTTCCGCGTGTACTTGCCGGCGGGCTCGAACACACCGGCGACGGACGGCCATGGCAGGGGGAAGACCACATGAGAGGCGACGCGCAGATCAAAGTGCTCATCGCGGAGGACGAGGCGAACCTCGGCGCACTGCTCGAAAAGTTTCTCGTTGGGCGCGGTCACGAGGTGCGCACGTTCACCGACGGCCGCTCGGCGTTGGACGCACTCAGAGCGGAGTCATTCGACGTGGCGCTGCTCGACATCGTGATGCCGGAGCTGGATGGACTCGAGGTGCTGCGCCAGGTGCGAGAGGACGTGTCGCCGCCCGAAGTCATCATCATTACAGGCAACGGCACCATCGAGACGGCGATCAGCGCCATGAAGCTCGGCGCCTACGACTATCTGAGCAAGCCGTATCGGATGGCCGAGATCGAAGTGCTGGTGCGGCGCGCGTGGGAGAAGCGGCAGTTGTCGCTCGAGAATACGCTCTTGCAGTCGCGGCTCGCGCGCGCGGATGCGGTGCCGGAAGTGGTGACGCAATACGCGCCGATGCAGGCGGTGCTGGCGTTGGTCGAGCGCGTGGCCAAGAGCGACTCGGCCGTGCTGGTGTCCGGCGAGTCCGGGACAGGGAAGGAGCTGGTCGCGCACGCGCTGCACCGGTTGTCGCACCGCGCGGCCGGTCCGTTAGTCGATCTGAACTGCGCCGCGATTCCCGACGATTTCCTCGAAAGCGAATTGTTCGGGCACGAGCGCGGCGCGTTTCCGGGTGCGGTGACGCGGAAGCTCGGCTTATTCGAGTTGGCGTCGGGTGGCACCATCTTCATGGATGAAATTGGCGCGCTCGATCAACGGCTGCAGGGGAAGCTGCTGCGCGCGCTGGAGCTGGGCAGCTTCTATCGCGTGGGCGGCACGCAGAAGGTGCACACCGATCTGCGCGTGGTGGCGGCGAGCAACCAGGATCTGGCGCAGCGCGTGGCCGACGGAACTTTTCGCAGCGATCTGTACTATCGCATCAATACGATCAGCATCACGCTGCCGCCGCTGCGCGACCGGACGGTGGACGTGCCGCTGCTGGCGAATCATTTTCTGTCGCAGTTCGGTGGTCCGACGGCGCCGACGTTGGCGCCGGATGCATTGGAGGCGATGGAAGCGTATCAGTGGCCGGGCAACGTCCGCGAGCTGCGCAACGTCATGGAACGGGCGGTGCTGCTGGCGGCCAACGGCGTGGTGCGCGCGTCCGATCTTCCGTTAGGCGGAGGCGCCGCGCCGGGCGGGCGGGCGGGGGAGCCGATGGGCCCGTTGGACGATGTCGAGCGGCGGCACATCGAGCGCGTGCTGGTGCACGTGAACTGGCACCAAGGGAAAGCGGCGGAGATCCTGGGCATCTCGCCCAAGACGCTGTATCGCAAGATTCGCGAATACGGATTCCATCGGCCGACCGCGGGATAGACGAGTGAGCGACGGCAGCAATGAAGATTCTGGTGATCGAGGACGATCCGACCGTCGGGCAATACGTCAAGCGCGGGCTCGAGGAACAGCGCTGGGGCGTGGATCTCGTGCCCGACGGCGAGGAAGGCGAACAGCGCGCGCACTCGGAAGCGTACGATCTCATTGTGCTCGACATGCGGCTGCCCGGACGCTCGGGCATGGAAGTGCTGCACAACCTCCGCGCGCGCGGATTTCAACGTCCGGTGCTGGTGCTCACGGCGCAGGATGCGGTCGATGCGAAGGTGCAGGCGCTGCGCGCCGGCGCCGACGACTACGTCACCAAGCCGTTTGCGTTCGAGGAATTCCTGGCGCGCGTCGAGGCGTTGAGCCGCCGTCCGTTAGCCATCGCCGAGCCGCTGCTCACGGTGAAGGACCTCGAGCTGGACAAGAACACGCGCACGGTGAAGCGCGCCGGCCGCGATCTCGAGCTCACGCCCAAGGAATACACGGTGCTCGAATACCTGATGCGGCACAAAGGCCGCGTGATGAGCCGCACGCTCATCACGGAGTACGCGTGGGGCTACCACTTCGATCCCGGCACGAACATCGTCGATGTGGTGATCAATCATTTGCGCAAGAAGGTGGATGCAAACGCATCGGTGAAGCTCATCCACACGGTGCGGGGCGTCGGCTACGTGATTCGCGAGTGATCACGGGAGGCATGCGGTGAGAAGCATCCGGGCCCGGCTCACCATTGCATATGCCGGAGCCATGGTCGGGACGATGGTCGCGTTCACGGTGGCCTTGTGGACGGCGCGCCGTGCGGGCTCGTACGAGGAACTGGCGCATCACGTGCTCGCGCAGGCGAACCTCGCGTCCAACATCATCGAGCAGGCGAATGCAAACGGCCAGCCAGTGACCGTGATGCGCGACACGCTCGTCGGCCCGACGATCTCGCCGGCGCTGCGCACGCTGCTCGAGGGCATGGAAGGATACGTGTTGGTGCTTGATCAGAGCGGCCGCCTGCTCTATGGATCGTTCGCCCTCCTGCAGCTGTCCGAAGACGATCGCGCGACGCTGCAGCGCGAAGCGATATCGGTCAAGCCCGGCGGGCAGGGCGAGCTGCTCGACGTGGGCGGCGATCGGCTGCTGCTCGTCGCCGTGAACGAGAACATGGATGTGCCGAACGTGCAGCGCGTGGTGGCGGCGGAATCGGTGCGGTCGACCGACGTCGCGATTCGCGAGTTGTTAGGCACCATCTTCGCGGTGGCGCCGCTGCTGCTCGTGGCCTCGGTGGGTCTGGCCTACCTGATCGCGGGGCGCGCATTCCGGCCGGTGGGGCAGATGATCAACGAGGTGAAGGCGATTACCGACGGGCGCAGCTTGCATCGCCGTCTGCCGATCGACGACGCCAACGAAGAGATGGCGCGGTTAGGCATCACGCTCAACGAGATGATGGAGCGCCTCGAAAAATCGTTCTCGGCGCTGCGGCGGTTTACCGCCGACGCGAGCCACGAGCTCAAAACGCCGCTGGCCGTGCTGCGCGCCGACGTGGAGCGGTCGATGAGCGGTGCGTCGACGCGCGCCGAGCGGATGGTGGCGCTCGAAGAGGCGCTGCATGAGACGACGCGGATGGCGGATCTGGTGGAGAGCCTGCTCACGCTGGCGCGTGCCGACGAAGGGCGGTTCGACGTGCACCGCGAGCGCGTGGAGCTCGAACCATTGGCGCGCGAGGTCTACGAAACGGCCTCGATTCTCGCCGAGCCCGCCGGCCTAACGGTGACCATGGCCGAGCCCGCGCGGGTGGCGGTGTTCGGCGATCGCGCGCGTCTGCGCCAGCTTTTTCTCAATCTCACCACGAACGCCATCAAATACACGCCGCGCGGCGGGAGCGTCGAGATCTCGCTCACGTCGTACGAGCATACGGCCGCGTTCGCGGTGCGCGACACCGGCATCGGCATTTCCGCTTCCGATCTGCCGCACATCTTCGAGCGGTTCTATCGTGCCGATCGCGCGCGCTCGCGCGGCAGCGAGCGATCGGGGTTCGGGTTGGGGTTGGCGATCAGTCAGTGGATTGCCGAAGCGCATGGCGGGACCATTTCCGTCCGCTCACGCTACGGTCGCGGAAGCACGTTCACTGTCACTCTTCCGGTGTCCGATGATGAGCCGGACCATGTCTTGCGGGACGGCGCCGAGGGCCCAGCGGCGGCGTAGCGGACTGTGGCGCAGCGGCGCTGTCGCCGTGGCGAGTGTCAGAAAACTAACATCGCTTTCACGGTTTCTTAATGTCGGCAGTATTACGACCTCATATGCCGCCGGTAAGTTGACGGAGCGTTACGGACTGGTGTGGAACCCTTCACAGCGGAGTGTGATCGGGCATGTTCACCACGTTGCTCGAGTCCAAGCCGAAGCGGGACAAGAATCCGGGTGGTGCCATCGCGAGCATCATCTTGCACGCGGGGTTCATCGGGCTGGCTGTCGCCGTCACGTTGAACGCGGGGCTCCGTAGTCAAAAGGAGCATCGCGAAGAAGACGTGAAGTTCGTGCAGACCAAGGCGCCGCCTCCGAAACCGGAACCACCGAAGCCGCCGCCGCCGCAGACGACGGTAACACCGCCGCCTCCCAAAGGCTTCCAGGTGCTGACGGCGCCGATCAACATTCCGACGAAAATTCCGGATGTCGATCTCTCGAAGGCGGTGACTAACGAAGCCGACTTTTCGGGGAAGGGCGTCGAGGGCGGTGTCGCCAAGGGCGTCGTCGGTGGCAAGGGCGCGGTCAATCCGGACCAAACGTACTTCGAGTTCCAGGTCGAGAAGCCGGCGTTGGCCAAGGAAGACAATCCGCGGCCGACGTATCCGAGCATGCTCGAGAGCGCCGGGGTCGAAGGCGAAGTGCTGGTGCAATTCGTGATCGACACGTTGGGGAAGGCCGACATGAACACGTTCAAGGTGCTCAAGTCGAGCAACGACCTCTTCACGCAGTCGATCAAGAACGTCCTCCCGCGGTTGCGCTTTTACGCTGCGGAGACGGGTGGCCGGAAAGTGAGAGAGCTGGTGCAGTATCCGTTTTCGTTCGCCAAGCCCAAGTAAGCTGGCTGATCTAGCATCACCAATCGCACACCGTTGGAGGACGTCGGCCCATGAGTCTGTCGATTTCTGCCATGTTCGTCACGATGGGGTGGTTCGCGAAGGGCATCGTGATCGTCCTCGCGATCATGTCCATCTTCTCGCTCACCATCGCGATCCAGAAGTGGTGGCGCCTGCGGAAGGCGCAGTCGGAGACGCGCAAGTTCGCGCCTGAGTTCTCGCAGTTCCTCGAGGAAGACAAACTCAACGAGGCCATCATGCTCGCCGAGGGCTACAAGAAGTCGCACGTGGCGCGCGTGTTGGGTGGTGCGT
>Ga0134126_10010908_pt1 | contig 11440 bp, 18 predicted proteins | sample KB31752_FD_96881 | JGI IMG/M metagenome (GOLD analysis project Ga0134126, IMG submission 96881) | Terrestrial soil microbial communities with excess Nitrogen fertilizer from Kellogg Biological Station, Michigan, USA - KB3-175-2 | ecosystem: Environmental > Terrestrial > Soil > Unclassified ... | reverse complement strand
GATTCCACTCGCCGCGGGCGAATTTGTGTCTGAGTGCCATAAGACTGCTTCCTCCTAACTTACCTGAAATGTTGCCGATTACACCAGCAAAATGTCGATTTTGTCTCCGGCCGTTCCGTACAAGTAGAACTGACTGGCGTCTCCCTGACCCACGGTGACCGAGCCGATATTAGATGAGGCCGATGCAGCCAGAACAATGCCCTTGGTCGCCGAAATCGTGCTGTCGCCGAAAGTGCAACTGTGCGTGGCGTTGTTCTGCACGATCATCTGGTTGAAATATGCAGGAGTGGCGGAGATGGGAGTCAAGCCGGCGAGAAGCGTAATTTGTAACGAACGGGCGGTCATCGACGAGTAGCCTTTCTACGAGAACGTTTAGATTGGGATTTCTTCACTGCGGCATTAGCTTCCCGAATCGCGCGGCCATCATCCCCGGTTTTTGCAAGAACGCTGTCGGCCACATCCCGCCACTGGCGCTTGCGGACAGGAGATTTGACGCTCTTATTGTGTTTAGAAACGTCGCGTGTCGTCCAGGGCAACGGTCTACCTCCGCTTCGCTGTCCGCGCCGGCTTCCGAACCGGCTTGCGGACAGGAGTAGGGCTGACAGCCGGACTGCTCATGGCCGGCCCTTGATAACGGGGAGGCGTGCGCGCAAAATCGGAAGGGTCAGGAACACGGTCAATCGTCCGGCCAATAACCCGAACCGGGTTATAAACAAAATCCCGCACCCAGTCCATGATCGGTTGCGCGGCGCCATACTGATCGGTAGCCATCGGTCAGCCTCTTTTCCTTGAAGATCGCTTGCCGGATTTCTTCTCAGCCAGCCGAACCGCCTTACGCAGAAACTGGGGAGTATGGTTGCGAGCTTCAAAAGAAGGTGATTCCTGGCTCTCGGGAACGCCGCAACCGGATTGACCTCTCTTCATCGCCGGCCTCCGATTCGAGAGCGACGGCGCCGGGCGCTACGCGAATGGCGGGACGCTGAATGATGCGCCGATCCGGCATGGTGCATCGCGTGTTCGCCGATAACACCCTCGGCGGGTGCGCCGTCGCCGCGGCGGCCGGATTTCTTCTTGTCTGTCTTGCCTGAACCGCCGTGCAGAACCGATCCGGCGTGCTTCAGGGCTTCTTCACTGGTCGAAGCCACGCGGCGAACCGTCTTTCCGGGCTCGTCTTTCTTGGTTGATCGCGCATAATGGCGAACGATATATCCGTTGTCGGCGGGCTCGATTGTAACTTCGGGATCGTCCATCATGCACGTTTCCCCGCTTTCCTGTGCCGCCGACTGGATGAGACCCGGTGGGGCGTGTGAACCGCTACGCCCCCTGATTTGCCCGGAGGCCGGGCGGTCGGGTCTCGAAAGTTTTTACGCGGATTCCGGGGGAAGGCGGAGGAAAACTCGCCGGGAGCGGTCGATTGATACTTCGCACGGGCAGTGGGCATTGAGGCGATATCCTCCTAAGACGGTTCTACGGGGAAGGATACTGGAATGTTGGGGAAGGGGGTTAGGAGAAGGCATAACACTGAAGATTTGAGTGGACAGATTGGAAAGTTTGCAATAAACTCAAACCACCGATGAGATTCCTCAGCATGTGCAGTGGGATAGAAGCGGCCAGCGTAGCGTGGATACCGCTTGGATGGAAATGCGCGGCAGTCGCCGAGATCGATAAATTCCCCAGCGCGGTTCTCTTCCACCGCTACCCCGGCATTCCCAATCTAGGCAACATCTGTACAATTACCCGCAAACGCCTCATAGCCATTGGGCCGGTAGACGTTGTGGTGTTTGGATTTCCCTGCCAGGACTTATCAGTAGCCGGCAAACGCGCCGGATTGAAAGGGGAACGAAGTGGACTCTTCTTTGAAGCAATGCGGATCGTCGAGTTATGCAGAGAACTGTGGGGAACCCGCTGGACCGTCGTTGAAAACGTTCCCGGACTCTTCTCCTCGGCCGGAGGAGCCGACTTTGCAGCAGTGGTTGGAGAAATGGCTGGAGCCGAATTCCCTGTACCGAAAGACAAATGGCAAAACACCGGAGTGGCGCTTGGACCCCGGGGACTCGTCGAGTGGTCAGTTCTGGACGCGCAATGGTTCGGAGTTCCGCAACGGCGCCGTCGCATCTTCCTTGTCCGAGATTCTGGAGACTGGAGAAGTAGACCGCCGATACTTTTTGAGCGCCAAAGCCTGTCAGGGAATCCTCCGCCGAGCCGAGAAAAGGGGCAAAGCGTTACCTACGACCTTGCGCCTTGCGTTGGAGCAAGTGGCAGAGGGTTCGAAAGAGCCGGAGACACCCGAGGCCAAGATTGCATCGTCGCCTACGGAGGCAACAACACTAGCGGACCTGCTGAGCTAGCTAAAGGGTGCTTCTGGGACGGAAGCCAGACCCTCGATGCTGTGCTCTACAAAGGCCGGACGATGCCCGAAAAGAACCGATTCCCCGCTGTTCTTGTGCCCCAAGAGACTTTTGTCAATTCCGGTCAAGGCTATTGGAACGACGCTGACGAATCGGCTCCGATAGGAACTCAAGCCAGAGCACTTTACGAAAGTACAGTGGTCACCCACTCTCTCCGCGCCGACGAATTCGACGCCTCGGAAGACGAAACGGGAAGGGGAACGCCGCTGGTGCCTGTTGGATCATTTCAACAAAACAGCATGGAAGGCCGAGGAACATTGGGGTGGAACGATGACGGGGAAGCCCCATTACGACCAATCAAACCGCAAGGAGACCATCAATTTATAGCTTTCTCCTGCAAGGATTCCGGTCTCGATTCCGGTCCCACCGCGCCAACTCTGCGCAGCATGAACTTCGATCGAAGCCATGCGAACGCCGGCGGGCAAGTGGCAGTGGCTTTCAACCTGCGCGGCCGCGAAGGCGGATCGCAACCGGAACTCACTGACCAGGCAAGCCTCCGCTCGGCCAGCGGGGGCAGTTCGAGGAGTTATGTTGCCATCGGATTAGATCCGGAACTCAATGGAGAAGTAGAAGGCATCGGTCCATTGAATATCGGCAGCGCCACAGGCGGTGGGCAACCTGCACAAGTAGTCGTGGCAACTATTACGCAAAACTACGGAAAACAACCCAACAACAGCGATATGTCTAAAGGCCCAAATTTAATCACCGAGGCTATGCAAGTCCGCCGCCTCACTCCACGCGAATGTGAGCGGCTTCAGGGATTCCCCGACAACTGGACAAAAATCAACGATAAAACAACAGACGGGCCTAGATACAAAGCATTGGGAAACTCAATGGCCGTCCCCTGCATGCGCTGGATCGGAAAACGACTCCAACTCGTTGATCTCTTCTCCTGATTCTTCATCCACATCTTCCACAGCTTTTTCCACAACCACGCTCAGCCCCTCCAGTTCGCTCGCGTCCATCCTCAGCCAGCGGCCCAGAATCGTCGCCGGCGTCTCCGTGCTCTCCGCTTCCGTCTCGCGCGTAAGCTGCTCCAGGTTAGTGATGACCGTGGTAATCTCCTTGAGATCGATCGCGCCGCCCATGATCAGCGTGTCCATGTTCTCCATCAGATCGTGCCGATACTGGGCATAGGCCGCCGGACGGGATTTCTTGCGGTTCTCGTTGAATGTTTTGCCGATGGCGCGGAACAGGCGCCGGGCATCGGCGCGCTCCGATTCGGTGGGGGTGTACTTGGGAGCCGAGGACGGCACATTATCCCGAACGACTTGACTGACTGCGCTCATCGCGGCAGGCATCACCTGGGCGGCAGAGCCAGGGCTGTTGGCTTGAGCAAGCTTCGCTTTCTTCCCGCTGCCTGGCGGTCTTCCTGGCCGTCTGCGAACCCGCCCTCCTGCTGGGCTCGGATTCGCGGGGAGGGCTGACCGGTTGGCGATGGTGTGCTGGATAGCTTTCGGAAAGGAAGGGCGCCGTCCCGCAACGTCGTCTGCGCGCGCAACAGGCGCTGGTGCGCCGTCAGCCCCTGCTCCCGCTGGCTGGCCAACTGATCCTGCCGCTCCGGAGTCAGAACGGTATGCCGGCTGCGAGAAAGCTCGGGTTCCAGGGAATCCTGGATCTCCAGATTGCTCGGCTGGGACGGCTCGGAAAGTGGGACGGAGATTGCGGGTGCGGGGCTGGGCTGGAGCAGGGTTGCCAAGAAAGTCGCGAAGGTCGTCGCCGAGTCCGCTGTCGGAAAAGTGATTGTGAGTTTGTTGTTTTGTTGCTCGATCATCGGTCACACTCATCTCTTACCACCATTCCGGTTCCAAACAAATGTCCACGCAAGGAAGGCAAATATAAACCGTGCCAAAATGGCCTTCACATTTTCCCGATTCACGAAAGACGCGATTGCCAGCGGGGATTATATGTTGGGTACCAGCCTTCCAGCCAAAACAAACGTGCTCTTTTTTCGTAACAACTAGCTTCGTTTTTCTCGCTTCAACCTCTGCCGGGAAATCATCACCAGCGCCAGGATCAAAAGCTAGATATTCAGCATCAGTGTGCGCGGGTACCGGACCTTTCTTGTGAGCCAGTCCTACACTTTTTGACATATTTCTCCCCCGTCAAACCCACTGCAAGCGATCGACTTTGTTCTTGCGTTTGTTGTAAACGTCCAACTTTCGCAAATGATCGTTACCAGTAGTCAACAATCCGCCCAAAGCAGTAACCGTGGGATCTTTAGCCCACTGCGGCATCTGGCCACGGGCAGGAGAGAATCCGGCTGTTTCAAGCTCTTCTTTGGTCATGAGAACGTTACGGGGAGATTTAGACTGACAAGCGGTTGGGTGATTTTGTTCCTTCGCTATCCACGCCAGCAAAACGCTCATCAAAAGGTCGTCGTGGCCTACCGCAACATTCCATCGCCAACCCATCTCCATCTTGGCTTTTTTCATTTGATCGACCAGAGTTTTGTCTTTAGGAACCACTTCCTTGCGATGCAAAGCCGTCCGATAAAGGTTGAACATCATGCGCCGGTAGCGATCTGAAGTTTCAAATCCGTAAGCCATTCCCTGCTTTGATTTGTCAGCGCGATCGTCACGACCTTTCCAGAGATACTGAAGCGGATAAAACAAACGATCTCGAAGCTCACGCATCGTGACGTAACCGAGATTGTTCAACTCGACATTGAGCATTGCGCCATTGAAATAGTACCCAAGCGCAGCAGCCACAGAAGAAAGCTCTTCAGGAGATACACGAGACATGTAAGTGGCCGCTACACATCCTGTTTCTCCATTGATGCAGCCAAGCGCCGCATAATCGCCGGGTGCCATCGTAGACTCTTCTCCGCGCGCGGAATCTACGCCTATGAAATAGTGATGGCCTTTTTGAGGCGTCTCGTACAACGCGAGCGGTCCATCAATGGACTTCTGTATCTCCGCGTGCTTCTGATCCGCAGTCAACACGCAGCGACCGCGCCAAGGCACTTTGACGACTGAATTTTCCGCATACTGCATCTCTTCAAGAGTGAAAGCGGGATTGCCGGTAGCGATGAACGCCTCTTCTGGAGTAGACGGATATTCCTGACGCCAACGCTCGATTATGCCTTCGCAACGTGTTGAAAGAGTCTCGCGAAACCAGGCGATCTGAGCCTTGGTTATTTTTACTTTCTTTCCCGTCTTCCAATGCTTGATGTCGTTCATTAAGAATTTTTCGTACTCGTCACCCGGGGCATCAAGTGCAAACTCCTCTGGAAGTTGGTATGCCGGATCTTCCCACCACGGGAGGAAAATTGGAAGGAACTCATTGTCTCCGGCCACTGCCGCTTCCCAATACTGGTAGTACGCTTCACCGGGGCCTTCCATCCCGTTGGCGGTCGTTTCTACAATGCAGACGTTGTTGGGGTCTTTACTCAGCGTATTGAGCAAACTCGTAAACGCACCTGCGTAAGGATAGAAAGCCGCTTCAGTCAGATGAATGTAGCTTGATGTGAGACCACGCTGTCCGTGAACAGTAGCCGCAGTATGGTGAGTAAATTGAGAATCCGGCCCGTCACTGTGAGGCCATAACAAAGTCTTCTTTGTTGGTTTCGGAGCGCCAGGATAGAGATCTCTGCAATCTTCGCGAAAACTGCAAGCCATTGCAAAATTAGCCGCGGCTACTTCTGCATTCTGCGCAATGCACCGTGCAAGTGCGCCCGAATGCGCAATACAATGAGCCTGTCCAATACCTGTAGCGAGAGTTGAAAGCCCGATACGCCTCGCCTTCAAAAAAACCATAAACAATCTACGGCGTCGAGCAAGATGCTCTTCAGCTAACTGAAAAACTTCTTTTTGCTGCTGCCTGAGTGTAAACGGAATGAAAGTTCCTTCATCCCTATCGCGGATGTTTAACCGCGTGAAAAAACGCTCAACATGCTTGAGATCGAGAGGCAGTTCTTTCTCCTATTTCTTAGCCCTGAAAAACTTTCCCGCATTGTTCCCTGACTTTAAGAAATTCCCACGCTGTCTTGTTCCACCGCGCATCGTAGAGCGCGTTGTGCTCGGTCGATTCCTGCTTTGGCAATGCGGGATTGCCGAGATCGTCGCACTGCTGCTTGAGATCGCGGCATGGCTACTCACTTTCCTTGGTCTCGCTAAACACCTCTATGATCTCCTTAGCCCAACGTCGGATCTCGCTGTCCTCTTCCTGAATTTCAAATGGACCTTCACGAAGCTGCTCCGCAATTTCGTTGCGCAATGCCTGCTCGACTGCACGAGCGAAGACAGCGGATGCGCCGCCGGCGCCGAGTGAATGGGAACGGCCGGAAAGAGTGCGGGAATCGAGATTGGCGATTTTGGCGATACGGTCGGCGAGGAGAACTGAACGGACGTGAACAGTCATTGCGCCTTACCCGCATTCAAATCCGTAATGATTCGGCTGGCCTGCTCCGTCTGCTTGTCGATCACTGCCAGGGCTTCAAGCAAATCCTGCCGGGTGGCTTTTTCCAAACCGCTTCGAATCAACAGAACTGGATTAGCGTAAGGAGAAAAACCGATGCCCTGATTGGTCATCTCCAGAAAAGTGGACATGTCATTCTCGTCACGAACAATGATGAGGTCGTTGGGGGCGAGCGATAGTTTCTCGATACGGTCCTGCATCAGGGCGATGTGGGGAGAAAGATTAGCCATCCGTATTCCTTTCTTAACCGGCGCAGAAAAACTCTCCATGATGTTCACGCATGTATTGGTTTCTATACTCGAATGCAGCTTCAGGAGTGGAAAACGCATATTTTATATGACGCACTCCCCCAACCTTGATGTATACCGTGTAATTTTTGTTTCTTTTATCGAAATGAACTCCCTTGAACCCAGTAGAACTATCTCTACGCAATTTTTGATTGCAATTGCTTTCAGCAACAGTGCATGCTCTTAAATTACATCGCCTGTTATCAAGAGTATCGTGATTCATTGCATCACCTCACATCAGCTAAATCTTCGCCATCAAATCGCTTCTGATCGCGCAATTCTTTCGGCAACATCTTTTCACGGTTGCGCTCACGTATGCACATAGGGCCACAGAAGCGATAAGGCACTGGCACACCAGTTGCCGGATCGACATCCGAACCGATCATCAGCCACTGGCTTTTGTGAACTTCCTCCAACGTCTTATTGCATCCTGTGCAGCGTTCCGTATCATTCTCATCCATCCGCTGCTGCAACGTCTCGGCGGCCAGGTCGCATTGCTTCCTCATCTTGGCCAGCAGTTCGAGCCCGCTCGGAACCGCCACCTTGCGAAAATACTGCCTGACTTCCAGTTCCTTCGCTTCCAGAGATAGCCACGCGGCTGTCACCGTAGCCTGGGCCGCATCGCGGGCATAACGAGGCCGGATAGGAGCGGCAACAGGCGCGCTTTCAGCCACTCCCTCCAGTTGCACATCCAAAACATGCACGGCGTCTTCCATAACCGCGACCTGAGCCTCAGCGACGTGTTCTACCACAGAAGAAAGTTTAACTGCGGGAACCGTATTCATTCCCTGTGTCGGCTGGCCGGTGCGAACCGCTGCGAGTTTGCTCATTAGATGTTGGTCCTTTCAGGTTCTGATGCCGATTTAAGTCCTATCCCATGCATATCGATAATCACTCCCTCACCGTCGTGATCGTCATGAAACTGATCCGAATAACCAGCCGCAGCCAAATTCTCTTTGATCTCGGAGTAAGCAGCGGAAGAGACTTCCAGAATTGCGTAAGTGTGAGTTGAGCGGATCATCTTAATACATCTCCCCTTCCCGCTGCTGCGATTCTTCCGGCGTCAACGGATTTCGCGCATCGCCATACAAATGAAGCATCAACTCGCTGGCGCGCGCCACGCGCGTCCAGTAGGCTTCCTCAGTCCGGAACTCTTCCCGGCTGGCCACATGGTCGTCCATCTGCGGCGCCAGCTTCCCATTGACCGCCATCTGAATGTGGAGATTGCCACCTGACAGTTCCCGATAAGCAACCAGTTCGAACTTTCCGTCTTTCGAGCGCCGGTGCGAAGAATCCCAGCCGATCGACCGAGGCTGATTAAAGTACATCTGCGGGCTGCGCACCTGCGGAGGAGCAGTCAGTAACCGGCCTTCCTTCTTCAGTTGCCGGCGGACTTCCCGCTTGAAAAACTGATCCGTCATCACGCGCACCGAGAGCTTACGGTTCACGTCCTTACACGCCTGGCAGCCGAAGACGTAGGAGTTGTCCCGATACTGGAGAAACTGCATTCGCCGGGGAAGACCGTAGGGATGCTGGGGATTGGTGCAATCGGGCAAGGCGTGATCCGGGATAGTGGCCATTCGGTCCCCAGCTTTTACTGATTGATTTGCAACTTCACGTTAGCACCCAACTTCAACCACGGCAAGTGTTATGTTCCGCGCTTGACTTCTATCGAACTTTGAGAGACCGATCCCAAGTCTTAACCTGGCCCTCGCCATGGCAAACCGGGCAGGCGCCTACGAAGCCGGCATCCCCAACAATCTGTCCACCGCCGCCGCAGCGGCCGCAGGGACGCCCTCCGACCGCCAGATTACGTTCCCGGCGCTGGCGGGTGCGAGGCTTGACTGCGGCGGGATCTTCCGCCGCTACGGCTGCTGTAGTCTCTTCCACTGGCTCGCCGGCCTGGATCGCCTGCTGCGCCTGGTAACGGCGATCCTCGGCTACTCGGGCGGCATCCTTCTCCGCCTGCGCAGCTTCTTCGAGCAAACGATTCATCTCGGCTTCAGCCAGCTCCGGCGCCGGGGGCGCAGCGGCATCCTGAAAGATGCGGGGAGGGCGTTTGGGGGAGGGCTGTTTGGATGGGGAAGCAGCTTCAGGTGATTTGCCGGCCTCGCCGGTAGCAACCTCACCAGTCTTACCGGCTTCGAGATCGGAAACGAAAGCATCCTGCACATCGGGACCAGCGGCAAGAGACTCGGCAACAACGGCGGCTGCAGCGTGCTCACGGGCAGCTTTAGTAGGGGGCTGAACCGGCGCTTTGCCATTCTCCGCTGCCGCATTCCGCTTCATCACCTTCATCTCACCATCAGAAATAATTGTAACTTTCCTGGCGCTCGCAGCCAAAGGCAGCACCGCCTGGGCCATCGCTTTGCCGATCGGACCGGTCGAATTGATGATAAAGTCGTTCTCGTCGAGAATGACCGTGAGCGCCGGTTTTACGGATTCAATTTCAGACATGACTACCTTTCTTTCACACCCCGCCTCAAATAATCCTGCAACACTCGGTCGATCTCTTCATCTGAAGTCCCGCCCAATTCCAAGCCCGGCGCCTGCTCGCTCTCGGCACCATGGGATACCTGCTGTGCCATTTCCAATCCCGCGGCATCGCGATCAAGATCGCGAAGCTCATCGGAGAGTTTTCGACCGTCTTCGGCGACTTCCAGAATCTCGAACTCGGAATCGGCGCGGTGCCAATTGAGATCGGCCAGTTCCCGATCCGGTCCTTTGCGGTGCCCGATAGCAAACGCTCCCGGCTTACCGTCTTTTCCGGCTCCCTGCCACATGACGCGCTGAGCCTGCGTTCCGTCGGCTTTGTAATAGTGAGCGTTGCCGTCGTCATCGAAGCGGGTTTCAAGAGGATTGTTGTTCTCGTCCACTGGGATGGGAAGCCCCTCGCGCTTGCGGAGGGCAGTGAGAGCGGCGGCTCGAAATTGTTTGCGCTGTTCGAAAAAATCGCCGACTCGCTGGAAAAGGTTAGTGGGCATTGGATACCTCCTCGACAGAGTCGACATCCTTGGCTGCAATCTTTTTGCTGATCGCTGCCGCGACGTTCAATCTCTTCACCTGTTCCATTACCTCGTCCATTTCACGCGACTGGACTTTATGGACTCCGGGATCGTGAATTGCGATCGGACGCTGCGGCTCATCGTTCCAGAACAGCATCTCGTCCTCGTACACCGAAATTCCATTAGCGCGGTACGCCTCCCACGGCTGACCACGCGAAGGGTGATCGTAAGGAAGGCAGCCTTGCAGAACCTCTCCGATCCACAAATCGTCCCATCCCCAGTCAGGCTTACTGTACGAGATTCCAAATCCCACGTCGATTTTCGCCGGCCATGAGTCGAAATAATGCTCGTCCCACTCGGCAGCGACCAGCATCTCCATCGCTTTTCTGGATAACCAGATCCCGCAGCCGCCGTGCGCGTAGTTCAGATATTTGAAAGGAAGCGAAAAGGTGCCCCCAAGTTTGAACTTGCAGGAAAACTGCCCGGCATAATCGAATGGCTCCAGGCCGGCCTTGAGGATTCGATCCGGGTAAACCCAGGTGTCATCGCATCCTCGCAGACAATAGTCGAAACCGTTTTCCAGCGCATACCGGAATAGCGCCTGATCTTTCAAATGAAGATATTGCTTATTGTCCGAACCGGGCGCGCGTAAAATTGCGTCCCCGGGGACTCCGCACCTTTCCCAATCGCCTCTATAAATTTCGTCGCCGAAAACAAACTTAAAAGGCAGAGGAGAATTTTTCAGGAACTGGCATAAAGCGACCTGACGGCGATGCCAGCGCGACGGATGATGCGCGGTAAGAAAGCCGAGCAGGATTTTCGTTTCAGGCATTTACTTGATCCTTTCCAACGGCGCAGCATACCATACCAATTCAAATGCGCCTTCGGCATACCGCCGCAAGAAAAGCTTGTAATCCGGCTGAATCGCATGAATAAAAAGCGGAATCTGCCAGAGATGATCGCTTGTGTGATAAGCGCAGACAGCAAGAACAGGAGAGTACTCGCGGAGAATTCTACGCGCTCCCCACAGCGCTTCCAACTCCGAGCCTTCGATGTCCATCTTGATGTACGTGGGAACACGATTGAAGAGAGCGGAATCGAGATCCACGCAATGAATGACTGTTCTTTTCACACTGTCGATGCTGTCTTTGTCTGCAACATGAGAGGAAAAATCTCCGTTGGCAACAAACTGTAAATCTCCGGCGGAATCCCACAACGCGTTTTTATAAAAATTCATGTTGCCCTGAGCCAAAGCAGCCAACTCTGCGTAATTCTCCGTATCCGGCTCAAAAGCGGAAATACACCTCCAGCGTTTCCAGCG
>Ga0134126_10010906_pt1 | contig 11440 bp, 12 predicted proteins | sample KB31752_FD_96881 | JGI IMG/M metagenome (GOLD analysis project Ga0134126, IMG submission 96881) | Terrestrial soil microbial communities with excess Nitrogen fertilizer from Kellogg Biological Station, Michigan, USA - KB3-175-2 | ecosystem: Environmental > Terrestrial > Soil > Unclassified ... | reverse complement strand
TAAGCAGTAGAAAAGCTGATAATTTCGTCAATAATCCATCTCATTATAAAGCCGATAACCAGTATTTTACAAAACTGACCGCTTTTACAGAGCATTTTACAGGGCTAACGCCTGTGGCTGCTATAGATTACCTGGAATACAAAAACAGGATAATTACCTCTTTTTATACTGAGGTTAACGGAAAGCTAAATAACCACCTGTTTATGATGAATGAAGAAGGAAATAAGGAGTTGGAAGAACTTACTGGTACAGAATTATCAGGAATAGGTATTGATACCTTCTTTGTTTGCCGAGATATTCTTTTCTTTGTAAAAAATAAAAAGGAACTTGCATTATATTATTTATAACCACCTAAAAATGATTAGAAGTTTAGTTGCCGTATTTATACTATTAGTAGCTGCCCTTAGTACAACAAAGGCAAGTGTAAAAGACTCTACCGGAATAGAAAAGAAAGACGGAAAAACCTTTATTGTACACAAAGTAGACCCTAAAGAAACACTATACTCTATTGCTAGAAGGTATAAGGTTTCTGTAAATGATATAAAGAGCAATAATGAGGGGACAGACAATTTAAGTATAGGGCAGATGCTATACATCCCCTACACCGAACCTGCAAAAGCTTCCACTGCAACACCGACAACTACAACAGCAGGTAAAACACATACGGTAGAGCCAAAAGAAACATTGTACTCTATATCAAAAAAGTACGGAGTACCAGTAGATGAACTGAAGAAAGCAAACCCTGATGCGGCGGCAGGTCTAAAGGTAGGCCAGACAATAAATATTCCTGGAGCCGGAGGGGCAATAGTAAAGACAGAAACTAAAAAAGAAGAAAAGAAAGAGGAGAAGGAAGAGAAGAAAGAACTAAAAGCTGCTGAAAAAGCAAAGGAACATAAAGAAGAGGTAGTTGTAGCAAAAGAGAAATCAGAAGTAAAACCAGTGACACCGCCTGCTTCTACTGCTACAAGAACAGCAGTAGCTTTTGACGATGGTAAGGAAAATACGTTTGTTTCCACCAACGAAAATGGGTATGTAAAAATTACAGAATCTGGCGTAGCCCAGGAAATGCAGGATAATCAGGATACACCACGTTATCTTGCCTACCATAAAACAGCGCCTGTAGGAACTATTATACAGGTAACCAATACTACCAATGGGCAGAGGATATTTGTGCGTGTAATAGGCAAGCTTTCTTCTACTGACCCTAAGAATAAAGTGATTTTACAAATTACTAAAAGGGCTTTTCAAAGACTTTCTGCAGACGGTAAAAACATCAGAGTTGATGTCTCCTACATCCCGTAAGTTTGCGGAACTAAAGAAATTTCTGGACGAAAAAGTAGAGCAATACAATACCTCTGCTTTTATAGAGAACGACCCTGTTTCTATTCCTCATCTGTTTACTAAAAAGCAGGACATTGAAATTATGGGGCTGTGGGCAGCGGTACTTTCCTGGGGAAACCGCAAAACTATTATTAACAAGTGTAGGGAACTAATTAAGCTTATGGATAATGCTCCTTATGATTTCGTACTCAATCATAAGGAAAAAGACCTTAAGCCTTTCTTAACGTTCAAGCACCGTACATTTAATAGTACTGATGCTCTTTATTTTCTCCACTTCTTCCGACATTATTATTCTAACAGTAACTCGCTGGAGGATGCTTTTGTAGTATCTAAAAAAGACGAGACTGTAGAAACTGGATTGATTAACTTTCACAATCAATTCGTCAGCCTGCCAGATTTTCCAGAGAGGACTAAGAAACACATATCTACACCCGAAAGGAACTCAGCCTGCAAGCGACTGAATATGTACCTGCGCTGGATGGTACGTAAAGATAAAAAGGGAGTAGACTTTGGTATTTGGAATAAAATAAAACCAGCGCAACTTATCTGCCCTTGCGATGTGCATGTGGACAGGGTTGCCAGAAAGCTGGGGCTTATACAACGTAAACAAACGGACTGGATAACAGCAGTAGAGCTTACCCAAAATCTTAAACAGTTTGACCCTAACGACCCTGTGAAATACGACTATGCACTATTTACACTGGGTGTAGAGGAGAAGTTTTAATAGTATATTTGCAGAAATTAATAATATATGGCAGGACACAATAGGTGGACCCAGATAAAGCGGAAGAAGGCTGTACTAGACAGCAGAAAGGGAAAGTATTTTACCAAGATTTTAAAAGAAATTACCGTTGCTGTTAGAGAGAGCGGAGCAGATCCAGAGGGGAATGCACGCTTACGAATAGCGATACAAAATGCCAAAGGATTAAACTGCCCTAAAGATAATATAGAGCGTGCCATAAAGAAGGGCTTGGGTAATGAGGGTGAGAGTTATGTGGAAACTACTTATGAAGGTTATGGCCCAACGGGAGGGGTAGCCATTTTTGTGGAGGGGGCAACTGATAATACTTTCCGTACAGTGCAAGATGTACGAGCAGCCTTTAATAAGTATGATGGTAGCTTGGGAACGAATGGTTCACTGGAATTTATTTTTCAGAGGAAAGGAGTGTTTACCTTGCCCGCCCAAGGTTTGGAGGAAGAAAGCTTTACGCTGGAAATGATTGATGCTGGTGCAGAAGATGTGGAGTTTGCTGATGGCTATGCAACAATAACCTGTGCTAAGGAGGATTTCGGTAAATTGCAAAAGGCATTGGAAAAGATGAAAATAACCCCGGAGAATGCGGAGCTGCAAAGAATACCTAATACAATGGTAAAACTTGATGATGAGCAGTTAAAAAAGGTAATGAAACTGTTAGAAGTACTGGAGGATAATGACGATGTGCAGAAAGTGTATCATAACATAGAATTGACTGAATCGCAGATGGATATGGTCTAATTTCCGCTTTTAATAATTTTTTTTGGATTTAGTCAACAAATGCGAGTTGGGCTATGTTATAAAAGTAGGATTTAAATGAGGAAGAAGAAGTTATGGGTGAGGCGAGTATATTTAGAACCGGTACAATTATCGGAGATAAGGTGAAAAATTACGAAGGTATAGAACTGGGTGAATTGAAGGATCTGTTAATAGATACTGAAACAGGCAAGATAGAATACGGAGTACTTGGATTCGGCGGTTTTATGGGAGTTGGTGAAAAAGAAATAGCAGTTCCTTTTGAGGCTTTTGTTCTTAAAGAGGGAGAAAATTACTTTCTGCTAAATGTAGACCGGGAAACACTGGAAACTGCTAATACTCAGATTGAATATCAAGAAAGTTCTTATTTTATTTATTAATTACTAGAGCCTTATTTAAGGCAAAATATCTCTGTTGACAAAAAAGCATACATCCTTGTTAACAGAGATATCTTTTTTAGTATGTTTATATAAAAAACGGGCAATAAAGGCCGTTTTAGTAGTGCATGAAAGAAGCTGAATTAGTTTATAAAAAATTTCTTACTACGGCCAAATACTGGCTGAAGGAGCTTGATTATTACGGCGAAAAGCAGTTTAAGAAGAAGAACTCTGAAAAGGAGTGGAGCATAGGCCAGGTTTATGACCATCTTCTTAATGGTACTTATGCTTTTCACTTAAGGGAAATTAAAAACTGCCTGGAGCATAAGCAGGGAGGAACAGAAGGTGGCAAGAAAATAAAAGGCGCTCTTCTTTTTATGTTTAAGAGATTTCCGCCCATGAAAATTAAGGGTATGGATACTACAGGCGGTTATGTGCCTGCACAGCCGGAAAGCCCGGTGAAAGCCAAAGATGATTTTTTTCGCTTTATAAAGGAAATGCAGAAAGCTGCAAAAGCTATAGACGAAAAAGGAGACTTAACTTATAAGACCATGCACCCATCGCTGGGCATGCTTAATGCTTTGGAATGGTATAAACTAATAGAGATGCACTTCCGCCATCACTTAAGGCAGAAGGCCCGTCTTGATGAAACGATAAGAGGTATTTATAAAGCTACTGCCCCTGACACTCATGAGGATGATTTTGTAGATGAGCATTATGATTTTGATGCCCAATAAAAAAAGCTCCTGAAAAGGAGCTTTTTTGTTATGTTCAGATATTAACTGTTTATTTAACAGTATCCATGTACTGAATAAGGTCAACTAGTTTGTTAGAATAACCCCACTCGTTATCGTACCAGGAAACTACTTTTACAAAGTTGTCATTTAAAGAGATACCAGCTTTAGCATCGAATATAGATGTTCTTGCATCGCCAAGGAAGTCTGTAGAAACTACTTCATCCTCCGTATATCCTAGTATTCCTTTTAGTTCGCCTTCAGAAGCAGCTTTCATAGCTTTTTTAATTTCTTCATAAGAAGCGCCTTTTTCAATACGGCAAGTTAAGTCTACTACAGAAACGTCAGCTACAGGAACACGTAGAGACATACCTGTTAGTTTGCCTTTTAATTCAGGAATAACCAAACCTACTGCTTTTGCAGCACCTGTAGAAGATGGGATGATGTTTTGGTAAGCACCACGTCCGCCTCTCCAGTCTTTCATAGATGGTCCGTCTACTGTTTTTTGAGTTGCTGTAACAGCGTGAACAGTAGTCATCAATCCTTCAAGGATTTTGAATTTATCGTTAAGTACTTTAGCAATAGGTGCAAGACAGTTTGTTGTACATGAAGCGTTAGAAACGATAGTCATTTCTTTTTTGTATGACTTGTTGTTTACGCCCATTACAAAAGTAGGGGTATCGTCTTTTGCCGGAGCTGACATTACCACTCTTTTTGCACCTGCCTGTATGTGTTTATCTGCTGTATCTTTAGAAAGGAAAAGACCTGTAGATTCTACTACGTAGTCAGCGCCTACATCTCCCCATTTAAGAGTTGCAGGGTCTTTTTCTGCTGTTACACGAATAGGATGTCCGTTTACTATCAGTTTCCCGTCTTTAGCTTCTACTGTACCTTTGAAAATTCCGTGAGTAGAGTCATACTTAAGCATGTAAGCCATGTATTCTACATCAATAAGGTCATTAATACCTACAATTTCAATATCTGGGCGGTTTACCGCAGCACGGAAAACTAGTCTTCCAATTCTACCAAAACCGTTAATTCCGACTTTTATCTTAGCCATAGTTTTAAAAAAATTAAGTTATACAAAGCGAACAACAAACTTACAATTTGTATTTCCGAAAATCAAAGTATTTTACGAATTAACTAATGAGTAAAATTTTGAATAAAATTGAAAAAATGAATTGCGTTTTATCGCAATATTTGCATATCTTTGCAGCCTATTTTAAATAATGGCCCGTTCGTCTAGGGGTTAGGACACCAGATTTTCATTCTGGTAACAGGGGTTCGATTCCCCTACGGGCTACTGGGTATAAAAATTAATCCTTGCAAATCAAATACTTGCAAGGATTTTTTGTTTTCAGGGGAGAAATCGGGGGAGAAATAAAATAAAAGATAATTCTTGTAGACTACAATAGATTTTTGAAACATTTAGAGAAATGATTACAACTTTAAAAAATGTCATCCGTCTCTTTAGCTATTGTGGGGATTCTCTTGGATAAATAATTTGAGATAGCTGCTGATAATTCAACTACTAATTCTGCTTCAGTTAAATCAGGAACTTCTCCTTCTCTTAAATGTCTTCCTTGCTCTGAGGTGTAGCCCCAAATCTTTCCGACTGCCTGATCCAATGGTTTTGGTATAAACCCTTCTGCTTTTTTCATTAATTCACCTAAAGTAGATTTCCTATCTCCAAATGCTTCACGACACACACATTCTAAGCTTGCTAAGGAATGTTGAATAGCACCTGTTATATCAGGAGAAGGTCTACGGGATAAATCCTTAATAGCCTCTTTAATTTCAGATTGAGCGGTATATAGTTTAGCCTTATTTAAATTCTCAGTAACATTCTTAACTGATGATTCAAATATTTCATCTCCCCTTATCTCAATAATACCATTAACAAGTTTCCAACCGATTCCATTTTGAAGAAAATACTCATTAATTTCTTGTTGAAAATCCAGTTTAGTCCGCTCTTGTTCTATATAAGAATAAAACCCTTCAATAATATCATAAACCTTGAACCATTCACATTCCTCAATAAGATATTTGACCTCCTGCTCAATATTTGGATATTCAGACCAATTACCATCATCAGGAGAGGTTTTAAGTATTCTACATATAATCCTACGTAAATACGAAGGCAATAATTTATAGGAGTATAGGGTTTGAATAACAAATGATCGTAAACCCGAAGGAGCATCCTCTCTGATAGTAATTTCTTTGGGTGGAGAAGTATATCCAAATCGCTTAGAAAAGTTATCTGACATGATAAGAATTTATATATAGATTATTAAAATAGTTTTCAAATATAAATAGTACAATTCATTAAAATATGAACTCAGAATTACTTCTTTTGGTCGCTGCATAAAATTTTAAAAGAGGAAAGTTATCAGCCAAATGATAAGACCTTTCTTTAACTTCTATATTCGACTTATAAACTTTAATAAGAGAAGGACAATTAATGTATTCTTCCATACTATAAATAAATTCATCTTCATTTTCATAAAACTTGTAAGCTTTTAGTATTTCATCCTTTTCACCCTTTAATGAAGAAGATCTTACTGTCATTTTGGGTGATTGAAAATAGGATAGAAAAGATATGGAGTCTATTACCGGAATGCTTTTAATTTTATAACTAGTAAGAACCGGAAAATTTATAATAATAACTTTTATAATTTTTTTTTCTTTGATTCCATCAATTTCCAATTCAATATCAGTATTGGAAGTAAGTAAGAACTCTTCTTTCCTGATTAATTGGTTAGCTGCTTTTTCAAGAGTTGTATTAATTAAATTATAATAATCATTATCGTAAAAAGGAAACTTTATGCACTTGAGTTCTCCTAATATAATAGTTTCTTTCGTAGTTATTATTAAATCAATTTCTTCAGTTATAGTATTTGATTTATACTTTGTCTTATTTATTATTTTAAATGGTAAGCAATTATTACTCTTAGCTTCCTTAAGTTCCTCTTTTAAGTACAACTCAAATTCTTTGCCTCTAAACTTGAGGTCTTCGTCAACTTCTTCTAACCAATAATCAATTAAAAAGAGAAAGTTAGGTCTGATAAGTGGTAAATAAGTAAAATAATAAAAATCACCCTCTTTAACTAATGGTTTTTCATACAGGTTTCGATCACCATTTTGAGATAGTAAATTTATAACACATTCAACTTTATCTGAGGAATACCCTGAGATAGAACAAAAGTATTCTTTTAAAACGGAATGCTTAATTCTTGGAAGATAATACGACGTAAATGAACTATAGTCTTTAATATTTTCATCTTCTTTCCTAAAGCGTACTTGCATCACTAATCTTAATAGCAAAGTATATAACTTTAAAATTTCAGTAAGAGTTAGCCCCTGAAGTTTTGAAAGAGATTTATCTTTATAATAAGGATATAGTCTATCTAAAGCCATTTCAAAATCGGCATATAAATCATGGTCATCGAAGGGTCGTACTTTTAATTTATAATTAATAAATCCATTATCAACTGATATTTGATCCAAAATATATTTTGGAAGTTTAATGTTTTCTTGCAGTATAAAAAGTGGATGTTTGGATTGTAACTTATATCGAGCACTCGCCAGGAGTAATATATTTTGAACAAACGTTATCCCTATCCTTCCGATGAGAGTTAGTTCTTTATCTGTATTAAATATTATTTCTTTTTTATTCTTTGATATTTTAATCTGACTATTAGTCCACAAAGAGTTCATGTAATGACCTTTTATATTAAAATATGTAACAGCTATTTTAATAATTTTATCAATTGCAATTTTTAGATTCTGATAATTTATTATTTCTTCCTTAAGGGCTTTATTAGTTTTTTTCTCTTTATAAGATAAATAAGAAATTATAGTTGTTGCAACATCAACAATATTCTCTGAGGTTGAAGTAAAATTCTGAGGAAGATTAGGAAAATCTTCTAATAATAGCTCATTGTTTAATATGTTAAAAGCTGATAGTTCATTTTGTTCCTTTTGATATTTATTTTCCATATAAAAAACATATAATGCTTCTGAGTTGATTACAGCCATCACTGATCTTTTTATTAGAGCAATATTCCCTGAATATTGATTTACTATTTCATCAATTTCTTCTGTAAGATTTAGATGATAAGTATTATGAAAATATTCGCTATTTTTTATAAACTCAATTGTTGTATCACTAGCACCTTTTTCAATTGCTTCATTTAATAGATTTTTACTTTTTTTTAAATTAAAGTTGTAAGAGAATGGGTTGAAACCTTCTTGATACCTAATTCTATTTAAAACTTCTATATCTATAGCTTCCATATTATAATTTTAAGAAAAGTGTATTGATGTTAGGTAATTTATAAACTTACAAATAATTTTCTCAAGTATATTAGTAATTTGCCATATGGAACTTAGTTATGAGGATTATCAGAAATATCATTTGAAGAAACTTATTTTTGTATTTAATGATAACTCAGATTATGAGGGAACGTTGGCAGGGTTCCGTCAAGACGAAAAGGGAGAGATTAGCACTTTACTTTTGCAAGAGGGAGTAGCACCTATCCTATTAGAAAATGTGAAAAATATATTAATGGTAAATTGAATAAGCTTTGATATTTTTTTCTTCTTTTGTAGGCTACTTTTCTTATACCATAAGACTCTAAGCACTTCCATTTATATTTCTCGAAATCTTCAGAGTAATTTTTTAATTCTGGAATTTTTAAAAATTCGCTTTCCGCATTTAACCAAGCAATAATTTCCCTCTTTTGACATTTTAAACTATTTGCTTCTAATTCTGCCTCACTATATTCTTCTTTATCCAAACTATGTCCAAATTCATGCAGCATATCAAAAATTATTTCCACTTTATTCTTGCGTCTTTCTTTATTAATAAAAATTTCATACATAATTTCCTCTCTGCCATTAGTAGTAACAGCATTTCTCTCGTGTATTGAAACATCGCTTCCTTCGATTGGTTCTATTGTTCTAACACCATTAATAATTAATAGGTAAATAACTTTTTCCAGTATAGTATCAAAATCAGGAATATTAATAATTTCTTTCCAAGCGTTATAGATATGAAATGCTTCTTCTTTTCTTGAAATTAATTTTCTTTGGGCTTCATCTTTATTGCTTATTGCAGCTCTATATTCTTTATTGAGGCTTTGTAAATAAGGATGGCTTTTATCAACTCTTTTATACCACATAGGATAAAGGTAATTTATACTATTAATTTACCCTTTTCATCTTATCACTTCCAAATTTTATTCTTATTTTATCCAAAGCTTCATATAATTTAATATTAGTAGCAGTATCATTAAATAAGTCTATCTGATAGGCTCTGTGTACTAGGTGGGATAAACGAACGCTAACAAGCCGTATAAGTAGCCGCTTGTCGTAAAGTTTCTCAAATAATTCTATTGCTGTTTCTCTTGGTTTCTCATCAAGGGAAGTATAGGCAATACTTTTCTGCTTAGTGACTGTATTGAAATCTGAATATTTAATTTTAACAGTAATGCAGCCTGTTAAGAATTTTTTACTTCTTAAATCAAAACCGAGTTCTTCCACCATTGAAAGAATCTTTGAACGGAGAAATTATATTAGTAGTATCTTCCTGAAAAGTTTGTTCGGTACTAATGGACTTAGCTACGGAGTTTTTATTTTTATCTGTCAAATAAATTCCACATTAATATCAAAAATGAAAAAATGGTAATAAAGTTTATCACAACAATCTTATAGAACAACCGATAGAGTTTAACAGTCATTAATTGCTCCATGAAGATTTTATTTTTATATAAATCTTCATTTGACTTTCTTTTAGGAATGAAGAAGATTAAGTGAGTAATAAAAGTTGAATCCGTGATTCCCTTGTCGGTATTGTTGAAAAATTTGTCATATTTCAGCGTTCCTTGGGATATTTTCCCTGTCATTTTTATGTCTTTAATTATTAAATCAAGTTTTCTAACAGAACCTGTATAAAAGTTTAAAGAGAACCATGCTAGTCCAAAAGGTAAAAGGGCTATCATTACCAATATTTCTTTATAGTTTAGCCAGAAGTTTTCTATCATTGCTTCAAATTTATTGTTGTTGTACTCAAACTTTTATGCTGAGTTTATAAAGATAAAAAGTAAATGGAATTTAAGATTAAAAACTCTATTAGATTATCTTAATACTAAAATCCAATCCTTTATTTTATTATTAGTGTATTCAAGACTATAGAAATAAACTCCATCAGATAGGTTTATTGGATTCCAGGAGAAGTCTCTGGAGTTTGATTCAAAAACTCTATCGCCCCAACGATTATATATTTCAATCTTAATGAATCTATTTTGGCAATTATCTTTAGGTAAATTAGGAATATGGAAAGTGTCATTCTTATTATCATTATTAGGCGTTACTATGTTAGGAGCAATAAGAGAAAACGAAGAATCAATATCTTTTAAATTAATAGTGACAAGAATAGAATCCTGAGTGGGGTTCACACAGTGATTATCTTTGGTAGTAAAATAAATCTGATAGCTCCGTTTATCCTTTATATTTTCACAAGAAGGAACCCATAAAAAAGGAGAGGAAATAGAATCAATACCAGAGTTATTATTAAAGTTTATTCCCGCTTGCTGTATGTTAAAACCTATGCCATAAGCATTCAGTAGAATTGAATCACTGATATTCTTGTCAGTGGCATAGACAAAAAACTTTACAGAATCCCCTATATATAAATCAATCGTGGTACTATCTGGTAATACATTAATCTGAGGTGGGTAATTGAAGTTAGGAATAATGTCGAAAAGTAAGTTAAGAGTATCATAAAGCGGGAGTGGGCAAGCTTCTATCTGTGCTATTAGACTGTATCTAAAGATACCAGTGATATTTTCCTTGCCATTTATACATTGAGCCTTTATACAAAAATTTGCGGTATCAGAACCGTTTATATTATTGCTAAAAGTAGATGAGTTAAGTATTGTAGAAACATTACTTTCTATTGAATCAGTTGGTTTTACTGTTACTATTTGATGTTGACTATTGTTTAAAACCCAATTACTGTCATTCACAAGTAAAGGATAGCAATAACTATTCTTATCCATTGAAATTATTAAAGTATCACCTTCATTGTATAGGTTGCCATCCTGCTTTACTAAATTTAATTTGGGTGGATAAACAATAGGGCAGGTATCAACATATATTTCATAGTCTCTTCTTACTTCACCTATTTTTATTCCATTTCTATACTCATCACATTCAACTGTAAATGCAAATGTTCCAGTATCAGATGGTACTACATATAGTTGTCCGGTGTTACTATTGATATTTAATGCAGGGTTACCAGGTATAGCATTAGTTGCGCTATATCCAGTTTGCCAAGTAACAGAAGTATAAGGAGCGCTGAGGCCAATGGGTTCAACAATTGCATGTGTGGAATGACCATTTAAAGGAATTACAAGCGAATATACAAGAGAATCATTATCATTGTCAGTAGCTCCAAAATCGTAATAAAATGCTCT
>Ga0134126_10010905_pt1 | contig 11440 bp, 4 predicted proteins | sample KB31752_FD_96881 | JGI IMG/M metagenome (GOLD analysis project Ga0134126, IMG submission 96881) | Terrestrial soil microbial communities with excess Nitrogen fertilizer from Kellogg Biological Station, Michigan, USA - KB3-175-2 | ecosystem: Environmental > Terrestrial > Soil > Unclassified ... | reverse complement strand
GTTTACGATTGTGCCCTGGCGAATTCCAGGCCCCAGCACCATCATCCATGTAGTACGCGAGAGCGCGTCCCCCGTGCGATGATGCTGGAAACCATTTCCGCCGGCATCCATGTCCGAATCGCGCCCGAAGTCGGGAAGGATAAACATGGTTGTGTTGTCCTTGTACTCGGGGTCGGACTGGATGGTATTCCAAATCTCCGCGCAAAGCCGGTCTGAGCGGCGGATCCCGTCGATATAGAGCGAATATGCCCCTGAATGAGCAACATCAATGTCGTGCAGGGTGATCCATAGCAGGCTGGGCGCGAGTTTGGCCATGAGCCTCCGTGCTATGTAGACAGAAAGCTCATCCGGGCTGCTCAGGGTGAGGGCGTGGCGGCGAAAATCGTCGATCGAAAAATTAAGTACCTGTTCAAGCTGCCTGAGTTCAATCTCATTACCTTCAATTTCTGGTGTATAGAACGGATCTTCGTAATTGTCGCGCAGCAAGTGGGCGGCGGACAGGGAATGAGCACCTAATGCCGCGCTCAACAGGTGCTTGGGCAGGATGACTCCGGCGCCGTGTCCATAGCCGCGAGCATCGCTTTGGCCAATACGGTTGAACCCATTGCTTGGAGCAATTACCCACGCATCGTCGGCGGGCCGCCCCAGCCCTTTGCGGAAATATTCGAATACCGTGGGATTGTGCGGCGGTACCGCCGCAAAATTGTCAAAGGTCTCGTACACCCCTGTGGCAAGACTGGCGGTTGCCACGTAATGCCCCAGAATTCCGCGGTTGATGACCTGAGTAAAGAAGGTGGACTGCGGGCCGAGCGTGTTCAGCAGATTGGGGATGTTCTCCTGACCGTCGGGTGCGAAGGTCTCCTCGTCGCGCGCGCCTCCGCCAAAGGTGACTACGACCACCTTGCGCTTTCGCGGCATGGCGGCAGCCCGAAGCGGCGAAAAGCCAAGCAAGGCTCCGGTTGCACTGACTTCGATTGCCGAACGCAGGAACTCCCGCCGGTTCCAACCGATGCTTTGGGCTGTCCGCAAGTTCTGGAGCGAGGATTTCATTGCCAAATCTCCTGCGGAGATGGTGATCCCGACATGAAAGGCCGCCTGCTAAGCTATTCGTCAGGAGCTATTGTATACGTAAACACCTGAACTTTGGACAAGCGGCTGACGTACTCAATATGAAGCATCACGACTTTGACGATTGCTTCGCCAGCGCACTACCTTTGGAGAACCATGTCACCCAGAAGTGCGGCACAGCCGCAGAATATGAGAACTGTCGCCCGCCGAGCCGGAGTTTCCAGCGCCACGGTTTCTCGCGTGATCAATGGCTCGTCCGCGGTGAAAAAGGAAACAGCCGATCACGTGCGGCGGGTGATTGCGGAAATGAAGTTCATCCCCAATCCCTCGGCGACGACGCTCAAATACAACCGAAGCAATACCTATGGGCTGATCGTTCCCGATCTCAACAATCCTTTTTTCCCGGAATTTCTGCTGAACCTGGAAGAAGCTCTTGTAAAAAATGACCAGGAGGTACTCGTAGCCACTACTCAATGGCGCGAGGCCCAGCTCAATGGCTCTGTGCGCCGCATGCTACTGCGGCGCGTGGATGGCGTTGTGATCATGGCCTCTGAAGTCGAAACACGCTCTATTGAACCCATTCTTGAACATAGGATTCCGATTGTGACGATCGACCGGCGCAAAGCGGAACCCGGCTGCGGCGATGTTTGCATTGACTTTGAGTCGGGGATGCGAGCAGCAGTGCTGCACCTGAAGCATCTGGGACATCGGCGGCTCGGGTTTATCGGCGGGACGGACGGATTGAGGACGTCGCAGATCCGCTTGCGGGCCTTCCAACGCGCTCTTCAGGAAGCCGACCTCTCTTTCAATGAGCAGTTTGTCCGGCCGGGGAATTACCGTGTCGATGGCGGCGATGCAGCTATGCGTGCTCTACTTGGCCGGGCGGACCGTCCCACGGCGATTCTCACGGTAAATGACCTCACGGCGTTTGGGGCCTTGCGCGCACTGCACGCCCATGGAATTGAAGTTCCCACCCAGATGTCGGTAGTGGGTTTCGATGGCATTCAGCTCAGCGATGCTGTGCATCCGGCGCTCACGACCGTAGTGGTGCCGCTGAAGGAGATGGCGAAGAAATGCCTCGATGCGCTCGAAAAATTGAAGAAGAACACGGGCAGGCGCGGTCCATTGTTCTCTGTGGAAGGAACCCTTGTCGTGCGGGGCTCGACGGGCCCCGTATCAAGGTCTCGGAGCTAATTTTCCTTCCTTTACCAGCGGCGAGAATGCACTGAATAAACGTGGTTGACAATGGGAGATCAGAGACTCGACAAGTTGAAATGAATACGGATACATAATCGAACACCCTCGGGCCTTCAGTTCACAAGTTACCTCCTGGGCAGACCCTACCTCCACCACCGGCCTGCCCTTCTTTTTGCCTCCGGACGGAGATCAATGGTTCTCGACGACGAACCGCGTTACGTCCTGCATCCTTGCGTTGAGTTTGTCTTTTTCCTGCTCACTATATTGCTGCTGCAAGGCAATTTCCTGCTTGGCTCGGGCCCGCTGTCCAAGATGAGCATAGGCAAGCGCCAGACGGTAATGGGCTTTTGAGAGCTTCGGCTGAAGCGCCACGCACTTTTCGAGTGCGGTTTGGCTCTGCTGCCACTGACCTTTCTGCTGATGAAGCACCCCCAGTTCATACCACCCTTCCGCCAGCTTAGGGTCGTTTCTGGTAGCGCGCCGGAGCAGTCGCTCGGCCTTTTCGGATGCGCCCTGATCGGCGGGATTGTGTAGCAGGCTCTCAGCCGCATAGAGGCTCGCCTGAGCATTGGAAGGATGGGTCTCCGCAAAAATGATCATGCTGCTGCAGCCGGGGATTGAATGCGGCAGCAGGTTGCAGCTATGACCCAGAATTTCCGCGTACAGAGCGTTGTCCGGGTCATGTGTCAGCAGGCCAGAGAAGATAGAGGCAGCTTCGGTGTAATGGTTGCCGGCGTACTCGGCGATTCCTTTACCGGATAGCAGCAGGGTGCTCGCCGGGTAGCGCTCAAGTCCGAAGTCGAAGATTTTGATCGCCGGGTCGAAGGTCCAGTGGCGCACAAACTCCATCGCAAGCGTGTAAATGTTCGCCTCAGTGGGATTGAGGTCCATGGCCTTTTGGTAGTGCTCAACGGCTTTTTTGAATTGACCCTGGTGTTCCGCAATATCGCCTAAGAGACTTTGAACCTGTGCGGACGAGTCGGCATTCGGAATGCGGCTGGCCACGGCGGCGGCCTCCGCCACTTCTTCCGCGCTGAGGAGTGCGACACTCCAGTTGTAGAGCAGGTCGGCGCTGGGAGTGGAGAACTGCGCGGCATGGGCGAAGGCCTTCGCGGCAAGCCTTGGCTGATGAGACTGCATCCGAGCGAGCCCAAGGTTTGTCTGCGTCGCGGCATTGCGAGGATCAAGCTTTGCCGCTTGTTGCAGTGCGTTCACGGCATCGGCGGTGCGGCCCAATTTTAGATATGCGGATCCGAGATTGGCAAATGCGACCGCCGACTTCGGATTTGCGTTGGTTGCCTTCTCAAGATAAGGGCAGGCACGCTTGTACTCGCCGAGTTCGGCGTAAACCAGTCCCAGCGACTCCGCAATCTCAAAGTTCTGGGGGTAACGGCGGGCGAGGCTGAGCAAGGGCCTTTCGGCCTGTTCAGGATGCCCCGCGTCGTCCGCAGCCAGCGCGCTTGCGAGTTCGTGTTGATCATGCGCCCTCAAGCCCTGGACCTGGCTGAAGAGCACAGCAGGGGCAATCAGCACAGACAGGATGAGGAACAGCCGCAAACCAGCAGGAAACCTGGAAACTAAAGCCAACAGAAATCCTCCGGCTGACGAGGCGGAGTGCCCCGTCAGCCGAATTCAGTGTAGCCCTAGAAGTTGTACTTCAGGGCGAATTGGAAGAAACGCGAGTCCGGTGTGTTGTTCTGGAAGTAGCGCAGGCTGGTGATTTGACCCCCCTGTGCTCCAATGCCAGTGTTGCTGGGCTCGCCATAGGCTGGCGTGTTGAGCAGGTTGAAAACATCCGCGCGGAACTGCAGGTTCTGCTCGCGGAATGTCGTGAATGACTTGAACAGCGATGCGTCCACTCGTCCGTATCCAGGCCCGTGTATCTGGTTACGCGCGCTGCCGAGGTATGGAAGCGCAGCGGCTGCAGTGGAAATGGTCTGCGGCGAGCCATCTGAGTTATAACCTAGATCGCTCGGCTTGGGGTTGCGAAATGCACACGGGTTATACCAGTTCTGAATCGTTTTCACCTTCGCCGGGCAAGTTGTGATTCCAGAGGCCGGATCCGGTGTTCCGCCGCCCTTGAAGGGATCGCCAACCAGGATCGCCCGCGTCCCCGCGCCGGAAGGGCTATTAATATTCGACGGATAGACGGTAAAGGCTTCGCCCGTCTGGATACGAACCGTCATGCTGGTCGACCAGCCGCCCATGATGTAGTCTGCCAAGCGGTTGCTGTTTACCCATCGCTGTCCCTGACCAAAGGGCAACACGTAACTGCCATTCAGAGTAAAGCGTTGCCGAACGTCAAACGGCGAGTTGCCGTAGTCGTAATGGATTGGAAGCAGTGCAGTGCCGCGATATCCAGGGTCTCCGGTGCTGCCCAGCGGCGTAGGAGCATCATCGAGTGAGTGACTCCATGTATACGTAGCCAGGAAGCTCAGACTCCTGCTGAATCGACGTTGGAGTTTCGTCTGCAGCGAGTTATAGCTGCTGATCCCCTGGTATGACGTATAGGTGTCGCTAACGCCCGGGAAAGCGGTGAGCGGGTTAAATTGCGGTCCATAGCCATTCGGCGCCAAAGCCTGCTGTCCATTTGGATTTGGAAACACCTGGAGATGGCGCGCAACCGAACCCACGTAGCCAACACTTACCGTCATGTCGGGAGAAAGCTCGTACTGACCCGTGAGATTGTACTGCTCGCTGTACGGAGTTTTTATCTTGGGGTCGCTTCCGCGCAGGTTAGGCACATTGATGGCGTTCTGCAAGCCGGCCGCAATGGCATCCGAGAAGCCGTTCTCCAGAGTGAATCCGTTGGTCGGACAACTACCGCCCTGGACGCAGCTCGTAGGTGAAGGGAAGCTGGAGTCAAACTCGAACGGATAGTTCTCGCCGAGGTTCGGGTAATATCCAGTGCTCTCCAATCCTCCATAGAACATGCCGAAACCGCCGTGTACCACCATGCGGTCAGTTGCGCGGTAGGCAAATCCGACGCGCGGAGCAAAGTTGGTCTTCTGCCCCTCGACGAGCGAAGGATTGTCGCTGTACTTGATAGCAATGTTGTCTCGCGCCAACAGACTCGTGAAGATCGGCGAGAGCGGCACATTACTGTTCTTCTCCGGAATCAAATACACACCGGATCCGGCATTGGGCGTCAGGCTGGTGGGATAGAACAGCGCCTGATTCCCATGGCGATCGTAATAGGGTTGCGCATACTCATAACGCAATCCAAGGTTCAGGGTCAGCTTTTGGTTCACCTTCCAGTCATCCTGAATATAGGCGGCGCGGTCCCAGCGTGCGTCGTCTGTGGTGAACAGGTTGGAGATGCCGGAGTTGTTCATCAAATTGAGCAGGAAGTCTGCGCCGCCGAAGCCGGTGTTTGGCGTGCCCACCTGCGATGTGTATACCCCGGTGTAGTTGTAGTTGCCGCGTGGGTTCGTCGGCTGCTCGGTCGCAAATCGAATCTTCTGGAAGCTGACGCCGACGCGCAGCTCATGATTGCCGATCTGCTTCATTACGTTGTCGAGGACTTGAAATACGTTGTTGTGCTCATCGGAGACATAGAACTGCGGCGCCCCGAAATGCGAATAGCCCGTGACGGAAATGTACGGCAGGCCGCCATTCAGCGGAGCATAAGGCACACCGCCAAGGCCTAGCTGCGAGGAAATATCTGTATTTGCATTGACCTGATGGAACCCGAAGTGACCATAGTTATAACCAAATCGGAATTCATTGGTGAGGGTTGGGGTGAAGATGTGGGTTTCGCTAAATGCGAAGTTTTCGCCTAGCGAAAACACGTTGCCGGTGTCACCAAAGTCGCCGCCGTCCATAACAGGGCCCAGCGGTGGAGCATGAAAGGCCTGCTCGTGCGAATAACTGAAACGCGCGAACATCTGGTCCTTCGAGCTCAGGTTGTAGTCCATGCGCGTGTCCCATTGAAATGTGTTGTCGTTCACATTCGACTGGACGTTGTAGTTGTTGTAGGTTTGGTGCTCGAGTCCGGGGCTGGGGAGCGGAAACAGGTTCATCAGCTTCTGCGCAAGCGCATCAATCTGGTCGCTCGTCAGCTTATTGCCCGGCATCACAGTTGTTCCGCTGTTGTTCTGGTCCGGCTCATACAGTGTGACCGGGGTGCCGTTCGGAACATCCGCGGGATTCAGCAACTCGCTGAAGTCGCCAGTGCGCATCAGCGCTGTGGGTACCGTGAGGTTGGTGTGGGACTCGGCGAAAACGATACGGTTTGCTTCTGTGTCGCCAAAAAGGAATAACCTGTTTTTGATAATCGGGAAGCCCAGAGTTGCGCCGAACTGGTTCTGCCGGTACTTAGGAACCGGGTTGTTGCCCTGGAACTGCTGGCGGATGTCGAATGCGTCGTTCCGGACGTATTCCCACAAATCGCCATGAACGGCATTGGTTCCTGACTTGATGCTGGCGTTCACGACCGCGCCGGCCGAGTGCCCGAACTCGGCGCTATAGGAGCCGGTTTGAATCTTGAACTCGGCAAGGGCGTCCGGTGGAGGCCGCACGATGTAGCTCGCGCCGTTCAGAAAATCGACGACATTGTTGTTGTTGTCCACTCCGTCGAGGATGAAGTTGTTCTGCTCGGCACGCTGTCCATTGGCGTTAAAGTCGCCGCCGTTCGCGCCGCGTGATCCGGTAGGCGGCGCAACGCCCGCCGCCAACTGAGCAATAAAGACCCAGTTGCGGCCGTTCAAGGGAGTATCGTTGATGGTCTTAGTGGACATAACCTGACCGCTCGATCCCTCTTCGGTTTGCAGGAGAGAAGGAGCGCCCGTCACTACGACCGTCTCGGCTGTCGTGCCTGGGGTCAGCGTCACCGGGACAGCCAGGCGCTGCTGCACGTCAAGGTGGAGACCCTTCCGGGTCGTCTTTTGAAACCCATTTGCGCTCGCCGTGATGGTGTAGTTTCCAATTTTGACCGGCGCAAAGATGTAGAACCCGCTGGAATCAACCTTGGTTGTGAGGACCAGACCGGTATCCACGGATGTGAGCGTTACCTGAGCGTTGGGAATGCGGGCCCCGGTACTATCGGAAACCGTTCCAGTGATGGCGCCCTGGTCCGCCTGGCCGAATGCCAGTCCGGCTGAAAGGACAAGTGTCGCCAGAAATGTGAGCAATAGTCGCGACCATCGCAACCAATGCAAGCGGAGATGCAAATTCTTTTGTGTCATATTGGCCTCTAATGACCTCCCATTGAGGAATTCTGAATTGTGTTTTGGCGCTGTGGCGTCATTCAAAAAGGAATGCAGCCACGCGTCGAATTGTGTTATCGCTATGAACCCTGCGGAAAAGCGAATGCCGGGGCACCTTGTTGACGTGAATACGTATTCACGATTAACAATGTAACCGTATTCATTACAGATGCCGATCAACTTACATCAGCCGCAGAATTGATGTCAAGTGAATTTTAGGGTTCTCTTCACAGGCGAAAGTAAGTTCCCTTAGGCAAGCGATTGTTGGTCAAAAAACGCTTTAGTTGTAAAGAATGGCAAAGAGCGCGATCCCGTGGAGGGCAATGGTCAGTAAGCGCATTGACAGGGAAAACTGCGAAAGCTATTATTTCCAAATATTGTAAACGTATACAACTTTAATCGCCGTATTCTTTACAAGTGTTGTCGGCACCGAGAACTAAATAGAAAGCGCTTTTTGACCGGAGAGCAGCCCCTGATGAAACTTATGAAGTTGTTTTTACACGCTGCCGTTGTATTCGCAATCGGTACTCTTCCCGTTGTTCTCTCGGCCCAGGCCGCCGTGTCGGCGCCTCATTTCGTTCGGCAGAACGGTCGCCATGCATTGTTCGTTGACGGCGCTCCGTACCTCATTCTCGGTGCGCAAATCAATAATTCAAGCAGTTGGCCGGAAGAGTTGCCGAAAGTGTGGCCCGCGCTGGAAGCCATGCATGTGAATACCGCCGAAGCGCCGGTCTACTGGGAACAGATTGAGCCTCAGCCGGGCCAGTTCAATTGGTCCAATGTCGACGCGCTTGTGGATGGCGCTCGCGCCCACCATCTCCACCTGATATTGCTTTGGTTCGGAACGTGGAAAAACGGCAACGATCACTATGTCCCGGTCTGGGTCAAGCAGAACCCGGCGCGCTTCCCGCGCATGATAAACAGTTACGGCACGCCTCTGGATGTGCTTTCCGCAAACTCGACGGCCAACCTCAACGCCGACCGTACGGCCTTTGTCGCCCTCATGCATCACCTTGCCGAGCGTGATGGAACGCGGCACACCGTTCTGATGATCCAGGTGGAAAACGAATCGGGTGCTATCGGAACCGTGCGTGATTACTCGCCCGAGGCGAACAAGCAGTTCGCCGGGCCCGTGCCCGAGGAACTGGTAAAAGTCCTCGGCAAAAAAAACGGCACGTGGGCCCAAGTCTTTCCCGGCGATGCGGATGAGATGTTCCAGGCCTGGACCCAGGCCCGCTACATCAACGCCATTGCCGAGGCCGGCAAACGCGAACTGAACATCCCCATGTACTGCAATGTGTGGCTCGCCTATCCCCCTGCCGAGTTGCCCGAGCGCCGCATTCCCACTGCCGGCATCGGATATCCCTCGGGCGGCCCCGTGCAGAAAATGCTTCCGCTGTGGAAGGTCGCCGCACCCGCAATTGATGCCATTGGCCCCGATATGTACAGCAGCAACACGGCGTTTTACCTGAAAACAATAAATATCTATAACCGACCGGATAATCCGCTTTTTGTTCCAGAAACCGGGCAGGGAAATGATTTTGCTCCGTTCTTCTTCGCTGCGTTGGGCCGCGGAACCGTAGGTTTTTCTCCCTTCGGAATTGACTGGACAGAGGGGGGGCATCCCGGCTGGATTCCGAAGGCCCACGCAGAAAATTATGCGCTAATCGGTCCCATGGACCGCGTGATTGCGCGGCTGGAATTCGAGGGCCGCGTGGAGACAGCGATTGAAGCGGCGGGCGGCCCCGAGCAGAAAGTATTGTTTAACGGAAAAGCGCAATCCGCCGAAGCCGGAAAGACTGGTTCTGCCGAGGAACTGCTGGAAGGCCCACTTTCATTGGCCAACGCTACGGTTCCCTTATCAGAGGCGGGCACTCCCGCCACACGCGCTGCTGATGCCGCTGGTGACTGGATTGCGGATGTACGTTTCGGCTTTCCTCAGCGCGACGGCGAGCCCGCGCCAGGAACCAAGGACCACATGGGTCGCGTGCTGATCGCGCAGTTGAGTCCGAACGAATTCCTCCTTACCGGTGTTAACGCCAGCATCCGCTTCCATCGCCCCGGGTTCCTCTCTGGGATTCGAATGCAGATTCTCACTGCGGAAGAGGGTTACTACACATCCTCCAGTACGCCCGGCGCGCCGGAGGTGTGGCACACGATTCGTCTACTCAATGGAGATCAAAATGATCGCGGCATTCGGTTTCCTGGGGCCGATTCGTCGCAAACGCCGACCGCCGTCCGCATTACGATAGGCCGTTTTTAGCAGGAAAATATTCTTAACATACTCGCAGTTGCTCCATTACAGATAAAAACCGGCATGCACTATACTGCGGTCGGTCTCAAAATAGCTTCCACAAATTCATCTTGAAGGTTGAAGAATGCCGACTCTGAATCGCCGTGAACTGCTCCTATCCGGGCTGGCTTTATCCGCATCTGCCGCAATTACCTCAAGCGCCTTTGCCAAAGCCAACGCTGTTCTTGATAGCTTCGCCGGCCAGCCATTCGGCGCGGTATCGCCTCGGGAAAAACTTCTCTTTGACTTCGGATGGAAGTTCACCTTCGGCAATGGAAATGACCCTTCCAAAGATCTCGGGTTCGGAATGGGGCAAGGTGACTTTGCCAAAACCGGCGATTTCGAGTTTGCCACAGCGAAATTCGACGACTCGAAGTGGCGCTCACTAAGCCTGCCTCATGATTGGGCGGTGGAACTGCCCTTTGTGTGGGACGAAGAGCAGAAATCGCACGGTTACAAACCGCTTGGCCGCCGCTACCCGGAAACCAGCGTTGGCTGGTACCGGCGAGTGTTCGATATTCCCGCAAGCGACCAGGGCCGCAGGATCGTGCTGGAGTTCAATGGGGCTTTCCGTAGTGCGCTCATTTTTGTAAACGGTTGCTTTATCGGTCGCAACGACAACGGTTATGCCCCCTTCCGCTTCGATATCACCGATTTCCTCCACTATGGCCAAAAGAATTACCTTGTGGTTCGCATGGACGCCGCCTTCGGAGATGGATGGTTTTACGAGGGCGCGGGACTCTACCGTCACGTCTGGCTCATTAAGCATGACCCGCTACACCTCGGCCCGTGGGAGAGCTATGTTCGCACCGAAGTGCATGGCCGGGCCGCGACGCTCGATTTAGGCACCGTCGTCTTGAATTCCGGAGCAAATGCCGAGAGTGCGAGCGTCCGCTGGCGAATTCTCGATCCCGACGGAAAAGTGGTGGCCACCGCCTCCGCTCCCGCGCAAACCGTCAATTCCGACGGCTCGGCCACTTTCACCGCGAGAGTGAGATTCACGAATCCCGCTCTATGGACACTCAACAAGCCTAGGCTTTACTCGGCAATCGTCACCGTTGAGTCGGAAGGCAAGACCGTCGACGGCGAGAAGGTGAATTTTGGCGTGCGCACCATCCGATTCGACGCCGACAACGGATTCTTCCTCAACGGTGAGCCGGTCAAGGTGCAGGGTACGTGTAATCATCAGGACCATGCTGGCGTCGGCGCCGCGCTTCCCGACCGCCTGCAGTACTTCCGCGTGGCCGTCCTCAAGGAGATGGGCTGCAACGGTGTCCGCACCTCGCACAACATGCCTACTCCCGAATGGGTGGAGGCATGCGACCGACTGGGCATGATGATGATGTGCGAAACGCGCCAGATGAGCTCCAATCCTGAAGGCCTTGAACAGCTCGCTCTCATGATCAAGCGCTACCGCAACTCGCCGTCGATCATCCTCTGGTCCATTGGCAACGAGGAGTGGTACCTGCAGAAGGATTCATCCGGCACGGCCGTGATGGCCGACATGGTGCGCCACAGCCATGAACTCGACCCCACGCGCCTTTGCACCGCCGCCGTGAATGGCTCCTACTACACAGGGATCTCAAAATCACTCGATGTAGAGGGATTCAATTACAACCTCGATGCACCCGACGCCTATCACAAGTCGCATCCCACTCAACCCTGCATCGGGTCC
>Ga0134126_10010903_pt1 | contig 11441 bp, 7 predicted proteins | sample KB31752_FD_96881 | JGI IMG/M metagenome (GOLD analysis project Ga0134126, IMG submission 96881) | Terrestrial soil microbial communities with excess Nitrogen fertilizer from Kellogg Biological Station, Michigan, USA - KB3-175-2 | ecosystem: Environmental > Terrestrial > Soil > Unclassified ... | reverse complement strand
GGCGGCGCGGTGCTTGGGTGTGCGCTGCTGCTCGGCCCCGCGGCGGCCGCGCTGGCCGCCGGACTGGTCACCGTCGGCGTGGTAATACCCTTGCTGACCGCACGCCGGACCCGGGCCGCGGCCGGGCGCGCCGCCCCGGCCCGTGGCGAGCTGTCCGCCGGCCTGGCCGACCTGGTCGCCGGCGCCGCCGACCTGCACGCGTTCGGCGCGCAGGACTCCGCCGTGGCCGCGGTCGCCTGGCACGACCGCGCGCTCACCCGGCTAGCCCGCAGGTCCGCCTCCGGAGAAGGACTGGGCGCCGGGCTGGCCGCCGTCACCTCGGGCCTGACGTTGTGGGCGGTGCTGCTGCTCGGCGTGGCCGCGGTCGGGACCGGCGGACTGACGCGGGTGACGCTGGCGGTGCTGGCCCTCACTGCCCTGGCCGCGTTCGACGCGGTGACCGCCCTTCCGTCCGCGGCCGTCCAACTGGGCCAGGCGCGGGCCAGCGCCGCCCGGGTCGCCGCGGTCTTGGACGCCCCCGTCCCGGTCACCGACCCCGCCGCACCGCGCCCGCTGCCAAGCGGGCCGCTGCGGGTGACGTTGCGGAACGCCCGGGTGCGGTATGAGCCCGGCGGGCCGCTCGCCCTGGACGGGATCGACCTTGACCTGACCGCCGGACGGCGGGTCGCGCTCGTCGGCCCGAGCGGTGCGGGCAAGTCCACCGTTGCCTCCGTCCTGCTCAGGTTCCGCGACCTGACCAGCGGCACCGCCACCTTGGGCGGCCACGACCTGCGCGACTACCGGGCCGATGACGTTCGCAGGGTGATCGGCGGCTGCACCCAGGACCCGCACATCTTCAACGGCAGCATCAGAGACAACGTCCTGCTGGCACGCCCGGCCGCCTCCGCCGCCGAACTGGCCGAGGCTGCCCGGCAAGCACGGCTGCTTCCCTGGATCGAGTCGCTCCCGCAGGGCTGGGATACCCCGGCGGGGCCCCGCGGTGCGCGGCTATCAGGCGGGGAACGCCAGCGGCTCGCCCTGGCCCGTGCCCTGCTCGCGGCCCCTGACCTGCTGATCCTGGACGAGCCAACGGCCCACCTGGACCCCGAGACCCGCGCCGATGTCACCGCCGACCTGCTGGCGGCCACCAAGGGCCGGGCAACCTTGCTCATCACCCACGAACTGCGCGGGCTCGACCAAGTGGACGAGATCGTGATGCTTGAGGCAGGGAAGATCGCAGGCCGGGGCACCCACCAGGAGCTGCTGCGGGAATGCCCGCTCTACCGGCAGGCGTGGGCGGCCGAGCAGGCCCTGGCCGCCGTTTAGCCAAGCCCGCGATTGGGCTTCCAAGCCGGGACCGGCTGGCGTCGGCAAGTCGGCAAGTCGGCAAGTCGGCGAGGCCGCGAATCGGCGATCAGCGCAATCGCTCCGCAGGGGGGATGCTCACCGGCCGTCCCGCGGCGAAAGTACTAGACGTCGCGCAGCCAACAGGAGAGAACGATGAACGTTGACCTCTCACGGATCCAGTTCGCGTTCACGTCCGTCAACCATTTCTTCTTCGTCCCGGTGACGATCGGGCTCGCGTTCCTGACCGCGCTCCTGCAGACGGCGTGGCACCGCAACCAGCGCGATGAGTACCTGCGACTGACCAGGTTCTTCGGCACGCTGCTGGTCATCAACGTCGCGATCGGCGTGGTCACCGGCCTGGTGCAAGAGTTCCAGTTCGGAATGAACTGGGGGGCCTACTCAAAGCTGGTCGGCAACATCTTCGGCGCCCCGCTGGCGATGGAAGGCCTGGCCGCCTTCTTCCTGGAGTCAACGTTCCTCGGCCTGTGGCTGTTCGGCTGGAACAAGCTCTCCCGCCGCGTGCACCTGGCGACCATCTGGCTCGTCGCGCTGGGCAGCATGCTGTCGGCGGCGTTCATCCTGGCGGCCAACTCCTGGATGCAGCACCCCGTCGGCTACGTCATGACCGACGGCAAGCCCGTGCTGAACGATATCTGGGCGCTGTTCACCAACCCGGTCTTCGTCTGGGGATACGCCAAGGTCCTGCTGGCGTCGCTGACCACCGGCGCCGTCATCATGCTGGCGGTCTCCGCGTGGCAGCTGCGGCACGGCGGCGTGCGGGATGTGTTTACCCGGTCGGCGCGCCTGGCGCTGATCGTCCTGGTCCCCGCCATCCTGCTGACCATGCTGGTCGGCGACGAGCTGGGGGTCGTCGAGGCCCAGTACCAGCCAATGAAGATCGCCGCCGCCGAGGCGCAGTGGACCACCTGTCAGCCGTGCTCGTTCTCGCTGTTCCAGATCGGCGGCGGCAACAACGACCAGACCCCGACGCAGATCCTCGCGATCCCGCACCTGCTATCGCTGCTGGCCACCAACCACTTGAACGGCCAAGTCATCGGGATGAACCAACTGCAGGCCCAATACACCCAGCAGTTCGGCCCCGGCAATTACGTGCCGAACGTGTTCATCCAGTACTGGGGCATGCGGGTGATGGCCTATCTGGCCGTCCTCGTCCTGCTCATCGGCCTGTGGGGGCTGTGGCTGATCCGCCGCAAAACCCTCGCGACATCACGGTTGTTCCTGTGGGTGGCGGTATGGGGAGCCGTCCTGCCGTTCCTGATGAACACCGCAGGCTGGTTCCTAACGGAAAGCGGCCGGCAGCCATGGATCGTGCAGGGCATCATGCTGACGAAAAACGGGATCTCACCGACGCTCAGCACTCCCTGGCTGTGGATCAGCCTGATCGGATTTGTCCTGCTCTACGGCACCCTCGGCACCGTCGACTTCCTGTTGATGCTGCGCTACTCGCGTAAAGAGCTCCCGCCTCCGCGAGCGGAGGCCGACGTGGACGCGCCGGTGCCGGCTGTCCAGTACTGAGGTCAAAATGGGCAATCTCATCCCGTTCTGGTTCATCGTCATCGCGATCCTATGGACCGGCTTCTTCATCCTCGAGGGGTTCGACTTCGGCGTCGGCATGCTGCACAGCCCGGTCGGCGGCGACGAGGCCGGCCGCCGGGCCGCCATCAACACGATCGGGCCGCTGTGGGACGGCAACGAGGTCTGGCTGATCGTGGCCGGCGCCGCCATGTTCGCCGCGTTCCCCGGCTGGTACGCGACCATGTTCTCCGGGATGTACCTGGCGCTGGCCCTCTTGCTGGCGGCGCTCATCATCCGCGGCGTGGCCTTCGAGTACCGCGGCAAGCATGACGCCGCACGCTGGCGCCGCACCTGGGACGCGTCGCTGACCACCGGCAGCGTACTGGCCCCGCTGCTCATCGGCATCGCGCTGGGCGACCTGCTGCACGGGCTGCCCATCAATTCCAGCGGGAACTACACCGGGACGTTCTGGGACCTGCTGCAGCCTTACGGGGTGTTCACGGGGGTCACCCTGGTGCTGCTCTGCCTGCTGCACGGCGCGACATTCCTGAGCCTGAAAACCACCGAGGACATGCACCGGCGTTCCCGGCTGCTAGCCGGGCGGGTGGCGCCCTTCACCAGTGCCGCCGTGATCGCCTTCATCATCTGGACGCACGTCACCGCCGGCCGGGGTTTCTTCCTCAACGTGATCGAGCTGATCGCCGTCATCGCCGTCCTCGCCGCCACCTGGCTCGCCTGGGAGCACCGCGACGGCTTCGCGTTCACCGCCACCGCCATCACGATGGCGGCGTGCATCGTGACGCTCTTCGTGGACCTGTATCCCAACGTCATGGTCTCGTCCACCAACCCCGCCTACAACCTGACCGTGCACAACACGGCATCCGCTCCGTACTCGCTCAAGGCGATGACCGTCGTCGTCGTCATCTTCCTGCCGCTCGTCCTGGCCTACCAGGCCTGGACCTACTACATCTTCCGCCGGCGCGTCAGCGCCAGTGATTTCAAGCCGCCCGTGCCGTCGCCACGCGCCGAACCCGAGCAGGCCCCGCCGCGCCCCGCCCCGCCCCCGGTGCGCCCAGGAAGCTGAGCCGAATCGCCTGCCGCGAGCGATGCCGTTCAGGGCAGTGCGCGCTCTGCTGGAACCGATCGGTCAGGAGGAATGGATATGCCAGACAAAGTTGACGCACTGGTGATCTTCGGGGCGACCGGGGATCTGGCCAAGATAGAGACGTTCCCCGCGCTGGTGGGGCTGGTCAAACGCGGCGTGCTCGACGTCCCGGTAATCGGGGTCGCCAAGAGCGGCTGGGGGCTTGAGCAGTTCCGCGACTACGCCACTGCGTCGCTCAAGCTCAACGGCATGGACCCCAGCGACCCGGCAGCCGTGAAGATGCTCAGCCTGCTGCGGTATGTGGACGGGGACCTGGGCGACGACGCCACCTACAAGGCCATGTCGGATCAGGTCGGCGCGGGCCAGAAGGTCCTGTTCTACCTCGAGGTGCCCCCGGTCCTGTTCGGCCGGATCGCCCAGGGCATCGCCGGAGCCGGCCGGGCCCGCGGGGCCCGGATCATGGTCGAGAAGCCGTTCGGCACCGACCTGGCCAGCTCACTCCAGCTCAACGACACCATGCACGAGCACTTCCCGGAAGAGGCGATCTTCCGGGTCGACGACTGGCTGGCCTTCGACCCGCTGGAGAACGTGCTGTTCGTCCGGTTCGCCAACTCAGTCATCGAGCCGCTGCTGAACCGCAACTACGTCCACAGCATCCAGATCACCATGGCCGAGGCGTTCGACGTCGCCGACCGGGGCCGGTTCTACGATCGGACCGGCGCCATCCGCGACGTGCTGCAGAACCACATGCTCCAGGTGCTGGCCACCGTGCTGGCCGAACCCCCCTCCGGCGGCGGCCTGGCCGACTGGCGCGACGCCAAGCACACCGTGGTCAGCGCGCTGAGCCCGCTGACCCCCGAGCACACCGTCCGCGGCCAGTACGAGGGCTACCACCAGGTCGACGGCGTCGACCCCCAGTCCACCGTGGAAACCTACGTCGCGGTCCGCCTCAGCGCCGACACCTGGCGCTGGGCCGGGGTGCCGATCGTGATCCGGGCTGGCAAGACCATGCCGGTCACCGCCACCGAGGTCACCATCACCTTTAAGGACCCGCCGCACGACGTGTTCGGGATCGAGCCCGAACGTCCCGCCGACATGCTGACGTTCCGGATCTGGCCGGAGACCGCGGTCAGCATGACCGTGCAGGGCAAGAAGCCCGGCGCCGGCTGGGAACCGCAGGCCGAGCAGCTCACCTTCGCCCAGCAGCCCGGATCCGACATCCGCCCCTACGACCGGCTCATCGGCGCCGCGCTGGACGGGGACCGCTGGCTGTTCGCCCGCCAGGACACCGTCGAGGCCGCGTGGCGGGTCGTCGATCCCGTGCTCGGCGACGCCACCCCCGTACATCCCTATGCGAAGGGCACCTGGGGCCCGAAGGAGGCCGACCGGCTCCTGCCGTACCGGGACACCTGGCATGACCCCCCGAGTAAATCCGGCTAGCCGGGAGACCTGCCATGGATAAGCAGACGACCCCGCGCCGGGTGGTGATCATCGGCGGCGGTTTCGCGGGACTGTTCGCGGCCCGTGCCCTGCGGCGCGCCCCGGTCTCCGTTACCCTCGTTGACTGCGCTCACCACCATCTGTTCCAGCCGCTGCTGTACCAGTGCGCGACTGGCATCCTGTCCGAGGGACAGATCGCCGCCCCACTGCGGGACGTGCTGAAAAGGCATACGAACGTCGAGTGCATCATGGCCGAGGTGACCGGCATCGATCCTGGCAAGCGGCGGCTGGTCGCGGTCAGGCCCGGAGGCGACCACATCGAACTGGGCTACGACGACCTCATCGTGGCCGCGGGGATGCAGCAGTCCTACTTCGGGCATGACGAGTTCGCCCGTTTCGCGCCCGGTATGAAGTCCATCGCCGACGCGCTGACCATCCGACGCCGCGTGTTCGGCGCCTTCGAGCTGGCCGAGACCGCGACCGATCCCGCGGAACGGCGCCGGTGGCTGACCTTCGCCCTTGTCGGCGCCGGACCAACCGGTGTTGAGCTGGCCGGCCAGGTCAGGGAACTCGCCACCAAGACGCTGCGCGCCGAATTCCGCAAGATAGAACCGGAAGACGCGCGTGTGCTGCTGTTTGACGGCGGCAGCGCTCCGCTGGCGACGTTCGGGGAAAAACTGTCCGCCAAAGCGGAACAGACCCTGCGCAAGCTGGGCGTGGAGCTGCACATGGGCTCGATTGTCACCGCCGTCGACGCCACCGGCCTGGCCGTCCGCGACCATGACGGCACGACGACCCGGTACGAGGCAGGCACCGTGCTCTGGACCGCCGGGGTCGAGGCGCCCCCGTTCGCCGGGGCGCTCGCCAAGGCGACCGGAGCCGAACATGACCGGGCGGGACGCATCCTCGTGCAGGACGACCTCACCATCCCCGGCCATCCCGAGATCTCCGTCGTCGGCGATCTCATGAGCCTCAACAAGCTGCCAGGCGTCGCGGAAGTCGCAATGCAGTCCGGTTTCTACGCTGGTCGCCGCGTCCGCCGCCAAGCCGAGGGACAGGAGACCGGCAAGCCGTTCCGCTACCGCGACCTGGGCTCGGCCGCCTACATCTCACGCGGCAAGGCCGTCCTGTCGGCCGGGCCGCTGAAGATAAGCGGCTTCCCGGGCTGGGTCGGGTGGCTGTTCATCCATATCACGTTCCTGACCGGCTACCGCAATCGCCTGGGCGCCCTGCTGACCTGGTGGTCCGCCTTCACCCGCGACCGCCGCCGCGAACGCGCCTTCACCACCCGCGAGGTGGGCCAGGTGGCCGACATCTACGCGCCAGCCGTCCCCGCGGCCAGACCCGGGGAGCCCGCGCCGTCGCCGCACCGCGCGGAGACCTGACTTCATGAGCGATTTCAAGCTGAGCGCGGCCGAGTTCCAGGCCCTCTACAAGCGGCTAAGGAGCGAGCCGTCGTCGGGGTCAACCGACCGTCGGGGGGCGCTGAACAACATCTCCGCGGCGACGGTGGTGGCGGCGGCGGGCGAGGTCCGTGCGGGCCGCACGGTGTCGCTGGCGGCGCCGGTGGCGGTCAAGGCGGCCAGGGACAATCCGGATCCTGACGTGCACGAGATGACACAGCCGGAGGCTGGCGCCGCCGATGCCCCCGGGCTCTCGTTCGCCATGGACCGGATCGCCATGAACATCCACGGCAACGCCGACAGTCACATTGACGCCCTGTGCCACGTCATCTTCGACGGGAAGCTCTACAACGGAGTATCCGCGGACACCATCACGCCAACCGGGGTCACCGAGCTTTCCATCGACGTAGCCCGCAACGGGATCGTCGGCCGCGGCCTGCTGCTCGACATCCCACGGGTGCGCGGGGTGCGCTGGCTGGAACCGGGTGATCACGTGACCGCCGACGACCTGCTCGCCGCGGAATCGGCGCAGGCGGTCCGCATCGAGCCGGGCGACCTGTTGTTCGTCAGGGTCGGGCATCGCGCACGCCGCCGCTCGCTCGGACCGTGGGACGCCGCCCAGGAGCGGGCCGGGCTGCATCCCGTCGCCCTCGCGCTCCTGGCCGAACGGCGGATCGCGGTGCTCGGCAGCGATAGCAACAACGACACGGCGCCGAGTGCGACCGAGGGCGTCGACTTCCCCGTGCACGTGCTCGCCATTAACGCGATGGGCGTGCACCTGCTGGACTACCTGGAATTCGATGACCTGGTCGCGCTGTGCGAAGAACTGCACCGCTGGTCATTCATGTGCGTCATCGCGCCGCTAAGGCTTGATTCGGGGACCGGATCGCCAATCAACCCGATCGCCATCTTCTGACTGAGGCGGCGAGCGGACCAATCGCTCCTGACGGGCGATGCCTGACGCCCGCCGCCGCAGCACCGTGGCGGTCACGACGCCGGACCGACTGCCGCCAGCAGGTGAGGGGACGATCGGACCTTCCCGGAAGGAGCTCAGCATGAGCGAGCACTACGACGTGATCGTGATTGGATCAGGGGCGGGCGGCGGTACGTTGACCCGCCATCTCGCCCCGTCAGGCAAGCGCATTCTGCTGCTCGAACGCGGCGACTGGCTGCCCCGCGAGCCGGCGAACTGGTCCGCGGCGGACGTTTTCGTGGACGGCCGCTATATCTCCGAAGACAGCTGGTATGACGCGAAGGGCAAGTCCTTCTTCCAGCCGCAGGTGCACTATTTCGTGGGCGGCGCCACCAAGTTGTACGGCGCCGCGCTCTACCGGATGCGCGCGGAGGACTTCGGGGAGCTGAAGCACCACGACGGCATCTCTCCGGCCTGGCCCATCTCCTACCAGGACATGGAGCCGTACTACGCCGCCGCCGAGCAGCTTTACCAGGTACACGGGGCGCGGGGCGAGGACCCGACCGAGCCGCCGTCCAGCGGGCCGTACCCGCACCCCGCGGTTTCCCACGAGCCGCGCATCCAGCAGCTGTCCGACGACCTCGCCAAGGCCGGGTACCACCCGTTCCACGCCCCCTGCGGCATCCTGCTCAACGAGGCGAACATGCCCTACAGCACGTGCGTGCGTTGTGTGGACTGCGACGGATTCCCGTGCCCGCTGCACGCGAAGGCCGACGCCGAGGTGATGAGCGTCCGGCCCGCCCTCCAGCATGACAACGTGACACTGCTGCGGAACGCGCGCGCGGTAAAGCTGGAAACCAATCCAGCCGGCAACGCGGTTACCGAGGTGGTCGTGGAGCGGGACGGCGAAACCGAGCGGTACGCGGGCGACATCGTCGTCGTCGCCTGCGGCGCGGCCAACTCCGCCAAGCTGCTGCTCGCCTCGGCCAGCGACAAGCACCCGAACGGGCTGGCCAACGGCTCGGATCAGGTAGGCAGGAACTTCATGTTCCACGACAGCCAGGCCGTGCTGGCGCTGTCCAAAGACCCTAACCCGACGGTCTTCCAGAAGACGCTTGGCATCAACGACTTCTACTTCCACGGCCCGGACTTCGACTACCCGATGGGCAACATCCAGATGATCGGCAAGTCGCAGGCGGACCAGTACCGTGGCGAGAAGCCGATAGAAACCAAGTTCGCGCCCAGCTGGGCCCTGCGCGACGTCGCGGCGCACGCGGTGGACTTCTGGCTGTCCACCGAGGACCTGCCGCAGCCGGACAACCGGGTCACGCTTGGGCCGGACGGCAGCGTCCACATCTCGTACACGCCGAGCAACCCCACGGGCGCCAAGCGGCTGTATCACCAGCTCAAGTCGATGCTCGGCTCGCTCCGCATGCATGAAGACCACCTGGAACACCGGTTCCACTACATGGAGAACATCATCCCGATCGCCGGCTGCGCACATCAGGCCGGGACGGTCCGGTGCGGCAGCGATCCGGCCACGTCGGCGCTCAACTCCGACTGCCGGGCGCACGAGCTCGACAACCTCTACGTGGCCGATACCAGCGTTTTCCCGAGCATCAGCGCGGTGAACCCCGCGCTCACCGCGATGGCGAACGCCATCCGCGTCGGCGACCGGATCCTTGACCGGCTGGGGTAACAGAAGACGAGGTAGCCTCCGATGCTGCGTGTCCGGGTGGTAAGCCCGCCCGGCTGGACTGAGCGACTGGTCGACAAGCTCTCCGTCGACCCGGGCATACGGAACCTCGTGGTGCTGCCGGGAGCCGCGCGGCGTCCCACCGGGGACGCGGTGCAATTCGACCTGCTCACCCAGTTCGCCAATCCTGTGCTGCGGGAATTGCGGGCCCTGCCCTTCGGTGAGAGCGGCTCGGTGGTCGTCGAGGACATGGATGTCCCGGACAGCGCGGACGCGGCCCCCGGCCGGAAAGCTTTCTACGGCGAGGTCGCCCCGGTATGGGAGATCGTGGAATCGAAGATTCGCGCGGGCGGAGTGTATCCGCCGAGCTTCTTCATCCTGCTGGTCATCGCCGGCCTGATCGGCGCGGTGGGGATCCTCACGAATTCGCAGATTCTTGTCGTCGCGGCCATGGTCGTGGGCCCGGAGTACGGAGCCATCATGGCGACCGCCCTCGGCATCAACAAGAAAGACCGCCGCGCGGTCAGGGACGGCCTGTCCGCCCTCGTCGCCGGATTCGCGATGGCGGTGCTCGCGACGCTGATCTTCGGCCTGGTCATCAAAGGGCTGGACCGCACGCCAAAGCTGTATGAGCTAGGCGTGCGCCCGGTCTCGAGCCTGATCAACAGCCCGAACCTGTTCTCGGTCGTCGTCGCGGTACTGGCCGGCCTTGTTGGCGTCGTTTCGCTGACCGAGGCACGGGCGAACGCGCTCATCGGGGTGTTCATCTCGGTTACGACGATTCCGGCCGCCGCTGACATGGGGCTGTCCGCCGCGTACGGGAGCTGGTCCGAGGCGCGCGGGTCGACATTCCAGCTGCTGCTGAACGTCGTGCTGCTGATCGCGGTCGGCGCGGGCGGGCTCCGTTTGCAGAGATCCATCTGGCACCGCGCGCCTGCGAAAACCAGACGGCCGTAACCCGCAGCGGAGATCAACCGTGACGAGGGACGCCCCCGCCGGGCTACACGCGGAATCACCCCGGCCGAGTGATGCCGGGGGCCGCACAGCACGCGATTGTGACCCGTAAGCGCGTCGCTAGACGCAGCCGAGCGCGAAGGAGGCAGCCGTGCAGCGCTACCCCAACATCAGTGATCATGGGCTCATCGGTGACCTGCAGACATGTGCGCTGGTGACTAACGAAGGAACCGTGGACTTCTTCTGCTGTCCGCGGTTCGACTCGCCCAGCGTCTTCGCGTCGCTGCTGGATGCGGAGCGGGGCGGCTTCTGCTCGGTCAAGCCCGCCGCCGAGGGCTACATCACCAGGCAGCTGTACCTGCCGAACACCGCGATGCTGATCACCCGGTTCATGACGCCGGACGGGGTGGGCGAGGTGCTCGACTTCATGCCCGTCATCGAAGGCAAGCCCACCGACCGGCACCAACTGGTCCGGCACCTGCGGGTGGCGCGCGGCACCATGAAGTTCGTGCTGGAGATACAGCCACGATTCGACTACGGCCGCAGCGGGCACACGATCGAGCCGTCCGAGGTAGGCGCGGTCTTCCGCGCGGACAACGGCATGCACTTGACGGTACACACCGCGGGCCAGCGGCGGGACGCCGCCGAGGGCGGGGTCGTCGTAGAACGGGCCGGCGACGGGCTGCGCGCCACCCTCAGCCTGCGGGAGGGCGAGAGCGGACGCGGTATGGTGCTCGAATCCATGGGTGGCGAGCCGCGGTCGATAGAGCCGGCCGAGCTCGACCGGATAGCCGAGGACACGGCGGCGTACTGGAAGAGCTGGCTGGGCCGCTCCACGTACACCGGACGCTGGCGGGAGATGGTCAACCGCTCCGCGATGACCCTCAAGCTGCTCACCTACGAGCCGACCGGCGCGCCGGTCGCTGCCGCGACGTTCGGGCTGCCCGAGCAGACCGGGGGCGAGCGGAACTGGGACTACCGCTTCACCTGGGTCCGCGACGGGTCATTGTCCATGCACGCCCTGGCCAACCTCGGCTACCTGGAGGAGGCCGCCAGGTTCGGCATGTG
>Ga0134126_10010902_pt1 | contig 11442 bp, 10 predicted proteins | sample KB31752_FD_96881 | JGI IMG/M metagenome (GOLD analysis project Ga0134126, IMG submission 96881) | Terrestrial soil microbial communities with excess Nitrogen fertilizer from Kellogg Biological Station, Michigan, USA - KB3-175-2 | ecosystem: Environmental > Terrestrial > Soil > Unclassified ... | reverse complement strand
TCGGCAGCGGGCCGCCATTGGCCCCCGATCCACAGGTCGGTGGGCACACCCGCGAGCAGTCGCTCGGGGGAGTTCGCAGTCGCGATGGGCTGGGCGGTGGCGTTCATGCGGATAGGGAGCGTCGCACGCTCTCGCTGATACGGGCAACGCTTGGGATCGCCATGTCTTCGAGCACGTCGGAGGCCGGCAATGGAATGTGCGGGGTGGTGATGCGCACTGGCGGCGCGTCGAGATCGTAGAACGCCTCGTCGGCGATGATCGAGACGATCTCCGCGCCCCACCCGAGCACGCGCGGATTTTCCTCGACGGTAAAGACTCGATGCGTCTTCGCAACCGAGGCGAGAATGCTCTGCGCATCCAGCGGCACGAGCGAGCGCACGTCGATGACTTCCGCCTGCACGCCATGCTCGGCGGCGAGCTTCTCGGCGGCAGCCAGCGCGCGTGGCACCATCAGCCCGAGCGCGAGGATCGTGCAGTCGCTGCCGGTGCGCAGCAGCTTGGCGCGACCCAGCTGGTCGACGATCTCCCCGTCCGGCACCTCGCCCTTGCTCGCATACAGCGACTTGTGCTCCACGAAGATCACCGGATCCGGATCGCGCACCGAGGCGGCCAGCAGTCCGATGACATCGACCGGCGAGGAAGGGGCAACGACCTTCAGGCCCGGGAACTGCATGCACCAGTTCTCCACGCTCTGGCTGTGCTGCGCGCCGAAGCGCGCGCCGCCGCCGCTGCCGACGCGCACCACCAGCGGGCACTTGACCTGCCCGTTGGACATGTAGCGGCTCTTCGGAAACTCGTTGGCGATGTAGTCGTAGCAGACGGCGAGGAAGTCCGCGAACATGATCTCGGCGATCGGCTTGAGGCCCGTCATCGCCGCACCCATCGCCGCGCCGAGGATGGCCTGCTCGGAAATCGGCGTATCGCGCACGCGCAGCGGCCCGAATTGCTCCAGCAGTCCCACGGTCGCTTTGAACACTCCACCCGCCTTGGCAATGTCCTCGCCGAGGAACACCACGTCCTCATCGCGCGCCATCTCCTGCGCAATGCCGCGCGCGACGGCGTCGCGGTAGGTCAGTTCCGCCATGTGCTCCCCCCGTCGGCATAGACGTCGGTGAACAGAATATCGCTCGAGGGTGGCGGGGCCTTCTTGCAGGCCTCGGTGGCCTCATCGACGATGCGACGCACGTCGGCATCGATCGCATCGAGCTTGCTCGCGGCGATGCCCATCTCATCCAGCCGGCGGCGATACACCTTGATGGGGTCATTCTGCTTCCAGCGCTCGAGCTCCCCCGCAGGACGATACTTCGCGGGGTCGGCGCGCGAATGGCCCGAGTAGCGGTAGGTCAGGCATTCGATGAGCGAGGGCCCCTCGCCGCGACGCGCGCGATCGTAGGCCGCGCGCATGGTGCGATACACCGTATCGGCATCGTTGCCGTCGATGACGATTTTCGGCAGGCCGTAGGCCGCTGCCCGATCGCCGGCCGGTGAGGCCACGGCGGTCACATCGGCAATCGGAGTGTATTCCATGTAGAGATTGTTCTCGCAGACGAACACCACCGGCAGCTTCCAGATCACCGCGAAGTTCAGCGCCTCGTGGAACGCCCCGATGTTGGTCGTGCCGTCGCCGAAGAAACAGGTGGTCACATCCGACTGGCGCTTGTACTGCGCGCGCCAGGCCGCACCGCAGGCGATCGGCAGATGCGCCCCGATGATGGCGTAGGAGCCCATGACGCCGTGCTCGACCGAGGTCAGGTGCATCGAGCCGCCCTTGCCGCGCATCAGCCCGTTGTCGCGTCCCATGAGCTCGCCGAGCACTTTCTCGACCGGCACCCCACGCGCCAGGGTGTGCGCGTGGCCGCGATAGGTGCAGAAGCTCAGATCTCCCGGTTGCATCGCCGCGGCGCAACCGGCCGCGACGGCCTCCTGGCCGAGCGACAGGTGGCTCGTGCCCTTGACGAGGTTCTGAAGGAACAGGTCGTAGGCGCGCTGCTCGGCCTCGCGGATGAGCACCTGCAGCCGGTAGAGCTCCAGGCGCTTGGCCTCGCCGATGTCCTCTTGCCGGTCCACCTGCCGCTCCACCTGCGGGGGTACGGCCGCCAGGCCCTTCGGACCCACTTTGACCACCATAGACACCTCCATGCTCTACCGCTCGAGCCTATTCTACCCGCTATTGCCGCGCGACCCCCGCCTCCGGCGGCTCAGCGGCCCTGGCACGCGCCGCCGCGGTGCGCTGCGCAACCCGGTCCAGCAGGTTGACCATCTCGGAGAGCTCATCCGGGGCGATTCCCTGCGTAATGAACACGATGCGCGTGCGATGATCGGCGTCCGGCCAGCGCGGCAGCCAGGAAAGGTTATGCAGCAGGTGCTGTGCACCCTGCACCACAAGCGGCTGCTCGGGCCGCTCCACCACATGGATGAGACCCTTCACGCGCAGCAGCCGGGGGCCCAGTTGTCTCTCGAGCGAGCTGAGCAGCAACTGCAGGGCTTCGGCCGACAGCGGCGTGTCGCGGATTAAGTTGAACGTCGCAATATCATCCTCGTGCGCATGAGCGCCTGGGCCGGCATGAGCCCTCCGACTGGCATCAGCCTCGTGGCTCGCATGAGCGTGCTCGTCATGCCTATGCGCCTGCTTACCGTGCGCGGTGTGCTCGCCGCCGGCGGTGCGCTCGCCGAGCGCGCCCGCGAGCCATAGCGCGGCGCTCTCCGGCCCCGCCTTCGGATCGGCCACGACGCTGCGCATGAGCCGGATCGGATCGGCATCCGGATCCTCCACCGCACTGATGCTCGCGGCGGCATTGATCGCGCGCAGCCGCGCGGTGAGCGCCGCGCGCGCGGATTCGCGCCCTGCAGGCTCGAGCAGATCGAGCTTGGTGATGAGCAGGTGATCCGCGAGCGCCGCCTGGGCGACCGACACCGCGTGCTCATCGAGCGTGTGCGGTCCGTTGATCGCATCGACCGTCGTGACGACCGCGCCCACACGCCACAGTCCCTCGAGCGTGGGCTCGGACAAAAACGCCTGCAACACCGGCGCTGGCTCGGCGAGCCCCGAGGTCTCGATGACCACATGATCGAAATCGATCTCACCGGTTGAGCGCGCGTACCAGAGCCGATTGAAGGTCTGCACCAGGTCGCCGAATACGGTGCAGCACAGGCAACCGTTCTCGAGCACCACGATCGCGTCGTTGCTCGCTTCCGTGAGCACGTGATCGATCGGGATCTCGCCGAACTCGTTGATGACGATCATGGTGCGCGCCATCGCCGGGTGGCGCAGCGCGCGGTTCAGCAGGGTCGTCTTGCCGCTGCCCAGAAAGCCGGTCAATACGGTGACCGGCGTGTGCACGTCGGCACGTGCATCGGGCTCCTCGGCCATGCGTGACCCCTCAGTCCAGGCCGCTGGCGCGCGCCTGCTCCAGCGCCATGACGGCCCAGTCCTTCTGCACATCGCCGTGCGCGACCGCGCTCAGCAAACGCTCGCGGCAGACGCTGGCGCTGGGTAGCGGCACGGCGGCGCGGCCCCCCGCTGCCAGTGCCAGATCTACATCCTTGAGCCCCAGCGCGACGCTGAAGCCTGCCTTGTCCCAGCTGCGCTCGGTGATGATGCGCGCATAAATGGTGTATGCCGGCGAGGCGAACAGGCCATCCGTCACGACCTCTTGGAACGCTGCCGGCGGCGCACCGCACTTCTGCACCAGCGAAAACGCCTCGCCCATCGCCTCGATTGCGCAGGCGAGCAGCATATTGTTTGCCAGCTTGGTCGCTGCGGCGGCGCGCGGCTCGCTACCGAGCTCGAACACGCGCCGGCCGAGTGCCTCGAGCAGCGCTCGCACGCGCGCGAGCGCAGCGGCCTCGCCGGCCGCGAGCACACCCAGGCGGCCGGCCGTCACCGCTTCGGGCCGCCCGAGTACCGGTGCACTGACCAGCGTTTGTCCGGCGGCTTGATGCGCCTTCTCGAGCGCCTCCACCGTCGGCACACCGTGCGTGCCCATCGCGACGTGGATGCCGCCGCGCGGCAGGCCGGCCAGCAGCCCCTGCGGATCGTGCGCGACCGAGGTCAGGGCCGCATCATCGGAAACCATCGAGAGCACGATGCCGCCGTACCGCGCGGCCTCGGCGATGCTCGCTGCCGGCTGCGCACCGAGCGCCAGCAGCGGCGCGAGCTTCTCACGCGTGCGGTTGTAGACCATCACCTCGTGGCCTGCCTGCACCAGGCGCGTGGCCATCGCCTGTCCCATGAGTCCCAGTCCGATGAAACCGACTTTCAACGTCGCTCTCCCAGGGTCGAATGTGGGCCGCGCCCGGCACGGCGAGGACGGTGCACCGCACGGCGCCGCGGTGCGGCCGGCTCAGGCCAGCAGCAGCAGCGGGGATTCCAGTAACGTGCGGATGGCGCCCAGCAAGCGCGCGCCGAGCGCTCCATCGATGACGCGATGGTCGCACGAGAGCGTAAGGCTCATGACGCTGCCAAAGCGCACCGAACCATCGGGCCCCTCCACCGGGCGACGTTCGGTGGCGCCCACTGCGAGGATCGCCGCTTGCGGTGGATTGACGATGGCGGCGAATTCGCGCACGCCGTACATGCCGAGATTTGAGACGGTGATTGCACCGCCTGCATACTCCTCGGGCTTGAGGCTGCGCGCTTGTGCCCGCTCGGCCAGCCCTTTCATCTCGCGCGACAGCGCACCAATCGACTTGGCCGCGGCATCGCGCACCACCGGCGTGAACAGCCCGCCTTCCACGGCCACCGCCACCGCGACGTCTGACTGACGAAAGCGCAGCAGGCTCTCCTCGGCCCAGACCGCATTGGCCTCGGGCACGCGCTGCAGCGCCAGCGCCACGGCCTTGATGATGAAATCGTTGATGGAGATCTTCGCCTGTCCATTGCTCTGCCCATTGAGCTCGGTGCGAATCGCTACGAGCTTGTCCATGGACACGTCCATGCTCAAATAAAAGTGCGGAATGCTCTGCTTGGCCTCGGTCAGGCGACGCGCGATGGTGCGTCGCATGCCATCGAGCGGCACCTCCTCGAAGGATGCACCGGCGTACAGCGCTTTGATCTTTCCGGAGGACAGCGAGGGGGTTCCCGATACCCCATCGGGCTGTGTGCCCGTCTTGCGGCCCGCCGCCGAGCTCACGGCGCCGGCCCGCCCCGCCGCCTGAACGTCGCGTGCGACGATGTGGCCGTGCGGTCCGGAACCTTTGAGGCCGCCCAGATCGACACCGGACTCGGCCGCCAGCCTGCGGGCCACGGGGGTGACCTTGGTGCCGTTCGGCAACGTCGCCGGCCCGTAGTGCCGCTCCGGCGAGCGCACCGGGTTGGCCGGATCGAAGGCGGCGCGTGCGCCAGGCGTTGGCGCTGCCCCGGCGGCCCCACGCGCCGACGTGCCGGGCACACCGGCGCTGGTCGACCCGGCCGCGCCGGCTGCAGCTGCCCCTGCCCCGGACAGCACCGCGACGATCGAGCCAACCGGTACGGTCGCACCGGCGGCGACGCGGATTTCCGTGAGAACGCCGGGCTCGGTCGTCGGGACCTCCATGGAGGTCTTGTCGGTCTCGATCTCGAACAGCGCATCGCCGGAAGCGACCTTGTCGCCCACCGACTTGTACCAAGTGGTGATCTTGCCCTCGGCGACGGTCTCGCCGAGCTGCGGCATCAGGATGTCCATGTCAGGCCTGCTTTGGGCGAATCAAATCAGACGAACACGTCGCAACCCGGCAGACCGCAGGAGATCAGGCGGTCGGAGGGGAAGTTGGTGATGATCTGACAGCCATCCTTGGTCACGACCACTTCTTCCTCGATGCGCGCTGCGCCCGAGCCGTCGTCCGAGCCTTTCCAGGTCTCCAGGGCGAACACCATGCCCTCCTTGAGCGGCGTGTTCTGTCCCTTGTAGCGCTTGGAGAGAATCGGCCGCTCCCAGAGCGACAGACCCACCCCGTGCCCATACTGCAGCAGGAATGCCTCGGCCTCGTCCTTGTAGCCGAACTGCTGCGCGTCGGGCCACACCGCGGCAATCTCGTCGGGCGTGACGCCGGGGCGCACCTTATCCATCGAGGCGGCGAGCCACTTGGAAGCGGTTTCGTAGGCGTCGATCTGGTGATTGTTAGGCTCGCCGCAGATGAACGTACGGTAGTAGCAGGTGCGATAGCCGTTGTAGCTGTGCATGATGTCGAGGAACACCATGTCGCCCGGCTGGATCATGCGATCGGAAAACGTGTGTGAGTGCGGCCGACCGCGCGGTCCGGACACCGAGTTCACGCACTCGACGCGCTCGGATCCCATGCGAAACAGCCGATCGTGCGCGATCGCGACGAGCTCGTTCTCGCGCGTACCGGGACGGATGGCGCGGCAGATGTCCACGTAGGTGGCATCGACCATGGCGCAGGCGAGCTTGAGCAGCTCGATCTCATCGGGCGTCTTGACCTCACGCGCATCGAGCAGCGCCTGCTGGCCGTCGACCACCTCGATGCCGGCCTTCTCCAGCGCGCGCAGCATCGGCAGCTCCATCAGGTCGATGCCGATGGGCTGATTGGCGATGCCGCGGTCAGTCAGCGCCTTCTTGATCTGGCGCGCAAAGTCGTCCTGGATGTTCAGCCAGGGCGGCAACCCGCCCTGCATCGTGGAGATGGGCGCGGCCACGTTGTCCGCGATCCAGGGCGAGGACAGGCGTTTGGCCGGCGGCGCCGGATCCCACAGCAGCGGCGCCCCCTCCGTTCCGCACAGCGCATAGCGCATGAATTTATCGCGCGCCCACTCGCCGATATGCGTGCCAGTGACGTAGCGAATATTGTCGAAATTGAAGCAGATGACCGCGCCGAGCCCGGCACGCTTGATCGCCTGCTGCGCGCGCGCGATTCGCGCCTTGAGCAGGCGGTCATAATCGACTCCCTTTTCCCAGTCCTTGGCCTGAGTCCCCCAAGACGCCGTGCTGTAGGGCGAGTTGTACTTCATGTCGCCGACCCCTCGAAAACCGCGTCGAATCGCCATTACGCAGTGCCGGAGGATAGCACGTGACCCCGCCCCTCCGACCTCGACCCGACCTCGGCCCGATCAGGGGTCGGGCGGAGCGGGCTAGACCCGAAACCAGGGCCGCATGCCCCAGGGCACCGCGGACAGCAGCATCAGCCAGGTGATGCCGTAAAAGATCAGCGCACGACGATGATGACCGGCATTGGTGCGAGCGCGCCGCACGAGCACCGCCGAGACGTGCACGACGATGAACGCCGTGAACATAACGGCGGGATGCAACGCGGTAAAGAAGGCTGGCAGCGGCATGGTCGTGTTCGCCAGCGCGACGGTCGTGAGCGGGCTGAGGAACAGATACAGCGCAATCCCGAGCAGGACCTGGATGTCCACTGCAACGCCAAAGAAACGCGCGAGCTTGGCACCACCGCCAGCCCAGGGACGCTCCCCCGACAGGCCGCTCAGGGCACTGATCAGCGTTGCAAGACCTGAAATCACCACCACCCAGCGCCAGTCGCTGTGGGCGATCAACGCCCAGCGATACAGTCCGAGATTGGGAACTTGCTGCATAACGCCATCCTAGCAGAGCACGTCGCAGCGCTGCGCCGCCGGCGAGCCGCGTTGACGGTACACGGGTGTATGACTACGGCATGCAGGTGTTCGGCTCGGCCCAGTCCGATAGTCTGGTCGATGCCACCTCCTGGGCGCCCGCCCTGCCATCCCATGTCATGCTGCATTTGACATGGCCGATATCGGGCTGGCCGCTTGGCCGGTGTCGTCGATACGGTGGTCAGCTTCGCGACGCAGTACTTCAGCGCGTCGACTGCGGGCGCGCACTAGCGCCCTGCGCAGCGCGCGGCGATTGCGCGCCGGCCAACTGGCGCAGCGCAAACAGCAGCTCCGCAGGCTCTATCGGCTTGCCCAGGTGCCGGTCAAAGCCCGCCTGCTGGGCGCGCTCGTGATCCAGCTTGCTGGCGAACGCCGTGAGTGCCAACGCCCGCACGGGGCGCCCGCCCGACTGCTCGATTGCACGCAGGTGCCGCATCATCTGATAACCGTCCACGCCGGGCATGCCAATGTCGCCGACCAACAGGTCAGGACGGCGGCGACTGAACACGTCGATGGCCGCCTGCGCGCTGTCGACCGCGATGACCTCCGCGCCGGCCTCGCCGATGAGGCGCTCGAGTGCGCTGCGCGTCGCGAGCTCGTCCTCCACCACCAGCACGTTCAAGCCCGCCAGCGTCGCAGCCTCGGCGGCTGCCTCGCCCTCCGCCACCGCGTCCTCGCCTGCGCGCGCATCGATCGGCTGCCGGCCGAGCAGCAGCGGCAGACGGATGACGAAGGTCGCACCGCTGCCGCGGCCATCGCTGCGCGCATGGATCGAGCCGCCATGCAGTTCGATGATCTGCTGGCTGATGGCAAGGCCCAGGCCCAGTCCTCCGTGAGGTCGCGTAGTAATCGCCGAATCCGCCTGGCGGAAGGGTTCGAACACGTGCGGCAACAGCTGCGGATCGATACCGGCGCCACTGTCCGTCACGCGCAGATCCAGTTCGTTGCCGAACCGACGGGCGCTGACCGAGACCTGCCCGCCGGCGGGGGTGAATTTAAGGGCGTTGCTGATCAGATTCCACAGCACCTGCTGCAGTCGCTCCGGGTCTACACGCAAGGTGAGGCCTTCCTCGGCGTCGCCCTCGAGTTGAATCTGCTTGGTGCGCGCCATCGGTTGCAGCGCATCCGCAGCCGCCCGGACGATGGGCGCGACCTCGGTAGGTCGCATCTGCAGACGCATCTTTCCTGAGGCGATACGCGAAACATCCAGCAGATCGTCGATCAGCTGGCGCTGTGCCTCGGCGTTGCGCACGATGACCTCCAGCGCGTGCGCCAGCTCAGGGCCGCTGACCGGTTTGATCTGCAGTATCTTGGCCCAGAGCAACACCGCCGATAGCGGCGTGCGCAGCTCGTGCGAGACCATCGCGATGAGCCGATCCTTGGCCTCGGCGGCCGCACGTGCAGAGGTTTCACGCAGCAGCACCTGCCGCCGTTCCTGCTCCGTGCGCTGTACCTCGGTGAGATCGGTGATCGCAGTGCGCAGCTGCGTCTCCTGGCTCGCAGACACAGTCACTGCATGCGTGGTCATCTGCGCCGGAAATGGGCGCCCCCCCTTTGCCAGCAATGACAGTGGCCCCGAGATGTCACGCCCGCTCTCGCGACAGCGCCGCAGGTGATCGAAGAAGGCCTGGTGGGCGCCCTTGTCCAGGAAGGCACGCAGCGGTTGACCCTGCAGATGCTGGCGAGGCAGGCCCAATAATGCAGCGCCGGTCAGATTGATATCGAGGATGATGCCGTGCACATCCAGCGTCACATAGGCGAGCGGCGCAAAGTCATACAGCTCGGCATAGCGGTCACGGGAATGCTCGAGCTCGATTTGCATTTCCCTGAGCTGGGTATTCTGAACGCCGATTTCTTCCTGATAGGTGGACAGCTCATGAGCTGCGGCCTGCTCGGCGATGCGCGCGGACGTGGACGATTGCTCGAGGATGCGCAATCGCTCGAGCAGCATCGCTCTGGGCATGTCTTCATATTGATCCGCTTCGCTCATGCGATGTCCCCGCGAATCAACCGCCCTCGGCACCGCCTGCGCTCATGCTGGCCGCCAGACGGGGCGCCAGCAGGCTCAGCAGCTGCTGCAGCGCCTCGACTCCGCCCGCCGAGGCTCCGACGACGATGTCCCTGTTCGCCGTCGCGGCGCGAAACGGCACGCGCATCGCCTCACCCTCCTGTGGTTGAGGCAGAGCTATAGCACGGACGAGGACTGTGAAGGGCCGGAATTCGGGCTCACACTGTCCGACGGCTCGAAAAGGGGCGGCATGATGCGCCGCCCGCCGAGGCGCCGAATAAGCGCCGGCATCGGCCGCAACGCGCTCAGGCCGCGCGCTGCGCCGTGCCCTGCAGCTGACCGCGAACCCACTCGAGCTCGCGCGTCACGTAATCGACGATATCGCCGCTTTTCAGGTGATCCGGCAGCACGTCCCAGGTGTAGGTCTCGATCTCCAGCTGGCCGCTCAGCGGATGCGCCTTGTGGAACGCCAGTGCCTCTTCGATTGCAAAGCGCGTGGTCTTCAGGTGCTCGCCGAGGCTGTCGAGGAACACCGGCACGTGGAAGTGCGTGCGCCATTCGCGTGGGCCGCCGGGGCTCTTCTCGAACGCCGCAAAGGCATCCTCGAGGTTCGTGAAGCGCGTCAGCTTGCCATTGCGACGCTCGATGGTCTGCGTCAGATAGATCGAATCGGCGAACTCGCGCAGCTTCTCGACGATGCTCGCGTTGACCTCGGGAATCTGCATCGCCGCGGCTTCCTGCAGCTTGAACACGGGAATGTCGTGATCGACCAGGCTCTGCAGCGACGCGCTGATGTTCTCGAACTCCACCGCCTGGTGGCAGATGTCGTACACGGTCCCCACATGCCGGCGCAGCACTTCGCGCGCCTGCTGCGCGGTGCCGCCGATGAGCTTCGCCAGCGCGGTGATCGACTGTTCGGTACGCAGGTGGTTGTTGAAAAATGCAACCGTCTCCTCGGTGGTCTCGAGGAAGCACAGCGGCTCGGGCTCCAGCGCCAGCGTGACCGTGCGCCCGGTGCGCTCGCGGATGCCGTGCAAATGCGCCGCGAGCGTGCGCACATTGGCGGCGTAGGCGGCGACGCTGCCGTCGGTGACGCGCGGCTTGAAGCCCAGCGGCGGACTCTGGATGGACGGATTCACAGAGGTCGGACACACCTCGGCGAGGATGTTCGCGACCTTCTTGGTGTACTCGGTGCGCAGCCCCGTGCTCCAGTCCGGCTCGTACACCTGCTCCTTGACGACCGTGTTCTTGAACGGTCCATAGGGGAAGGCATTGACCGTGTAGAGATACATGTCGTGGTCGTCGAGAAACGCCTTGAGCTTGGCGCGCTCGGCCGGCTGCTGCGTGAGCGCCTCGGCCGAAGCCGCCGAGATGCGCAGTGAGACGCCAAAGGGTTTGTTCGGGCACACCCGTGCCTTCACCTTCGGCACGTAGGTCGTCAGGCTGTGCCAGATCTCGGGCCAGGTATCGCCCGGATGTACCAGCGTGGAGTATGTGAGATGTCCGTATTTGCCAAGATCCAAGCTCTTATCCTCCGCGTGTGTCAGGCAACACGCTCATATCGGCCCGAGCGCGCCGAGGCCAGCACGGCCTGCGTCGCGGCGACGCCGTGGATCATCTGTTCCAGGGAAATCGGAAACGGCGCACCGCCACGCACCGCGGTTGCGAATGCCTCGAGCTCGGCGCGATTCACGTCGAACTGCGGCACCTCGAGCGCCTGCGCATCTCCCTTGATGGGTTGCAGCAGATAACTCCCAAACAGGCCGCTGCGGCGCTGTTCGGACGACTGACCGGCCACATGCACCGCACCGCCCAGCAGCGCCATGGCCTTGGAGCCGTAGACTTGGAAGCGAAAGCTTCCCGCGGT
>Ga0134126_10010899_pt1 | contig 11442 bp, 10 predicted proteins | sample KB31752_FD_96881 | JGI IMG/M metagenome (GOLD analysis project Ga0134126, IMG submission 96881) | Terrestrial soil microbial communities with excess Nitrogen fertilizer from Kellogg Biological Station, Michigan, USA - KB3-175-2 | ecosystem: Environmental > Terrestrial > Soil > Unclassified ... | reverse complement strand
GGCCGTCGAGAAATTCGTGTTACCCTACTATACGCGTATGGCGACAGTGAGTGAGGCCGTCCGAATACGAAAAGCCTTCAATCACACCAGCGTGGCGGCAATGTTGCACATGCCGGACTCGACGAGCCGCATGCTTACGAGCATTCGGCGTAGTGGTGCTCTCGAGGCTCTTACCTTGTTGGAGTTTGAAGCATCGCTGTGAACTTTGGCGCGAACGTAGGGTTGTTCCTCAACGCGGCGAAATGCGGATCACGACCGATGTATAATTTGAGAGTCGGGCGTGCCTTCGTGTACTCGGTCAGCAAGCGCAACGCCACGTCAGGTTGGCCGAGTGCAAGTCTAACGCACGCTTCGTCATAGTTCAGGTCGAGCCGCAGTGCTGGATCATTGCCGACTTTGCGTGTCGCCCATGCGATAACGGCGCGCGCGGTATCGCGCTGTCCGGCTCGCGCGGAGACGAGTGCGGCGACCATCCGCCAGTAGATCGGATTGTACGGATCGCGGGTCGCAGCCGCTTGCGCCGGGGGGTCCATCGCGTCCAGCTTGGCAACGAGGGCCCATGCCTCCCTGGGATTGGCGGCAGTTGTATCGACTGACATTAGCGTGAGCCTGCACTGAACGAAACGCCAGTCCGCTGGGTACCTGCGGTGCCCGTTATCGCAGGATTCCCGCGCAGATGCGTAATCGCCGAGCAGTTGTTCGCTCGTGTAGAGCGCTTCGAGAATCGAGGGTGCATCCTGCAGGAACGCATCCTCCTCAAGCGCGCGTCGCGCGGCGACGTTCGCTTCTGCGGCGTCGCCCTTGAAGCGCAGCACCGCGCTCAGTGTGCCCCAACTCCGTGCGAGCGTGGGCTGGATGCTGACAGCGGATCGGAGGTCCCGTTCCGCGGAGATCACGTATGGTGCGGCGCCCGAACCCCTCGCTGCCTTCGCAAGTTCCCAGTAGACAGTGCCCTGTAGCTCCAAAGCCTCCGCATCACGTGGTGCCCGACGAACCGCATCATGGGCGTAATCGCGTGCCAACGCGAGCTGCCGTGCGCCTGCAGATTCCGGCAGTAGCCTGGCGATGCTCCAGGCCAACCAGCCACGCGCGATTACAGGTTGAATCCACTGCGGATCCGCCGTTTCTGCCTGTGCGAGAAGCGAATCGGCCCGCTGGAGAAAACCGATTGCGTCCTGCGTGTTGCCCGCATGACTGTCCGTTGCAATCGTTGCGGCTGCATCGCGCGCTTCTGCCGCGCGCAACAGAAGCTCACGTGCCGGCACACTCGACGTACCTTCCTGAGTCTGTTGGACGCGAAGTTGCCGCCCGAGCCGCGTCCGGAGCATCGTCACAACCTGTTGCGAAACATCATCCTCCAGTGCGAACAGATCTGCGATTGGGTGCTCGATCGTCCGACTGTCCAGATGGTCTCCAGTCATGGCATCGATCAGCTCCGCATTGATGCGAACGTGGGCGCCAGATTTCTGTACGCTACCGGTGAGCACTGTTCCCACGTGTAGTGCAGATACGAGGCTGTCGAGTCCGACTGGATGATCGCGGAAGGGGAGCACGCCATCGCGCGAGATGACATGCAATGCAGGTACGGCGCTGAGCTCGCGGATCAACTCATCGGTGAGCCCGCTTGCGAGATATCCCATGTCGTGCCTGGGGCTGTTGTCGTCGAAGTACAGCACCGCGATGTCCGCCAGATTGGGTGGACCCGACGAATCAGCTGTCCTTCCGTGGCGGGATAGAATCCACCGGCCGTTCAGTGCAAGTAACATGATGAGTATGGCGACAAGGCCAACACCACCGCCGAGCCACAATCGGCGGCTGCGCCACCACGCGGCGTGTCGTCCCGTCACCGAACCATCCGGTGCCGAGGCGCTCATCATCCGCTTGAGCGCATCTCTGAATTCAGCGGCGTTGGTGAAGCGATCGGCCGGCGCCTTGGCGATAGCCTTGCACACGACCGCCTCCAGGGCGGGGCTCACAGAGGGGCGCACGCCTCGTAGCGGTGGAGGAGGGTCGACCATGTGTCTTGCAATCACCGCCTGTGGATTTGCGCCGCTGAACGGTGGTTGGCCAGCGAGCATCTCGTACAGAACACAGCCCAGACCGTAAATGTCGCTGCGTCCGTCGACGGCGCCGCCGGATGCTTGTTCGGGACTCATGTATGCAACAGTGCCGACGGCGAAGCCGCTGTCGGTGAGCTTGCCGTCACGATTCGATTCCGCGATATGAGCAATTCCGAAATCGGCGACGACTGCATGGCCGTGCGTGAGAAGGATGTTCGCGGGCTTGATGTCTCGATGGACGATTCCGCGCGCATGCGCATAGGCGAGCGCATCTGCAATCTCGCATGCCATTCCCAGCGCGTCATCCAGGGGGAGCTGCTTTTCCCGAGCCAGCCTCTCGGCCAGTGACTCGCCTTCGATGTACGGTGTGACGTAGAAGGGCAACTCGCCAGCGCGGCCGGAGTCGAATATGGCGAGGATGTTCGGATGCTGTAGCCGGGCGGTGATCTGGATTTCGCGATCGAAACGCGCGTGGCCCGCAAATGCCGCGAGCTCCAGGTGCAGTACCTTGATCGCGACAGTGGAATCATGCCGCAGGTCGTGCGCGAGGTAAACCGTGGCCATGCCACCGCGGCCAATCTCGCGCTGGATCTCATAACGATCGGCGAGTACGCCCGTCAGGCCTAGATTACTCTCTCGCAATAGTCCTCCCCGGGAGAACGAATTGCCGATTCTATTCTGTAAGGTAGGGGTAGGGCGCCGAAGGAGCCAGAGCTACCACTCAGCTACCACTCAGCTACCATTCAGCTACTACTCAGCGAACGCCGTGCGCATGCCCGTGATCGCCTTGCGGCTGATCGATCCTTCAATTGGGTACGCCGGACCCGCACATGAACAAACCCGCCGGCGTGTGAGCGCTGGCGGGTTTGTTTTTATGATGCAGTAGCAGGGGCGGGGATCGAACCCGCGACCTCACGATTATGAGTCGTGCGCTCTCACCAGCTGAGCTACCCTGCCGTACACTCCATACTTCTCCGCTACTACGTAACGACGGCCGGCCCGAGGGGCCGGCCGTCGAAATTCCACATATGGCGGGGGCGGGATTTGAACCCGCGACCTTCGGGTTATGAGCCCGACGAGCTACCAGGCTGCTCCACCCCGCGTCAGAGTTTCTAATCTAGTCAGGTGCGGCATCCTGTCAACGCAATCAGGCCACTTTCACTATGGTATCGACGCTCATCCGGCGTGACCGGGACCGTCCCATCCGATAGATTTCGCCCTCAGCGAATGAAGCAAGCCCTTGAAGTTCTGCTCGCAGGTGTGGTGGATTACGCCGGCCTGTTTCCGCCCGCGGCGCTCGACATGGCCGCGGCGACCGAATCGTATGCCCGCTACCTCCGCGACCCCGCCCGAAGGATGCTCGGCCGGTTCGTCGTCCCTGTCGTGCGGCTGCGTGAATTCGACGACGCTGCGTCCGCGCTGTTGCCGCGTGGTGCCGCGAGTGAGCCATGGCGTCTGAGCGCGCTTCCAGGTCCCGATCTCTCCGCCGACATTGATCTCGCGCTCAAGTTCAACTGCCGCCACTGGAACGAATCTGAGCTCGGACATGCAGTGATCGATGCACTCGAGATCAAGGTGTCCACGACGCCGGAGATCGCGGCCGCATGCAGCATCATGCCACGACAATTCGCGCCGTATTTCGAGATCCCGATCGCCAGTGATCCTGTCGAGTTGGTGGACGCGATCAGACGGGACCGCGGCTTCGCGAAGGCTCGCACAGGCGGAGTTACCGAAGGTATGTTCCCCGATGCGAAAGACGTTGCACGCTTCATGATTCGCTGCCGGGATGCGCGCGTTGCGTTCAAGCTCACCGCGGGGCTGCACCATCCGATGCGCGCGGAGTATCCGCTTACCTACGACTCTGATGCGCCGCGCGGCACTATGTTCGGCTATCTCAACATGTTCACGGCCGCGGTACTCGCGTGGGATGGAGCAGATGAAAGCGTAGTCCTGTCGGCGCTGCTGTCGCAATCGCCGCGCGACTTTCACTTCTCCGATGATGCCGTCGCGTTCCACAGTACGTCCGTCCCCATCGCGGTAGTTCGTGATGCCAGGGAGAAGTTCATCATCTCGTTCGGTTCCTGCTCCTTCCGCGAGCCTGTAGACGATCTCGCAGCCATCTCCATCTCCTGAATGCCAACAAATCTCACACACGATCCGTCGCTTCCATGCTGGGTCGAATCCGCCAACGTGCCGGGCTGCGATTTCCCGATTCAGAATCTCCCTTTCTGCGTGTTCAGCGAGTTCGATCCGGAAGCGGTCCCGCGCGGCGGGATCGCGATCGGCGACCAGATCCTCGACCTCGCTATCTGTGCTGACGAGAGTCTGTTCACCGGTCGCGCCGCGGATGCCGTGTACGTGGCTGCGCAATCCACGCTCAACGAGCTGATGACCGTCGACAACGACCATCTGTCGGCGCTGCGCGCCGAGGTCAGTGCGCTTCTGAGCGGAAACGGCCACACGCACCGTGGCATTCGCCTCCCGCGAAATCTCCTGTATCCAATGGACGGCGCGATCATCTACATGCCGGCGCGCATCGGCAACTATACCGACTTCTACGCGTCGATCTACCACGCGACGAACGTCGGAAGCATGTTCCGCCCGGATAATCCGCTGCTGCCCAACTACAAGTGGATTCCTATAGGCTATCATGGGCGTGCGTCGTCGGTGTCGCTCAAGGAAACGGTGGTTCGCCCGCACGGACAGACCAGGCCCGCGAACGAGACCGTGCCGACGTTCGGCCCATCGCAGCAGCTCGACTATGAGCTCGAGGTCGGTGCCTTCATCGCACGCGGCAACGCACTTGGCGACCGGATTCCGATCTCCGACGCATCCGAATCGCTGTTCGGATTCTGTCTGGTGAACGACTGGTCCGCGCGCGATATACAATCGTGGGAATACCAGCCGCTCGGTCCTTTTCTCTCCAAGAGCTTCGCGACCAACATCTCACCGTTCATCGTGACGCGCGAGGCGCTGGAGCCGTTCAGAGTCCCTGCGTTCCCACGACCCGAGGGTGATCCGGCGCCGCTTGACTATCTCACGGACGAGGCGGACCAGGCTGAAGGCGGGTACGACATCCAGCTCGAAGTGTACCTGTCGAGCCAGCAGATGCGCGACGCGGATATTGCGCCGATGCGCCTGAGCCATGGTACATTCAAGGACATGTACTGGACGATGGCGCAGATGGTCGCGCATCACACCAGTAATGGGTGCGACCTTCGGCCCGGCGACCTCATTGCGAGCGGAACCGTGTCGGGGCCCGGGGCCGGCGAGCGCGGCTGCCTGCTTGAAATCACGCGGCGCGGCGCGGAGCCACTTGCATTGCCGAGCGGTGAGCAACGACAATTTCTCGAAGATGGAGATGAAGTGATAATGCGTGGATATTGCGAACGTGAAGGAAGTGTCCGTATCGGCTTCGGCGAATGCCGAGCGATGATCGTGGCGGAAGAGAGCTGATGCCGGCACGCAAGAAGACGACGGTGCGGCGCAAGGCCGCCACCGAAGCGGTGCGCGTCCCGACGGCAAAGCTCGCCAACATGCATTCCCGATACTTCGATGTGCGCCAGTCCGGGATCCAGGGGAAGGGTGCGTTTGCTCATACGAAGATTCGCAAGGGTCAGCGCATAATCGAATACGCCGGCGAGCGTATCTCGAACGACGAGGACGACAGTCGCTACGACGAGACCGGCATGAAGCGCCACCACACCTTTCTTTTCACGCTCACGCCCAGAAAGGTCGTGGACGGCGCAGTGAACGGAAACGAGTCCATCTACATCAACCACTCGTGCGATCCCAACTGCGAAGCAGTGATTGAAGATGGGCGTATCTTCATCGAGGCGGTGCGTACGATTCAGCCCGGCGAGGAGCTCGCGTACGACTATCAATACGAGCGCACCGGCGAGAACGACGACGAGCTCGAGAAGTTCTACAAGTGCCTCTGCGGAGCTCCGAATTGCAGGGGCAGTATCCTGAAATCCAAGCCTGCACGTCGCCCGAAAAAAGCAACGAAAAAGACGACAAGAAAGCGCCCGGCAAGAATGTAGCGCGGCAGCGATCCATTTTTTGCGGTGCGACATTGCGAAATTCGTTCGTCGTCCCCGCAGCCGCCGTGACCCTTTCCACCCGATTCACTTGCAGGAATGGCAGTGTGACCACCCCGTTCTTCTACCGGATGTCCAGCGGCATTCGCATAACAGTCCGCCCGGTTTATCTGCGCGACCAGTCGGATCCCGCGGCGCAGCACTATGTCTTCGCGTATTTCGTTCGCGTGGAAAACGTTGGCGACAGACCGGCCCAGCTGCTGTCACGCCGCTGGCTGATTCACGATGAAATCGGTGAGGACACCGAGGTCGTCGGCGACGGCGTCGTCGGTGAGCAGCCGCTGATTCCGCCCGGCCGCGTGCACGAGTATCAGAGTTTCTGCGTCCTCAAGAGCGGCGAGGGCTACATGGAAGGGCAGTACTTCTTCGTGCGCCCGGCGGCGGGAAATGACGGTGATACCTTTACCGCCGATATTCCGCGCTTCATACTGAGCGCTACGGGTTCCCCGAGTTTCCCTTCGTAGGCCGGATCGGCGGCAGCTGCGGGCGGGTGCCGGGACGCTGGCCGGTAGTGGGCGGCCCAGCCGTCCGATCCGACAGATAGTAAGGCACCACTGCATTGTTCTCGACCACATAGATCACGGCACCCTGGCGCCGCCCGCCGGTGACCTGCACGGCTGGCTGATCCACGACCAGCTGCCGGGGATAGTCGAGTCTGGGATCCGCCACCACGTATCGGCCCGGATACATATATGTGAGCTGTGGCAGCCTGATGGACAGCCGATCGTCCGGGTCGTACGGCTCGCGGTCAGCGTCGAACGCCCGGTACTTGCTCCGGCCCGACGACAGAACGAAGACCACGACAACGTCCCTGTCCGTTCGCCCCGCGATCGCAAGGTCGGCCCGCCCGTCACCGTTGAAGTCGCCAATCACTGCCCAGGGTACCTGCCGCGGCGACGGCTCGTAGTCCGGCAGCCCGCGATAATCCTGCTGCGTCCAGGGCTCGAAGTCGCGATTGTAGCGATCCAGCGCGTCCTCCATCGCGGGTGGCAGATCGAGGAGCCATATTCCGTTGGGCGACCGGTAAATCGCCGGCCTTGGCTCTTCACGGAGATCGCGGCGCTGAGCCTGTACGGTACGGGACGCCATCCCCGAAGTGAGGCAGACGGCGACAGCTATTTGTGGTATCGATAGGCGCATGTTCTCAAGTCTCGGCACGACCATTCACGGAACGACTGTTGCTAGCACGGGGGTATGACGAAAATCTACGACGTGAGCGTCCCGATCCGGGATGGAGGATTGGTCTATCCCGGAAATCCGGAGATACATATCTCACTGCAGCAGTCCATCGCGCTCGGAGCCGGCGCCAACGTATCGAACTTATCGTTTGGCTCGCATACCGGCACGCACGTGGACGCGGAGCACCATTTTTTCAACGACGGCAAGGGCGTCGATCAGATCCCGCTCGAAACGTTGATGGGCCCCGCGATCGTACTGGAATATGGCCCCGAAACCACCGCAGTCACGCGCGCCGATCTTGCGACGCGCGAGCTTGCCGGTGCGGAGCGCGTGCTGCTCAAGACCCGCAATTCGAGCTACCTCACGCAGGATCCGACGTTCCACAAGGACTACACCTATCTCGCGCCCGATGGCGCCGAGTATCTCGTGGGCCTGGGAGTGAAGCTCGTCGGCATCGACTATCTCTCGATCGAGCAATTTCATTCAGGTCACCACCGAACGCATCTCACGCTGCTCGGTGCGCACGTCGTGATCGTCGAGGGCCTCAATCTCGTCGACGTCCCCGCGGGGCGCTACACCTTCTACTGCCTGCCAATCAAACTCGCCGGATGTGACGGCGCGCCCGCACGCGCGGTGCTCGTAGGTGAGTGACATGGACATCGAGCTGATACTGTGCGATGTGGGAGGCGTACTCGGTTCCAATGGATGGGATCACAACGAGCGCGCCCTCGCGGCGAAGCACTTCGACCTGGAATTCCAGCCTTTCGAGCGAAGACACGAGGAAGCGGTCGACACACTGGAATGCGGCAGAATGACGCTGGATGAATATCTCGACTTCGCGGTTTTCAACGAGAGTCGTCCATTCACGCGCGAGCAGTTCAGGGACTTCATGTACGCCCAGAGCATTCCTAATCGTGCTGCACTGGATCTGATGACAGGCCTCGCCGCCAGACGTCGCTGGCGCATGATGACTCTGAACAACGAATCAGCGGAGCTGAACGAGTTTCGCGTGAAGCTGTTCGGACTGCGGCCGATCTTCGAGGCATTCCTGACGTCCGCGTACGTCGGTGCACAGAAGCCGCATGCAAGCTTCTACGACAGGACGCTCGCCATTGCTCACGCTGATCCGGCGCGAACGGTGTTCATCGACGACCGGGCTGAGAATCTTGCGCCCGTACGCGACCGCGGCGTACACTGCATTCACGCAACCGACACCAACGCGGTACGCGACGGCCTCGCCGTTCTCGGCGTGCGCTCATAAAGTAGAACAGTCTCTCACCAAACAAGGCAATCATGCAACTGGCAATGATAGGACTCGGCAAGATGGGCGGCGCCATGACCGAGCGCCTTATTCGCGGCGGACATTCCGTCGTGACCTATGACCGCAGCCCCGACGCAGTACAGCACACTGTCACGCTTGGCGCGACGGCTTCCAGCGGCATCGCGGATCTGGTTTCAAAGCTCTCCGCGCCGCGCGTTGCGTGGGTGATGGTCCCGGCCGGTAAGCCGACGGATGACACGATCGATGAGCTGGCACAGCATCTCGAACGTGGCGACGTCATAATCGACGGTGGTAACTCGAATTTCCACGATACCATGCGGCGCAATGCCGAGCTGACGAAGAAGGGGATCGAATTCGTCGATGCCGGCACGAGCGGCGGAGTCTGGGGATTGAAGGAAGGTTACTGCGAGATGGTCGGCGCATCCGATGCGACGTTCAAGCTCTGCGAGCCACTGTTCGCGACACTCGCGCCGCCAAACGGATACGCGCACGTCGGGCCGACGGGCGCGGGACACTACGTCAAGATGGTCCACAACGGCATCGAGTACGGCATGCTGCAGGCGTATGCCGAGGGGTACGAGATACTGCACGCGTCGAGCGAGTTCAAGCTCGATCTCGCACAGATATCGGCGCTGTGGAATCAGGGCTCCGTGGTCCGCTCCTGGTTGAATGAGCTCGCCGCCCAGGCGTTCGCCCGCGACGGTGACCTCACCGATCTCAAGGGGTACGTGGAAGACAGCGGGGAGGGGCGCTGGACGGTGCAGGAAGCCATCGACCTCAACGTCCCGGCACCTGTCATAACACTCTCATTGTTGATGCGGCTCCGTTCCCGGCAGCCCGATAGCTTCGGTGCCAAGGTGATCGCCGCGCTTCGCAACGAGTTCGGCGGCCACGCGGTGAAGCATTCATGACGGCGTCAGTCGCACCAAAGCTCGACGTCTCACCGAGTGCGGTCCGGGCTGCAGCAGCGAAAGCCACGGCCGGACACGCGCAGCGCTCCGACCCGTGCACGATGGTCATTTTCGGAGCGGGAGGCGATCTCGCCAAACGCAAACTGTTCCCCGCCATCTACGAGCTGGCCCACCAGAAGCTGCTGTCTGACGACTTCGCCCTGATCGGTCTTGTGCGTGACGACACCACCGACGACGTGTTCCGCAAGGAGATGCGCGACGCCGTCTCGGCTTCCGACGAGATTCACGGGTTCGACGAAGCGGTGTTCGACTGGCTGGAATCCCGCTCTTTCGTCGCGAAAGGTGACATAGACGACGCGTCCACCTACGAGGCGATCAGGAAGGAGCTTTCGGACGTGCACGACGCGCTTCAGTTGAAGAACAACAACGTGCTTTATTATCTCGCGGTACCGCCGAGCGTCTTTCGTCCCGCGCTGACCCATCTTTCCGATAGTGGACTGATGCCGCACTCGACGTCGGCCGACGAGCGTCCATGGACGCGTGTCGTGATCGAGAAGCCGTTCGGGCACAGCCTTGCGACTGCGCGTGAGCTGAACGAGCTGGTGCTCGCCCGCTTCGGTGAGCATCAGGTGTATCGCATCGACCACTATCTGGGCAAGGAAAGCGTTCAGAACATTCTCGTGTTTCGTTTTGCGAATGCGCTCTTCGAGCCGCTCTGGAACCGTCAGTACATCTCACAGATTCAGGTCACGGCCGCCGAGACCGTTGGAATGGAAGGGCGAGGGAAGTACTACGAGGAAGCCGGCGTCGTTCGCGACATGTTCCAGAATCACCTGCTCCAGCTGTTGACGCTGGCCGCGATGGAGCCACCGATCGCCGCGGCGGGTGATGCGGTGCGCGATGAGAAGGTGAAGGTACTCCGCTCGATTCGTCCACTCCTGGCAGAAGGGAATCCGGCCGCGGTGCGAGCGCAATACACTGCCGGTGCGATCGACGGCAAGAACGTGATCGGTTACCGACAGGAGCCGAGCGTCGATCCGCGCTCTGTAACGCCCACATACGCCGCGTTGCGCGTATTCATCGACAACTGGCGCTGGCAGGGCGTGCCATTCTATCTGCGGTCGGGGAAGCGGCTTGCCAAGCGCTGCACAGAGATCGCATTCCAGTTCCGGACTCCGCCCGACCTCATGTTCGGCGGCGATACCGGCGGCGTGCGTCCGAATGTACTCGTGATTCGGATTCAACCCAACGACGGCATCGCGCTGCGCTTCGAAGTGAAGACGCCCGGTGCGGCGTACGAGCTCGAGCCCGGTCTCGAGATAAGTCGCGTGGACATGGATTTCTCGTACGCCGAAGCGTTCGGCGAGGACATTCCTCCCGCGTACGAGACGCTCCTCCTGGATTGTCTCGTGGGAGATCAGACGCTGTTCGCGCGCAGCGACGAGGTCGACATGCAATGGTCGGTGATCGATCCGTTGCTGGACTACTGGCAGCGTCGCGCCGATCGCCAGATTCCGACCTATGAAGCGGGCACGTGGGGTCCCAAGGAAGCCGACGAGCTGGTCGCGCGGGACGGGCACGTTTGGCGATGAGGCTTGCGTCGATCGCCGCCTTGCTGCTGGCGGTCGCATGCGAGCATGCCGACAGCGACGTTGCGCACGGACAGGCCGCGGCCTCTGATACGGCCGCGACCGTATGGCTCGCGCGCGCGCGGACTCAGCCCGAGATCGCGAGCTGGTTGTATCTGCGCGCCGCCGCAGCGACAGCGGACTCGTCGGCGCGCAAGGAACTCTACGCACGCGTACAGCTTCCATTGGCGCGAGAGCGAATTCCGTGGGTCGAAGCCGCTGCGCTCGAGCACTTCGGTGACACGCTCAGCGCCCTCAAGGCATATGAGGCATTGCCAGCGC
>Ga0134126_10010897_pt1 | contig 11443 bp, 10 predicted proteins | sample KB31752_FD_96881 | JGI IMG/M metagenome (GOLD analysis project Ga0134126, IMG submission 96881) | Terrestrial soil microbial communities with excess Nitrogen fertilizer from Kellogg Biological Station, Michigan, USA - KB3-175-2 | ecosystem: Environmental > Terrestrial > Soil > Unclassified ... | reverse complement strand
CCCTGCGCAGACGCAGACGCCGCCCCGCTGCCTCCAGCACCCCCATGCGGCGGCGATTATGGACTGAGCGCCTGCCGCCCGCGCCACTTCCCCAGCAGCTTGGCCGCGCGCCGCCACCCAACCCGCGCGCGCAGATGCGACGGATACCCGTCGAGATCGCCCCACCAGTCGCGCACCAGGTCGCGGCGGCCATACGGCTCCATCTCCAGGTACGCCCCATACCCCGCCCACTCGTTGAAAGACCGCCGGAAAACAGCCCGCGGCCCCTCGTCCTGGTGCGAGTGCTCCACCGCGAGCGCGGGGTCGACCACCACGAGCTTGCCCTGGTGCAGCCAGTGCCAGGCCCACTCCTTGTCCTCGGTGCCGACCATGTCCGCGCGAAACGGACGCTCGCGCCACAGCTCCGAGCGGAACGCGCCCGACGAGTTCGAGTAGCCCCAGTAGGGGTTGAGCTGGGCGAGCTCGAGGTCCTGCACGAGGCGGCCCGCCAGCGGCTTTCCGTGCGGGCCCTTCACGTAGCCGCAGGCGCAGGCCACGCGCTCGTCCGAGAACGGATGGAGCATGCGCTCGAGCCAGTGCTCGTCCGGCGGGAACGCGTGCGCGGACAGGGCGACGATGAACGGCGCCTCGGTCCCCTCGCAGCCGCTGTTCAAAGACCCGCCATAGGTGAACGTCGAAGCGGGGATCTCGATGATGGTCGCCCCGGCGGCGCGGGCGATCTCCACGGTGCCGTCGGTCGAGCCCGAGTCGACCACGACCAGCTCCATCTGCGAATGGAGCGTCTGGGCGTTGATGCGCGCCAGCGTCGTCGGGATCTTCGCGGCCTCGTCCTTCGCTCGGATTACGACGCGGAGGAGTGACACGGCGCCAATCGTAGGTTGACTGACGCACGAGTCAACAAGGTCGTGCAAACTACGCCGCTGCGGAAGTACGCGTCTCGGGAGGACGCCCAAATTGGTGCAGGGGACTACGCCGTGAGCGGGCGCGGAACGCGTACGCTCGAACGGCACGAGCTGCCGGTTGCGGAGCCGGCGCGCAGGCGCTTCGCTCCACGGATTCCGTGGGGTCTCGGAGCCTTTCGCGAGGGCGAGCACTCGCGCGAGACGCTGCACCGCGACACGCGCTTCCGCCGCGCGCTCGCCACCGCCGACGGGGTCTCGGCGCTGGTCGCCTTCGCCACCGTCGTGATGCTCGGCGACGACAGCCTGGCGCCCACCGCGTGGCTGCTCTTGCCGCTGGTCGTGGCGGTGGGCAAGATCGCCGGCCTCTACGACCGCGACGAGAACCTGCTCAGCAAGAGCACGGTGGACGAGCTGCCGGCGCTGTTCCAGGCGGCGACCGTCTACGCCCTGATCCTGTGGCTCTCGGACTTCCTGTTCGTGGAGGGCAACCTCGGCCGCTCCCAGGTCCTGCTGCTGTGGGGGCTCCTGTTCGTGGCCACGAGCCTGTCGCGGGCGCTCGCCCGGCGGCTCGTCCTGCGCAGCACCGCCGGCGAGCGCTGTCTCGTGCTGGGCGGCGCCGACGTCGCCGACCTGCTGCGCCGCAAGATCGACTCGAGCTCGCTGATCAACGCCACGGTGGTGGGCTACATCCCGTTCGAGGGGCGCCGCTTCGTCGACGTCTCGGCCGAGGGCTCGCTGCCGGTGCTCGGCAGCATGCGCGACATCGCGGGCGCCCTCTGGGAGCACCGGATCGACCGCGTCCTGATCGACACGAGCACGATCCCCGCCGGCGACCGCCTGCTCGACAAGGTCCGCCTGATCAAGTCGGTCGGGGTCCGCGTCTCGCTCTTGCCGCGCCTGCTCGAGGTGGTGGGCTGGTCGGTGGCGCTCGACGACGTGGGCGGGATCCCGCTGATGGGGGTGCGCGGCTACGGGCTAACGCAGTCCTCGCGCTTCCTGAAGCGAACGCTCGACGTGTGCGGCTCGCTGACCGTGCTCGTGCTGATGGCGCCGCTGTTCCTCGGCGTGGCGCTGGCGGTGAAGCTCACGTCGCGGGGCCCCGTGCTCTTCCGGCAGAAGCGGGTGGGCCGCAATGGCCGCCACTTCAACCTCCTCAAGTTCCGCACGATGTACGACGGGGCCGACGAGCAGAAGCCCGGCCTCCGTGCGCTGAACGAGGCCGACGGCCTCTTCAAGATCGCCAACGACCCGCGGATCACGCCGGTCGGGGGGCTGCTGCGGCGGATGTCGCTCGACGAGCTGCCGCAGCTCGTGAACGTGCTGCGCGGCGAGATGAGCCTCGTCGGTCCGCGGCCGCTCGTGATCGAGGAGGACAACCTCGTGCAGGGCTGGCTGCGGCGCCGGCTCGACGTGACACCCGGCATGACCGGCGTGTGGCAGGTGCTCGGCTCCGCCCGCATTCCGCTGCACGAGATGGTGAAGCTCGACTACCTCTACCGGGCCAACTGGACCCTCTGGCTGGATCTCAAGATCCTGCTCAGGACGGTGCCGTTTGTCTTCGCGCGCCGTGGGCTCTAGCCGCGCGTTCGCCTGCGTGGTGAGCCGCTATCCGGCGGTCTCGCACTCGTTCATCCTGCGCGAGGTGCGCGCGCTGCGGCAGCGCGGCATCGACGTGCACACGTTCACGATCCGCCGTCCGGACCCGGGCGAGCTGTTGTCCGTGGCCGACCGCGAGGAGCACGCGCGCACGTTCGCGGTGCTGCCGCCGCGGCCGCTCAAGCTGATCGGCTCCCACCTGCGGGCGCTGTTCACGCACCCGCTGCGCTATTTCGGCACGCTGACCGCGGCCCAGCGGCTGTCGCCGCCCGGCGCGCGCGAGCGCCTGTGGCGGCTCTTCTACTTCGGGGAGGCGATGCTCGTGTGGAGCGAGTGCCGCCGCCGCGGGCTTCGCCACCTCCATGCCCATTTCGCGAACGTGGGGAGCGAGGTGGCGCTGCTCGCGGCGAGGTTCGGCGGCCCGGAATGGTCGTGGAGCTTCATGATGCACGGCTCCACCGAGCTCTTCTCCGAGAAGCCGCACCGGCTGCCGGACAAGATCCGCGGCGCGCGGCTCGTGGTATGCAACAGCGACTTCACGCGCGCCCAGCTGATGAAGCTGGTGGGCCGCGAGGAGTGGGGGAAGCTGCAGGTCGTTCGCTGCGGGATCGACGCGGGTGCGTTGGCGCCGCGGCGGCAGCGCGCGGGCGGTCCGCTGCACATCCTGACGGTGGGGCGGCTCGTGCCGGGCAAGGGGCACGCGCTGCTGCTCGAGGCGCTCTACGCGCTGCGTAAGCGCGGGGTGGAGGTCGAGGCCACGTTCGTTGGCGACGGCCCCGACCGGGCCGGCCTCGAGATGCTCACCCACGAGCTGATGCTGCACCGCCAGGTGCGCTTCGCCGGCGCGGTGGGCCAGGACGAGCTGCCCGACTGGTACGCGCAGGCGGACGCGTTCTGCCTGCCCACGCTGGCCGAGGGGCTTGGAGTTGTTCTGCTGGAAGCAATGGCCGCCGGTCTTCCGGTGGTCAGCACCCGGGTGATGGGTGTGCCGGAGGTTGTCGAGGATGAGGCCACTGGACTCCTGGTCTCGCCAGGCAGGGTGGACGAGCTCGCCGACGCGCTGGAGCGATTGGCGGCGAGCCCGGACCTGTGCGAGCGGCTGGGACGTCATGGGCGACTTCGGGTTGACACCGAGTTCGCACTGGACGCCGCCACCACTCGTCTCATCGAGTTGTTCGAGACGACGGTGCCAGGGATCTCAATAGGTCTGTCGCCACCCGCGCCCGACGGGCGCGCGACGGCGGCGGCCGCGGCATAGGGGAGGCGCGATGGACGTGCGAGAGCGTGTGTCGCTGATGGGAATGCAGATCGATCGGGTCACCGAGAACCAGGCGGTGGACACGATCGGCAGGTCGATGGCCGAGGGCCAGGGCGGCTGGGTGATCACGCCCAACCTCGAGCACCTGCGGCAGTTCAGCAAGCAGAAGAGCCTGCGGCCGTTCTTCGAGACGGCCGACCTCGTGCTGGCGGACGGTATGCCGCTGGTGTGGGCCAGCCGGCTGGCCGGAACTCCTCTGCCGGCGCGGGTTGCCGGGTCGGACCTGATCTGGTCGCTCAGCTGTGAGGCCGGCCGCCGCGGCGCCTCGATCTTCGTCTTGGGCGGCACCCGCGAGGCGGGCTGGGAGGCGGCGCGGAAGCTGAAGGAGGAGTGTCCCGGCCTGCGGATCGCGGGGATGATCTATCCGCCCTACGGGTTCGAGAAGGACGACGGCGCCATGGAACAGATCGAGTCCATCCTTCGAGAGCTCCAGCCGGACATCGTCTATGTGGGGCTGGGCTTCCCCAAGCAGGAGCAGGTGATCTCACGGCTCCGTTCGAGCTCGCCGCGCACCTGGTTCCTCGGGATCGGCATCTCGATCGGTTTCGTCGGCGGCCACGTGTCCCGCGCTCCGGTGTGGATGCAGCGGACGGGGCTCGAGTGGGTCCACCGCCTGATCCAGGAGCCGCGGCGGCTGGCGAGCCGCTACCTGGTGCACGGGCTGCCGTTCGCGGCGAGGCTGTTCGTGCACGGGATGTTCGCGCGTGTTCGCGGTGCGTTCAGCCCGCGCGCCGCGGCGGTGCAGCCGCTGCCGGAAGAGCAGTAGAGAGCGAGGGATCTTCAGCCTTCCGGGGCTGGGCCGAAAAGACGGTCACTATGACCGCTAAGTCGGCCCAGCCCTCCCCGCGGGAGCCATCCCCGCCGCTCGGGCCGCTCTTTACTGCTCAACCGGCGCGGATGGCGCCGCAACGCCAAACGCGCGGAACGCGGGACCCTAGGCCGAGGCCACCACGGCCATCTGCGCGCGCCGCCGCTCCGGCGCCAGCTCCGGCCTCGTCAGCGGTGATCCCACCACTCCGGCCCAGGTCCACAACAGGACCGTCGGGAACGCGTACGACGACGGCGCGAAGTTGATGATCACCAGGAAGTTCAGCGCGATCGCGGCCATGCCGATCTGCCACACGCGAAGCTCGGGACGGTCCGGCGCCGCGAACACCGCGCCTCCCAAAGCCAGGGCCATCGCCAGCGCCCACAGAGCCGTGCCGATGAGGCCGAGCTCCACGGCGTTCCGCAGGAACACGTTGTGCACCGGGACCCCGATCCCGATCATCGGATAGTCCGACGCCGCCCGAAAGTACGGCGGGCTCTCCTTCACGAAGTTGTTCCAGCCGAACCCGAGCAGCGGCCGCGCGTCGATCATGTTCAGCGCCGCGTGGGCCACGTTCTTGCGGACCCACAGCGAGCTCTCGTCGTGCGTGCGGGACTGGAAGCTCGCCGCGAAGCCGGGCACCGTGGCCAGCGCCAGCAGCGTCATCAGCGCACCAGCCACGACCGCCGGCAGCAGGAAGCGCCGCACCTCGGCGAAGGCGGCCAACGTCACCAGGGCCGCGATCGCGGTTCCCAGCCACACCTCGCGGGTCAGCGTGAACAGGCAGCCCGCCAGGCAGAGAGCGGCAACGGCTGCGCAAGCCCTGCGCACGTTCACCCGCTCGCGCCACACCGCCACTCCCATCGTGGCGGCCACGCCGCAGGCGAACAGTCCCATCCCGTTGGTGATCGACTCCACGAACGGCCCGCGCGCGCGGTCGCCGTGCGATCCGTACGACGGGTCGAGGATGTACTTCGGCCAGACGAACGCATTCATCTTCAGCGTCTCGAACAGAGCTGTGAGGCCGAGGTAGCCGCCCAGCACGATCATCGTCCCGAGCAGGATCCGGCGCTGCGTCTCGGTGGCGAACGCGAGCGGCGCCAGGAAGAAGAGCCAGAAGGGCACGATCCCCAGCCGGTCGAGCAGCTCGTACGTGGTGCCGTGCTCGCTCAACGTTCCTGAGAAGAACGCCGACCCGATCGCCCACACCGACACGGCGAGGAGCAGCACGTGCAGCGGCTGCGGTCGCAGCGGGAGGGGGCGCGGCGCGCGCATCAGCACCGCGATCGAGCCCGCGAGGATCAGGAGCCGGCTGGGGCTGATCGGCAGTCCGAGCTTGCCGCCGCTTCCCACGAACACCTCGGTGGCGATGCCGGCGGACAGGAGCCACGCCGGGTCGAGGAACCTCGCGATGTAACACGCGGCCACCAGCCCGGCCAGCGCCAGGGCCGTGACTATCAGCCCGGTGGTACCGGAGGGGACGTGCAGTGAGACCGCGAGCGCCACGACTGCGCTACGCGGCGGGCGCCGCCTTCACCCGCTCAGCGGGCTCGTCCGCGACCGCCGGCTCGCGGGTGCCCGCCCGCACGGCCAGCGCCACACCGATCGTCAGCCCGGCTGCGGCGGCGATGAACAGGACCTTCTGAAGCACCGAGTCACGGTCGTTCGTGGCGGTTGTGGCTGTCGCCAGGATCTGGAGGACGTTGCTCGTCGCGCCGACGCGCTTGGCGTTGCCGTACAGGCTGGCCAGCACAGTGGCGCGCAGCTTCGCCGAGTCGGACCGCTGCATCGCCTTCGTCACCGCTTGGCGGTTCTTGATGCTGGGATGGCGCTCGAAGGCGACCTGCGCCTGCTGAATGGCGATCGCGGCGCGGTGCTGCTGCTCCGACGCCTTCTTGAATGCGGTCAGGGAAGAGTTCACGCCCGCGGCCGACGCGTTCAGGTCGTCGACGTAGCGCACCAGCGCCCGCGACGCCGCGTTCGCCAGCTTGACCGCATCGTGCGAGCTGGGCCCCGTCGCGCTGATCAGGAACAGCGGCGTCTGCCCGATCGGCGATGCCACCAGGCGCTTGCTGGCCTCGAGTGGCGGAATTCCGAGCGCCTTGCCGGCGGGCTTGGTCACGTCGCCGGCATGGATCGCCTGCGAGTAGGTGGCCGCCAGCCCCTGAGCGGCGGTCACGTAGCTCGGCGCCTGGGCGGCCACGTCGAGCTGGCCGAGGGTGAGCTTCGACTGCGCCGTGTACGTCGGCGTGCGCGTCATCGCATACGCGCCGGCCACAGCCATCAACAGCACGACCGGCAGCAGCACCAGCACCCAGTGCTGCAGCACGGCATCGCGAACTCTGAACGGGGCTCCGCCCCTGCCTCGAACTTCGGTAACTGACACCCGCTGCTCCCTGCCGCGCCGGTCCCGCACCGGCGAAGTGGGGCCATGATGGCAAACAAGCGCCGAAGCCGCGCAGGTACTCAGCCGGCGGTGGGAGGCACGACCTGGAGCCGATCCCAGGGAAAACCGGCCAGGGCGCGGGCTGCCGACTTCCCGCCGAACCAGGTGAGCCATGGATTCGAGCCCGTGGGCGTGGGGTCCTGCGCGTAGAACGTCACGACCTCCGAGCCGTCGCGCACCACCATCCCGTAGCGCTGCGCGGCACGGGCGATCATCGTCGCGACCCGCGACAGGCCGAGCGACTTCACGTCAAGGGTCGGGTCGAGCCGGAAGCGAGTGCCTTCGGGAATCGAGTTCGGCCCGGTGAACCGGCCGTCCGTGCGGTTCGCGGGCGCGACGAACACGCCCGCCCGGGGGGCGGGGATGCCGAGCGCCAGCACGTGCTCGATCGAACCGCTGCGGATGTCGTCCATGGTGATCAGCCCACCCGCGAGTGGGAGGCCGGACGCCGTCGCGCCGAACGGAAACGGGTTCACGCCGCGGAGCCTGGATACCCCGCTGATCTTCGCCCCCCAGCCGGCATGCCAGCCGCCACGCCGGCGCATCCGCCACAGCTCCCACATCGTGTCCGTCGACGGCTGCCAGACGACCATGCGCGCGTCGGTGCCACCGCCCGGCCTGGCTCCCGCCGGGATCGGCACCGTCGCCATCTCGCGTTGCAGCGCGTCCCTGTTGGGCGACGGCGGATGGTCGATCTGCACGCGCACCGTGTCCTGTTTGGCGGGCACCACGAACACCGGCGCCGAGTAGTTGGTGGTGTTGATCCACGCTCCGGTGAGGTGCTCCTGCTTTGCCAGCGCCCGCGACAGTGCGCCCGGCGTGGCCTGCGCGCGGATCGGAGAGTTCCAGAAGCCAGTAGACGAGAACGGGCGGTCGAGCGCCGGCGCCTGCGAGATCCCTGCCACCGGAGGCGGGTCCGACAGCCGGCCCGGCAATCCGAGCAGCGCCACAAGTCCCGCCGCAATGAACGCGCCAAACCCCGCCGCCATTCGAGGCCGGGACAGTAGGGAACCCCGGCGTCTGGCGCGTCACCTGGCTGACAGCTTCATAATCGCGCGCGGCATGGAGCTGGGAGGCGACAGGCCGGCGATCGACGTCGTGGTGCCTTTCTTCGGCCCTCGCGCGTCGCTCGAGCGGCTGGTGGCAGGGATGTCGAGTCTCGAGCTGCGCGACGGCGACACGATCACCGTCGTGGACAACCGCCCGCCCGGGGCGGCGCCGGTCGACGGCACGATCCAGGCGCCCGAGCTCCAGTCGTCCTATTACGCGCGCAACCGGGGCGCCGAGCGCGGCAGCGCGGAGTGGATCGTCTTCCTCGACGCCGACGTGCGCCCGCGGCCGGACCTGCTCGACCGCTACTTCGACCGGCCGCCGTCCGAGCGCGCCGGCGTGCTCGGCGGCGGCATCGAGGACGAGCCCGCCGACGGCGGAGTCGCGCGCTTCGCCACCATCGCCGGCTCGATGAGCCAGGGCAACACGCTGGGCGCCGGCCAGTGGTCCTACGCCCAGACCGCAAACTGCGCCATCCGGCGGGAGGCGTTCCAGCAGGTGGGCGGGTTCGTCGAGGAGATCCGCTCCGGCGGCGACGCGGACATCTGCTTCCGGTTGAAGGACGCAGGCTGGGAGATCGAGTCGCGCGACGGCGCGCTGGTGACCCACACGAGCCGGAGCAGGCTGTCCAAGCTGCTGCGCCAGCGCGCGCGGATGGGGGCGGGCGCGGCCTGGCTCGACGCGAGGCACCCGGGCTCGTTCCCGGCCGCTCGCTGGCCCGGCCTCCTGGCATGGGGCGCCGCCAGCATCGCCCGGGCGGGCGCCGCGGCGGCTCGCGGCGACCGGGACCAGGCTCTCTTCAAGGCCATCGACCCGCTCACCGCCTGGGCGTTCGAGCTGGGCCGCCGCCTGCCCAACACAGTGGCCGCGAGCGCCCCGGCCCGAAGCGCCCCGAACGGCGCCGAGCCGCTGCCGGTCACCGTCGTGATCCCCGCCTACAACCGCGAGGAGATGGTGAAGCGCGCGCTGCGCAGCGTGCAGGCCCAGCGCCGCCGGCCCGCCGAGGTGATCGTGGTGGACGACGCCTCGAGCGACGGCACGGCCCGCGCCGCCGAGGACATGGGCGCGCGCGTGGTGCGCCACGCGCAGAACCGCGGCGAGGGCGGCGCCCGCAACACGGGGATCGCATCCGCGACCCAGCCCTGGGTGGCGCTGCTCGACTCCGACGACGAGTGGCTTCCCCACCACCTCGAGACGTTGTGGCAGAGCCGCCAGGGTCACGTGCTCGTGGCCAGCTCGGCGCTCCGCTGTGCCGACGATCCGGCCCGCGACCGCTTCCACGGCGCCGCCGGCGGCCGGCCGCTCGTGCTGAGCAGCCCGGCCGACATCGTCTACCCCGAGAACCCGGTGCCCGTCAGCGCCGGCATGTTCAGTCGCGAGCTCGCGCTCGAGGTGGGCGGCTACGACGAGAGCATGCGGCATTGCGCCGACTTCGACTTCCTGCTCCGCTGCCTCGAGCGCGGCACCGGCCTGGTGCGCCCCGAGGTGGGGGCGATCTATCACGTGCACGACGCGCAGGTGTCGGGCCAGCGCGAGGAGATGAAGGCCGCCCACACCCGGATCGCCTGCTCGTACGAGGACCGGCCCTGGTTCTCGCGCGCGCAGGTCGACCGCTGGCGCGCGGCGGTCGCCTGGGACCTCTACCGGCTCGGCGGCCGGGCGCGGCCACTGGCAAGGCCGCAGGCGGCGCCTGCACTGATCCGTCTCTGGCTGTGGCGCCTGCGGATCCGCCGCCGCAGCTCGGCGCTGGCGCGCGACGGCGGTCCCTCGCTGGCGCTCCTCGCCGGTCCGGCGCCCGCGAACGGCTTCGGCCGCACCACCGACCTCCGCGACCGCTCGAAGCTCGCCGCCCTCGCCGCGCTCGCTCGCCGGCCGGCGACCTTCGCGATGGTCGACTCGAAGCTCGACGCGCTCGCCGTCCGCGCGCTCGGCGTGCGCCCGCTGAGGCCGGAGGACCAGTGAGCTACGCGATCGTCTCCCCGGTGAAGGACGAGGCCCGCCGGCTCAGGGCCACGGCCGCGTCGATCGCTTCCCAGACCCTGAAGCCCCGTCGCTGGGTGATCGTGGACGACGGGTCGACCGACGGCACGCGCGAGATCGCACACCAGCTCGCGGCAACACACGACTGGATCAGCGCGATCGACTCGGGCGCCGAGGGCGAGCGCTCGCGCGGCGGCCGCGTGGTGCGGGCATTCGAGCGGGGACGGGCGGAGCTGCGCGAGGAGCACGACTTCCTGGTGAAGCTCGACGGCGACATCACGCTCCCGCCGGACTACTTCGAGCGTGTCGCGCAAACCTTCGCCACCGACGCGGAGGCCGGCATAGTCGGCGGCCGCGTGCTCGTCCACGACGGGAGCAAGTGGGTGCCGGAGCGAGTCGGCAGGCACACCGTGCACGGCGCGATCAAGGCCTATCGCAGCGAAACGCTGAGAGACATCGGCGGCCTGCACGCGAGCATGGGCTGGGACGGCATCGACGAGTACGCGGCCAAGGCGCGCGGCTGGAAGGTGATCCCGATGGACGGCCTGCTCGTCCACCACCACAGGCAGCGCGGCTCGAAGCAGCGCTGGTGGCGGGCACGCGTGGAGGAAGGCCGCGGCGCCCACTACATGGGCTACCGCCCGAGCTTCGTCATCGTGAGAGCCGGCTACCGGATGCTGGTCGAGAAGCCGCCGCTGCTGGGCGGCGCGGCGCTCTTTGCGGGCTGGCTCCACGCCGCGGCCAGGCGCGCGTCGATCGTCGACGACCCCGAGGCGGTCGCGGCCCTGCGCGAAGAGCAAAAGCACAGACTCCGTGGCCGCCGCGTGCGGCCGCAGAGCGCGGTCAGTCCACCGGCTGCCCGTTAGCGGACAGCGTGACCTCCACGTTGCCGCGCGTGGCGTTCGAGTACGGGCACACCTGGTGCGCCTCGCGCACGATCTCCACCGCCTCGGCGGCGTCGCTCACCGACGGCAGGGTCACGTCGAGCACCACCGCCACGTTGTAACCGCGCTCCTCGGTGGTGATCAGGCTGACCTTGGAGTCGATCGCGGCGTCGTCGACCTCCTGCCTCCGCCGCCGGCCGACCACACCGAGCGCACCCTCGAAGCAGGCCGCGAAACCGACCGCGAAGAGCTGCTCGGGATTGGTGCCGTCGCCCTCGCCGCCCATCTCCTTCGGCAGGCGGAGCTGCACGTCGAGCTGTCCGTCCGAGCTCTGCCCGTGCCCACCGGCACGTGCGCCCACGACGTGCGCCTCGGCTGTGTAGACGACCTTGGTCATGCCCCTCCTTTTGCGGCGTACTGCTGCAACGCCTGAATGACGGGCGCCAGGGCGCGCCCCTT
>Ga0134126_10010896_pt1 | contig 11443 bp, 7 predicted proteins | sample KB31752_FD_96881 | JGI IMG/M metagenome (GOLD analysis project Ga0134126, IMG submission 96881) | Terrestrial soil microbial communities with excess Nitrogen fertilizer from Kellogg Biological Station, Michigan, USA - KB3-175-2 | ecosystem: Environmental > Terrestrial > Soil > Unclassified ... | reverse complement strand
GCTGTGCCGTCATGCGCGTGGAAGCCTTTGGCCTCAATCAAAGTCTGGCTGTGCAGACCGAACCCTCCACTGCCGCCGTGTTTGGCAGATTGTTCAAGCACGCTCTGTTGTGTTCCCGCAGGCGCCGGGAAGATAAAAAGCTTGCCGTCGGTGAGGACGCCATCCACGTCGAAAAGCAGCAATTTGATTTTTTTTGCGCGGGATTTGGCGGAATTTGATTTAGACATTGCGAAGATTTTAGCATTCCGCAAACTACTTTCAGATTGCGTGACGTTCCGGAAAGTGCTTCAGCTACGGTCGAGCCATAAAATCTTGGCACGGTGGCCAAGTTTCTCAAAATCGCGGTCAGGTGTGACGAGAACCGCCTTCCTTGCGATAGCCAATGCTCCGGCGATGCAATCCACGCACGGAATTTTGTGCTGCCCTTTGATTCTTGTGGCCTGTCTGACAAGCGAGAGGCCAACATCGACCAACTCAATCGGCAAGCGTTCAATGCCCCTTAGAGTACGCCCTGCGGATTCTTGGCCGTACCGCTGCCATAATTAGGTAGCAGACCTCTCGCCCAAAGGCGAATATTTTGCGAAACAACGCGTGGTAAAATAGCTTTCCATGTCTGCTATTCCCTCCTCTATCGCATGGGCCCATCCGCTGGTGCAGGAGTGGTTTGTCAACAAGTTCGGCACGCCTACTGAGCCGCAGGAGCAGGGATGGCCGCACATTCTGGCCGGGCGAACGACTCTTATCTCTGCCCCCACGGGCTCCGGCAAAACGTTGGCTGCGTTCCTGGCTTGTATTGATCGCCTGGTGCGAAAAGCATTGGCCGGTGATCTGACCGATCGTACGGAAGTTCTTTACATTTCTCCGCTCAAGGCGCTTGGCAACGACATCCAGAAAAATCTGGAAGGCCCTCTTGGGGAAATCCTGCAGATGGCTGGTGAGCGCGGTCTTCTAATGCCGCAGATTCGCACCGCCGTTCGCACCGGCGATACGTTGGCCTCCGACCGGCGGGCAATGCTGAAATGCCCTCCGCATATTCTGGTTACGACCCCGGAGTCGCTCTACATTTTGCTAACTGCAGAAAGGAGCCGCGCGATTCTTCGTGACGTCGAAACCGTCATTGTGGACGAAATCCACGCCGTCGCCGACGACAAACGCGGCGCTCATCTCACGCTCTCGCTGGAACGGCTGGAAGCTCTTACCCATCGCGTGCCGGTTCGCATCGGTCTTTCCGCTACGCAGAAACCCATCGAAGAGGTCGCGCACTTTCTGACTGGTACGGGACGCGCTGACAAGCCGCGTCCATCTCCGATTATCGTAAATATCGGCCATAAGCGAACGCTCGATCTGGCGGTCGAGATTCCCTCCAGTGAACTTGGCCCGATCACCACGAACGAAATGTGGGACGAGATTTACGACCGCCTTGTTCAACTGGTCGAGCAGAACCGTTCCACGCTGCTCTTTGTCAATACGCGCAGGTTGGTAGAACGTGTTTCGCACAATCTTGCCGAAAGGTTAGGGGAAGACAACGTTGCCGCGCACCACGGCAGTCTTTCGCGCAAGTTGCGCCTGACGGCGGAAAATAAATTAAAAAATGGCGAGATCAAAGTTCTGGTAGCCACTGCTTCGCTCGAACTGGGCATTGACATCGGCACCGTGGACCTCGTAGTGCAGATCAGCTCTCCGAGAGCGATTGCTGTGGCCCTGCAACGCGTTGGCCGGTCGGGGCACTGGCGCGGCGCGGTGCCCAAAGGCCGCTTCTTCGCAACCACACGAGATGATCTTCTGGAATGCGCATCGCTGGTTCGCGCGATCCGGCAGGGAGACTTGGACCGCCTCATCATTCCAGAAGCTCCACTCGACATTCTTGCTCAACAGATCGTCGCCACATGCGCCTCCGAAGAGTGGGACGAAGATGAGATGTTCGCGCTGGTACGACGCGCATATCCCTATCGCAACCTGTCGCGCGAAGCCTATGAAAAGATCCTCGAAATGCTCTCGGAAGGGATCGCCGCGCGGCGTGGCCGCTACGGCGCCTACCTGCACCATGACCGCGTGAACAAAAAGCTGCGCCCGCGGCGTGGCGCAAGATTGGCGGCCATCACAAGCGGCGGCGCTATCCCGGAAACCGCACTCTTTACGGTAGTCGCGGAACCGGAAGGTAGCGTGGTTGGCACGCTCGACGAAGATTTTGCCGTGGAAAGCAATCGCGATGACATTGTTCTGCTGGGCAACGCCTCCTGGCGGATTCGCCGCATCGAAGGCAAGTCTGGACGAGTCATCGTTGAGGATGCGCATGGCGCTCCGCCTACAGTTCCCTTCTGGCTGGGTGAGGCCCCGGCGCGAACGCAGGAACTTTCCGCGCACATTGCCGCCTTGCGGCAGGAGATCAGCGACCGCCTGCTCAACGTGATGGCGACGCCCGGTTCGCGAAATCTGCCGGAAGTGATGGAGACGGCTGCGTGGTTGCAGGAGCAATGCGGCCTGGATGGCTCCGCCGCCGAGCAAGCGGTCGACTACGTCCTGCAAGGACGTGCCGTGTTGGGTGCGGTCCCGACGCAACAGACAATTATCGCTGAGCGGTTTTTTGACGAAGGCGGCGGCATGCAACTGGTGATCCATGCTCCCTTCGGCGGACGCGTTAACAAAGCCTGGGGACTTTCACTACGCAAGCGTTTTTGCCGCAGCTTCAATTTTGAATTGCAAGCTGCGGCTACGGACAATGGACTGAACATCGCGCTCGCTGAACAGCACAGCTTTCCATTGGCTGATGTCTTCCATTTCCTGAGCGCGGACACCGTGCAGCCTATCCTTGAGCAGGCCGCACTAGCCTCTCCTATTTTTGGCACGCGCTGGCGCTGGGACGCGAATCGCGCTCTGGCGTTGCTGCGCTTTCAGGGCGGAAAGAAAGTTCCCCCGCAGATCCAGCGAATGCGCTCCGACGATCTGCTGGCCTCCGTGTTCCCCGATGTTGCTGCCTGTCAGGAAAATATTGAAGGCGACATCAAGATTCCGGAGCATCCGCTGGTGGATGAGGTCATGAAAGATGTCCTCACGGAGGCGATGGACATCGAAGGCCTCAAGGATTTATTGCAGCGCATGGAAGATGGCCGCATTCGCTGCATCGCCGTGGATACCCCGGTCCCTTCGCAGTTTTCTCACGAAATTCTAAATGCGAATCCTTATGCTTATCTCGATGACGCGCCGCTAGAAGAACGCCGCGCTCGCGCCGTGGAAATGCGGCGGATTCTGCCGGAATCGGTGCTGGAAGAAGTAGGGAAACTTGACTCCCAAGCGATTGCTCAAGTGCAAGCGGAGGCGTGGCCCGATGTGCGCGACGCCGACGAACTGCATGACGTTTTGCACACGCTGGTCGCGTTCCCGGAAAGATTGGCTGGTGGTGTAGAAGATGGCGGCCAGCCAGCGCAGCAGCGTCCCTCGCTCAATTGGGGAATGTACTTCGAGCGCCTCACGCAACAGAACCGCACCGCAAAAGGCACGGTCAACAATCAAAACTATTGGGTCGCCGCCGAGCGCGCGCCGGCATTCAGCTTGCTCTTCGCGAATGCAGAACTCGACTCAACATTGCTTCAACTTCGCACGGGCGAAGCTGCCCGCGCCGCTATTGCGAATCGCGATGATGCGCTGCTCGCGCTGGTCACCGGATGGATGGCGCATCTTGGCCCAACCACCGCTGAGCAACTCGGCAATGTACTGGGACTTCCCGCTTCCGACATTGAAAAAGCACTATTGCGAATGGAAGCTAGCGGGGCCATTCTTCGTGGCAAGTTTACCGATCCGAAAGTCGAAGTCACAGAATGGTGCGAACGCCGTCTGCTGGCCCGTATTCATCGTCTTACCGTTGCGACGCTGCGTAAGCAGATCGAACCTGTAACCGCTGCGCAATTCATGCGCTGGCTGCTGCGCTGGCAGCACATCGCTCCAGGAGCACAACTCCAGGGAGAGCGCGGAACTCTGGACATCCTCAAACAACTCCAGGGATTTGAAGTTCCCGCAAACGCCTGGGAACGGTATGTGCTTGGGGCGCGCATCGCAAATTACGATTCCAAAACGTTAGACCAGCTTTGCCTTACCGGTGCAGTTGGCTGGGGCAGGCTCTCTCCGCATCCTGCCACGCTGGAGGACTCCGCGGCCGGTAAGCGCCGTGTGATTCCGACAAGCGTTGCTCCGATTACGTTTTTTGTGCGTGAAGAATCGGCCTGGATGTTGCCCTCGCCGCATCAGCCGGACGCGGACAAGCCGGAATCCCGCGGATTGAGTGAAGGCGCGAGACAAGTACTCGAATTCCTTAAACAGCGCGGCGCAAGTTTCTTTGCGGATATCGTGCGAGCTACGGAAAAACTCAAAGCGGAAGTCGAAACCGCGTTGTGGGAGCTGGTAGCCGCAGGTGTTGTAACGGCGGACGGCTTCGACAATCTTCGTTCTCTGATTGATCCCAAACGCCGCTCGGGCCATGGGTCAGGCAAAACTGCAAGGCCGCGGCACGCCGCCGGACGCTGGGCGACTCTCCATGCCGATCCTGAGCCTGACCGCAATCGCGCGGTCGAAGCCGCATGCTGGATGCTGCTTCGGCGGTATGGCGTCGTCTTCCGTGATCTGCTGGTGCGAGAAAGCAATCTGCCAAAATGGCGCGAACTGCAGCTTGCCTTCCGGCGTCTGGAAGACCGGGGAGAAATCCGCGGGGGCCGCTTTGTAGATGGCTTTCTGGGGGAACAATTCGCCCTGCCAGTTGCGGTTGAATCGCTGCGAGCCGCGCGCAAAATGCCGGCAACGGGCGAACTGGTTACTCTCTCCGCTGCCGATCCGCTCAACTTAGTGGGCATCCTCGTGCCCGGCGAGCGCGTGCCAGCAATCTCAGGGAAGTACGTGACCTTCCGCGATGGCGTTCCCGTTCAAAACGTTGAGATTCCCTTGCCGCAGTTTTCCATGCATGTGTCCTTAAGTGGAGAAGCTGCTTCCAGCTAGCGGCCCAAGAATAATCGGGTACAAGCGGTATCCTTCGGAAAACAGGATTTGAAACCTTAGTCCGGTTTTTCAATCCCTCGCTGCGGGACAACCGTGGCCTTCGCGCTGAATCTAAGCCTTCGGGGCGTCCTGCGCGGGATCCAATGACCAGTTCCAAACTCAATACAAAACAACAGGTGGCTTCCATATGGCAGTTGGGTGGATTGAGCGTCGGGCAACTGTCTCGCGCGATCTGGAATGAAATCATTGACGGAGATATTTCCAGCCAGGCATCGGGGCTGGCCTTTAATTTTATTCTTGCTCTTTTCCCACTACTGCTATTTTTTGTCTCAGTCTTTGGTTTGTTCGCCGCACGCGGAAGCGAACTGCACGCGAGTCTCTTCTTGTATCTCTCCCGCGTACTTCCTCCTTCGGCGTTTCATCTCGTGAACACCACGATCGCGGAAATTGTAAAAAATTCAAGTGGCGGAAAAATCACGTTCGGCATCATAACCGCCCTCTGGTTTGCCTCAGGAGGCATGTCCTCCATCATGTCGGCGCTGAATGGGTCTTATCTTATCCACGAACACCGCTCCTGGATCAGAGTGCGCATCATCGCGATAATTCTTACCGTTGCAATATCGGTCTTAACCATTTCCGCGCTGGTTCTTATATTGATCGGCAACGCCAGCGCCGTGTTTTTAAGGGCTCGTGTGCAATTCGGCCCACAACTTGCAACCGCCTGGGATATTTTCCAGTATCCCGTGGCGTTGTTGTTTGTTGTCGTTTCCTTCTCCCTGATTTACTTTTACGGGCCCGACTTGAAAGAACAGCACTGGTACTGGATCACTCCGGGTTCGCTTGTTGGAGTGATTCTGTGGTTGTCGGCATCGCTCGGCTTCCGCGCGTATCTGCACTTCTTCAATTCATATGGAAGAACGTACGGCTCACTGGGGGCAGTGATCGCCCTCCTGATCTGGCTGTACGTTACGGGCTTTGCATTTTTGCTGGGAGGGAAGGTGAACGCGGAAATCGAGCATGCTGCGGCGGAACATGGTCATCCCGAGGCCAAGGCGCCGGGCGAGCGTAGAGCAGCCTGATTGGTGTTTTTGCTGATACTGCTTATTCGATGATCGTCAGGTAGTCACGCCGTAATCGAGATCAAAGCCCAACTGCAGCTTTGCAGCTTCCGACATGCGGCCTGCATTCCACGGCGGCTCGAAAACAACTTCGACGTTAACTTCTTTCACTTCAGGAAGGCGTTGCAGCTTGCTTTCCACGTCAGCTTTTATGACGTTCCCCATGCCGCAACCGGGGGCAGTCATGGACATCTTTACATCAATCTTCTTGCCGCCTTGCTCGGATGTGGTGATATCGCAAGCGTAAATCAATCCAAGATCCACGATGTTGACGGGAATTTCAGGGTCGTAAACAGTCTTGAGTTGGTCCCAGACCATCTTTTCGTCAAATTTGTTCTCGGCGGAAGTTTGCTCGACTGCGGGAGGCGGCGTCAGTCCCAGAGCGTCCGCATCTTTTGCATCAATGCGGCACATGTACCCCATATCGGCGCTAACGGTGTAGCCGCTACCAAGAAATTGAGAGATGCTTACCTTGGTCAAATGCGGAAGCACGCGCCGCGTTCCGCTCGGGATCTCAATGGCCTCACAGTCACGATTTAGAGTAATAAGCTCGCGCATAAATCCTACTTAAACTTCGCGGATGGCTACTCGGTAGAAACTGCTTGCTCTCCGGAAAGTGCCGCCTGCAGTGTGTGCCAGGCCAAGGTCGCGCATTTCACTCGCGTTGGAAATTCGGAAACGCCGGAAAAGACAGTCAGCTTGCCGAGTTCAGGCGCGTCCCCATTTTCGGACGTTTGGCCTGTGACTACGCCATGAAAACGATTGAACAACTCTTCAGCTTCTTTCCTGGTCTTGCCCTTCAAGCTTTGCGTCATCATCGAGGCGGAAGCTTTGGAAATCGCACAGCCCGAGCCCTGAAAACCGATGTCCTTGATGGAATCTCCGTCCATTTCCAGGAACACAGTGAAGCGATCGCCGCAGAGCGGATTGAATCCTTCCGCTTTGTGATCGGCGGTCTTGAGCTCGCGATAGTTTCGCGGCGTCTTGCTGTGTTCCAGGATGACTTCCTGGTACAGATCGCGCAGGTCGGCCATCAGGCAAAAACCTCCTCCACCTTTTTGATGCCCTCGACCAGCGCATCGACTTCTTCTTTCGTGTTGTACAGTGCGAAGGAGGCGCGGGCCGTTGCGTCAATTCCAAAACGTTCCATCACCGGCTGCGCGCAGTGATGTCCGGTGCGGATGGCTATGCCTTCCTGGTCAAGGATGGTGCCGATGTCATGCGGGTGCACGCCTTCGATCACAAACGACAGCACTCCGGCTTTTTCTTTGGCGGTACCGATGATTCGGACTCCGGGAATCGCGGAAACCTTCTGCGTCGCGTATCCCAGCAATTCGTGTTCGTGCGCAGCAATGTTCTCAAGGCCAAGGTGATTGATATATTCAATTGCCGCGCGTAAACCCACCGCGCCTGACATGTCAGGCGTGCCCGCTTCGAATTTATGCGGGACCTTGTTGTAGGTTGTCTTTTCGAAAGTTACCGAGCTGATCATGTCCCCGCCACCCTGGTAGGGAGGCATCGCTTCGAGCAAGGCTTGTTTGCCGTACAAAATTCCTACGCCCGTCGGGCCGTAAAGTTTGTGACTGGAAAACACGTAGAAGTCGCAATCCAGTTCCTGCACGTTCACCGGAATGTGAGGAACAGCCTGCGCGCCATCCACCAGAACGGGAATGTTTTTCGCATGCGCCATCTTGATGATCCTGGCGATGGGATTGATGGTCCCGAGCGCGTTCGAAACGTGGCCGACCGCAACCATCTTTGTGCGAGGAGTGAGCAACCGTCCAAATTCATCAAGGATCAATTCGCCACTATCGTTGATCGGCGCAATTCGAAGTTTCGCGCCTTTTTCCTGGCAAAGCATTTGCCAGGGAACGATGTTGGAGTGGTGCTCCATGGCGGTGATGAGCACTTCGTCTCCCGCGCCAACGTGAACGCGGCCATAAGTCTGAGCGACCAGATTGATGGCTTCGGTCGCGCCGCGCAAAAAGATAATCTCGCTAGGACTCGCCGCGTGCAGGAACAACTGCACCGCCTTGCGCGCGGCCTCGAATTCTTCTGTTGCCTGCTGCGAAAGATAATGCACGCCGCGGTGAATATTTGCATTGTCCCGCTCGTAGTAGCGGACAATCGCATCAATCACGGCTTTGGGTTTCTGCGACGTGGCCGCATTATCGAGATACACCAGCGGGTGCCCGTGCGCTTGTTGCCGCAGTATGGGGAAGTCGGCGCGAATCCGCTCAACATCCAGGCCGGAAGCAATTTCTTGAGCTGATGCTTTCATCCAACCTCCTGCCAATTGCGCGGCGTTTTACCGTTTGACGGCGCAACATCGGGCAAATGGTTTGCGACGGTCAAGAGATGCTCGTGAATCAAACGCTCTGAGTGGTCTCGCGCAGTCCCCGGCTTCATACGATCGAGGCACTCGCCGGCAAAAGCCATCAGCAAAAACCTGCGCGCGGAAACTTCGTCAATCCCTCGCGAACGCAGGTAGAACAACGCATTCTCTTCAATCTGGCCTATAGTTGCGCCGTGCGTGCACTTCACATCGTCGGCGTAGATTTCCAGTTGCGGCTTGGTGTCAATCTGCGCGTCATCGGAAAGCAGCAGGTTACGGTTCGTCTGTTTGGCGTCGGTTTTCTGCGCGTCTTTGTGGACCACGATTCGTCCGTGGAAGACGCCGTGAGCATGACCATCGAGAATTCCGTTATAGAACTGACGGCTGGCACAGTGCGGGCTGGCATGTTCGACGTGCATGTAGTTGTCGAGGTGCTGCTTGCCATTGCCCACGAACAGACCGTTAATCAGGCATTCCGCCCCTTCGCCAGCGAGTACCGGATGAACATTGTTGCGGACCAGGCCGCCGCCGAGCAAAAGCGAATGCGAAGCAACGTTGGTGCTTCTTCCCAACTGAATGCGCAAAGTGGAAATGTTGAAGGCGTCTTTCTCTTCGCGCTCGATCATGTAATGGGAAATGTGTGCGTTGTCACCGGCAATCAATTCCGTGACGCTGTTGCAGAACACTGTGCCGCCGCCCAGCGAAACATATTCTTCGATTACGGTCGCCTGGGTCTCTTTTTCAAAGATCAAAAGATTCCGGGGATGGACCATGCGCGGAGAATCCGCGGCAGTGGAAACAAACAATAAGTGGATCGGCTGTTCCAGTGCAGTGCCACGACTGACATGAACGAATGCGCCGTCTTCGGCGAAGGCGGTATTCAGCGCGCTGAACGCATCCCGCTGAATGTCGAGATACCGGCCAAGATGAGATTCCAGGCCCGCGGGGTCTTTGGCAATCGATTCTTTCAGGCTGAGAATGCTAACGCCGGCCGACAATGTTCCAAGCAAGGACAAATCGCGGCGAAACTGACCGTCCACAAATACTAATTGCGCGGCAACATCTTCCACGCGCCATGGCTTCAAGTCGGCAGCCGAAAGATGCGCCCCATCTTTTTCCGCAAGAGCAAACGAGGTCCGCGCAATCGTCGAAACGTTGGTAAAGCGCCAATCTTCGTCGCGCGTGGTCGGGAACCCACTCTGGCAGAAGCGAGCGAAAGCGTCTTCCCTTAGCTTGCGAAGCCATGCGACGTTATTTCCGGAAGCTTGCTTCTCAAATTCCGTGAAGCTCTTCAGATAGCTCTCGACATTTTGGATGGCTGTCGTCACGGATGCTCCTACACGGAAGCTGGGGCTTTCGCCTCAGCCTCGATCCAGCCGTAGCCTTTTTCTTCGAGTTCCAGCGCCAGCTCGGGGCCACCAGAGCGCACGATGCGGCCATCCACAAGAACGTGGACGAAATCCGGAACAATGTAGTTCAGCAACCGCTGATAATGTGTGACCACCAGCATGGCGCGATCTTTATTGCGTAAGGCATTCACACCGCCCGCGACGATGCGCAGCGCGTCAATGTCCAGGCCGGAATCGGTTTCATCGAGCACGGCCAGCTTCGGCTCCAGAATCGCCATCTGGAGAATTTCGTTGCGTTTCTTTTCGCCGCCGGAAAAGCCTTCATTCACCGAGCGGTTGATCAGCTTGTCGTCCATTTCCAGCAGCTTGAGCTTTTCGCGGAACATGGGCAGAAAATCCATCGCGTCCATCTCTTCCTGGCCGCGATATTTACGAATGGCATTGAGCGCCGAACGCAAAAAATAGGTGTTACCGATGCCGGGAATTTCCACGGGATATTGAAATGCCAGAAAGACCCCTTCGCAGGCCGCGACTTCCGGCTTCATTTCCAGGAGATCCTTACCATCAAATAAAATTTGGCCTTCCGTTACCTGGTAAGCCTCGCGGCGCGCTAAAACCTGCGCTAGCGTGCTCTTGCCGGACCCGTTGGGGCCCATGATGGAGTGTACTTCGCCGGCGTTGATGGTGAGATCAATGCCTTTCAAAATTTCGTGTCCTGCCACGGTAACGTGCAGATTTTTAATTTCGAGCAAACTCATTCGGTAATTTTCCTTTTACGTTTTTCGCAAATTCTTGCGTCGTTGATCGCTGGCGCAACAGCGCGCCTTACCCTACGCTGCCTTCCAGGCTCACGCTCAGCAGCTTCTGCGCTTCCACCGCAAACTCCATGGGCAACTCGCGAAACACCTGTTTGCAGAAGCCGTTCACGATCATTGAGACTGCGTCTTCCGCCTTCAACCCGCGCTGCTGCAGATAAAAGAGCTGGTCCTCGCCAATCTTTGAAGTGGAGGCTTCATGCTCCATACGGGCAGTCGAATTTTTCACTTCGATATACGGGAAGGTATGCGCTCCGCACTTATCGCCAATCAGCAGTGAATCGCATTGGGTGTAATTGCGCGCGCCGGTTGCGCCTTTCTGGATCTTCACCTGTCCGCGATAAGTATTCTGGCCATGCCCGGCGGAGATTCCCTTGGAGACAATCGTGCTGCTGGTGTTCTTTCCGAGGTGGATCATCTTCGTTCCGGTATCGGCTTGCTGATAGTTGTTGGTCAGCGCGACGGAATAAAATTCACCGATGGAGTTGTCCCCCTGCAAAATGCAGCTGGGATACTTCCACGTGATCGCCGAACCGGTCTCCACCTGCGTCCAGGAGATTTTGGAGTTCACACCCTTGCAGTTTCCGCGCTTGGTGACGAAGTTGTAGATTCCGCCCTTCCCGTTTTTATCGCCGGGATACCAGTTTTGGACGGTGGAGTATTTGATCTGAGCATTGTCGAGAGCAACCAACTCTACAACCGCAGCATGCAGCTGGTTTTCATCGCGAATCGGCGCAGTGCAGCCTTCGAGATAGCTGACGTACGCTCCTTCGTCGGCAACAATCAGCGTGCGCTCAAACTGCCCGGTTTCCGCAGCGTTAATGCGGAAGTACGTGGAAAGCT
>Ga0134126_10010895_pt1 | contig 11444 bp, 8 predicted proteins | sample KB31752_FD_96881 | JGI IMG/M metagenome (GOLD analysis project Ga0134126, IMG submission 96881) | Terrestrial soil microbial communities with excess Nitrogen fertilizer from Kellogg Biological Station, Michigan, USA - KB3-175-2 | ecosystem: Environmental > Terrestrial > Soil > Unclassified ... | reverse complement strand
AAGCTGCGCTGGACCGCAGCGCAGGGGTCCTCACAACGATTGCTTCAATGTCCGGCAGCGGGGCCGCATATATGGCTCAAATGATCCCCTACTATCGCGTCAAGCTAACCGGCTTCTATGACCTGGGCATGAACGACTGGAAGGCGGCCGCGGCACTGGAGCCGGTGGCCGGGTCGCCGCCCGAAGACGCGGCGCTGGTCTACTGGGTGCGGTCACTCGCCGACGGACACCTGCGCCGGGCCGAGCTGGCGCGGGCCGACCTGGCGCGTTACGACGAGTTGATGGCCGAGGTGAAGAAAGGTCCGTATGCATACATGGCCGACGGCACCGCCGCGACCATCGAGCGCGATGAGGTGCTGGCGTGGACCGCGTTCGCCGAGGGCCAGAGCGCCAACGCGCTGGACTCCATGCGCTCCGCCGCCGATTTGCAGGACAAGGTGGGCCAACAGGAGGTCGATATTCCCGCGCGCGAAATGCTCGGCGACATGTTGCTCGCCTCCGGCCAGCCGCGCCAGGCGCTGGCCGAGTACCAGGTGTCGCTCAAGCTCAGTCCCAATCGCCTGAGCGGACTCTACAACGCTGGCCGCTCGGCGGAAGAGGCCGGCAACAAAGCGAAGGCAAGGTTCTACTACGCCGCCCTGCTCAAATCAACGGGAAATCGAACCGGCACCGCCCGTCCGGAGATCGCCCACGCGCGGAGTTTTCTATCCTCCATGCAGAGAGCGGCGAATTAGCAAAGCTCGAATCGATACAACGGGACCGCCGTCCATGTAGCCGCCGGAGGCGCGGATCGGCTCACCATTGTATACATTCCTGTATACTGAGAGGCGCTTCCCTTCGTCCGCACCCATGCGAGCGTCGCCTCATCCGGGGAGTGCCCTCAACGCGCTGCTTCTGACAAGGAGTTGACCCATGCACTGCCGCCGTACTCTGTTCCCAATGTGGCGGAAGGCCGTCACAATCACCTTTTTGATTGTCGGATTCCTTGCTCTCGCCGGACTTGCCTCCCACCGCGCAAGCGCGCAAACCCTGCCGCCGCTCTATCCTGAAATCGGCCCGGGCACGCACATCCTGAATGAAAATCAAATGCTGCGCAGAGCCGCGCTGAACGATCCCGCCTGGTACCCCTCGGCGCTCGACTGGTACAAGGCCAACATCCCCTTTCTCGACCTGCCGGACAAGCAGATTCAGGAGGTCTACTACTATCGCTGGAGCGTGGTGAAACGCAACCTGCGGAACACCGGCAAGGACGGCTACATCAGCACGGAGTTTATTCCGCCCGTGGGCTGGGGCAACATCTTCAACAGCCTCAACGACGCCGCCGGACACCATATTTATGAAGACCGCTGGCTGCGCGATCAGCGCTACATGAACGACTACGAAAAGTTCTGGTACACGGGGTCGGGCATTCGCGGCGCACACCACTTCAGCGCCGACTGGCTGGACGACGCGGTGTTGCAGCGAGCCAAAGTCAGCGGCGATGTGGACTTTGCCAAAAAGCTGCTGCCGGAACTGATTACCCAGTATCACGGATGGGACAAGCACTTCGACGCGGACATGGGACTCTACTGGTCCATCCCCGCCGATGATGCGATGGAATGGGAACCCGCGGGTTACGAAAGCAGCAAGCCGTTCTCCGGCGTACCCACTTACCGGCCCACCTTGAACTCCTACCAGTACGGCAATGCCATGGCCGTCAGCGAAATCGCTAAGTTGACCGGAGATCAAGCCACGGCGAAGGAGTTCGCGGCCAAAGCCGAGGCGCTGCGCACGAACATGATCAAGTGGCTGTGGGATCCGCAGCGGCAGTTCTTTTATGACGTGCTCAAGCCGGAGAATCCCACACACAAACGGCTCGATACACGCGAACAGGTGGGCTACATTCCGTGGTATTGGGACATTCCCGAACCAGCGCAGCTATCCGCATGGAAGCAGCTTTTCGACCCGCAGGGCTTTGCCGCCAGGTACGGCCCCACCACCACCGAGCGCCGCAGCCGCTGGTTCATGCACGAGGCCGAAGACCCGCGCGGATGGGACGGCGGCTGCTGCCACTGGGACGGCCCTAGCTGGCCCTTCGCCACCTCGCAAACGCTGACCGGCATGGCCAACATCCTCAACAACGATCCGCACCAGACCGCCGTCACTCCGACCGATTACTACAACCTTCTGCACACCTACGCGGCGACGCAGTTCAAAGACGGACACCCGTGGGTGGCCGAAGCCGCCGACCCCGACACGGGCAAGTGGATCTACGACGCCGTCGATCACAGCGAGCACTACTTCCACTCCAGCTTCAACGATCTGGTCATCACCGGGCTCATCGGCCTGCGTCCGGAGCTTGGGCGCACGCTGGTCGTCAACCCTCTCGCGCCCAAAGCCTGGGATTACTTCTGTCTCGAAAATGTTCCCTATCACGGACACAACCTCACGGTGCTGTGGGACCGCGATGGCACGCACTACAACCACGGCGCGGGATTGCAGATTTATCAGGACGGCAAGGTGATCGCGCACAGCGCCAAGTTGGAGAAGCTTACGGTGCAGATGGCGGCGACGCGGAAGTTCGCGACCGATGTTGACGCGCCCACGAATCATTGGATCAATGCCGCGGCGAACCTCACCGGACACGGCTATCCCATGGCCATCTCCGACTACAACGGGCCGCAGGGCAGCGCGCGTCAGGCGATCGATGGACAGATTCTCTATGACCAGTACCGCCCCGCCAGCCGCTGGACCGCCTTCGGGTCCCGCAACCATGAAGACTGGCTCGGCGTCGATTTTGGCAAACCCACGCCGGTGCAGGACGTGCGCATTTATCTCAACGGAGCCGGCGGCAACTTCGGCGCGCCGAAGTCGTACACGCTGCAAACCTGGACCGGCACCGCCTGGGTCGATGCTCCCGGGCAGCAGCACACACCGGCGACACCAGCCGTCGATCAGGTGAACCGCGTCACGCTGCTCACTCCGCTGACTACGACAAAGATTCGCGTCATGTTCACCAACAAAGGCGGCCCGTATGGATATGTCGCCGTGACAGAGTTGGAGTCGTGGGTCCCGTCGTCGATTGGGGGAGAGAAACAACCGGCTCCTGTTCCGCGGGACAAGTGACTGTTTAAGGCGGCTTTCGAGGTATAACCTTTTTAAGGGCCGCCGAGCGCGGCAATATGGCAACCCCGCATCAAGCCGTTAGCTCGAAACGCGTTGCCGAGTTCGACGCAACCTCAGCGGTGGAAGCAGTATTCGCTCTGCACTGTGGAGCGACTGTCGCAACGGAAAGCTATTACTTCCCATCAGAGCCGATCAGCAGCCATGAATGACCAGGAATTTAATGATCGACGTCCGGAAGGTCACGATTCTAGACCCGCTCTGCCGGGGGCGTGTCCTCTCTGTAGCAGTTCAGTAGGCACTGCGCGCCCAGGGAAGATTGAATGCCCGAACTGCCATCGAGTTATTCAGACCACCAGGCCGTACCTTGTTCTATGCCAGATTGTCTCATTTGGCGTGGCAGCAGTAATCTGTTGGCTATTGCACCTGCCGTGGTTTGTCAAGATATTCTTATGGCCGATACTTGCGTTCATTCTAGGAATCATTTACTACACGGTTGCTGCCTTTGTGTGGATTCCAACTTATGTCGAGTACCGTCCGAACCTCCGGAAGAACAAGGACGAACCACTTCAGAAACTGGGTCTATAAACTTACGTGCTCGCCAGTTCCAGTGCAGCGATAATACGACTTGGCCGCCGTCAAGGTGTGCTCCTCAAAATCTCTTCAGCCCGCAATCACCGCCCGCTGCATCTCAAATAATTCCCTGATCCCCGCCTCGGCCAGGTCCATCATCTCCAACATCCGGCTGCGGGGAAATGTTGCGCGCTCGGCTGTGGCCTGCACTTCGACCAGTCCCCCGTCTTCGGTCATGACGACGTTCATGTCCACTTCGGCCTGGGAGTCCTCTTCGTAGGCGAGGTCGAGCAGGGCCGTGCCCTCGACGATGCCTACGCTGGTGGCCGCCACCAGTTGCTTCAGCGGATTCGTCTTCAGCGCGCCCGAGGCCGTCATGCGGTTCATGGCGATGGCCAGCGCCGCGCACGCGCCGGTGATGGCCGCCGTCCGCGTGCCTCCGTCGGCCTGAAGCACGTCGCAGTCGAGAATCACCGTCCGCTCGCCGAGCGCGGCCATATCGACCACCCCTCGCAGCGACCGGCCAATCAGCCGCTGAATTTCGTGCGTGCGCCCGCCCACCTTGCCGCGCTCCGACTCGCGGGCCGTGCGGGTGAGGGTGGCGCGGGGCAGCATTCCGTACTCCGCCGTGACCCAGCCGCGCCCGCTGTTGCGCATCCACGCCGGAACCCCCTGCTCGACGGTGGCGTTGCACAGCACGCGGGTGTTGCCCACCTCGATGAGCACCGAGCCCTCCGGCATGGCCACATAGTTGGGAGTGAGCCGGACAGGACGCATCGCTGAGGCTGCGCGGTCTCCGGTGCGGAAGAAGGGTTGGACATCGGTCATGGTTCCGATTGTACGGGTTTGGAACGGGCACGGGCCGAACCGCTCCGGCCTGCCTTGCGTCCGTTCCGATCTGGACCCGCTCCAAAACGGGACAAAGCCGACGCCACCTTCGGTAAATGGTTTGTTCAAAATGGCTTAGGAACAAAACTCAGGCCTGGTCTGTCCCGATTCGGGACAAATCCCTGCCATATGGCTCCAATCTCGTTTGCGAGCTAAGTGTTTTGCTTACAAGCGATTAACTAACGAATTCCACTTTGGCACGCCGCGTGTACTAAGGACGGGCAAGGAAGCTGGGCTGGCGACACTCCAGGGTCGCACCCGGCTTCCGAGTCCCTCCGAAAGGACCTCCTTATGCCCGCTCTCGCGAAACCTCCGGCGCTTCTTCCCCGCTTTGTCCCCCATAACAATGCAAATGCCGGGGCGGACGCGGGAGCGGGTCCTTTTCAGCCTGGTCCTGTTAGGCATGGTCCTGTTAAGCCTGGTCCTGCCCGGATTTCATCTTCCGCCCACTCTCCGAAGTTCAGCGGCGTGGAGGAGCCTCGGGAATCCAAACCCGAAAGCCCTGACCGTCTGGCTCACGACGCCCGCAATGTGCTTGCCGGGCTGATGCTCTATTGCGAGCTGCTGGCCGCGCCCGGGGTCCTGAACGAGCCTCACGGCCATTACGCCGGCGAGCTCGAAGGCATCGCCCGGACCGCCACGCAGATTCTGGAAAAGATCATCGAAGTTGGCGCCCCGCCGGCATCGCCCGCGCTCACGATTCGCAATACTCGCAAAGTCTCTGAAGTTCCGGCCCTCCCCGCCACCCTTCCCGTCGCCACCGCCGTTCCGCTGGCCGCCGTGCCCGTTACCGATGCAGCCGAGGACCTGCGCCGTCTGCATTCGCTGCTGGCCGCCATTGCCGGACCCGCCGTCCGGCTTTCCGTGGCGACCATGCCCTGCGCCGGGCAGACCGCCCTTGCGGTCGAAGACCTGACCCGGATTCTCGTCAATCTGGTTCGCAACGCCGCGGACGCCATGCCGAGCGGGGGCCATGTGCGCGTCACCGCTCAGTACGGAGACGGGCTCAGTTTCGCGGACTTCGGCTGCGAAACTCCGCGCCGCGTCATTGCCGGTCAACTTCCCGCCCGGCGCTCGGTCCTGCTCTCGGTCAGCGATGATGGCCCCGGTATTCCTGAGTCCCTGCGCGCGCGGGTCTTCGATCTTGGCTTCACCAGCCACAAAGAACCAGAATCGGCCAACTGGTCCACTCCGCGCCGCCGCGGCCTGGGCCTCAGCATTGTTCGCAATCTGGTCGAAACCGCCGGAGGCGCGGTGCGGGTAACCGCCTCGCACACCGGTGGAGCGCGGTTTGAGATCACCCTCCCCCTCAACCCGCGTGTTACTTCGGGAACGTGCCCCGCACCGCCGAATCGCACGTTTCCTGCTGACTCCACCCAGAAAGGCTGCATAGAATGCCAGTAGCCGTTGCACAAAAACATATGAGCGAATCCGTCCACTTTCCCCCGCGCTCCGGACGCCTGCACGTCTTGATTGTTGATGAAGACCCCGCTGTGCGCTCGGCCTGCTGCGAAATCGCCACTTCGCGCGGCTTTGTCCCGTATGGGATTGACAGCCTTGAGACCGCTCGCGGTCTGCTGCGCGGCAACAGCGTCGATATTCTGATCCTCGACTTGAAGTCGCCGGCCGGCGCCGGTTTGGAACTGCTGGAAGAGGTGAAGCTGCTCCACCCGGAGATCAGCGTCATTGTGATGACGGCCTTCGCCACCGTGACCTCGGCGGTCGAGGCCATGCGCACCGGCGCCAACGACTACCTGACCAAACCCTTCGCCTTGGACGACCTGGCCGCCGTCCTTGACCGGGCAGCCGAGCGCCGCAGCGTGGACAACGCCAGCCGCCGCCTTCGCGAGCAGCTGCGCTCGCAGCAGGGGCTCGGGAGCCTGATCGGCAACAGCCCGGAGATGGAGCGCATTTACCGCATTCTGTCCAAGGTCTCGCAGACCACGCACCCGGTGCTCATTCTGGGAGAGAGCGGGACCGGCAAGGAGCTGATTGCGCGCTCCATTCACGCGAACGGCCTCCAGGCCACGAAACCCTTCTTGCCGGTTGACTGCGGCTCGCTGGTGCCGACTCTGGTGGAGAGCGAGCTATTCGGCTATGTAAAAGGCGCTTTCACCGGGGCCACGCGCAACAAGGACGGGTTGCTGGCTTCAGCCGAAGGCGGCACCGTTTTTCTGGACGAAATCGGCGAGATGCCGCTGGACCTGCAGGCCAAGCTGCTGCGCGCTCTTCAGGAAAAAGAGATTCGTCCCGTCGGCGCAACCCATCGCGTGGCCATCAATTGCCGCATTCTGGCCGCCACCAACCGCGACCTGGCCGCCATGGTCGAGCAGGGCCGGTTCCGCAAGGATCTTTATTACCGGCTGAACGTGGTCGCGCTGCGCATTCCGCCGCTGCGCGATCGCCGCGAGGATATTCCGCTGCTCGCCTCGCACTTTCTCACTCGCATGAACCGCGCCAATGGAGCGAGGTACGTCCTCTCTGACGACGCGCTGCGGACCATGAGCGAGTACGCCTGGCCAGGCAATGTGCGCGAGCTGGAAAACTCGATTGAGCGCGCTTGCGCCCTCTCGTCCGGCCCCGTGCTGCGGCTGGGCGACCTGCCCACGCAGCTTCAGGACTTTCACCTGCACGCCTTCCGCAGCGCCCACGCCAGCCATGCGGAGAATGCTGGGGCGTCCGCCCCGGCTGACGTGACCTCTCTGGCCGAGCTGGAACGCCAGGCAATTCTTGACACGCTGCGCCAGCTCAAGGGCGACAAGCTGACCACGGCCCGCCTGCTCGGCATCGGCAAGACCACGCTTTATCGCAAACTGAAGGAATACGGAATCGGCGATGCCGCCGGTCTTTAGGATCGGCGCCGTCTCGATACCGGGCTTCCATGAGGGCTCACGCAGAGCACACAGAGATCGCATTTGCGCCGAGTTGAAAGTTTGGCAGCAACCCTCGACGCGCAACAGAAAAACGCGGAAGACGCATAGCTTTGCGGCGTGTTCCGCGCACGTGGATGGAAGCTGAGCCGCGACCGCCGCTTTCATTCCAAACCACTGAGGAGTTTTTCCCTATGCCCGAATTCGCTTCGACCCAACCCGCGACGCTCCAACCCGCCGCTGCCCGGAACACTTCGCGCGAGCAGGCGCCGCTTGAAAGCATTCTGCTGGTCACCGGCATTGCCGGGGCGGAAAACTGCGCCGCCGTTGTCTCCAAGCAATTCGGCCTCGCGGTCGAAACCATCTGCAGCCGCAAGGACGCACTGGCCGCGCTGCGCCGCCGCGGCTACTCCATCGTGGTGCTCGACAGCTCCCTGCTTGAGGTTGCGACGGGCGACGCGGATGTGCTGTTCAAGCACTCCGGACTTGCCATTCCGCTGGAGATCAACTTCGCCATCTCCGGATGCGGACGCCTGGTTCGGGAAATTCGCGCCGCGCTCAACCGCCGCCAACTGGAACAGTCCGTCGCCGAGCGGGCCGCCGCCACTTCGCTCGAAAGCAACCTGCGCGACACGGTGGCCGGACTGCTTCTGCAGTCGCAGCTCGCGCTGGCCGAGCCGTCGGTCCCTCCGCAGCTTGCGGAAAAGCTGAAGCTGATGGCCGAGCTGGCTGGCAGCCTGCGCCAGAAGCTGGACCAGAATCATATTTCCGCATAACGCCGCGCCGGGAATTTCTGCCCGATCCGTCCAGAGACTGGACCTCAGAGCTGCGTTAAAGCCTGCTGAAAAATCAGGGCATTACATTGATGAACAGATATTCAGATTCAACAACCGCAAACCAAGGACAATCCACTTGAGGATGCGGACAGGTTTATGCTGGCGGTATCGCAGGGAAGCGCCTGACCTATGCAGAACTGACTGGCAAGGTGAGAGAAACGATCTTCTAAGACTTGGCTGGTGCGACAAAGGCGCGGGAAACGGAAAAAGATTTCTTCGGCGTCCTTTCGGCTTCTATGGCGGCTTTAATTTCGCTGTGTGGTACAGCGACAAGTCGCCGCATGAAACTTATGTATTTGTCGACGTCGCTGAATTCATTCTTGGCGAAAGGGCTCGGCTTCGTCGGAGAGATGTGTGCCGAAATCAATATTGCGCTTATAGACATGATGCCGACGAACTTGAACGCGCACAACCCAAGAGCCTGTTAGTTATGTTCACTGCCTATTTTGACGATAGCGGTACAGACGGAAACTCAGACATTGCCATCGCCGCGTGCTACGTCTCAACCAAGCGGGGATGGGATGAGTTTGTAACTGACTGGGATAGAGCTCGGGAGGCGGAAGGTTTTGACTGCTTCCACATGACGGATTTTGTGGCTCCTCCTGGTCAAAAGAAAAAGCCATGGTGTGATTGGGATGCCACAAAGAAGGACCGCGTTTTCGCCCGACTCGGAGAGATTATCAATCGAAATAAACGAATTGGAGTCGCAGTTGCCATTCCAAAGTCCCAATGGGATGAAGTACCGGATTGGATTCGTGCACACTTTGGGTATGAGCACTATACCTTTGCGGTAAGAATGTGTATGACCGCCATCGGGAACTGGCGAAGGCAAAGCATGATGACTTTGCCGATCCGCTACATTTTTGATTTTGAGATGAACCATTCCCAAAAGCGCCAAGAGATTGAAACGATTCTTGACATGGTGTCAATGCCCCACAACCATGAACTCGCGGGAATGCTCGGGCTAGAACCTAGCGGATATAGTTTCGAGCGCAAAGAGGTGATTAAACCCCTCCAAGCTGCTGACATTCTGGCGTGGCGAATGCGGTCTCACATGCGCAAAATATGGCCCTTGGGTAGAGACGATGCGTCACTATGCCATCATGGTTTTAGGCTGCTCCGCGAAGATCAGGAAATGGACTTAGGTTTCTTCACAAAAGAGCAGATAAACGCGTTTGTTGAGCATCAGGAAAAGCGTAAAGCGGAGGGCGTACCGTTTCCAAAGCTATATCCGTAGCGCCACGGCCTGTCGAGCGGCAATATTCAGTCAGTCAAATACATTATTGCCACTACAGCAATCCGGGAAGCAAAAGAAATATCACATTCGCACCCCGAAAAATTGCAGCACTTTGGGCAACCGAAGGACCTCTTGAATAGGGGGCTTCGGCTCACGAGCTTTGGTGCCGCGCCTGTTGCGAGATGAAGCTGCCGAGCCGGTGATTTAGGATGAGGGGCTGGGATTCGATCCCGAGCGAGACAGATACCGTGCAGGATGGGAAAACAGCGGCGCCGGACAGCACGGCGGCGCGGGTGGCGTTGTGGCGGGCGCTGCACGTGCTGGTCGATGCGCCTCCCCATGTACTTGAGGATGAAGTTGGCCTGCGGATACTCGCCCCCGGGGATGACTGGCGGCAGCGTCCGGACATGGACCCGCACGGGACGAGCCGCTTTCGCGCTTCCATTGTGGCCCGCGCTCGTTTTATCGAGGACCTGGTGGTGGAGCGGGCCGGGCATGGAGTGGGGCAGTATGTCCTGCTGGGAGCGGGTCTGGACAGCTTTGCCCAGAGGCGGGCGGAGATCGCGCCCGCTCTTCGGGAATCGGCGCTCCGGGTATTTGAAGTGGACCAGCCGGGTACCCAGGCTTGGAAGCGGCAGCGCCTGGTTGAACTGGGCTATGGAATCCCGGAGTGGCTGCGGTTTGTGCCGGTAGATTTTGAGGCGGGTCAGAATTGGCTGGATCCGTTGAAAGCCGCTGGGTTCAACGCCCAACAGCCCGCGGTTGTGGTCTCGACCGGAGTCAGCATGTATCTGAGCAGGGAGACAATTTCGGCCATGTTGCGGCAGGTGGCGGCACTCGCTCCCGGCTCGACGCTGGCCATGAGCTACATTTTGCCGTTCGAGCTGGCGGACGAAGAAGAGCGGCCCGGGTATGAGGCAGCCGCGAAGGGAGCGCGGGCCAGCGGGACGCCGTTCCTCAGCTATTTCACTCCAGAGGAGATGCTGGCGATGGCGCGCGAGGCTGGGTTTCGCCGGATCGAGCGCATTTCGGGTTCCGCTCTGGACAGGCGCTACTTCAGCGGGCGGACGGACGGCCTTCGTCCAGGTTCGGAGGAACTACTGGTTGCGACGACCTGATGCGGCTCGAGTCGCTGCTCGCTCCGGTTTGCGATAATAGCCAGGTATGGCAAGCTCTCGACCGCGCGCCGTTGTCTCGCTCTCCGGAGGAATGGATTCCGCAGTTTGCGCGGCGCTGGCGGCTTGCGATTTCGACGCCTATGCCCTGCACTTCAGCTACGGGCAGCGCACGGAGGGACGTGAGTTGCAGTCCGCCCGCGCTATCGCCGAGGAGCTCGGCTTTCAGGATTTCCTCCACCTGAATACAGACCTGTTCCGGCGCATTGGAGGGTCGGCGCTGACCGACGCCAGCATCGCGGTTCCCAAAGCATCGGAAGGCGAGCCCATTGGCACATCTATCCCGGTGACGTATGTTCCGTTCCGCAACGCCCACTTCCTGGCCGCGGCCGTGAGTTGGGCCGAGGTGCTGGGGGCGGGAACGGTGTTCATCGGCGCGGTCGAGCCGGACAGCTCCGGTTATCCCGACTGCCGTCCGGCGTATTATGAGGCGTTTCAGGGGCTTATCCGGACCGGGACGCGCGACGGAAGCATCGAAATCGCGACACCGCTCATCCATCTCCGCAAGAAGGAGATTGTGGCCCTGGGTCTTGAATTGAAGGCTCCGTTCCATTTAACGTGGTCGTGCTATTCGAGCGCCGAGGCGGCGTGCGGAGAATGTGAGAGTTGCGTGCTGCGGTTGCGGGCCTTTGCCGAGACCGGTCTCGCCTATCCCATTCCCTACGCGCGCCCCGTTCCCTGATCCGGATGAGGGCCGGAAGGATTTAAGATTCTGAAGGAGAACAAAACCAATGCGTAAGACAAAACTCTGGTTGGCATCTTT
>Ga0134126_10010892_pt1 | contig 11447 bp, 6 predicted proteins | sample KB31752_FD_96881 | JGI IMG/M metagenome (GOLD analysis project Ga0134126, IMG submission 96881) | Terrestrial soil microbial communities with excess Nitrogen fertilizer from Kellogg Biological Station, Michigan, USA - KB3-175-2 | ecosystem: Environmental > Terrestrial > Soil > Unclassified ... | reverse complement strand
TAATAAAAGATTTGTTTACAGTTGGGTCTGTTATAATTTCGACATTTACTTGTTCAAGGATATATTTAAAATTTCTATCCATTGTACTATTCATAATTTTCTCAACATCATCCCGCAATACTTTAGTGGCATCTTTTGGAATAATTAAAGCTGCCAAAAATTTACCTTCAAGTATATCTTTTTTTACATCATCGCTGTTTTTATATTTTTTACCGTGGTCAACAGTAAGCTGACATATGTTGTATTCTTCAAATCCTTTTTCAAGCGATAAACCCAAGCTATCATTATCATTATTAACCAACAACACAGGGATACCTGATTGTGTTAAACTTTTGTATGCCTCATGCTGTATAAGCGTCATAATAACCACCAACAAAACCGGCATTACAAAAAGTATAGCAATACCTGTCTTATCTACTATAAGTAGTTTACATTCTTTTATGCAGGTGGCTAACAGTCGGTACATTAATCTCTTATTTTTCTTCCGGTTAGTTTTAAAAATACTTCTTCTAAATCTGCACAATCTTCTTTTTTCATTAGTTCTTGAGGAGAATCTAACCGAAGCAATTGTCCTTTATCAATTATTCCAACTCTATTACAAAACAATTCTGCTTGATCTAAATTATGCGATGTATAAATAATCGTAATTTTTTTTGAGCGATTTAATTCCTGCAAGTGTTCAATAATAGCTGTACGTGTTTGCACATCCATGCCAACAGTAGGCTCATCCAACAATAATACTTTTGGCTCATGCAAAATCCCTCCAATTAAATTTATTCTGCGTTTCATGCCACCTGAATAATTTTTAACGGGCTCATTGCCATTCTTATCAAAACCAAATTTAACTAAGCATTCCTCTACCCTATCTTTTAAAAGCTTCCCTTTCAATCCATACATCCTTCCTATGTACATCAAGTTATCTCTACCTGATAGTGTAGGATAAATAGCAAAATCTTGCGGAACAACACCCAGTATTTGTTTAATAGATTCCAAATTCTTAGTTAAAGAGTAACCACAAACATCAGCTTCTCCATCAGTTGGTTTTAGCAAACCACATAGTATAGATAAAAAAGTGGTTTTACCCGCCCCATTGGGACCTAGCAGCCCAAAAATCTCACCCTCCAAAATATCAAAACTTACATCATTTAATGCAAATGAATCGCTGCCAGGATACTTTTTGGATAATTTAGATATGTGAATGCAGGCGTTTTCGCTCACTTTTAAAAATTGAGAAAACGAATTTAGTTGTTTTTAATCAATAAAATAGCGGTTTTTATATCTTTGAAACTGGTATGACAAAAAAAACGTGTGCGGTTATTGGTTCGGGCATTGCAGGCTTAGCAGCAGCCATTAGGTTGGCGGCTAAAGGTTGCCTGGTTGATGTGTATGAAACTAATAATTACCCCGGCGGAAAAATAAAAGAGCAGCATGCAAGTGGTTATCGTTTCGATATGGGGCCTTCTGTTTTTATGTTACCTAATTTGGTTGATGAGTTATTTACCCTTTGTAACAAAAACCCAAGAGATTATTTTACCTACTCGTCTATAGAAACTTCGTTTAAATATTTTTATGAAGACGGTAGCATTATAAACGCTTATGCAGATTTAGATTTATTTGCCAAAGAAATTGAATTAAAAACTAATCATCCTAAAGAGATTTTCCATAAGTATCTTAAAGACATTGAAACTAAATACAATATAACCAAAGATGTTTTTATTGAAAACTCTTTACATGTGTTTAGTAATTTTTTTACTAAAAAAATGGCTTATGGCGTAGCTAACTTTGGCAAAATTGATTCCTTTAAAACTATGAACGAGGCAAACCAAGCCTTTTTTAAAGACCCTCGCCTAGTTCAGCTTTTTAATAATTACGCAACCTATATTGGATCAAACCCATTTGTAGCACCTGCTACACTAAACGTTATACAACATTTAGAAATAAATACCGGCACTTATTTACCCGATAAAGGCATGTACTCAATTGTTACTGCTTTAGTAAAATTAGCCGAAGACATGGGGGTTAATTTTATATACAACACCACAGTTGCCGAAATTGTAGTAGATAATAAACAAGTTTCTGGCATTAAAACTAAAGGTGGAGTTATAAAATATGACAGAGTGGTTAGTAATATGGATATTTACTACACCTACAAAAAATTAATGCCTAACGAAAAATTCTCAAAACGAATAATAGAGCAGCCAAAATCTACCTCTATGATTTGTTTTTATTGGGGCATTAATAAAAAGTTTGATGAACTAGGTATACATAACATGCTTTTTGCCGCTAATGAAAAGGAAGAGTACGATGCTATTTTCGATAGGAAAACCATAAGCAGCGACCCTAGTTTGTACATTTTCATTACATCAAAACACATTAAAGAAGATGCACCTGTTGGTTGCGAAAACTGGTTTGTGCTTGTTACTGCCCCTAACAATACGGGGCAAAATTGGAATAAAATAGTAGCGCAAACCCGCCAAAACATTATTACAAAAATTAACCGAATGCTTAAAACCGATATTGAAAAGCATATTGATTATGAAGATAACTTAACTCCTGTAAAAATTGAAAACAACTATTCAAGTGCTTTTGGTGCAGTATATGGCAATAGTTCTAACAGTAAGTTTGCAGCTTTTTTAAGACATCCTAATTTTTCGAAAAAAGTAAAAGGGCTTTATTTTGTTGGCGGTACCGTGCACCCAGGTGCAGGCCTCCCTATGTGTTTAAACTCAGCTAAAATAATGGATAAGGTTTTTTCTTAGTTATTTGTTAGCTGCTTTTTTTGCCTCAATAAAAAAATGCAAGGGCACCCAAAGCATCCCGTAACATTTATCATTTTCTTTTTTATAATCAGCATTTTTATCGTGCTGATGGTGCGCTAAATGTCCGTTCCGTAAAGCAAGTAAATTCGCGTTTTTTGTATTAGCAAATATTTTTATTCGCCCATGAATTAAGCCTTCGTGTACTAATACATAACAAACACCATATAATGTAATTCCAATGCCGATATATAACCTGTAATCGCAACCGGCCATAATGCCAAACATCATAAATAACCAACTTGGTATGGCAAAAACTAGGGCGAAAAAATCGTTTTTTTCAAATTTTTTATCATGTGTAATATGATGATCTTTATGCACCCACCACAAAAAACCATGCATCACATATTTGTGTAAAACCCAGGCAACACCCTCCATCAAAATAAACGAAATCAGTATAATGCAAGTATTAATCAGGTAAATCACGCTTTTTCTAGTAAAATTTCTACAAAAATATGCTATAATTTACTCAAAACCCTAAAAAGTGAAGCCATTTAATTGTTAATCATTTTTTAATATTTGAACAAGTACCTCCTTTTACTGTTAATTTTAATTTAGTAATTTCGCAATCAACATATTTTAACAAACCACAATATTTTTGGCACTAACTAATTATCATTTTTTAGTGCGGTTCTTATGAAGGAAATCTACGATAATGTCTCTATAGCTTGTAGTAAACAAACTACACGTGCGTATAGCACCAGTTTTTCTTTGGGGATATATTGCTTAGATAGACGTTTGCGTAATCCTATTTATTCTATATATGGATTTGTTCGCTTTGCTGACGAAATTGTTGATTCTTTTCATGGTTATAATAAAATAGAGCTTCTTACCGAATTTAAAGAGGAAACCTGGAAGGCTATTGATAGAAAAATAAGTATCAATCCTATATTAAATAGTTTTCAGCACGTAGTACATAAATACAACATTAACCGAGATCTTATAGCTCGCTTTCTTCAAAGTATGGAGTCTGATTTAACGGTTAATGAGCACTCTAAAGATTCTTACAACCAATATATTTATGGTTCTGCCGAAGTTGTTGGTTTAATGTGCTTAAGTGTGTTTACCGAAAATAATACAGAATTATATGAGCAGCTAAAACAACCTGCCATGAAGTTGGGAGCAGCTTTCCAAAAAGTAAATTTTTTGCGTGATATTAAAAATGATTATAACGATTTAGGTAGAATTTATTTTCCCGGTATAGATTTTAACTCATTTACTGAAGAAGACAAAAAGCAAATAGAGCTTGAAATAAAACAGGATTTTAAAGAGGCATTGATTGGTATAAAAAAATTACCAAAAAGCTCTAAACTAGGTGTTTATGTAGCTTATATTTACTATGAAAATTTGTTCACTAAAATTGTTGATATACCAAGTGCATCTATTTTAATGCAAAGAGTTCGCATATCTAATTCAAAAAAAATGAGCTTGTTATTTACTTCATATCTTAAACACAACCTTAGTTTAATTTAATAAAAAAGCCGATTCATAAAATATGAATCGGCTTTTTTATGTCTCTTTAAAAACTTAGTATCCAAAAACTTCTTTAAGTGACAGGTACTTTACCTGACCATATTTTTCAAGTGTTTTAGTATCTAATAAATCCTTTTTACCAACTATTAATAAAGATAGGGGGACATTCTTTACATAGGTTTGCTGAAACTTTTGTACATCTGCAAATGTCATGGTTTGTACTTTTTCAAAAATAGTTTTTCTTACATCATAGTTTAAACCAAGCCTACGGTTTGTTTCATACGAAATAAGCAAATCCATCTTAGTTAAACGCTCATTTCTTATACTAGAGATAATGGCATCTTTAGCTGATTCAAACATAACATCCGCTTTTGGCAAGTCTTTTATTAAATCAGTCATGCCTTGCAAGGCTTCTCCTAATTTATCAGCCTGACTACCAATATATGTACTTACATAAAATGATTTATTTTTGGCATTAGGTAGTTTGTAACTACCATTAACCGAATAAGCCAACGCTTTAGATTCACGCAACTCTTGAAATAAAATAGATGACATGTTTCCGCCAAAATACTCGTTATACATCCTGATACTGGCAATATTTGCATCGCTAAATGGTTCACCTTTGCCAAGCATCATAATTTCAGCTTGCTTCATATCATAATCAACAACATAAACTTGGTTACCTGTTTTTTGCTCTATCAAACTTATTGGAGTAGCCGGTTTTACAAGTGTACCACTAAAATGGTTTTTTTGCAGAGCAGCCGTAGCATCATTTAAAGCAAGTGGCCCGTAATATAAAATGCGATGCTCGTATTTAGTTAACGAGTTAATTACACTTATTAAATCTGCAGCTTTTAATTGTTTTAAATTATCATCGCTAATTACGTTAGTAAACGGATTTTGTGGGCCATAAGTAGTATAGTTAACTAAACCTTTACGCAAAATAACTCCTTTGTTTAATTTAGCATCTTCACGTTGCTTAATCATATCGCCTACTAAATTTGTTAAGGCTTCTTGGTTAGGTTGTACATTAGCCAGCATGTGTTCAAATAAATCAAGTGCTTTGGTAAAATTATCGCTTAACCCGCTTAAGGATAAAAAGGTTTGCTCCTCTCTTGTAATAACATCAAACGAACATGCCAACTTATAAAATTCCTCTTGTAACTGAGCCGGAGTATATTTGCTGGTACCTAAATACTTTAAATAATCTAAAGCAATGGGTATCATTTTGTTGTTATTGCTTCCCATATCAAATGTATAGTACAAATCAAAGGTTGCATTTTCTTTATTTGCATTATAAACAACCGATATGCCATTAGATAAGTTTGCTTTTGTAATGTCTTTATTATAATCAATAAAAACAGGCTGTATAGGCGCCGGTTTTTTATTCATCAAATCTTTTAAGAAAGGTGATTGATCTTCTCTGTTAACTGTAACAGGTGTTATGGTAGGTTTATCAACCTTTTGTACATTTTTATCTTCGCCTGTATGTTTATTTACTATAACATAATTATCGTTTAAATTCTTTTTAGCAAAATCAATAAGTTGTTGCTTGGTTATTTTAGATAAGCGATCGATTAGCCCTATATGGTGCTCCCATGTTTCATTAGATGTAAAAGCAGTCATGATTTCTCCGGCACGGGCTTGATTGTTTTCAAGACTTTTGGTAAGGTTTAATTTTAAGTTTGATAAGTTGGCCTGTATCAACCAATCTTCAAACTTACCATCTTTAATATTTTGAATTTGCTGTTTAATTAATTTCACAACATCATCCAATTTCTGGTCTTGTTTAGGCTTACCCGTAAAAGCAAGTACTGAATAATCTGCCAATTCAAAATCAAAAGCCTGAGCTTCTAAAACTTGTTGTTGCTGATTCAAATTAATATCCATTATACCTGCTTTTCCATTTGACAGAATAAGGGCTAATAATTTAATCATATCGGCATCAGCAGTATTTATACCACCAAAGCGGTAGGCAAACATTACATTTTCAGCGTCTGGTCCGTATACATCTTTTACAATGGGTGCTGTAATAGGTGCTTCAGGCGCAAAAGTAAATGTAGGTACAGGCTTTGTTTGCATGTAAGCAAACTTCTGTTCAATTTCTTTTAGCGTTTTTTCGGGATCAACATCGCCCGTAATAATTATGGCCATGTTGTTTGGTACATAGTAGGTGTTAAAATATTCCATAATTTTTTTCATGGAAGGATTTTTCAAATGGTCTATTGTACCTATGGTTGTTTGAGTTCCGTATGTGTGGTTTTTAAACATACCAGCAAACAATGCTTCAAAAACTTTGCTTCCATCGTTATCTAATCCGCGGTTTTTTTCTTCGTACACAGCCTCTAACTCGGTATGAAACAAACGTAAAACAGGCTTACGGTAACGCTCGGCTTCTAAACTTAACCAGTTTTCTATTTCATTACTTGGTACATCGTTTACATAAACCGTTTGCTCAAAAGATGTAAAAGCATTTGTACCTTTTAAACCCATGCTACTACATAATTTATCGTATTCGTTAGCTATAGCAAATTTAGCTGCAACACCACTTAAACTATCAATTTGGTGATATATAGCCTTACGTTGTGTCTCATCTTTTGTTTTACGATAAATTTCGTATTTATCTGATATTGCACTAATAAGTGGTTCTTCTTTCGAGTAATCTTTTGTACCTAATTTATCGGTTCCTTTAAATAACATATGCTCTAAATAGTGGGCCAAACCGGTTGCATCATGCGGGTCGTTTTTACTACCTGCTTTAGTAGCAGTCATAGTATAAACGCGCGGAGCATCTTTATAAACACTCATAAATACGGTTAATCCGTTCTTTAATTTATATTCTTTTAATTTAAACGGATCATTAGGATACGTTTTTGCTGTTTGAGCTATACCACCAACCACAGCTAATGCCAAGGTTGCTGATGCAATAAGTTTTTTAGTAATCATATTAAAAAATTAGAAGTTAAAGGTAGAAATAATTCAATGCCATAACCTACTCATTTTATGAACGGTGTTTCAGACTTATTTATGGCTAAATATCAAGTTTTAAAGAATTTATATAGAAAAAGTAATCAAAAACAGGCTCCCTCCTTGGTTTTTATATTCCAGTTTTCCATCAATTTGGTCAATTAATGATGTTATTAAACTCATACCCATACTGCTTGACTGTAACTGAATACTATCCATTCCCAATCCTGTATCCGAAACATAAAAATTAACAAGTTTACCCTCTTTTTTAAGACCTATTTCAATTTTTCCGTTCGACTGGTTTTTAAAAGCATGTTTAAAGGCATTAGTAATTAACTCATTTAAAATGAGCGCGCATGGAATAGCGGTTTTTATGTCCAAAAAAACCGGCTCAGTTTTTAAAATAAGTTCAATATTAGGATTGGTTTGATAACTCTTACTAAGGTACAAACAAAAATTAGTAATGTATTGAGCAAATTCAATTTGTGCAAAGGACTTATTTTGGTACAATTGGTTATGTATCAGGGCCATTGAATAAATACGATCTTTAGTTTCTTCAAAAATTATTTTACTCTCGTCATCTTTTAAATTTTCAATTTGAAGATTAATTAAAGCAGAAATTATGGCAAGGTTATTTTTTACCCGATGATGTATTTCGCCAAGCAATAGTTCTTTTTCCTTTAAAGATGCTCCCGTTTGCTCCTTAATTTTTCTTTGTTCAGATACATCGGTTAATCTTACCGACTGAAATTTTTCTCCTTTAATATTTATCATTTTTATTGATATAGCCCCCCAAAATTCATTATCTAAAAAGGTTTTATATAAAATTTCACCTTCATACATTTCTCTCTCAATAAGAGACTTATAAATCTCTTCTGATTCCATTTCTGTAGGTTTATTTTTATGAAGATCGAATCCATATTTTTGAAAAAAATCTTGCTCAGATGATGCTTCAAACATTTCAACAGCTCTTTTATTAGCTTTTATAATTTTTTGTTCATTCCAACTCACTAAAAAAAGAGCATCTACCGAGTTATTGTAAATGCCTTCTAATTGCACTTGTAAAGTTTCATTATCAACGTCTAATTGCTTACTTATTTTTTCATTTACATATAAAATCGAATAAATAATTAATACACAACAAAACATATTTATAAAAAAAATCACTTTATTTAACATAACTAGTTGAGTAGATGTAAATGTTATTCCGCTATCAAAAGGAGAAAAGTCACTGGCAAATAAAAAACTTACAAATAGAATATTGAATACAGATAGCCAAGCAATTATTTTTTTTTGAGAAAACTCAAAGAAAATAAATGGTACCATAATAGTTGGAATAAAAAACTCATGGATATATGCCCCTTTACCAATAAAAACAGATAACACAGTTAAATGGATAAAAATGAGAACATTAAAGTAAATTCTAGAGACTACGTTCTTTCCGAAATAATTAAATATAATAGGAAAAAGGTAAAACAGTATAGAAAATAATTCGATTTGCACCATTCTTGTTTGATTTATAGAATAGTAAAACCCTACAAAAAAAACTGTAATTGCAGCACAAACAACACTTAACCTATTACATAGCACAATGCGTTTATTGGTAAATGCAGAATAATTACTATCAACACCAATATAAGATAGCTTATGTAAAAATGAAATCATGTTTCTTAAAAAGAAACTAAATATAACAAAGTAATAGAAACATTAATAGCCTAAATTTGGCCCCAGCCAACGCTCAGCTTTATCTAAACTCATTCCTTTACGTTTGGCATAATCTTCTACTTGGTCTTTGGCAATTCTGCCAATGCCAAAATAATGCGATTGTAAGTTTGCAAAATAAAGTCCACTAACGGCAGCCGTAGGCACCATAGCCATACTTTCGGTAAGAATAATGCCTGTGTTTTTTTCTACGTCCAGTAATTTCCAAATAGTTGGCTTTTCTGTATGGTCGGGTTGTGCGGGATAACCTGGTGCAGGACGAATGCCCGCATACTCTTCTTTAATTAAATCGTCGGTACTCAGTTTCTCATCTTTTGCATAAGCCCATAATTCTGTACGCACTTTTTTATGCATTAATTCGGCAAATGCTTCAGCAAGTCTATCAGCTAATGCTTTCAACATAATAGCCGAATAATCATCGTGCTCTTTTTCAAATTTTGCCACATGCTCATCAATGCCAATGCCGGTTGTTAGGGCAAAGGAGCCTATATAATCTGCTTTGCCTTTAGGTGCTATAAAATCAGCCAAAGCAGTATTAAACTGCCCTGCAGGTTTTTTTGTTTGTTGACGAATTGTATGAAAAGTAGTTTTTACCTTATCTCTGCTTTCATTTTCATACACTTCAATATCATCTTCGGTAGCATTAGCAGGATATATGCCTATAACAGCTCTAGCTGTCAGCCACTTTTCGGCAATTATTTTCTTTAGCATGTTTTGGGCATCATCAAATAGTTTGCGAGCTTCTTCGCCACGAGTAGGGTCTTTTAAAATTTTTGGGTAAGAGCCTTTCATCTCCCATGAAATAAAGAAAGGCGTCCAATCTATATACTCTGCAATCTCACTTAACGAATAATTATCAAATACTTTATTGCCAATAAAAGATGGCTTGCTGACCTCGGATTTATTCCAATCTATGGCAAATTTATTTTTACGGGCTTCTTCAATCGAAATAAATTTATTTTGCCCTTGTGCATTTTTATTTTGTTCGCGTACACGGGCATAATCTTTATTTATATCTTCCATAAACTCCGCACGCAATTCATTTGAGATAAGACTGCTGGCAACCGGTACCGATTTACTGGCATCGTTTACATGCACCACCGGGCCCGAATAATTTTGAGCAATTTTAACCGCCGTATGAACTTTGGATGTTGTGGCACCGCCAATTAATAAAGGTGTTGTAAAGCCTAAGCGTTCCATTTCCTTTGCCACGTGCACCATTTCATCAAGCGATGGAGTAATTAAACCACTTAAACCAATAACATCTACATTGTGTTTTTTAGCTTCTTCTAAAATTTTGTCGCAAGAAACCATCACACCTAAATCAACAATCTCATAGTTGTTACAAGCCAACACCACACCTACTATATTTTTACCAATATCGTGCACATCACCTTTAACTGTAGCCATTAAAATTTTGCCTGCATTTTGTCTGCCATCGCCAACAATGCCTGCTAATTTATTGGCATCTTTTTCTGCCTGTAAAAAAGGCTCTAAATAAGCAACCGCTTTTTTCATTACACGAGCACTTTTTACCACCTGAGGTAAAAACATTTTTCCGCTGCCAAATAAATCACCCACCACATTCATTCCATCCATTAATGGACCTTCAATTACATGCAAAGGTCTACCAAGTTTTACTCTGGCTTCTTCGGTATCAACATCAATATATTCTACCAAACCTTTTACTAGGGCATGACTCAAACGTTCTTCAACTGTGCCTTTGCGCCATTGCTCGTCTTTTTCTGTTTTTTGAGCAGATACGCCTTTTAACGTTTCGGCATGTTCAACCAATCGTTCAGTTGCATCATCTCTACGATTCAATAAAACATCTTCCACTAATTCCAGCAAAGTTTTATCTATATCGTCGTACACCTGCAATTGCGATGGGTTTACAATTCCCATATCCATTCCGTTTTTAACGGCATGGTATAAAAATGCGCCATGTATGGCTTCGCGTACATGGTCGTTCCCTCTAAACGAAAAAGAAACATTACTAACCCCCCCACTTACTTTAGCATAAGGCAGATTTTCTTTAATCCATTTTGTTGCATTAAAAAAGTCGAGCGCGTTTAAGCGATGCTCTTCCATTCCTGTTGCCACAGGAAAAATATTAGGGTCAAAAATTATATCCTGTGCGGGGAAATGTACTTTGTTAACCAGCACATCATAAGCACGTTTACAAATATCTATACGGCGTTGATAAGTATCGGCCTGCCCTACTTCATCAAAAGCCATCACAATAACAGCTGCACCATATTGTTTTATTTTATGCGCCTGTTCAATAAATTTAGCTTCGCCTTCCTTTAAGGATATAGAGTTTACTATGGCCTTGCCTTGTACGCATTTTAAACCAGCCTCAATAACTGTCCATTTAGATGAGTCAATCATTATAGGCACTTTGCTAATATCCGGTTCAGATGCAATAAGGTTTAAAAATTTAGTCATAGCAGCTTCACTATCCAACAT
>Ga0134126_10010891_pt1 | contig 11447 bp, 12 predicted proteins | sample KB31752_FD_96881 | JGI IMG/M metagenome (GOLD analysis project Ga0134126, IMG submission 96881) | Terrestrial soil microbial communities with excess Nitrogen fertilizer from Kellogg Biological Station, Michigan, USA - KB3-175-2 | ecosystem: Environmental > Terrestrial > Soil > Unclassified ... | reverse complement strand
CGGCGAAGAAGCGGCGGAAGCCGTGACGCTCGCCATCTATCCCGGCGCCCTTCCCGCCGGCATCCCGGTCGAACCGTTGAGCACCAACGTGTTCGGCCCCGGCGGCACCTGGACGCTCAGCCCGCTCGAACCTCTTGCGGACGGGATCTACACAGCCCAGGCGAGCCAGACGAACGGCTCGGGGACCGGCAGCAGCCTGCCCGTCACGTTCACCGTCCTGACGAGCGCTCCGGTCGTGACGATCTCCCAGCCCGCCCCGGCACCCGGCGAAACGGCGCCCTCGTTCACCGGCACCGCGAGCGACACGACGCCGGTGAGCGTGCAGATCCATGCCGGGGACTCCTCGAAGGGGACACTCGTCTCGAGCGCCACGGCAGCCGGCACCGGCGCGCGGTGGCAGTCGAGCCCGGCGAACCCGCGGCTCCCGCTCGGCACCTACACCGCCGTGGCTGTGCAGAGAAGCTCGCTGACCGGCAATCCCGTCGGTCACAGCGACCCCGTGACGTTCGCGATCGCGCCGGTGCCGCCCGCGGCGCCTGCGCCAGCGCCGCCGAGCTCGGGGGTCGCGGCCGCCGTGGAGGCGAAACCGAAGCCTCTGGGACCGTTGCTGCTCGCTCCCTTCCCCGTGGTGCGGGTGGCGGGGGTCGCCTACGCAGGCGGGGTGCGAGTGCGCGTGCTGAGCGTCCAGCAGGCTCCGGCGGGCGCGCTCGTGAGGGTGCGCTGCCGCGGGCATGGCTGCCCGGCGCACGGTGCCAGAAAGACGACCGTCGCCGGCCCGCACGGCGTGCAGGCGCTCGTCTTCCGTTCCTTCGAGCGCTTCCTGCGTGCCGGCGCGGTGATCGAAGTCTTCGTCACCAAGCCGGGCACGCTGGGGAAGTACACGCGCCTGCGCGTCAGGCGCGGCAGGCTGCCGGAACGCGTCGACCTCTGCCTCGACGCCGCGGGCGTGAAGCCGATCGCGTGCCCGGCCTCCTGAAGCGAGCGCCTAAGCGAGCGCCTTGCGCTTGATCGCGTCGAACTCGTCCTGGGTGATCGTCCCGGCTTTCAGCAGTTCGTCGGCCTTCGCGATCTGCTGCGTCGGGTCGCTGCCGCCGCCGGCGACTTCACGCACGTAGGCGTCCATCTGCGACTGGGCGGCTTTCGCGTCCTTGATCTGCCGTTCGGTCATGCCTTTGTGCTCGGCGATCAGGTACACGAACACGCCCAGGTAGGGAAGGATGATCACGAAGATGATCCAGCCGGCCTTGCCCCATCCGCCGATGTCGGAGCGCCGGAACACGTCGCCGAAGACGACGAACAGGAGCCAGATCCAGATGAAGAACCCCATGAAGATGAGGATCGTCCAGAAGACTTCGAGCAGCGGATAGGTTTCGGTTGCGGCGAGCAAGTGGGGCCCCCTGGCGTCGGCTTGTGGAATTGGTGGGACGACGGATCGTCGCCCTTACGATTCCTGCCGAGCCTACCGGGCGGATCACCCGATTGGGAGGAACGCTCCGTTTGAGGACGAGATGGCCAAGCTGATCTACTCCGCGATCGCCTCGCTCGACGGGTACGTCGAGGACGAGCAGGGCGGGTTCGACTGGGCCGCGCCGGACGAGGAGGTCCTGGCCGCCGTCAACGCGCTCGAGCGGCCGATCGGCACCTACCTGTACGGCCGCCGGATGTACGAGACGATGGCCTACTGGGAGACGGCGGACGTCGCCGCCGAGCGTTCGCCGGGCAGCCGCGACTTCGCCGAGCTGTGGCGCGCCGCGGAGAAGGTTGTGTACTCACGGACGCTCGACTCGGTGGCGACCGCGAAGACGCGGCTGGAGCGCGAGTTCGACCCCGGCGCGGTACGCCGCATGAAGGAGACGGCCGGCGCCGACCTGACCATCGGCGGCGCGGAGCTTGCCGGGCAGGCGCTCGCCGCGGGGCTCGTCGACGAGTGCCACCTGTTCCTGGGCCCGGTCCTCGTCGGCGGGGGCAAGCGCGCGCTGCCCGACGGGGTGAACACGCGGCTCGAGCTGCTGGGCGAGCGCCGGTTCGCGGGCGGTGTCGTGCATCTGCACTACCGCGTCGGAGAGAGCCCAGCAGCGGACTCGAACCGCTGACCCCTTCCTTACCATGGAAGTGCTCTACCAACTGAGCTAGCTGGGCGGGGAAGGGCAGACTCTAGCGCGGGCTCGCCGCTAGGCGATCCCGTCGAGCAGCGTCGACGGAGAGGCGAGCTGCAGGCCCCGGGAGAGGATCACGATCGTCTCCAGGCGCGGCGAGCGCTTGCAGCGCTCGAGCAGGCTGATCTCGGTGCGGTGGAGGTCGCAGATCGAGGCCAGTGCCTCCTGCGAGAGACCGGCCGCATCACGGTGGTGGCGCAGGTTCCTGGCGAATTGCTGGCGCACGCCCTCCATCGCTGGCACTCTCGCCCTGCGCTGACGAAACGTCTACAGACACCTGTCTGCGGCAGGCGAAGACAGAACGCGACTATACGCTGCTGTCAAGTCGGCGCGGCGGGCGCGCCGCTCGGGGCCGGTCAGTCCTCGGGCGTGACGGTGCTCACCGGCAGCCCCAGCCCCGTGACCTTGCTCGGAAGGTCGAGGTGCAGCCAGCGCGAGACTTTGCTCGGCAGCGTCGAGATGATCACCTCGTCGAACCCGCGCAGGTTGATCGCGTCCTGGATCGCGGCCGAGGGGTCGGCGTCGCCGACGAAGCCCTCCACCTCGCTGCCCGCGGCTTCCGAGAGCAGCGGCAGCGCGTGCGTCAGCACGCCCTGCGCCTCGTCGGCTGCCTGGTCCTCGGGGTCGACCGCCTTGTGCAGGCCGTGTGCCGGGTTGGGCACGAGCAGCGTGAAGCTCGCCGGCCCGCGGGCGGCCCGCTCGCGCACCGCGTCGAGCAGCGGCGGCGTGGCCGCCGTCTTGTGGGCCACGACGAGCACTCGTACTGGGGACTCTGCGGATGACATGCCGCTCCCTCCTGGTCGTTGACCGCCCTACCGAGCATCTTCTACCCCCAACGGACTTCCCGCGCAACGGCTGTGGACTCGATGGCGTCCTCTCAGACGCTGCGCAACGCCATCGCCGGCGCCAGCCGCGCCGCGCGGATCGCGGGGTAGAGGCCCGCGATCGCGCCGAGCGCCAGCGCCAGACCGACGGCGCCGCCGACGGATACGAGCGGAACGACGAGCTGCCATCCCTGGTTCGCGGCGTAGGCGGCGGTCGCGAGCGCGCCGAGGACGACGCCGGCGCAGCCGCCGAACAGGGAGAGCAGGACGGACTCGCCGAGGAACTGGACGGCGATGTGCAGCGAGCGCGCGCCGAGCGCACGGCGCAGCCCGATCTCCGAGCGGCGCTCGAGGACCGAGATCACCATCACGTTCGCGATCCCCACCCCCCCGACGAGCAGCGCCACCGCGCCGAGGCCGAGGAAGATCGAGGTCAGGGTGCTCTGGGCGTCGGCCCGCGCCTGCAGCGCTTCGGAGGGGCGGCTGACCTGCGTCTGTTCAGGGTTCTGCGGATCGGCGGTCCCGGGGAGCAGCGCGGACGCCTGGAGCACCTTGTCGGGGTCGGCGCGCACGTACAGCGTGCTCGCGTGGCGGGTGGTGCCGAACAGCCGCTTGGCGACGGGGTACCCGATCAGCGCGGCCCGTTCGATCTCGGGGGCGAGCGGCTGCGGGCCGAGGATGCCGGCAACCGCGAACCACCCGCTGCCGATGTACACGAGCACGGGTCTCCCGTCGAGCAGTAGCGAGCTCACCCCGAGCCGCTGTGCCGCGACCGCGCCGAGCACGACCTCGGGAAGCCTTTCGTTGGCCGGGCCGATGAAGCTCCCGTGCACGACTTCGCCGCCGAGCGCCGCGAGCAGCTCGGGGTCGGTCGCGTCTACCGTGATGCCGGAGTTTTCGGCGGCTTCGATGAACGGCGTGCGGCGCACGGTCGCGCCGGAGACGGCCGTCACCGCTGCGCTCGCCTGCACGTCTTCGAGGCCCCGCACAGCCCGCGACGCCGTTTCCGGCAGCTCTGCGTTCTGTCCGAGAAAGGTCTGCCCGGGGCTCACGGTCAGCAGGTTCGTGCCGAGCTTGTCGAGCTGGGCGATCAGCCCCGCCTTGCTCGATTCCGAGATGCCGAGCACCGCCACCATCGCGGCGATCCCGATCGCCACGCCGAGCGCCGAGAGCGCCGCGCGCAGGCGCCGGGTGCGCAGGCCTACGCTCGCCACCCGGAGCAGGTCGGCCGCTCGCAGCCGGCTGGGCGGGATCACGGTGTCCTCTCCCGTCTCACCCACGCGGGCGAGGACCGCCCGGCGCGCTGCTTCCGCGCTCACGGCGATCCCCGCCCGCTGTCCTCGACGAGCCGTCCGTCGCGCAGCTCCACACGGCGCGGCAGCGCGGCGGCGATCTCCCTGTCATGGGTGATCACCAGCACGGTCGTTCCTCCGGCGTTGAGCTCGGAGAGCAGGCTCATGATCTCCCGGCCGTTGGCCGAGTCGAGGTTGCCCGTGGGCTCGTCGGCGAGCAGCAGCGCGGGGCGCGTCACCAGCGCGCGGGCGATCGCCACGCGCTGGCGCTCGCCGCCGGACAGCAGCGCCGTTCGCTGGCCCGCGCGCTCGCTCAGCCCGACCTGTGCGAGCGCCTGCTCGGCGGCCGTCGCGCGTGCGCGCGCGGGCGTGCCCGTGTAGAGGAGGCCGGCGGCGACGTTCTCGAGCGAGGTGCTCGCCTCGAGCAGGTGGAACTGCTGGAAGACGAAACCGATGCGCCAGGCGCGCAGCGCGGCGAGGCGGCGCTCGGAGAGCGTGGCCACCTCGGCCCCGGCGATCCGCACGAGCCCCGCGCTCGCCCGTTCGAGCGTGCCGATCACGTGCAGCAGCGTCGACTTCCCCGAGCCCGACGGTCCGACGATCGCGGCCAGCTCTCCCTCGCGGACGACGAGATCGACTCCGCGCAACGCCCAGACGTCGCCCGGGTAGCGCTTCTCGACCCCGGCGAGCTCGAGCACCGGTGCGGCGCTCACCGCGGCTCCAGCACCTTCAGCCCGTCGTGCACGCCGGGCCCTTCGATCTCGACGTAGCCGCCCGCGAACATGCCCGGCGTCACCGAAACCGCCACGCGGCGCCCGTCCTCGACAGCCGACAGCGCGTAGCCGCCGCCGGCCGTGGCCGAGAGCGCTGCCGCCGGCACCGTCAGCACGTGCCTGCGGATGCTCTTGACCAGTTCGACGCTCACCGGCGCCTGGTCGAGATGCGCGACGCGGTGGCTCAGCGCGAGCGTAACAGTGATCGTCGGCGATTCGCCTTCGCCCCCGCCTCCTTTTTCGTTGCTGCTCGGCGTGCTCGCGACGGTGCCGACGGCCGTGACACGGCCCGTCACCGAGCGCCCGCCGGGGAGCGTCACCGGAGCGTGCTCGCCCACCCGCGCGAGCTGCTGCTGTTCTGCCTTGACCTTGACCGTCACCAACTGCGTGGTGGAGGTCGCGCTCAGCACCAGCTCGCCGCCGCCGCCGCCCGCGGCCGGGCTTTCTCCTTCTTCTTCTTTTTTCGGTTTTTCGCTGTCGCTGCTTTTCGGCGTCGAGGATCTCGGCGCTTTCGTTTTGCCCTGCGGTTTTTTCTGTGCCGGTTTCCTCGGTGCTTCTTTGTTGGCGGCTTTTTCTTTGGCCGCCTGTTCCTGTTCGCTCGCTCCTTGTTCAGACGGGCCCGGCGGGTCCTGTCCGAGCGCGACGTGCACTTCGGTGACGCGAAGCGCGCCGGGTGCGAAAGCGACGCGGCCGAGTTCGACGGCGCCCGTTTCCTTCAGGCCCTCCGCGTGCTGCCAGCTCTTGACCGCCGCGGCCGTCGTCGCGGAGAAGCTCTCGTCGCCGGCGACCGCGCCGTAGCCGAGCCGCTCCAGGTTGGTGTTCAGCTCGGCGACGTCCGGGCCGTCGCTGACCCCCTCCGCCATGCGGCGGTAGGCGGGCACGGTGCCGTACATCAGCACGACCGGGAGATTGTCCAGGCGATAGAGGGTGCCGCCTCGCGCGATCGTGTGCCCTGCCGCGGGTAGCCACGTGAACGTGCCGCCGAGCTGGCTGTAGATGCTCGTGCTCGCGCCGTAGCCGAGCGTCCCGTCCACCGTTTCGCCTTCGCTCAGCGTGCGTCGCTCGACGGTGGTGACGGTCTGCCCCGGCGGGATCGCGGTGCTCGCCGCGGCGCGCGAGGGCGACCCCGAGCTCGACAGCGCGAGCGCCGTGGCAGCGGCGATCGCCGCGGCAAGCAGGGCGGCCGCGGCGATCCTGCGCCGGGCGCGGCGGGAGGGCCTGGCCACGTTCAGCCGCCGATGCCGATCGCGAAGCCCGCGCCGCCGCCGCTGCCCTTGCTCTTGGACGTTTCCGGTCCCGGGCCCGGCCCGCCGCCGGGCAGCTTCCCCTTGAGCGGCAGCAGCCCCTGGCACGCTTTCTGCGCTTTCTGGAACGCCGGGCTTTCCGGGTTCGGTCCGGCACCGGCGCCGCCGCCCGGATGGATCTGGATCTGGATGCCCCCGCCCGCGGTGCTCGTGTGGAGGTTGATCCCGTGTTCGCGCATGCAGCGCGCGAACTTCGCGACCTGTTCTTCACGTGCGACGCGTTCCTGCGGGGTCAGCTTCTTCTCGCCCGCGGCGATCAGGTGCCGGCAGGCCTGCTGCGCTTTTTCCATCGTCTTCGCGTCGGGGCTGCCGGCGCCCGCCTTGAACTGCAGCTTGACCGCGCCGCCGGAGCCGACCTGAGGGTCGGGGAAGTCTTTGACGCCGTTGGCGCGCATGCAACGCGAGAAGGCGAGGGCGCGGTCGGCGGGGTCGGTGCGCGTCGAGGCGTTCGACGATCCCCCGCAGGCCGAGATCAGCAGCGCTGCCGCGAGCAGGCAGAGCACCGCGGGGACGAGGCGAGACATGGCGGCTCCTTGAGCGGTGGGTGACATACCGCCATCAAGCGCGAGTCCGCTGAGAATTCGGTTAACGCGAGCGAGGAGCTTCGTGAAGCGCCGCCGGCGGCTCGTCGAGCTCGCAGCCGTCCAGCTCCAACGCCGGCAGCTCGATCGTCAGCCGCGCCCCGCCCTCGGGATCGTTGGCGGCATGCACGCTGCCGCCGTGGGACTCGGCGAACTGCCTCACGATCGCGAGACCGAGGCCCGAGCCGGGCCGCCCGCGGGCGGCGGCGGCGCGGTAGAAGCGGTCGAACACGCGCGGTAGGTCATCCGGCGGGATGCCCGGGCCGCGGTCGCGCACCTCCAGCACGCCCTCCGAGACGCGCACCTCGATCGGCGCGCCGGGCGCGCTCCACTCGCACGCGTTGTCGAGCAGGTTCGCGGTCGCCCGCGCGAGGCGCCCCGCCGAGACGTGCACGAGGCAGGGCTCGGTGTCGAGCTCGAAGCTGCGGTCCGGCGCGTGCAGCCGGGCGCGGGCGATCGCTTCGCTCGCCGCGATGTCGAGACGCACGTCCTCGAGCTCGATCTCCTCGACCTCGGTCTGGGAGAGCGAGACGAGGTCGCCGACGAGCGTGGTCAGCTCGCCCAGCTGGGCCTGCGCCGCGGCGATCACACGCCCGCGCTCGGCGGGGGAGAGCTGGTCGCCGAGAGCCAGGGCGTCGAGGTTCGCCCGCACGCTCGTGATCGGCGTTCGGAGCTCGTGCGAGGCGTCGGAGATCAGCTGCCGCTGGGCGGTTCGCGAGCGCTCCAGCGCCGCGAGCATGGTGTTGAAGCTGGCCGCCAGGCGTCCGAGCTCGTCGCTCTCGCCGGTCTCGATCCGGTGGCCGAGATCCTGGGTGCGGGCGACGCGCTCGGCGGCGCCCGTGAGCCGTTTCAGCGGCGCGCTCGCCGCCCGGGAGACGATCACGCCCAGCAGCGCCGCCAGCGCGACGCCACCGAGGCAGATGAGCCCGAGCAGGATGCCGAGGTGGCGCAGCGTGCGTTCGGTGTCCGCGAGCGGCAGCGCGACCTGCCAGACGCCTCCCTCCGGCCCCGGCTCGGTCAGCATCCGTGCCTGCTGGCCGCCGATCGAGACGTCGCTGAAGAACGCGCCGCGCGTCCCGTTCGCGACCTGCTTGGCGGCCGCCGTGACCGGCAGCGCGGCGCCGGCGGAGCGCAGCACCTTGCCGCCGGGCCGGTAGAGCTGGATGAAGCCGGTCGGACCGCCGAGCTGTGGCGCCGGCAGCACGAGCCGGTCGGCCGCGCCCACCTTCGGAGGCAGGCCCGCGGCGGCGGCGAGTCCCTTCAGCGCCGCGCCGGCGCCGGCGGGGAGCGAGCGGCGTTCCCAGGTCACGACTTCGTGCGGGCCTGTCCTCACCGTGCCGCCGGCGATGACCTTGCCCGCCTGGCGCTGCTCGTGGGTGCCCGCGGAGGCGGTGCCCGCGACGACGGTTTCGGGAGCGATGCCGGCCGGCGGCGCGACAGCGACCGAGCCGGTGCCCGCGATCCCGGCTGCCGCCTTCGCGTGGCTCCTCACCCGCGTCAGGATCTGCACCGCGAGCGGCTGTCCGGGGGTCAGCTTCTCGCGCAGGCTGGCGTCGATCTGCCCGTGCAGCTCGTCGCGCGTGACGATGTACACGACCGCCGAGGCGACGATGATCGCCGATGCGACGGCGCACGCGGCGAGCAGGATCGTGCGTCTGCGGAAGGTCATCGTCTCGCCGGCCGCAGCACGTAGCCGAACCCCCGCACCGTATGGATCAGGCGCGGCTCGCCCGCCTGCTCGGTCTTGCGGCGCAGGTAGCCGACGTACACCTCGAGCGAGTTAGACGTCGGGCCGAAGTCATAGCCCCAGACACGTTCGAAGATCGTCGTGCGCGTCAGCACCTGGCGCGGGTGGCGCATCAGCAGCTCGAGCAGCAGGAACTCGGTGCGGGTGAGCGCGAGCTGACGATCGCCGCGGCGCGCCTCGTGCGTGGTGGGGTCGAGCTGCAGATCCTCGAAGCGCAGCGTCGTGTCGTCGCCCTCCCAGCCCGTGCGGCGCAGCAGCGCGCGCAGACGCGCGACGAGCTCCTCGCGCGCGAACGGCTTGGCCAGGTAGTCGTCGGCGCCGGCCTCGAGCCCTTCGACCCGCTCGCCGACCTCGGCCCGGGCGGTGAGCATCAGCACGGGCGTCGTGTCGCCGGCGGCGCGCATGCGCCGGCACACCTCGAGCCCGTCGATCCCCGGCATCAGGACGTCGAGCACGACCGCGTCGGGCGGCGTGTCGGCGAGCGTGCGGATCGCCTCGCGGCCGTCCTGCGCCGTCGTGACGTCGAAGCCGTTGAGGTCCAGGACCAGTGCGAGCGCTTCCCGCAGCGACGGGTCGTCGTCGACCACCAGCAGACGCATGGGCGGATCGTGACTCGCGAAGCTGAAAGAAAGATGAAGTCGAGGCTTCCGCCTGTCGTGTCTTTATCTTGGCCCGACGATGGCGATCACCGGGGGGACGAAGCTGGGGGCGCCCGTGCGCGTCACAGCTCGCAGCAAAGAGGAATGCGTGGGGGAGCCGCAGCTCGAGGAGTTCTGCTGCAGCGACGGCCCCGCAGGACGAGAAGTCGGACTGATCGTCGGCAACCTGCTGAGCGGCGAAGCGCTGCCGCAGACCGTCGCGTTCGTCAACGACACAGCGAGCGGCGCGCTGCTCGGGATCGCCTCCGTGCGCCCGGACGGCAACGCGCAGCTGCGCGGGAAGTCATCGACGCCGTGGTTCGTCCGCCGGCTCGCGTCGAACCCCTACGTGAACATGATCGCCCGCGACGAGCGCTACACGGGCCGCGTGCTGCTCGACGGTCGCACCCGGCTCGGGACCGCGATCCTCAGGGCCGGCCTCGAAGCGCTCGCCGCCGAGCTCGGCGCCGAGAACCTGCCGACGGTGTTCGCGCTGATCAGGCGCGGGAACGAGACCAGCAAGCGCACGTTCGGCGAGTTCGCGTTCTACCCGCACGACCGCTCCTCGGAAAACCAGCAGGACGTGTTCGTCAGGCGCGCGGGGCGGCGCCTGCCCGCGGCGCCGCCGCTGGAGGCGTACATCCCGCTTGGGCGCGAGCCCGAGGTGCGCTCGCTGAAGCGCCGCGCGCCAGCCGCCGAGCGCTCTCGCTGAGCGCCGCACTCGCCGGCCGCCCAGCTGAGCGCCGCGCTCAGCTGACGGCGGCGCGCCGGTAGCGCGCGGTCGCGAGCACGCCGAAGACGACGATCAACCCGAGCGACCAGATCACCGACACGAGCACGTCGTTGTTCGAGGGCGCGCCGAGCCAGAGGTGGCGCATCGCGTCGACGACGATCGTGAACGGGTTGACTTCCGCGAACTGCTGGAGGCCTTCGGGCATCGAGGCGACCGGCACGAAGGCCGAGGAGATGAACGTGAGCGGAAACACGAGGATGAAGCCGATCGAGTTGACCGTTTCGGAGGACTTCGCGACCAGCCCGATGAACGCCAGCACCCACGAGAAGGCGTAGCCGAACAGGAGCAGCAGCAGGATCCCGGCGACGGCGTCGCCGAAGCTCGTGTGGAAGGTGAAGCCGATGATCACGCCGGTGATCAGCAGGATCGTGATCGACAGGGCGTTCAGCGCGACGTCCGAGAGCGTCCGCCCGGCGAGCACGGCCGGGCGCGCCATCGGCAGCGAGCGGAAGCGGTCGATCAGCCCCTTGCGGACGTCCTCGTTGAGCCCGAGGGCGGTCGCGAAGCCGCCGAACGCCGTGTTCTGGACGATGATCCCGGGGATCAGGAAGTCGACGTAGGAGTAGCCGGGGGTGCTGATCGCGCCGCCGAACACGTAGCGGAACAGCAGCACGAACATGATCGGCTGGATCGTGAAGCCGATCAGCAGTTCGGGCGTGCGCGTCAGCCGCACGAGGTTGCGCTCGGCGATGATCACGGTGTCGGTGGCCAGGCGCCTCATGCGGCCCGCTCCTCCGAGTCACGCTCGCCGATGCTCTCGCCCTCCTCGTCCTCGCTCGCCACGTGTCCGGTGAGCGCCAGGAACACGTCGTCGAGCGTGGGGCGGCGCAACGACAGATCCTCCACGTCGATGCCGCGCTCGCTCAGGCGGTGGACGGCATCGACGATCACTCCATGGGTCTCGCGGACGGCGACGGTGATGTCGTGGCCGGCCACGCTCGGCGGCTCGTCGGATATCGGCGAGAGTGCCTCGATCGCGCCGGCGGCATCGTGGGCGGACCCGAGGCGGACTTCCAGGCGCTCCCCGCCGAGGCGGCTCTTCAGCTCGTTGGGCGTCCCCTCGGCGATCAGCCGCCCGTGGTCGATGACCGCGATCTCGTCGGCCAGCCGGTCGGCCTCGTCGAGATACTGGGTGGTCAACAGCACCGTCGTGCCGCCCGCGACGAGGCCCTCGATCACCGCCCACAGGCTGAGGCGGCTGCGCGGGTCGAGACCAGTCGTCGGCTCGTCGAGGAACAGCACAGGCGGTTCGGCGACGAGCGCGGCCGCGAGGTCCAGGCGCCGCCGCATGCCGCCGGAGTACGTCTTCGCGGCGCGGTCGGCGGCGTCGCTCAGATCG
>Ga0134126_10010888_pt1 | contig 11448 bp, 9 predicted proteins | sample KB31752_FD_96881 | JGI IMG/M metagenome (GOLD analysis project Ga0134126, IMG submission 96881) | Terrestrial soil microbial communities with excess Nitrogen fertilizer from Kellogg Biological Station, Michigan, USA - KB3-175-2 | ecosystem: Environmental > Terrestrial > Soil > Unclassified ... | reverse complement strand
TTTTTCCAAAAATCCGCTTTCATGAGGACGCGCAGTAATCTGCGCGGAGGCGGGATTCGGATATGAGCAGGAGCGCGCGCTCCCGCTCCGGGTGACAGACCTATCTGGCGGGTTCCTGGGGCTTTTCCGCCGCAGTCGCGTGCCGCGGGAGTTCCAAACAGGATCGACCGGCTTCCCCGTCCGACGTGAGGCATGGTCCAAGTCGATAAGAGGCCATGTTCCCCGCCTCTGCGCCAAGAAAAATTATCGCGCTCGGAGTTGCGGGCTGTCAATCAGGCAAGGAATCCCGTGCGAATCCGCGCGTTCGATCTGTGAATCGGGTTGATTCTACCTCTGCTGCGTTTGCGCGGGCGCCTGGTTCGGCGGCAGAACCTCGCAATGGTTGACGCACTCGTTCGCGAACCACGTCACTTCCGTGTTTTTGTGCGGCACGCGCGACCCATTCTCCGGCGCGACCACGAGCGACTGCGGTCCGTCCGCGGCATTGAACGTACACTGGAATTGCAGCTTCTGCACAGCGCGCTGCTGGCAAGCGTTTTTCTGCAGCGCGGTATTCAGGATTTGCGGATTCGAATAGACCTGATCCGCGATGCTGGACGGCAGCACGGCCACGACCATCGGCGTCGGCGCTTTGATGATGATGCTGATCTGCTCGCCATCGAAGTCCGGCGTGTAGCCGCCATAAACTTTGGGCAGCGGCGTAAGCTTGTATTTCTCACCGACGATGCGCACCCATTGGTATTCCGGCTGGACGCAATTCTCGACGCAGTCCCAGCGGTAGTACTGCACGTGAACGTCGTTGGGCGCAGTGTAATGCTTCTTGGCGGGCGTACCGCCGGAAAGCATGGAGGCGAGGCCGGCACCGGCGATTCGGCTGACCGGGCCGGGAGTTGTGTTGAGCGCCGCGTCAATGCCCGCGAAAACCGCTTTCCCCGTGCTGGGCCGTTCATCTTGAATCACCAGCGTCATTGGTTCGCCCGGGATGAAGCAGGTATAGGTGGTCGTGGTCACGTGAGTGCGCGGGCAGATCTCGTGCAGATTCGCAAGCACTTCAGGATGCTGCATCGCGCCGCTCCACTCCTCGGCATTCACCATGAAAATCGTGACCGGCTGCTGCGATTTGATGTCAACGTGCAGATTGCCGCCATCCGCGCCCGGATGATATGTGCGTCCGCTGTAGTAATTCGCCGGGTCGAGCGTGGCCATTTCATCATTGGCAGGAAGCCAGTCGAACTTTCGCTGTCCTTGCGCAAACGCCGCGCCGGCAAAAAGCGATGCAGCCAAAATCGCCACCACAGGTTTCATTCTCATAATACGGAAAGTATTGTTCGGGGGCGCGGACATTCACAATAGCCCACTCGTCTATGGAGCCGCGCCGGTTACCTGTACGAATGGCCAGCGTGGACAGTTGCGTTTCAGGGCGCGGCCGAAATTTAGCTTTGCAACCTGGCTTTTTCTGCAGCCTGCGTTTTATGAGAGGGATAGCAGCCGAGCACGCGCAATTCGCGCGCGGAAGAGCGCAATTCTTCGAAGGCCTGCTGCGTTTGCGCGTCGTTCAGAGACGTCTGCAAATCGAGATAGAAGCGGTATTCCCACGGATGCCCCGGAATGGGGCGGCTCTCGATTTTCAGCAAATTGATACCGCGAGCGGCAAAGACATCAAGCGCGCGCTTGAGCGCTCCGGGTTTGTGATCAAGATGTAACACGAGCGAGAGCTTGTCAGCGTGCTCAGAAATTTCGGCCGCGGCGGAGAGCAGCAGGAAGCGCGTCCAGTTTTCGCAGTGGTCTTCGAGGTGCTCGCGAAGAATTTTGCCGCCGTAAATTTCCGCGGCGCGTTTTCCGGCAATGGCGGCGCGCGAGGGGTCGCCCGCGCTTATGACGTCCCGAACGCTTCCGGCAGTGTCGAGCGAAGCCACGCGGCGAATCTGCGGATGCGCGCGGAAAAAGGATTCGCATTGCGCCAGCGCGACAGGATGCGATTCCACCGAGGCGATTTGCTCGAAATTCGCGCCGGGGAGCGCGATCAGGTTGTGAATGATCGGCGAAATCGTCTCGCGCACCACGTAGAGATTGCTTTCGAGGAGCAGATCGTATGACCTGTGAACCGACCCTGCTAGTGTGTTTTCGATGGGCGCGAGAACGTAATCGGCAAGGCCGCCGGCAATCGACGAAAAAAGCGCTTCGAACGTCGGACGCGGCACAGTTTCGATTTTCTCGCCGAGCAGATGCACGGCGGCTTCTTCGCTGAACGCGCCTGTTTCGCCCTGAAATGCGACGCGCAAGATTTTATGTTCATGCGGCATACGAAAAACATTCTATAGCGAGGCCGCGCGAGACTGAAATCGCTTATTCGGCGGGGTTAATAAAATTGCTCCACAGCTCATTCTTTATTTGCGCGCCGCGACGCGCAGGAATATCCTTTGCGCAGCCAACTTCAATATTTAGGAGGGGACGTGTCCAAGAATTTGCCGACGGATGGAAGCGCGCCGACGGATGGAAGCGTTTTGGAGCAGACCAAACTCTCGCGCCGCAGCGTGCTCGGCGCGATTCCGCTGACCACCGCGGGACTATCGCTGACATCACTGCTCGCGGCCAAGCACCATTCTGCCCCGCAGAATCATCAAAATCATGAGATGCCAAAAGTCCGCAAAGAAAAGCGCAAAGAACCTCCGCTGGAGAATTTCAAGTACGATCTCGATGGTTCGACCGGCTATGCCGGAGAAGGCGGCACGGCCAAGGAAGTCACTGTCGCTGAATTTCCGGTATCGAACAGCGTCGCCGGCGTTTCGATGGTGCTCAAGCCGGGCGCGATGCGCGAACTGCACTGGCACGCGATTGCCGCGGAGTGGGCTTACGTCATTAGTGGAAACGTGCGCACGACGGTTCTCGGTCCCACTGGCGAAGCGGCGCTTGATGATTTTGGCCCCGGCGACATCTGGTATTTTCCAAAGGGACATCCACACTCCATTCAAAACCTCGGCCCCGGCGACTCGCACTTTATTTTGGTTTTCGACGACGGCCATTTCTCCGAGTTCGGCACGTTCAGCATCACGGACTGGTTCAATCGCACGCGCCCCGAGATTCTTGCGCGCAATACAGGTTTGAGCGAAAAGACCATCACGCAATTGCCGAAAGGCGAAGTTTACATCACGCCAGCGCGCGTTCCCCCGCAGGAGCAGCCGCCTTTGCGCGATCGCGACCCGCATCCGAGCCAGAGCGCGCACAAGTTCCGTTTGCTCGCGCACGAGCCGCAGAAATGGCCCGGCGGCGAGGAACGCGTGGTGGATTCGCACATTTTCCCTATTTCCAAAACGGTCGTTGGCGCGATTATGGACTTGAATCCCGGCGCGCTGCGCGAATTGCACTGGCATCCGAATGCTGACGAGTGGCAATACTTCATAAGCGGACGCGCCCGCGTGGGAATTTTTGGCGCACATGGACGCTCCAGCGTCGAGGAATTCAGTCCCGGCCAGGTCGCATTCATTCAGCAAGGCTTTGGACATTACATCGAGCAAGTTGGGCCGGAGCCGACGCGCATTCTGATTACTTTTCCCGCCGCGGAATATCAGGAGCTTTCGCTTTCGACCTGGCTGGCGAGCAATCCTGCGGAGCTCCTCGAGGATAATTTTGGCCTTAGCGCGGAAGAAGTTGCGCGCCTGCCCAAGTCGAAGATGGCGATTTACGGTCCGCATGCCAATACGTGAGCGTGCAGCGCCGCGCGGAATGCCTCGAAGATCGGTGCACTACTTGGGCAGCATCGCTGTAGCCCTTGCGCTCGTTTCGATTTTTTCCGCGGCGACGAGAGCTCCCGCGCAGCAGCAGAGCGAAATTTCGCAGCTCTTCGCCAAGTATGGTTTCAAGCAGAACATCGTCAAGCCGCCCGCCGGCATTCTGCAGCACGAGTACCTTGTCCCCGCTGGGCCCTACACGCAACTTTTTGATTGGGACACGTACTTCATGGGCGTGGCGCTCAGTTATGACAACGTAGGAGCTCCGCTCGAAAATTCCACGAAGAATTTCCTCGATTTCACCAGCGAGAATTACGCGAGCCGAGGCTACACACCGCGCGAAGTTGCCACTGATGCATTCGACGCACTGCCGCAAATGTGCAAGCCGTTTCTGGCGCAAATGGCGGTGCGCGCATCGCAGACTCTCCACGATTACACATGGCTGCGCGAGCCAAGCGGCGATACGCGCCGGACCTATTATCAAAAATTAGCGGACACGCTCGCTTTTTGGGAACTCGCGCGCCGCTCGCCGGACGAGCTTTTCCGCTGGTTCAATGGCGTCGAAAGCGGCGTGGACAATAATCCCGCCGTTTCCGATGACCCCGCGAACACGAGCGAAGGTGTGGACCTTCAGTGCTATTTGTATCGCGAGTATTTGGCGATGGCGCTGCTCGCCGACAAACTGGGAAATCCCAGTGATGCGAAAATGTATCAGCAAAAGGCGCGGGCGCTCGCCGGCCTTGTGCGCGCGAAGATGTGGTCCGCGCCTGACAACACATTTTTCAATATCGATTCGCGCACCGGAAAATTCATTCGCATTCAAACATGGACGAACTTCGTCCCGCTATGGGTTGGCATCGCGACGAAAGCTCAGGCGGACGCGATGATTCGTTCGCATCTGCTCAATTCGCGCGAATTCTGGTCGCCTCATGGCGTTCGCACCATTGCTGCCACCGAACTGCTCTACAATCCACGCTCCGGCTACTGGCGCGGACCCGTATGGGTGATTTCGAATTACTTGCTGATGCACGGCCTGCAAAATTATGGCTACAAGAACGAGGCCATCGAGCTGGCGCGCAAGACTGTAGATCTGCTCGTCAACGATTTGCACAAGACCGGCGGGATGAATGAAAACTACAATCCTGAAACCGGCGCGCCTGATGCCGCGGGCCATTTTGTCAGCTGGGACTTGCTCGCTGAGCGCATGCTCGAAGAAGCGCAGACCGGCGCTGATCCAACGGCGCTTCGTCAGCAAGTTGCCTCTCGCAAAAAGTTTTCAGCGCGCGCTTACTTTTCGAATTCGCCGCGCATCTAAAGTGTGATGAAGCGAAAATTGCCAATTTTTTCTTCGCAAGCATTACGGGCTTCGATTCGCGCCAGCGCGCAAGAAGCGTACCGGCGCGTGAGAATAGATCCCGTCGCCTATCTGCATCATGTGCAACGCGCGCACAGGCTGCCCATCGATAAGTGGGAGGACGTTTTTTATCTCGGCGCGCACCATTTGAAGCCGCATGCCGATAGCACCATCCGCGCGTCGTGCAAGGCCGCGGCGCTCGAAGGCATGGGCCTCGGTTTCGGCGGCTTGCTGACGGTCGTTCCGGATCTCGGCTTTCTCTCGGCGATTACGCTGCGCCTGCTGCAAAAGTTAAGCCTGCTCTACGGATTCGAGTTTCAAACGGAAGAAGAAGTCGTGGATTTATGGCTCGCTGCCGCAACGGCTGCGGGAGTGGATCTTGGCCGCGAATTCCTGGAAAAGAAAGCTGTGACGCGGCTCGTCCCGTTCCTCATGGACCGCGTTGCTGTGAAATTGAGCGAGGAGGTAGCCGAAAAATGGACGGCGCGGCTAATCCCGATCGTCAGCGCAGGCGCGGGAGGAGCGATCAACTATTACTTTGTGCGTGGATGGGGTCGCCGCGCGCAGCGACATTTTGAGGAACGTCACGCCCTCGTGCGGGCGCAACGCATCTCCCGCGGACTGCTCAGTTCTGAAGGCCGCTATGCGATGTGATTGGTAAGGCTGGCGCGAGTGAGCCTGCGCGTCAGTTGTTTAGGATGTGCCAAACGCGCGCGTAACAAACGGCAGCCACGTTTCCGGGCCGTTCTGCTTCACGTTGTAGTCAGCGCCGGCAAGTTCCTTAATTCCCGGAGAATTCAGCGCGAGAATTCGCACGCCCGGATAATTCGTCTTCAGCCATGCGGCCATTTCCTTGCGGCTCTCCTCCGGCGCATTGTGTCCCACAATGAACAGATCGCAATGCTGCGGCATGCTGAGGATCATTTTGGCGGATTCGTTTCCGATTACGGAAAGCACATCATAGCCGCACATGCGTAGAATCTGCGTTCGCTCCGCGGCGCGTTTGTTGTCGTAGGAGATCTGAAAAATCAGCCGCTTCTCGCCGGCCCGCAGCGATTTCACGTTCAGCCGCGCCACCACTTCTTTCGTGGGCAGGTACATCGCGAAGCATTCGTTCGAGGTGGTGCGCGCAATCTCCTCAAGCTTCAGCCGCACATTCGGCAAGCCGGAAGCGTGGCCTCGCCAGATAGGCGAACCATCCGGAAGTTGCTCGAAAATTTCGTACTCGCGTTCCAAACGAGCTTCTCCAAAGCGACTTGGGAAGCATATCTTCTATAGCCAATACCGATGTATGTCAAGCACCAGAGCGGTTGACGACGCGGTTGCTGAGTATATCGCGCATTCGACACAGCAGCCTCAAAGAACCGCGCGGAACGTGCGATGTGAATTGTGCGAGATGCTCTGAAAGCGGCCGAAGTAGAACAGTACAGAAAAGAGGCTGGCGTCGGGATGACGGATGGTGGAGAGAAGTTTGGTGCGGAAGAAGGGACTCGAACCCCTATGGCCTTGCGGCCACCAGCTCCTAAGGCTGGCGCGTCTGCCAGTTCCGCCACTTCCGCACGCTCACATCATAATATGACTTGGGCTGGCGTTCATTGCGGAGTGCGCGCGTCGGCAGCAATCCCCAGCGGCTACTCCTGAGCGCGCGCTTTGATCCACAGACTGTCGGCCATGTGCGTCAAAATCGGTAAAGCATTTGCAATTGTGCGTCCAGCATACGAAGCGAGAACAAGGGCTTTTCCGGGCATAGAGAGCAGGTCGAGATCGGCGAGCTGCGGATTCTGCGAGAAAAAGCCGTCCGCGCGAATGCGCACGCCGCGCAGGCCCGCTGCTTCCAGGGCGCGCCGGATTTCGTCGTGCGACCAGTAGCGCATTTCGAAACTGCCGGGCCGCGCGTTGCGAAATCCCCGGCGCAATTGCTGCGCTATGCTGACCACGCCGACTTTGTTGGGCAGTTGAATAATGCACGTGCCGTCCGGCTTAAGCACGCGCGCAATTTCGTCGAAACTGCGCAGCACTATGCTTTTCTCAATGTGCTGAAGCACGCTGTACGAAAAAACGCAATCCACGCTGCGCGAGGCGAGAGGGAGCTCCTCGATTCCGCTGCACAGAAATTCGCCGTGTACGTTTAGCTGTCGCGACACACGTGCTGCTGCTGCCAGCGTATCAATGTGCAGGTCAAGGCCAATCGGTTGAAAGCCGGCGCGCGCCGCTGCGATGCTCCAGCGTCCCCAGCCGCAGCCGATGTCGAGCAGAACTCGTCCGCGGCCTTCGCCGAACGGCCACGCGGGGATTGGATAGCGCGGCAGACGTCCGCGCATGCGCCAGTACAGGTTGCCATTCGTATTCACAATCCAATCGTTCACAAAGGGATCGATCGCTGTAGTGTGCGCTTGCGCCGTTGCGAACGATTTTTCCGTTTGCCGTAACGGCGGCAAGTTGAGCGGAATGGGCTCTCTGCGCGGACACTCCGCAAAGACCGGCACGCCTTGCTCGATCGCGAATGTGTGGCCTTGTGCGCATTTCAGCAACGCGTCCTGAATTTGAAGCGGCGAATGGTCGCGCGGGCAAACGAGCAGGCGCAGAACCGAGTCGCTGATGATCTTTATCTCGCCAATGTGAGGCGGCACGGGCACCACGTCAGTGTACGCGACGTTCCGCGCCGGCGAAATATGTGACCGGCGAACGGCACGCGTTGGGCTTCGAAAATAGTTGGCCGTCCATGTCCGGTTTTGGGATTCGCCGTCCCGCAACCGCGCGCGGCGCACAACTGCTGCTTCTGCTTCGGCCGGCAAATCTGGTCAGGCTCTGGACTTAGCACGAATGCCTCTTTGGCGAAATAGTTGCTCACCTTCGTGCATGTAGAGCGTCTACATGCTAGGATGTAGGTATTCTACATCCGAGGTGGAACAGTGAAGCCGCGCTATCAGAATCGCATTGAATTGCTGCAGGGCACGCTCGACCTGCTCATTTTGCAGACCCTCCAGTGGGGCCCGCAGCACGGTTACGGCATCAGCCAGGCCATTCGCAGCGGCTCCGGCGACATTCTGCAGGTTGACACCGGCTCGCTCTATCCCGCGCTCCATCGTCTCGAGCGCCAGCGCTGGATCAAAGCCGAATGGCGAATTTCCGAGAACAAGCAGCGCGTGCGCGTCTATCGCCTGACGCCTGCGGGCAAGCGCCAGCTCGCACACGAAAAATCGCGGTGGGAGCAGATTTCCGACGCTATCGCCGGAATCATCGCGCCGCGCGAACGGAGCAACGCGTGAGTTGTGCGAGCTATCGTAGCGGTGGCTTCTTGCCCTGAGTGTCTTTGCGAAGGGTATGCCGCCATTATGTCTATGGGCAATGTGTTCGTTCGTGCGACTTGAGCGAAAGAGCGCCGCAACATTTGAGAGGGTTACATGAAGCTCTTCTGGAATCGCAAACGCGAAGAATTGAACGCCGAGCTTGACGCGCATCTGCGCATGTCCGCCGAAGACCGCGCCTCTCGCGGCGAAGATTCGTCATCTGCGCAACGATCCGCGCGCCGCGAACTCGGCAACGCCACGCTGATCGAAGAAACCACGCGCGACCAATGGGGCTTCCGCTGGCTCGAAACGCTGCTGCAGGATTTGCGCTACGCCGTCCGCATGCTGCGCAAATCTCCCGGCTTCACAACCGTCGCCGTCCTCACGCTGGCCCTCGGCATCGGCGCCAACAGCGCTGTTTTTTCAGCCATCGACACAATTCTGCTGCGGCCGCTGCCGTTTCCCGATGGCGATCAGCTGATGCGCATCTCGCAATACAATCCGAAGGCCAAGGGTTCTAATCCGTTCGTTGCCCCGATGCGGCTCGAGGACTGGAACCGAATGAACTCCACTTTTCAGGCCCTCACCGGCTACTACACGGAAGACGATTCCGACGCCTCCATCGTCCCCCCGGAAAAAATCACTATTGCGTTCGTGTCGCCACGGTTTTTGCAAGTTTGGGGAATCGCGCCTGAGCTGGGACATGATTTCACGCCAGAAGAAGAGCGATTTGGCGGGCCTGCGGCGGTGTTGATTAGTCATCGTCTTTGGGAACGCCGCTTTAATGGAAATCCAAATGCGCTTGGGAAGACGCTGCGCATTGGCAGCGGCTCCATAACAATCGTCGGCGTCATGCCCGCATCATTCTTATTTCCTGTGACCGATGTGGATATGTGGTTTCCCGTCGATCCCAATTCACCCTACGCACGAGACAGAAACGACACTTGGTACACGGTTATTGGACGACTTAAACCGGACGTGAAGCTGCAGCAGGCGCGCGCGAATCTGGAAAGCATTCAAGAGCAACTGGGCAGGCAATATCCCAAATCAGACGCGGACATTGCCGCCAAAATCGAGCCGCTGAAGAACACGATTGTCGGCGACGTCGGCACTTCTTTCTGGATGCTCTTTGGAGCTGTTTCGCTCCTTCTGCTCATTGCTTGCACAAACATCGCAGCGCTCTTGCTGGCTCGTTCTTCCCATCGCCGGCGTGAAATTTCCATTCGCTTCGCGCTGGGAGCATCGCGCAGAGCGATTCTCCGCCAACTCCTTACAGAGACCTTCTTGCTTGCCCTTGCAGGCGGGGCTTTGGGTCTGCTGATCGCGGACGCGGGCGCGAAAACGTTTCAGGCGCTTGCTTCCAGTTTGCCCCGTGTCGGAGAAATTCACCTCAACTCGACAATCGTGTTCTATACGCTGGCCTGTTCTGTGTTTGTGACCCTGCTGTGCGGTTTTTTCCCTGCACTGCGCTCCACGCGAGAGGGCTTGTCAGCTTCATTGGCGCAGACCAGTGTTATGCAAGTCTCGTCGCGTAACCGCTTGCAATGGCTCCTGGTCGGCGTCCAAGTAGCGCTGGCTGTGGCTTTGCTCGCTGGAGCGGGCCTGCTTGTGCGCAGTTTTGAAGAAATTGGGCGCGTCTCTCCCGGCTTCGAGCCGACGCACATTCTTACCTTCCACATCAGCGCCTCCTATGCGGAAACCGTCAACATGAGGGGACTCACGCAACGCATCGACCGCATCCTCGATTCTCTCCGCACGCTTCCTGGAGTCACCGCAGCCGCGACAAGCGGGACCCTGCCCGGCATTGCTTCGGGTCGGCAAGGTGAGCTGAAGATTCTCGAAGGGCAAGTCGACCCTAATCGCAAAATCATGGCGGATGTCCTCGCCGTTTCGCCGGATTATTTTGCGACCATGCAAATCCCTCTGCTTGAGGGCCAAATTTGCCGCGAACGGCCGGGCGGCGCTGACATTATGGTCAATCGCAGCTTCGCGAGTACGTATTTCCCAGGCCTTCCAGCTGTGGGACACCATGTTGCCGAAGCTGTGCAGCGGTTCTTACCAGCCGGAGAGATTCGCGGTGTGGTCGGCGACGCGCGCGAAGAGGGGTTGAATCATGCTCCTCAGCCCACGGTTTACTGGTGCCTCAGCGCTCCGATGCCCGATCCGAACTACCTGCTGCGTACGCGCAATGCGCCGATGACCATGGCGAATATCGTTCGCGAAAAGCTCGCTCAATTGGAGCCCGGCCGCTCCGTGTTTGATATTTCTCCATTAACCGATCATCTCAGCGACTCATTCTCGGAAAACCGCCTGCGCATGTTCCTGCTGGCTTTTTTTGCACTGACGGCAATTTCGCTCGCCTGCATCGGTCTATACGGAACACTCAGCTATTCCGTCGCGACGCGCCGGCGCGAAATCGGACTGCGCATGGCGCTCGGGGCCCCGCGCGGCAAGATTGCGAGACAATTCCTGGTACACGGTCTGGGGGTTTGCGCATTTGGCTGCGCCGCAGGACTGGCTCTGACCACTGCGTTCGGCCGGGTGCTCTCCGAAATGCTCTATGGAATATCGGACACCGATTTTGTGACGCTTTCTGCGGTTGTCCTGATCGTGCTCACGGTAGCGACCGCCGCTTGCCTTGTTCCAGCAGTCCGCGCATCGCGCGTCGATCCCATGACCGCGCTGCGTTACGAATGATTTTGTAGCGCAGACCTTCCATCTTCGGAAGGTCTGCAGCTTTTCGGCTCGTCTTATTTTACTGTGTTTTGAGTGGCGGTTCTTTTTATGCCGACAATGTATTGGGCGGCGGGGTAGTTAACGAAAGCGGCGGCTTCTCGCCATGAGCGATTGGCAAAGCGTGCGCCGACAATTGTTTGGAGACGCAAATGAAATTCTTCTGGAATCGCAAACGTGAAGAATTGAACGCCGAACTCGACGCGCATCTGCGCATGTCCGCCGAGGACCGTGCTGCTCGCGGCGAGGATTCATCCTCCGCACAGCGTGCCGCGCGCCGCGAACTCGGTAACGCAGCTCTCATCGAAGAAACCACGCGCGATCAATGGGGCTTCCACTGGCT
>Ga0134126_10010887_pt1 | contig 11448 bp, 9 predicted proteins | sample KB31752_FD_96881 | JGI IMG/M metagenome (GOLD analysis project Ga0134126, IMG submission 96881) | Terrestrial soil microbial communities with excess Nitrogen fertilizer from Kellogg Biological Station, Michigan, USA - KB3-175-2 | ecosystem: Environmental > Terrestrial > Soil > Unclassified ... | reverse complement strand
GCAGAGTCCGGACAAGATTCAAGTGGGTCAGCAGCTAACGATTCCGGAGTAAGTCAATGGATTGGATGAACGCAGTCAGCGACTTGGTTCAGCGGTATTCGGGGCAGGGCGGTGGAACGGCCGCCGCGCCGGCCGACCCGCACGGCGATTATCAAACGGTGGTGCAGAATGCGCCGCCTTCGGCGGTGGCCGGCGGATTGTCGCAGGCCTTCAGAAGCGATCAGACACCCGCGTTTCCGGACATGCTGGCAAACCTCTTCGGCCACTCGGATCCGAATCAGCGAGCCGGTCTCTTGAACCGGCTGATCGGGTCCGCCGGGCCCGGCATTCTCGGCTCGCTGGGCGGCGGACTTTCGGGATTGCTCGGCGGCGGACAAGTGACGCCGCAACAGGCGAGCCAGGTTTCGCCGGAGCAGGTGAAACAAATCGCCGCTCACGCGGAGCGGCAAAACCCATCCATTGTGGATGAGGCGAGCAGCTTCTACGCGCAGCATCCCGACGTGGTGAAAGCGGTCGGGGGACTCGCACTAACAATCGCTCTTCAACACATACTGAAAAGAAGGTAAGGTATAACTGATGCGTTGGACACCGGGAGGCATTAGTAACGACGTCGAAGATCGCCGGGATTCGAGCGGTGGTGGCGGCGGCTTTGGCGGATTCGGCGGAATCCATTTAGGCATCGGCGGCATGATACTGGTCGCCGTACTGAGCTTGTTATTCCATCAGAATCTGTTTACGGCGCTAACGTCTTCCGGCCCTGCGCCGGGCGCGTCGGCTCCGGATACGACGCGAGATGCGGCCGAGCAGCCGGAGATGCAGTTCGTCTCATTCGTGCTCGATGACGTGCAGAAGACATGGGAGCAAATGCTGCCCGCGCAGGCGGGTGTGCAGTACCGGCATGCGAAGCTCGTGGTCTACCGCGACAGTATCGATTCGGCCTGCGGGATGGCGCAATCGGCAACGGGTCCGTTCTACTGTCCCGAGGACGAAAAGGTATATCTCGACCTATCGTTTTTCCAGGAGCTGAGCCAGCGTTTCGGCGCCCCTGGCCAATTCGCGCAAGCTTATGTAATCGCGCATGAGATTGGCCACCATGTTCAAAAGATCCTGGGAATTGAGCAAAAGTATTCCAACTTAGTCGAGACAAATCCGAATGCGCGCAATCGCCTCTCGGTCGGGTTGGAGTTGCAGGCTGATTGTTTCGCGGGGGTTTGGGGCCATTCCACGGAGCAGAGAGGCATTCTGGAGAGCGGCGACGCGCAATCGGCGTTGCAGGCAGCGGCGGCGGTGGGTGACGACCGGTTACAGCGTATGGCGACCGGCCACATCAGTCCCGAAACCTTCACTCATGGCAGTTCGGCCCAGCGCGATCAATGGTTCAATACGGGTTTCCAGAGCGGCGACATTGGGGCGTGCAAGACATCGAACGCGTTCTAGTTGGACGGCAAATGAGCCGCCAATGAGCGCCGATAGTGATGCGAGTTCGGGGGAGAGGCAATGTTCGGGTTCTTGAAACGGAGTTTCAACCGGTTTCTGGATGACGATTGCACTACTATGTCCGCGGCGATCGCATATTACACAACATTCTCGATCGCGCCGTTACTGCTCATTGTGATTGCGGTTGTGGGACTTGTTTTTGGCCGCGACGTGGTACAGCACCAAATACAGGACCAGGTTCAGGGACTCATCGGCAAGGGATCGGCGGCGGAGGTCGGCGCAATGGTGGAGAGCGCGGGCAAGCATGCCTCCACCGGAGTGATCAGTGTGGTGCTCGGCGTAATCGCGCTGCTGGCCGGCGCTACCGGGGCATTCACGCAGCTTCAATCTTCTTTAAATCGCGTCTGGCGCGTTAAGCCGGACCCAAATCGAGGTGGCGTGAAGGCGTTCATCGGAGTGCGCATTCTCTCGCTCGGAATGATTTTCGCGGTGGCGTTTCTCTTAGTGGTTTCTCTGGCGGCGAGCGCGGCAATCTCCGCACTCGGCACCTTCATGAGAGGTTACCTGCCGCAGGGGCTATCCGGAGCGCTGTTACAGGCCATAGGATTTGTCGCGTCTTTCGTGATTCTGGCGGCGTTGTTTGCGTGTATGTTCAAGGTGCTGCCGGATGCGCGCATTGAATGGCGGGATGTGTGGATCGGCGCGGGTTTGACTTCGCTGCTGTTTACGATCGGCAAAACACTCATCGGCATCTACCTCGGACATAGCGGCGTAGCGAGCGCGTATGGCGCCGCGGGTTCGTTTGTGCTGATTGTCCTGTGGATCAATTACTCGGCGCTGATTTTTCTGTTAGGCGCCGAACTAACCGCGGCATGGAGTGAGGCGCACTCGCGTCCCGCCGCGCCGAAGCCCGGCGCGGTGCGCGTGAACGTGGAAGAAAAGGTAGAGCCGCCGCGGCGCGCGGCTTAGTTGCGTGTCATGCCTGGGCACCCGGACCGGACGGTTCCGCCGCCGGCCGGGAGCCGCCGGCATGCGGTAGGGGATTGTACCAGTCGACCTTCCGCGTCAGGTACATCGTCGCAGCCACGGCGAGGAAACTGCGATGGCGCCGATGAGCAGCGCATTATCCTCAGCCCGCAACACCATATAGATCAACACGTACAGCAGACTGAAAATAGCGAATGCGCGGAGCCCCTGTGCCCGGCTCCCAAACACCGCGCCCGCGTTTGCGGCAAGTAAGGCCACAGTCACTCCGCCCGCAATCAGGAACGCCCAGTCGAAGCCGACCCTTTCCGCCAGCGACCGCAACAGCAGGTAGAAAATGATTTGCGCGATTCCAACCAGAATGTATTGCGCCGGGTGAACTCGCTTGGCGGTTGCGACCTCCATAGCGAAATACGAGAGGAAAATCAGCCCAACGAAGAGCAACACGTACTTGAGGCATCGATTCACGGACTGATATGGATCCGCCACCTGGATGAAGGATGTGCCAAGCGCGGTGGTCTCAAGCCCGGCGATGGAGTCCGCCGGACCTTCGAAGCGCACTGCGCGTGCAATGAACGGTATGAACCACTCCGCCGTATACCCGTTTCGCGAGATGGATCGCCTCGCCGGCAGAAAACCTCCATCGAAGCCCGGATTCGGCCAGTCGCCTTGCGCGGCGAGGCGAGTCGTCTTTCCATACGAAAGAACAGCGACGCGTTGTGCGCCTGAAAACTTCATGTTGGACGTCACATGAAAGCGTGAACCTCGGATTGCCGTCGCATCGATCCTGCTCCCCAGCAACGTGAGCGCACGACGCGCCTTCTGGTCAGTGCCGATCCCAAGCTCCGGCAGAATGGGCGACGGCGCCAGCACGGCGAGCTTGCCATTGGCCGTTATACTCGCGTCATCCAACGCTCCACGGACATCGGTGGCGCCGACGACGAGCTCGCCTCTTTCCCAATCCAACTCGACCCCAGGAGGTATGGCGGAGGGCTCCGCGGTGAGGTCGAAAGTGGCATCAAACGCCAGATCCGCACGGAATACAGGGACTTTAAACAGCGACCGCCGGCGCTCTTCAGTTACGGTCTTGAGCACCGCCGAGGCTTCCGCGGGGAACACTATGTACACGTCGCGGGAAGAGGAGCTTGCTAGCGACCGTCCTTTGTACGGAACCACAAGAGTGGGGCCAAGAAAGGTCTGCTGGCCGCCGCTATAGCCGCTGATTTGGCGAACCACTTCAGCGGAGCGATTGGTCCGCTCTTCGACCAGTCCTTCCAGGAAAGCTGCGGGGACGGTCATGGCGAGAGCGAGGCCGCAGACCACGATCAGTTTCACGCCGATGGAGCGGCCTCTGGCTGCGCTTCCTGCAAGCGACGGTGTAGTCAAAATACTACTCATTCACTGTTCCTTCCCCCTGACGTTGTATCTAGAAGAGCTTTACAAAATAAAGTTATGGCTGTCAAGATGTCATTCCGGGGGCAATTCCGGGATACGCTGGAACAATGGCTTTGAGCACTGCGTCGATCCTGGTACCGGGCGTTCTCTTTGTCGCAACTCTCATTCGCTCGTCTCTAGGATTTGGCGAGGCGCTGGTTGCCGTGCCTGTCCTCGCGTTGCTCATTCCTGTTAATGTGGCAGCGCCGGTAGCCGTGATGGCGTCAATCACTGTGGCCTTGATCGTTATCGCGCAGGACTGGCGCAAGGTCTACGCAGGGACCGCGGTCCGGCTCGTGCTGCCGACACTGTTGGGCATTCCTCTGGGCCTGATGGTCCTGAGGGCTGGAGCGGAATCTGTTGTCAAAGGTGCGTTGGCTCTGGTGATTCTTGTGTTCTCGGCGTACTCGTTACTCGCCGGTCAACAGCGTCAGTTGAAGGACGATCGATTTGCCTGGTTATTCGGATTTGGCGCAGGTGTTTTAGGGGGCGCGTACGGTATGAACGGCCCTCCACTGGCTCTGTACGGCTCGCTCCGCGGATGGTCGCCACAACACTTTCGCGCGACTTTGCAGGGTTACTTTCTTCCGGCCAGTGTCGCGGGATTGTGCGGTTACTGGCTTGCCGGCCTGTGTACGTCCACGGTTAGCCGCTTGTACCTCTTGTCGTTACCGTTAGTCATCGTCGCGACGTTCCTGGGGCGAGCGATCAATGCCCGGATTGGCGCGGCCCGTTTCGTGCGCTACGTGCATGGCGGGCTCATTGCGATTGGGTTCATTTTGCTGTCACAGGCGTTTATCAGGTAATCCATTCGCCTTTCGATGCACCTTTTACCGCTTCCTAACGGTCGCGGCTCCGTTAGCAGAATGAAGTACATACGGAGCCGTGACCGTAAGGGAGCGGTAATAGGTGCCGGGGATTCGAGTGCGTTTGAACGTGGCAATAAGCCATTTAATATTTTCATATCCCGGTGCCGGGGCGCCGATGATGCGAGTACCTTAAACCAGCATCTTACTAACAACGTTCCCGGCGACGTCCGTCAGCCGGAAATCGCGACCCATGTGGTGATATGTCAAGCGTGTATGGTCGAGACCCAGGCAATGCAGAATTGTCGCCTGCAGATCGTGAACATGCACCTTGTCCTCTACCACATTCATGCAGAGCTCATCCGTTTTTCCGACGACCTGCCCGCCCTTGATGCCGCCGCCCGCCAGGAACAAACTGTACGCGACGGGATGATGGTCGCGGCCCGCATTGTTCGCGTCGCGCGGATCGCGAATTTCCACCATCGGGGTGCGCCCAAACTCGCCGCCCCAAACCACCAGCGTCTCGTCGAGCAGGCCCCGCTCTTTCAAGTCCTGCAGCAGCGCCGCTGTCGGCTGGTCCGCGATATCGCAGTTCTTTTTCAGCTTGCGATTCAAATCCCTATGGTCGTCCCAGCTCGCATGTGTCAGCATCACGAAGCGCACGCCGCGCTCCACCATCCGCCGCGCCAGCAGGCAATTTGTCGCGAACTGCCGCGTCGGCGCCTTATCCACGCCGTACATCGCGAGCGTCTCCGGCTTCTCCTTCGAAAAATCCAGCAGCTCCGGAGCCGCGATCTGCATACGGAAGGCCAGTTCATAACTCGCGATGCGTGACGCAATCTCTTCGTCGCCCGTCTGCGCCCGGTGCTCCTCGTTCAGATCCTTCAGCGCATCCAACTCCGCGCGCTGCATCTCCTTCGTCACCCCCGGCGGATTCGAAAGATACAGCACCGGATCGCCGGAGCTCCGAAACACGACGCCCTGATACGTCGACGGCAAAAACCCGCTCGCCCAATTCCCCGTGCCTCCGCTCGTGCCAACGCCCGACCCCAACACCACAAAGCCCGGCAGGTTCTGCGATTCGCTTCCCAGACCGTATAACACCCATGCGCCCATCGTCGGACGCCCCACCTGTATGCTTCCGCCGAACAGCAAGAGTTGGCCCGGATGATGATTGAAGGCATCGGTGTACATCGAACGGACCAGGCACAAGTCGTCGGCGCGCGAGCCGATGTGCGGGATGTAGTCCGAAAATTCAATGCCGCTCTGCCCGTAGGGCTGAAAGGTGCGCGGGCTCGCAAGCACCGCGGCGTTCGGCTTGGTAAACGCCAGCCGCAGATCCTTGGTCATTTCGGCCGGCAGCGGCTTGCCGCTCCACTTTTGCAACCCCGGCTTCGGGTCGAACAGGTCGATCTGACTCGGGCCGCCTTCCATGAACATGAAGATCACGTTCTTGGCCTTGGCGGGAAAGTGCGGAGGCTTCGGCGCCAGTGGATTCACCACCGTCTCAGCGCGCCCCTCCCGCTCCATCAATTGCGCCAGCGCGGCGATGCCGATTCCACCTGCGCACTCGCGGAAGAAACTTCGCCGCGTCTGAATGCTCCGGAACTCCTGCGCGTCCATGACTTACTCCTTGGTTATGAACTCGTCTAAGTTGAGCAGCACGCGGCTAACCTCCAGCCACGCACTTACTTCGCCGCGCGCCTGAACCGCTTCGTCATAGTACTTCCCCAAGCGCTCGCGCTCGTGCGCACTCGGCTCGCGGCCCAGCGTCAGGGCAAAGGCAAACCTTAGCCGCTCGCCGAATGCTCCCGTGCTCTCGTGCGTCACCCGGTAGGCCAGTGCCTGAGCCGCCTCGTAAAAAACCGGATCGTTCATCAGATTGAGCGCCTGCAGCGGAGTATCCGTGCGCTCGCGCCGCGAGCATGAGAGCGACGCCGAAGGCGCATCGAAGTTGGTGAGCTGCGGATACGGCGTCGTCCGCTGAAAGTGGATATACAAGCCGCGGCGATATCGATCGGCGCCCGTGCTCTCCTCCCACTTCACACTGCCCGCGTAACTCAACTCCGCGACTCCCTTCGGCTGCGGCGGCCGCACGCTCTTCCCACCAATGCGCAAATCCAAAAGCCCCGATGCATACAGAGCCTCATCGCGCACCAGCTCCGCCGGAAGCCGTAGCCGCGACATCCGTGAAAGCAGCGCATTCTCCGGATCTTTCGCCGCGACGTCGGGCCGCGCCGCCGAACTCTGCCGGTACGTCGCGGACGTCACCATCAGCCGCACCATCTGCTTGCGGCTCCAGCCGTCCTTCACGAACTCCGTCGCCAGCCAATCCAGCAATTCCGGGTGCGACGGCCGGTCGCCCTGGGTTCCGAAATCCTCACTGGTGTTCACTAGCCCCCGACCGAACACTTCCTGCCAGATGCGATTCACTTCCACGCGCGCCGTGAGCGGATTCTCCGGAGCGACGATCCACTTGGCCAGCGTCAGCCGGGTTGCCGGACCCGCGGGCAGGGAAGGCAGAAACTCCGGTGTCCCCGGCTGCACTTCGTCGCCATGCTCCCGCCAGTCGCCCTTCACGTGAATGTAGGTCTTGGGAGGGGTGTCGCTCTCCAGTAGGACAGGCGCAAAACTGAGATGTGCCGTCTGCGCCGTCAACTTACTCAACTTACTCCGCAGGTCACTCAACTTGAAGCCGTTGCAGTAATCTTTGGGAAACATATTGCCGCACGACGAGATGGCATAGTCCGTCATGGCGAGCTGCTGGACTTCGCTGCGCTTGGCCGGGTCCAGGAACAGCACTTTCCGCGCATTGTCCACGTTATGCGTGAACTCGCCGTAAGCGAAATCCCAGTCCTGATGCTCGCCCGGATGCAACGCGGCATAACGCAGGTGGTCTTCCCGTTCCGCTTGTAAGCGCGCAATCTGGTACTCGTCAAGGAGTTCCCCTCGCTGCTTGTCATAACCCGGCTTCGCCGCCAGGTACGGGCCCAGTTCACCCGGTTCCGGCGCCGGAATGTTGACTTCCTCCTGCGTGTTGAAGAACGCGCTCAGCCGGTAAAAGTCCCGCTGCTTGATGGGGTCGTACTTATGGTCGTGGCACTGTGCACAACCTACGGTCAGTCCGAGCCAGACCGTGCCGAGCGTCGCCGTCCGATCCAGAACCTGCTCATCGCGGAACTGCTCGGGATTCGTGCCGCCCTCGCGATTCGTCAGCGTATTGCGGTTGAAACCGGTGGCGATCAGTTTGTCGATCGTGCGATTGGGCAACAGGTCCCCGGCAAGCTGTTCGATAGTGAATTCGTCATACGGCATGTCGTGGTTGATCGCATCGATCACCCACTCGCGATACCGCCACGCCCACGGACGAGAGCGGTCCTTCTCATATCCATCAGAATCCGCGTACCGTGCCAGGTCCAGCCACTGCCGCGCCCACTTTTCGCCGAAATGGGGCGACGCCAGCAACCGGTCCACCTGCCGCTCGTACGCATCGGGGCGAGTGTCGCTCAAAAATGTCGACATCTCATCGGGGGTCGGAATCAGGCCGGTGAGGTCGAGTGACAAACGTCGCAGCAGGGTCCGCTTATCGGCTTCGCGGGAAGGCGCGATTCCTTCGCTCTCGAGCTTCGCCAGCACGAAATTGTCGATGGGGTTGCGGGTCGCACGCTTCACCTTGGGAACCGCCGGATGCTGAATCGGAGCAAAACTCCAATGCACGGCCGTTTGGTACGCGAGCCCTTCATCGATCCACGCCTTGAGTTTCGCCACCTCGTTGGCCGTCAGCCGCGCGCCGATCGGAGGCATCACAATCGGTCCTTTTCCCGAAACAAGGGGAACGATTTTGGCGGAGACCTTCAGCGCGTCCGCGCGCCTGTCCAGTCGCACTCCCTTCATCTGCTGCTGCGGACCGTGACAGCCGAAGCAGCGCTTCTCCAGAATGGGTTGAATGTCGCGGGCAAAGTCCACCCGGCCCGCGGCGAAACCGCTGACGGCGAAGAACAGCAGGAACCCAGCGCGCAGCATGGTTAACATTATAGTTGCGATAAAGCCTTGAGCGGCGTCCAGCCCCGCAACTCAACGCCGGAAGATTTTTCACAAGTCCGCGACGGTTGCGGCTCCGCGCGGATAGCCGATTAACTTCAGCTCCTTCGGGCCCATCACGTTTAACGCTTCGCGAGGCTCCCAGTCCGGGGAGCACTCAAAATGCGGGATACGCTCCATCAGATCCGAGAGGGCCACGCGCGCTTCGATGCGGGAGAGCGCGGCGCCCAGGCAGAAATGAATTCCGTGGCCGAAAGCGACGTGCGGATTCGGGTCGCGGGTGATGTCGAAGCGATCGGGGTCTGTGAACTGCGCGGGGTCGCGGTTCGCCGAGCCGACCACCGGCAGCACGAGCGCGCCCTTCGGTATGCCGTTGAAGTCCCTTGTGGGCACACGATAGACGAACTGCAGGGGCGAGCGGAAGCGCAGTACTTCTTCGATTGCGCGCGGCAGTAGCGCCGGCTCGCCGCGGAGTTGCTGTTGCGCCGCCGGATGCTCGCTCAAGCAGATCACCGCGTTCGCGATGAGATTGGTTGTGGTTTCGTTGCCCGCGACCAGCAGTAATTGGAAAAAGCTGAGGATTTCCTGCGGCGAAAGTTCGCTGCGGTGAAGCTGCGTGAGCAACCCGCCGGAGCCGAGCCATGCCGGAAGCGCGCCGGACATCTTCTCGGTCACGGCGAAGTATTCCTTTGCGGCCTCTGCTTGTCTGGCGGCGTCGAACGCCGTGTAGCTCAGGCGCAGGATGGCCTCGCTCCAGCGCCGGAATCGCTGCCACTCGGAAAGCGGAATCCCCAACATGCTGGAGATCACCTGCATAGGTAGCGGCGCGGCGTAATCCTCCACGAGGTCGAACTCGGGTTTCGCCAGCGCCGCGTCCAGCAGCGTGCGCGAGAGTTCGCGAATGCGCGGCTCCAGCGCTGCGACAGTGGCCGGCGTGAAGGAGCGCAGAATCATGTCGCGCAGCTTGGAGTGGCGCGGCGGATCGAAAAAAATTAGCCATTCCGGCCGTGGATAACCGCCGGTCATCGGATCGGAGCTGAAGGTTTCCGGATCGCTGAGAGCGCGCTTCACGGCCTCATACCCGAACATCATCCACAGACCCGTACGCGGGTCGCGAATCACCGGCATCATGGCGCGCACCTGCGCGTACAAGGGGTACGGATTGCGCCGGACCTCCGGGGACATCAGGTCTATCATTCGACCATAGTAAGCGGAAAACGATTTGCTGCCCAGGCGGCCACTTCTCGGTTGTCCATCCCCGGGGGCACAATAGAATCGTGAGGCGAGGCTGGGCAGCATTCGGGGCATTGGCATTGGCGGGGGTGCTGCACGCCGATTGGAAGATCGTCACGCGCACTGATGGCCGCGACACCACGGATTACTTCAAAGGAAAACTGGAGCGCACGGATTCGCCGGGCGGCTACACCACGGTTCTGGATTCCGGGCAGCGGCGTCAGTTTGCCTGGCGCGCCGGCCATAAGGAGTACACGGTAATGGAATGGCCGCCCCAGCCGCCTGTGCCGCCGACGGGGGCGGTGATTACGCTTGAGCGGACCACCATCGACACGGGCGAGCGCAAGCAAATTTTCGGTCGCACGGCGCGGCATCTGATTTCTACAACGAAGCGCAGTAACGTCCCGGGCATCAACACGGTCGAGGGCTGGTATATCGATGTTCCGAATTTGCCGGCCGGAAAACGCGGCATCGCCGTGGGCGTGCTGACCACGCGCAGCACAGGCGAGCATCCGGCGATTCCGCACATTGAAGTGAAGCAGACAGGTCCCGCGCCTACGGGATTGGTTGTCTACCAGAAAGTGAAAATGGATTCGCCGAGACTGCGCGAGATCGTTACGGAAGTCACCGAGTTACAGGAAACCAATCTGCCGGACAAGCTTTTCGCTCCGCCCGATGGTTATAGACGCGTTGCTGCGCTCTCAAAGTAACATGCGGCGAGCCAACGTTTTTCATTTGGCTACGTCAACTCAAAGGTGCAGCCGCTGTTCAGCGACACTATCGTTTACGAGTCGCCGCTGGTTCGAATCGGCGCGTTCCGATGTCACCGCGAGTATCCGAATTTCCGCGACACCGGACCCGCGCAGAACGATTGCTTCGTGTTTCCCCGCACCGCCGTGCAGATTGAGCATGAGGGCGCCGCGCCCTTTGTCGCGAATCCGAACACCGTCACGTTTTATAACAAGTCGCAGTGTTATGTACGGCATCCCATCAGCGAACGCGGCGATGAGTGCGACTGGTTCAGCGTGCGGCGGGAGTCTGGCGGCGAAGCTCCGTTCCGGCGGCATCGCGGACTCTGTGACGCGAAGACGTATCTATTGCAGCGGCGGCTGTTCGACGCTGTCTCGTGCGGTTCGCTGAATGATGCGATGACGGTGGAAGAGACGGTGCTCCTGCTGCTGGATCGGGTCAACGGAGCGCCGGCGGCGGTTCAGCGAAGCGTGCGTGCTCGCAGCGTGGTGCATGAGGCCGAGTGCCTGCTGGCGGGACATTTCGAGCAGGATCTGGATTTGAGCACAATCGCGAATCGCGTCGGCGTATCGGCGTATCACTTGTGCCGGTTGTTTCGCGAGTACACCGGTTTCGCGGTGCATCAATATCTGCGGCAACTACGGATTCGGCATGGCTTGGAACGCGTGTGCGAAAGCGAAGCGCCGCTGAGCCGCATTGCGGTGGACCTCGGGTTCACCCATCATAGCCACTTCACAAGCGCATTCCGCCGCGACTTTGGGAT
>Ga0134126_10010886_pt1 | contig 11449 bp, 8 predicted proteins | sample KB31752_FD_96881 | JGI IMG/M metagenome (GOLD analysis project Ga0134126, IMG submission 96881) | Terrestrial soil microbial communities with excess Nitrogen fertilizer from Kellogg Biological Station, Michigan, USA - KB3-175-2 | ecosystem: Environmental > Terrestrial > Soil > Unclassified ... | reverse complement strand
GGCACGCCGCTCATGAACCAGACCGACACCACCAACGGTTACACCCTCGGCACCGAAGTCATTCAGAACACCCCCCTCGGCACCGGCAGCTTCACCCAACTCGCCATTCTCGCCCCCGGCGTAAACGCCGACTTCCTCTCCGGCTCCGGAACCAACGCCGGCTTGGGCAACCAGGAAATTTGGGCCAACGGCCAGCGCGATACCAGCAACAGCTTCAGCTTCAACTCCGTGAACGCCAATAACCTCTTCAATGGCAAATCGTCCAGCTCAGTGGGCGAGAGCCGCTTTGTCCTGAACACAAACGAGCAATTCCTAGCCGGCGGACAGATTCAAACAAATACGTCCGTATATGACGCGATAGGCCAGGGCCTTCCCACGCCTCCGCAAGAAACTATAGAGGAATTGCATGTCAATACTTCCATGTACGATGCGGCGCAAGGCGCCAATAGCGGCGCGCACATCGAGCTGACCACGAAATCCGGCACCAACGATTTTCATGGCCAGGTTTATGAATATCACCAGACCACCGGTTGGAATGCTAATCCGTTCTTCTTCAATGCGGAGGGACTTGACCGTAAGCCGCTTCACCGCAACACTTTCGGCGGAACGCTCGGCGGTCCGATTTTCAAGAATAAGCTGTTTTTCTTTGGTTCCTATCAAGGCGTGCGCGTCACCGATTCCCAGAATGGCGCTACGAGCTTTGTTACAGTTCCGACTGGCCTCTCTGATACGAATCGCGACGCGACCGGCCTTGCCGCGCTTGTAAACGCGAATGATTCGTGCGGCACGACAGGCAACCCTGCCTGCATTACTGCCGCTAACGTGGATACTGTTGCCGCTGCGATCTTTGGCGCGAAAACAGGCGGACAGTTCATCGTACCCTCCGACCAGAGTTCCACTTTGAGTGCGACACAACAGGCCCTCTGCCGGTGCAATGCAATAATCAATGGCCCGCCCAGCACGTTCAACGCCGACCAGTTGAATGCGAATATCGACTATCAGTTCAGCGCCAAAGACCGCCTTGCGGGCAAGTATTATTATCAGCGAAATCCGTCAACCAGCCCATTCGCGGTCAGCCGTGTTCTTGGCTTCCCGCAATCGCTTCAGGCAGGCAGCCAGGTTTTTTCTCTCGATAACACCACTACCATTACTCAAAACACAGCGTGGGAGCAGCGCATCGGCTTCGTCCGCCAGATCGCCAACGCCACCACAGGCCAAGCTCTCACCCCCGGTGCGCTTGGGCTAAATCTCTTCAACAGTAATTTCTTCCCAGGTTTCACACTTTCCAGCTTCGCCAACGGTCAGACGTTGAGCGTCGGGCCGGCAAACAACTTTGCGAATGCCGGAGTTTTTCAAAATCAATATGAGGCCGCATCCAATTACAATTGGATACATGGAAAGCAAAATCTCTCTTTCGGATTCGTCTTTGATTACGCCCAGTTGAACGTCATCAACCGAGAGAATCAGGTTGCTACATTCAATTTCAACAGTCTGCTTAACTTCGTCACTGGTACGCTGGATGGACGGCGGAACAGCGGTCGCCTTCTGGATGGCGAAACCAATCGCTACTACAATTCCAAGCAGGCTGGCCTCTATGCCCAAGACGATTTCAAGCTCAGGCCAAACCTCACAATTGATGCCGGCTTGCGATGGGATTGGGACGGCCCGCTCGTCGAAAAGAATGGGCTTCTGACCAGCTTTTACGCGAACAAGTACAGCTTTGATCTGGCCTCCGACACTATCAACAACTTCGGCTTGGTCGTCGCCGGGAACAACAAACAGTTCTGTGGAACAAAGCAAAGTTTTTGTGTGAGCAATTCAACCCTTACGGGGCGCCAGTGGCTTATCGAGCCGCGCATAGGCATCGCATGGAGCCCCTCGCAAGTGAAAAACCTAGTCGTCCGCGCTGGATTCGGTCTTTATGCTGACCGTGGCGAATTCTTCACGGAATTTTCTCCGAGTGCTGGTCTTGGGATCAGCGGCCCATTCGGCGTGACTACCGAGGAGCCTTTCACCATTCCCGTCGCAACGAGCTGCAAAGCGGCCCAATGCCTGCAAAGCAACCCCTTTGGAAGCACAGCGCCCGCGCCGCCCCCAAGCGATTTCTCCGGCGTTGAGGCGCTTATTCCTAACCTGTCCGGTCTTAGCGGCTGCGCAGAGCCGGTTACTCCGAGTTGCACCCCTACAGGATTTGCGAATTTTGCTTTCCTGTTCGGCGGATATGATCCCCGCAACACGCTGCCTTATTCCGAAAATTGGAGCCTCGATCTGCAGTGGCAACCGCACAACGATCTGGTCATGAGCATCGCCTATATCGGAAATCACGGACTTCATCAGGTGATTCCGATTCCGTTCAATCAGCCCGCGATTGCGACAGCCGCCAACCCGGTCAACGGGCAGAACGTTACCTATGGCATGGAAGCGGCGGATTCAAGCGCGGCTTGTCCAACCGAGAACAAGGCGGATTTCTTTACACCATGTCCACTGCAGAATGAGCAGATCCAAACCAGTATTGGTGAATTCGCGTTCTCGGACGGCAACACCGCCCTTCGCGTGCCCTTTGTAGGCTTCAATCCCAATTCCGATTTCAACGAAGCCGAAGGCATTTCCCACTACAATGCTCTGCAGCTTAACGTCAACAAACGCATGAAATATGGCCTGCAGCTCACCGGCTCTTACACGTGGTCCCATGCTCTCGACGAAGGCAGTGGATTGCAGCTCTTCTACAACGGCAATAATCCGCTCGATCCACGCTCCGCCTACGGGAATGCCGGCTTCGACCGTACACACGTTTTTGTTTTGAATTACCTGTACAACTTTCCCGCCATTTCGCGGTTTAGCAGCGGCATCGTTAATCAGCTTGTGAACGGGTGGGGCATCGGCGGCATCACCGTGCTGGAATCAGGCCAGCCCTTCAGCGTAATTGACTTCTCCGGCTCTGTTGGAAACATCTTCTTCAGTGCCGATGATTTCATTACCAATCCCATCCTGCCAATCGCGCAGGGCAAAACCGTCAAGCAGGTACAGTTGCAAAGCACCATGGGAGTGAACGCCGGAAAACCGTACTTCGATGCCACAGCTTTCACAATCCCATTGTTGGCTCCCGGCCAGAGTGGCGTCCCCGCGTGCGGTCCAGCCGTCAATCCGAACACGGGCGCACCGGATGGTCAAACCGTCTGCGACAATCTGGAAACCGGGTACGGCAACACGGGCCGCAACGTCTTTCGCGGGCCCTTCCAGTCGCGGTTTGATTTCAATGTTTTCAAAAACTTTAAGCTCACTGAGCGCTTCCGGCTCCGGTACGATGCTCAGTTTTTTAATATATTCAATCACCCCAGCTTCGACGCGCCGAGCAACAACGTCAGCCTGAACAACTGCTTTAGCCCGATACCGTGCTATCAGAACCCACCCGCGGCAAGCCAGGGTATTGGTCTAATTGAGGGCACCATCGGCAGTTCAAGGTTCATCCAAATGGCCCTGCACTTGACCTTCTAGCCTTTACCTGAGGAGCAGCACCAAGGCTCTCGCGTTAGGCGCGAGAGCCTTTTTTTTCTGTGTCCGTCCGTTTTCAGTTATTGAAAGAAGAGCGAGAAGCGGAAAGCAGGTTCGCCTGAGGCACGCGCCACGAAATCCTAATCCGTATTCAGCGCCGGACGCAGCAGCGCAATCGCAAAGTGCGCCACATGTGACGCGTTTTCATCGAGTTGCAGCCAGCGTACCACGCAGTGCTTCTTCAAATAATCGCTCACCTGCGAATCATTGATCTCCAAATGTTCAGCCATCTGGCTTCGCAGTGACGACTTGCCTTCCGTGCGCGCCCCCTTGCCCGCTCGCCCGGCGCGCGCCAGTTGCGCGGTACCGATGCGCAGCGTCTGGCACGCCTCGACGTAGTAGTTGGTCGTGAGGTCTGAATCCGAAAGGAGGAACACCCCTGGCCCCGCCGGAGCGTCTTCGAGTTCGTCCACGCGATGCAGCGGCGCGGAGATAAGCCGCCTTAATAGCGATTCCAGGTGCGCGAACCGCGACGCCAGCGCCGGATCCCCCGCACGAATGTACGTCACGCGCTCCGCAAACGGCCCGGCCGGCTCCGGCACAAATCGCGCCGTCGGCACATCGCTGGATTCCGCCGATGCCTGCGCCGATTCCACTACCGCCGTTTCTTCGCCACCGCGAAAAGCCGCGCTGCCTGCTGCGTGCGCCTGTTCAGCCGAACGAGGATGCGCCGCGTGATGCGCTTGTGTTCGCCCGTGCGTTGGCGCATGTGCCGGTGATTGTCCCGCCGCACTCCGCGCGCTGCCGCGTCGGTGCCGCCTTCCCCCGCGTCGTCCACGCCTTCGACCCGGTCGCCTCGCGCCCTCTCCCACATGAACGCCCGCGCTCGCCGCAGGCTGCGTTTCGGAAGCACCCGATTCTGTCGGCTGTACCTCGCCGCTCTCGTCGGCGGTCAACTGCGATTCCGCTCCCTCGTTCATTTCTTCACCGCCATTTTCCTCCGCGTGCTGCGGCTGCGAACTCGTTCCCGCCGTAGTCACCTCCGGCACCGGCGCGCCCAGCCGCGTGAGCGCCTCCGCTGCCTTCTGACGCCAGTCCACACGCCGGAAACGCTGCGCCGCAATCGTGTACCACCGCACCGCCTCTTCGCTGCGCCCCGATTTTTCCTCAAGCGCGCCTGCCTCGAACGCCACCATCGCGTCGCGCGTCTTCTGAAACAATTCGTTCAGCTTGCCCGCGGGATCCGCGCTCGTGCGCGCCCGCCGTATTCTTCCTTGTATTTGACGCCAATCTCCCATGCGCGGGATTGTATCAGTGCTAACGCGCCGAATGCCAGCGCGCAGCGAATTCTCGTTCGCCGCGGCGAAAATGCAGCCCGCCAATGCCCCATCCCAAAAAATGTTGCATCATAGCCCTATGCTCGATTTCTCCGCCACCGCGCGCCTTCGCGAACGCGCCTGCGCCATCGGATTCGATCTTTGCGGCGTCGCGCCTGCCGCGGAATTCGAAGAGCTGAGCTATTTTCCGGAATGGCTCGCGCGCGGCTACGCCGGCGAAATGCAATATCTTCACGATCCGCGCCGCAAAAATTTGTCCGAAACTTTTTCCGGCATCCGCTCCGTCATTGTCTGCGCCATGAACTACCATTCCGCGTCGCCGCATTCAACAAATGTTTTCGCTCCTGCAGCAAACGGCGCGAGCGCAGCGGCAAATTCGGTTGCATCCAGCACCGCCGATTCTCCGCGCGCATGGATTTCCCGCTACGCCTGGGGAAGCGATTATCACGAAGTCCTGAAACCACGTCTCGAAGCGCTCATCGCCTGGATGCGCGCCGAATTCGCCTCCGATTTTTTCGCGCGCGCCTACGTGGACACCGGTCCCGTCCTCGAACGCGTCGCCGCAAAACATGCCGGCCTCGGCTGGCTCGCGAAAAACACCTGCCTGATCAATCAGCAGGCCGGCTCCTGGCTTTTTCTCGGCGTGATTCTCACTGATCTCGAATTCGCGCCTTCGCTCGCCAACGCCACCGCTCCGCCGCGCGATCTTTGCGGCACATGCACGCGCTGCATCGACGCATGTCCCACCGGCGCTTTCGCCGCACCTTACATCCTCGACGCGCGCCGCTGCATCGCCTATCTCACCATCGAACTTCGCGGCTCGATTCACGAGGAATTTCGTCCCGCCATCGGCGCGCACGTTTTCGGCTGCGACATTTGCCAGGATGTTTGCCCGTGGAACCGCAAAGCGCCCATCACCAACGTGCCCGAATTTCAGCCGCGCAAAATCGCGCACAGCACGGACAAAACTGAAACCGAAACTCTCGCTGCTGAAGAAATTTCACTTTTCTATCCGCCGCTCGATTGGCTCCTCTCTCTCAGCGAAGATGAATTTCGCGCCGCCTTCCGCGGCAGCCCCGTCAAACGAACGAAGTGGCGCGGCCTGTTGCGCAACGCCTGCATCGCCGCCGGCAATTCGCGCATCACTCCCGCAAGCGCATCGTATTCGCGTATCATTCACAGGCTCGAAGAACTCGCGCGCGGCGACGACGCGCTGCTCGCCGAGCACGCCCAATGGGCGATAGACAGTCTGCGCGAGGATTGCAGCATCGCGCGCGAGACCACACCGGAAACGGCTGTAGACCGCAAACTCTGAGCGATTCGATAAATTGCTCTGAACTCATCTTGACGGAGGACAAATGCTTCTCTCCAGCCTGAGCTTTCATCTCTTCGCGCAACCTCATTTCAGCTTTCCGTCCAGCCCAATCACCAACGAAGAAATCGTCCTGCGCTGGATTCACTTCGTCTTCGGCATCATCTGGATCGGCCTGCTCTATTTCTTCAATCTCGTCGGCACGCCAGCGATGAAATCGCTCGACGACGCCACGCGCCACAAAATTTATCCCGCGCTGATGTCCCGCGCCATGTCGTGGTTCCGCTGGAGCGCGCTTATCACTGTGCTCGCGGGCCTGCGTTACTACACCATCCTTCTGCAAGCCGACGCGCAAAACTCCGGCCATCCCGGCCTGCTCGGCAAGTGGCTCGGCGAATGGTTCCTCGTCTGGCTCGTCGCGTATGTCATTTTGTATCCGCTGCAAATGCCCTCCGGCGGCCCGCTCGGCAACGGCTTGATTCGCGCCATCCTAATCGCCATCGTGGTGATCGCGGCGTCGTGGGTCATTCTCGATTTGAACGCCTCGCCCGACGCCTCGAACGCGCATCTCTCCATCAGCATTGGCGGCGGTCTCGGACTCATCATGCTGCTCAACGCCTGGGGCATCGTCTGGCGAGTGCAAAAACGCATCATTCAGTGGACGCGCGACAGCGTAGAAAATGGCGCTCCCCTTCCTGAGACAGCGCAGAAGATGCTCGCGTTTTCGGCAATCGCCTCGCGCGCGGCATTCTGGCTCTCATTTCCTATGTTGTTCTTCATGGCCGCCGCCGAACATTTCCCGTTCCTGAGCGCCATCGCCCGCTGACGCCAGTGAACTGAACAGCAGTGGCAAGGTCTGTCTGAATTTTTTTGTCGGCCGCGACACAAAAACACAAGATTCCCCGATGCGAGCCCGCCATGAGAGTACAATTGTAATTGCCATGAAAATCAAGCGAAGCTGGCTGCTCCCAGCCATTCTATGGGCGTACCTCATCACCGCCTACGTTCTCTACGCCTACTTCAATATGGCCTGGGTGAAAACGCTCGACCTTCTTTTAATGTTAGCCGCAGATTTGGTTCTCTCGCTTTGTTACGTGGTGTACATAATTCTTTACCCCGACCCGGCGCAGCGCAGAAAATCCAGTTGGTACGTCACCTCGTACGGCATGATACGCAAACGCCGCGCGCCAGCGACTCCGTCCCAACACGAAGCTGAGAGTCACTTCAAAGGATGACTCGCCGGAACCAGCCTTTACGCATCCCGACGCCAGCCGGCTTCGGCCCGCTGCCTTTTTCAATGGGCGTTTTAGCCGGCGACACTTTTTATCTGAGCGGCCACATCGGCCTCGATGCGCAAACCAAAAAAGTTCCCGCTGACGCCAAACAGGAAGCGCATCTCATGCTCGATTCCTTCCGCGAAACGCTCGCCCGCGCCGGACTCGGCATAGACGATCTCGTCTTCGTGCAAGTTTTTTGCTCTGACGTTTCGCTCTTCGAAAAATTCAACGCCGTCTACCGCTCCTATTTCTCCGCCGAATTTCCTGCGCGCGCTTTCCTCGGCTCCGGCCCGCTCCTTTTCGGCGCTCATTTCGAAATTCAAGGCATCGCCGTAAAATCCGCGAGTTCGCCAAAACGGCGCGGCAAAACCGCTGCGCGAAAACGCCGCAAGCGCTAGTCGCCGTCCCACTCCGCCGCCAGCCAAAATGTCTTTTTGCGCGCCGCCTCGCCGCAAAACAAAACGCGAGCTCCCCCGCCCTCTTTGCCATACTTGCCGCAATTACCATGCGCATCGAACACGCCGATTCGCCGCAATTTCTCGACACCATTCGCGCGCTCTTCCGCGAATACGAAGCGAGCATCAAAGTGGATCTCTGTTTTCAGGGATTCGAAAAAGAACTCGTCACTCTCCCCGGCGAATACGCGCGTCCGCACGGGCGTTTACTCCTGGCGTTCGATAACGACGAAGTCGCCGGGTGCGGCGCCTTGCGCCGCTTCGACAAAGGTATCTGCGAAATGAAACGCCTCTACGTGCGTGCCGCGCATCGCGGAAAATCCATCGGCGCAAGGCTGACGCAAGCGCTCATCGAAAGCGCCCGCGAAGCCGGTTACGCCAAGGTGCGCCTCGATACCATGCCTTCCATGGCCCGCGCCATTGCACTCTATCGCTCGCTCGGCTTCCGCGAAATCGCGTGCTACCGCTTTAATCCCGTCCCCGGCGCCCTTTTCTTCGAACTGGACCTCTAAGGGAAGGCACGCGCCGCCGTTCTTGTAAGGGCATGGCTTCAGCCATGCCGGAACCGCGATAAAATCAGAGCGGCTTTAGCCACTGAGGTATGTCGCTTTGGGTTTTGCAGGATCTTTGGAGCTTGCTCTCCAGCTCTATCGCCGCGGCACAGAAAAATTCTCCCGCGCCGCATTTTCCGAATCCTCCTTCCGCACCGCCGCCATCCGCGCTGACGACTGCCCCAGCAAAAATGCCGCCAGCCCCGCGATCAATCCACCGATGAGAATCACAGCCTCCCACGCCAGTCCCACCGCCGCTACCTTCGCCGCACGCGCCCCGAACGGCTTCAGCAAAATCACCAGCGCCGCTTCGCGTACGCCGATGCCACCCTGCGTCACCGGAATCAGCCCCGAAAATTTAGCCAGCGGCCACGCAAATAGCCACGCGCGAAACGGCAAATATAGTCCGCCCGCAATTGCCACGCGCGCCGTCAGCGCCACGAATGCTGCCTGCACAATCAATCCGAGGCAAAGCGCCGCGACTACGTAATGAGGCTTGCGCAGCATGGAACGTGCCGCCCCGCGCAGCCTCCCCGCTTTGCGGCGCAACCGAAATGGCAGCCTCCGCACCGGGAACCAAATAATCACCGGCAGCAACACCGCCGCGAGCAGCGCCAGCGCAACCGCCGCCACAAAAAAAATGTGCCGCGTCTCCGCCGGAAGTGTTACCGGCACGAGCGCGGCTCCGAGCGCCGCCAGCAGCGCCAGCGCCACAAAGTCAATACCGCGGTCGATGATTGCTCCCAGCACGACCGCCGCCTTGCTTCGCCCTTCGCGGAACGCCACCGCCGCGCGCACCACGTCGCCTCCCACAATCGAAGGCAGCAGTAGCGTGCTGAAAAGCCCCGCAAAATAGCAGCGCGCGGACTGCCGGAAATTCAACCCTGCGCCCGCAAGATTCACCATCAGCCGCCATTTATTGATGGCAATCACATGCGCCGCAAGATATCCGATAACCACCAGCGCCCACACCTGCGCGGGCAGCAGTGCCAGCGTTCGCCAAACGTCGGCCAGCGGCAAAAAATGGAATAGCACAATGAGGGCGATCGCGCTTCCGCCGAAGCGCAGCAGCAGCGAAATCCACGCGCTGCGCCGTGACTTCTCTCGAATTTTCATCTTGCTTGTCATCGCGCGGCTTTCTTCAGATCATTATGCCTGCAATCCCGTCATCGCCTTCGCGAATTCCCGTTCACGCGGTTCTTCAATTCAACCGCTAGTTGAGCGTGGCGCAAACACCCAAAATTCAAGCCGCCCATCCTTCTGCGCCCAGAATGTCTTGCGCCGCATCCGATTCGGAATTATCGTACTTGTTTGCCCAAGGTCGAGCGCAGCACACAGGGAGAGCGTGGTGAGCCGAAAGAAAATCCGAGTCATTCAGTTTGGAGTGGGGCCGATTGGCGCTTCAATTGTCCGCCTCATGCGCCAGAAAAACGCGCTGGAAATCACCGGCGCAATCGATTCCGATCCTGCCAAGGCGGAACGCGATCTCGGCGAAGTCGTGGGCGCATCCGACGCGCCCTGGGGCGTTAAAATTTCCGCCGACGCCGGCGAAGCGCTCGCCAAATCCGCTGACGTTGTCGTTCATTGCACTTCCTCTTACCTGAAAGACGTCGCCGCGCAGCTACTCGCCTGCATCGAAGCCGGCTGCTGCATCGTCTCCACCTGCGAAGAACTGGCCTACCCATTTCGCAAGCATCCAGAGCTTTCCGCGAGGCTCGACGCCGCCGCAAAAGAAGAGGGCGTCGCTCTCGTCGGCACCGGCGTAAATCCCGGTTTCGTGATGGACAAACTCGTCCTCACACTTTCCGCCGTAGCACAGCGCGTGGACTCCGCGCGCAGCGTTCGCGTCGTGGACGCCTCCAAGCGCCGTCTGCCCCTGCAGAAAAAAATCGGCGCGGGCATGACTCCTGACGAATTTCGCGAACGCGTCGCCGCCGGCGTCATCAAGCATCATGGTCTTCCCGAATCCGTCGCCATGGTCGCCGACGGCCTCGGTTTCACGCTCGACCAGATCACCGAAACCATCGAGCCGGTCATCGCCGAAGAGCCGGTGCAAACGGAATTTCTGCGCGTCGAGCCCGGCCAGGTCGCCGGCGTCCATCAAATCGCTCGCGGAACTGCCGGCGGCGTCGAGAAAATTTTCATGGAATTGCAAATGTACGTCGGCGCGAAAAATCCTGCGGACACTGTCTCGCTCGCCGGCGAGCCCAACATCACCATGACCGTTCCCGGCGGCACTCACGGCGACATCGCCACCGCCGCCGTCGCCGTCAACGCCATTCCGCTGATCCTCGCCGCCCCCGCTGGCCTTCGCACCGGACGCGACCTGCCCCTGGAATATTTCTCCCCCAACGCCGAGCCGTAAATAAAAGGTCTGTTACTTGCAGTTGCACCAGGGCGTGTGGCGATCTTGTTGCTTCAAACCAATTCCTCCGTACCCGTCATAAGTCATGCAAAGATGTATGCTCTTATAACTCGAAAAACGAAATCTAACTGACTCGATCGGCTTTCCATGTGGACCGATCACCTCGAGCAAATGGGTTTTCTGCAGGTCCAGGCCTCTTATCTTGAATCCCTTCCTTCCTGGCCAGGCCATAGAAGCACTCTTGTCGATGCTGAATCTGAATCCGTAAGAAGTAACTGGCCCCGTGCGAGGAATGGCTTGGCCCCGGAACGGATCTAAGGCTCGCGCAGCAACACACACTGTCCCCGTTTGAGTTTGTTCCTTAGGCGGCGTTTGTGAATCCGAACAGATGCTAAGGCTGAGGAGCAGCAGAGGCGTGATGGCGCTCGCGCAAACCGAGAATCGTGTAATTCGCATAGTAAGACCTGATGGTTGTAGATCGCGACCTACCGCAGGTAATTAGACACCGCTCTTAAAACTTTGTTTCATTTGAATTTCGCGCCTTTAGTTTCTTTTCCAATACGAAGCAATCGCCGCATAATCCAAATCGCTTTTCGCCGAAGCCTTCACGCTCGAATACGCCTTGTACGCCGCCGCGCCCGCCGGAAGTTCCAGCCCATT
>Ga0134126_10010885_pt1 | contig 11449 bp, 10 predicted proteins | sample KB31752_FD_96881 | JGI IMG/M metagenome (GOLD analysis project Ga0134126, IMG submission 96881) | Terrestrial soil microbial communities with excess Nitrogen fertilizer from Kellogg Biological Station, Michigan, USA - KB3-175-2 | ecosystem: Environmental > Terrestrial > Soil > Unclassified ... | reverse complement strand
GGCGTCGGCAGAATGAGCGAGCCGACCCGAGGGTGACCGTGCAACCGCTCCGCCACCGCCCGCATCATCGGCAGGGTGCGGGCAATCTCCCCTGCCCGGCTGCCCGGCAGGAGCAGCAGGGGGCCGCGCTCCGGCAACGCGCGACGGAAGGGGAAACCCGCCAATGCCGGGTGGCCGACATAGGTCGTCTCGGGACCGCCCAGCCGCGCCAAAGCTTCGGGTTCGAACGGCAGCACGGCGAGGATCTCATCGTAACGCTGCTTGAGGCCCGGTGCGCGGTCGGGCCGCCAGGCCCAGACGGCCGGTGCGACATAGAGCAGGATCGGCTTGTCGAAGCCGCGCTTGCGCAGACGCGCGGCGAGCGTCGAGCAAAACACCTGGGAGTCGATGAGAACGACAATATCGGGCTGCTGCTTGAGCACCAGCCGGGCCGCCTGACGCAGCCGCCAGAGCAACAGCGGCAGACGTTTGAGCACATCGGAAACGCCCATAACGGACAGGTCCGACATCGGGAAGGCGGAAACCAGCCCGGCCTCGGCAAGGTCGTGCCCACCGACGCCGCTCAGCGTCAAGGGCGTGCGCTTTTGGAGGGCGCGAACCAGCGCCCCGCCGATCCGATCGCCAGAGGGCTCACCCGCCAGGATGAACATCGAAATGGGTCGGTCAACCATCGAGGCGCACGCCGACGACCGAAACGCCGACCTCACCTGCCCGCGCTTCGAGCCCGGCCCGGTCGACAATAATCGCCCCGTTAGCCTCGACGGCAACCGCCATGATCCCGGCTGCCGCGGCATGCGCCACAGTATCGGGACCGATCGCCGGACGGTCGACGAGATGCGACTGCTGCGGCTTCAGCGCTTTGGCGAGCACGAGCCCGGCAGTACTTTCGAAGCCGTGTTGGCGGTAGTAGCCGATGCGCTCGATCAGCGCGTCGGTGCCGGCGAAATCCTCCACCGCAAGGATGCGGCCGGGGGCGGCCACGACGGCCTGGCCGATATCGAGCGCTCCGACTGCACGGGCCTTTTCAAGCGCAAACCGGGCGAGCGCGAGTGTCGGGCGCCCGACAGACGGACCGGCGATCAGGCCATCCTGCGCCAGGATTGCCGGGGCTATCGCTTCAGCACCCACCACCTTGGCACCGGTTACTGCGAGGATTTTCTCGGCAATAGTAAGCAGCGTCGAATCGCCGTTGAGGCCCGACTTGCTGCCGGCGAAACGCTTGAAATTCTCGCGGTCGCCGGTCGTGGCGCGCAGGCCGCCGATCATCGTGATGTGGGTGGTCCGGAAACTGGTGATGCGCCAGATCAGGCGCGGCAGATCGGCCGCGCCGAATACTTCCGAAAAGCCGAGATCGGACCGATCGACCAACGGCAGGACCTGGATCTCGTCCCCCGAGGCCTTTGCCGCCCCGAGCACTTCCGGCACCAGGGCGCCGCCACCGGCGAGGATTGTGAGCCGCCGGCTCATTCCGGCATTTCGTCGCCCTTTTCCGGCAGCATGAGCGTGCCGCGCGAGGGCTTCTGGATGAAGTCGATGACCTCGGTCACCAGCGGATCGCCCTCGAAGATCTTCGCCGCGTCCTCGACCCGCTCGCGCAGCGTCCCCTCGTTGGAGAAGATCATGCGATAGGCCGCCCGCAGCCGATGAATGCTCTCGCGATCGAAGGAACGGCGCTTGAGCCCGACCAGGTTGAGGCCGGCGAGATAACCGGGATTGCCGATCACCATGCCGAACGGGATGACGTCGTTGTCGACCCGTGTCATGCCGCCGATGAAGGAATGGGCGCCGATCTGGACGAACTGCTTGACGCCGACATGGCCGGAAAGGATCGCGTAATCGCCCACCGTACAGTGGCCGGCAATACCGACATTGTTGGAGAGGATGACGTGGTCGCCCAGGATGCAGTCGTGGCCGACATGTGTACCGATCATCAGCAGGCAGTGGTCGCCAACCTTGGTCAGCATGCCGCCGCCCTCGGTGCCCGGACTCAGTGTCACATGCTCGCGAATGGTGCAGTCGGCGCCGATGACAAGGGTCGACGGCTCGCCGTGATATTTGAGGTCCTGCGGCTCAAAGCCGATCGAGGCGAAGGGAAAGATGCGCGTGCGGGGCCCGATCGACGTGCGGCCGGCAATGGCAACGTGCGAGACGAGCTGCACGCCGTCGCCGAGTTCGACGCCGTCGCCGATCGTGCAATAGGGGCCGATGCTGGCGCCCTCGCCGACGACCGCGCGCGGGCTGACGATCGCCGTGGGATGGATCATGGTCTGGATGGAGCGAAGCGGGTCGGCCATGGTTCAGGCTCCCATGACCATGGCGGCGACTTCGGCTTCGGCGACGACGACGCCGTCAACGATCGCCCGCGCCTCGTAGCGACCGACTGTGCGCCGCCGCTGGATCTTCTTGATGTGGTATTCCACCCGGTCGCCGGGCCGGGCCGGCTTGCGGAACTTCGCCTTGTCGATGGTGATCAGCAAAACAATCTTCTTGCCGTTGTCGAGTCCCTCATGGGCGATAACCGTCGCGCCCGCCGTCTGGGCCATGCCTTCGATGATGAGCACTCCCGGAAAAACCGGATTTTCAGGGAAATGGCCCTGGAAGATCGGCTCGTTGAAGGTGATGTTCTTGATGCCGACAGCGGACTCGTCACCGTCGATGTCGATGATCTTGTCGATCATCAGGAACGGATAGCGATGCGGCAAGCACTTGAGGATCTCATCGATCTCCAGCTTGTTCAGCGTCCGCCCTTCCGATGGCGTTGGGGTAGTATCCATTACCGCTCGTCCTTGTCTGTCAGGGCGCGCAGAGCCGCAATGCCGCGCCGCCATGCCCGCACATCTTCCGCCGGGAACCCCGCATAGCGCGAGCCCGGCGGCACGTCCTTCGTCACGCCGCCCCAGGCGTAAATCACGCTGCCGCGGCCCACCGTGAGATGGCCCGCAGTCGCCGAACCGCCGCCGAACATCACGCCATCCTCGACCACCGTCGAGCCGCTGAGGCCGGTGAATGCGGCAATGAGGCAATTCCGCCCGATACGGCAGTTGTGCCCCACTTGTACCAGATTGTCGATCTTGGTTCCCTCGCCGACCACGGTGTCGCCGAGCGCACCGCGATCGACTGTGCTGTTGGCGCCGATCTCTACCCGATCCTGCAGGATGACGCGGCCGAGCTGTGGAATTTTGCGGTTCGTGCGCGTGAAATCGAGCCAGCCGAACCCCTCGGTTCCGATGCGGGCACCCGCCTGCACCACCACCTTGTCGCCGAGATAGGCGCAATCGATGGTGCAGTTGGAGCCAATCAGGCAATCGCGACCCATGGTGACGCCGGCGCCGATCACCGTATTGGCGCCGATCACGGTTCCTGCGCCGATTTCGACGCCCGGACCGATAACCACATTCGCGCCGATCGAAACACCGTCCTCGACCAGCGGCGCGGCTGCGTCCGCATTGAGGCCGGCGACGAAGACCGCGCGGGTATCGGCCGGATAAAGCTGATGCAGCAGCTCGACGAAAAGCTCGTGCGCCCTGGGGCTCACCACTGCAATGCTGCCCTTCGGCACGGCCTCCAAAAGCGGCGGTGAAACGATCACGGCGCCCGCCTGGGTGCCCTGGAGCTCGGCGAGGTAGTCACGGTGTGCGGCGAGTGCGATGTGGCCGGGACCGGCGGTCACCAGCTCCTCGGCGCCGGCGACGAGGAGGCCGGCACGGCGCGAATCGGTGGCGTCGTCCGTGTGCCCTACGGCCTTGAGCAGCACGTCGAGGGCAGTCGGCTGGATAGATGCATGAAACCGCGTGTCGACCATTATTCAGCCGTCTTGACCACTGTCGGCGGGCGCCGACGCAAACATTTCCCCCAACTCAGCAATAAGGCACGCGCCGGGGGCAAAGCAAACGGTCGCGAAGCTGGAGTTCTCGATCCGATCGAATCCAATCGAAAACTGTGATTCCTCGTCTATCGGTCCTTCAATCCGGGGATCGGCCCCCGGGAAACAAAAGTGGCAGCCACTTCTGCTGAAGCGCTCGAAATAAAGAGGCCGCGGCGCAACCGCCCCGCGGCCTCTTCAATCCTTCTCTCACGCAGGGCGAGCTAGAGCAAGCTCTGCATCGTGATCTGGAATACCTGCGGCCGATCGGTCGGCGCGTCCTTCAGGACGTAACCGAAGTCGGCGCGGAGCGGGCCAAACGGACCGTCCCAGATGACCGATGCGCCGACGGTCGCCTTGAAGTTGTCAGTCAGGCTGTTGGGATCGATGACGCCGGTACCGTTGCCCGATGCCAGGCTCGGCGTGCCATTGATATAGGCGGTATCGGCCCACAACGCCCCCGACAGGCCATAGGATTCCGGCACCATCGGGATCGGGAAATCGAGTTCCGCCGAGAGACCGGCATACTGCGTCTCGCCCAGCGCCTCACCAGCATAGTTCGAGAACGAGGCTTGCGGCGAGAGACGCGGGCCGATGCCATTGAACTCGAATCCGCGGATCAGGCTCGATCCCTCGTGGAACGCATCCAGCGAGTTTACGCCGCCGCCATCCAGCGAATTCATGATGCCGGCTTCGCCCCGCAGGCTTGCAACCATGCCCGTGTCGCTGATGGGCAGGAAGTACTTCGCCTTCAGTTCGGTGCTGAGCACGTTCGAGTCGCCACCGAAATATTGCTGCGACAAGACCGCATACAGCCCGCTGGTCGGATGCTTCTGATCATCCAGCGTCACGTAGTTGAGGTTGTAGCCGATGAACGGCTTGTTGCGGACGGTGCCGTCGCTGACAACCTGAGAGACCGGCACGGTCGGCACGACCGGCTGAATTGCCGGGTTCGTGTCGGAGCAGTCCTCCGAATTTTTGTTCTTGTCGATGCAGGCGCCAGTCGAGTTGTAGGTATCCTGCTCGTAGCCGAGGAAGATGTTACCTGACACTGAGTCGGTGAAGGGCATGCCGGCGCGCACCTGGCCGCCGATCGCCGTCGTGCCGTAATAGCTCGTCGACGTCTGCGCCTGGATGTGGTCGTAGAGGTCGATGCCGGTCGAAACCTTCAGCCCCATGAAGCGGGGCTCGGTGAACGAGAAGTCATAGGTCCGGCCGACCTGCGACGCGCCGACCGCCGCCCGGACATACTGCCCGCGGCCGAGGAAGTTGCGCTCGGTCAGCGAAATCTCGCCGAGGACGCCGTCCGTCGTCGAATAGCCGGCGGTAATGCCATAGTCGCCGGTCGACTGCTCGACCACGTTGATGTCCACGATCACCTTGTCGGGCGCGCTGCCCGGCTCGGTCGTGATATCAACCGACTTGAAGAAACCGAGCGACTGGATCGCATCCTTGTCGTGCTGGATCAGGTTTTGGTTGAAGGGATCGCCTTCGGAGAAATCGAGCTCCCGACGGATCACGAAGTCGCGCGTCTTGATGTTGCCGGTGATGTTGATCCGCTCGACATAAACACGCGGGCCGTTGTCGACCAGATAGGTCACGTTGAGCTTGTGGTTGACCGGATCGCGGTCGACGCGCGGCCGCACGTCGGCGAAGGGATACCCCGCCTGCGTCGCGTCGTAGGCCATCGTCGAGGTAGTCTTCTGCAGGTTGGCCTGCGAATAGGCGCTACCCGGATCGGTCGTGATCGTGTCCTGCAGCGCCCTGGTGTTCAGGTTCGGGATGCTGGTCTCGATCGCCGTGGGTCCGAACGTGTAACGGTCGCCTTCGACGATCGTGTAGGTGATGTAATAATCGTTCTTCTTGGCGTCGTATTCAGCGACGGCCGACGTCACCTGCGTGTCCGGATAGCCGTGATTGGCGTAGTACTGCCGGATCAGCTGTTTGTCGATTTCGAGCTGCTCGGGCGTGTAGCTGTCATCATGAAGGAGCCAGCTCAGAATGCCGGTTTCCTTGGTCCGGATAACGCCCTTGAGGGTTCCGGCGTTGAACGCGTTATTGCCGACGAAGTTGATCGCCTCGATGCCGGATCGCGACCCTTCGTTGATGACGAAGGTAACGAGCTTGCGCCCGCCGGTGACGGTCGTGGTCTGGGCCGTAACCGTCGCATTCGTATAACCGGCGCTCTTATAGGCCGCTTCGATCGTCGCCACGTCGCCCTGGATGCGGGCCGGCGAATAAGCGGCACGCGACGCCGCCTGAACCATGGTCAGCAGTTCCTTGTCCGAGAAGCGCTGATTGCCCTGGAACAGCACCGAGGCGATGCTCGGGTTCTCGGCCACGCGCACGAAAACCGTGCCGCCCGACTGGGTCACGCTGACGGAGCTGAACAGGCCGGTCTTATAGAGTGCGTCGATCGACTGGCTGATCAGTCCCGGCGTGGCGGGCTGGCCGACCTTGAGCGGGATGATCGAGTCGACGGTATCCGCATCGACCTGATGATTGCCTGAGACGACGATCCTCGACACCGTCGCAGCCTCGGCCTGGCCCACCCCGAGAATGGGTAGCGCCGCCCCCGCGACAGGCGCCGCAAGGAGAACAGCGAGCGCCAGAATCACGCTGCGCATCAGCTTGTTAGGATCGATCATGTTATTTGCTGCCCTTGCGACTCTTTACCCGAGGAGGAATCGGACCCGGGTTCCCCCCAGCTAACTCCATTGAAAGCTTTTACTGTTTTTTTCCCTTGGAGCAAGGCGCAAGCCGCCGTTGCGTTACCAAAAGATTGGTGCCCGTGCATTCGCGCAACACCGCCGAAAGCCAGGTTAAAGGCCGGTTTCCGGCTGCCTCGCGGCCTCAGAAAATATCGTTGTAAAGTGTGAAGATCGTCACGGTGAAGACCAGGGCGAGGCCGAAACGGAAGCCGATCTCCTGCACCCGCGGGCTGAGCGGACGGCCCCGGACAGCCTCGATCACGTAGTACAGCAGATGCCCCCCGTCGAGCATGGGCACCGGCAGCAGGTTGAACAGCCCGATATTGAGCGACAGCAGCGCCATCAGGTTGATAAGCGCAACAACCCCCAGGGTCGCCACCTCGCCTGAAACCTTGGCGACCTTCACTGGCCCGCCCAGCTCCTTGACGTCGCCGCGCCCGACGAAGAAGTCGCCGATTAACTGGCCCGTCCGCTCCACGATGAAGCGAATCTCCTCGCTCGTCATCGACACCGCCTCGATCGGGTTAGGCCGGTAGATGCTGATATCCGCCTGATCGACGTTGCGGCTGACGCCGATCTGGCCGATTCGCTGCTCGTTGCCGAACATGTCGGGGCTTTCGATCGCCTTGGGCGTGATGGCGATGCTCTTGTCCGTCCCGCCGCGCTGGATCACGACCGTCACGGCCCGTCCGGGGCTGGTGGAGATAAGCCGCTGGAAGTCTTCGAAGCCGCGTACTTCGAAGCCGTCCACCGAGACGATCCGGTCGCCGGCCGCGAGGCCCGCCTCCTGCGCCACGCTGCCGGCCACCACATTGCCGATCACCGGCGGAATCTCGTAGCGGCCGAAGGTGACGAGCAGCGCGTAAATGACGATGAAGGTGAAGACGACATTGGCCGCCGGACCCGCAACGACGACGGCAATCCGCTGCCAGACATTCTTGTTGACGAATAGCCGCGGCGCCAGGTCGGGGCCGGCATTGGCAATCACCTCGGCATCGGGCGTGGCGCTCGTGGCGTTCATGTCGCCGACGAAACGCACATAGCCGCCGAGCGGGATCAGCGAGACGCGCCAACGCGTACCGGCACGATCGTTGAATCCGAACAATTCCGGGCCAAAGCCGATCGAAAAAGTCTGGATCGCGATGCCGTTCCAGCGCGCGACGAGATAGTGGCCCATTTCGTGCACGAAGACGATCACCGTCAGCACGACGATGAAGGGGATGATCGTTCCTAAGAATCCGAGGAGCAAGCCGGCCATATCACCTTATCTCGACGTCGCGCCGCGGCTGCAATTCCGCCTTCGCCACGCGCTCACACCTAGCCGCCGATTGCGACTGCATTGCGTTGGTCTGAACGTCACCAGTTGAGCACTCCGGCCGCCACCGCCCCCATCCCGAGATGCAGCGCCCCGACGATAAAGAGGAACAGCGCCCCGAAGGTGAGGCTGTCGAGGCGATCCATGAGCCCGCCGTGGCCGGGGATGATGTCGCCGCTGTCCTTGATGCGGAAACGGCGCTTGAGCGCGCTTTCCGCAAGGTCGCCGGCCTGCCCGAATATGCTCGTCGCAACGGCCAGGATCAGGCCGATCCACCAGGGCGAGCTGGTCGCGAAGTGCCAGACGACGAGGCCGCAGAGCGTGCCGAGCGCCAGCCCGCCGAGCGCGCCCGACCAGGTCTTGGCGGGGGAAATTCCAGGCGCCAGCTTTTCGCCCCCGATCTGCCGGCCGGTGAAGAACGCCCCGGTATCGGTAAGCCAGATCACGACGCCGAGCAGGACGCCTGCCCAGAGGCCTTCGAAAGTGCTGCCGCGCAGCTCCAGCACAGCCGAGATCACGAGGCCGAAATAGACGAGGCCCCCAGCCCGCCAGGCCGCCCCTTCCCCGCCCCGCACCAGCGCGGCAAGGGCGGCGACGACGATAACCCCAAGCGTCGCGATTGCGCCCCATTGCGGGAACAGCATGGCCGCCACGAACACCAGGGCAATGAGGAGAACACCGAAAGGGGTAAGCGGCTTGAGGGTGACCATCGTCTCCCATTCGCGGTAGGCCCCGGCAAAGACGGCGCCGGCCGCCGCGGCGAACAGGTAGCCGCCGAAATAGAGCGTCACCGCCGTCGCGAGGACGAGCACCACCGCCGATGCAAATCGCGGGCCGAGGTCAGCCCAGCTTCGACGGCCCGGGCTTTGCTTGCTGCTCGAGTCGTCCGCCTGGCTCAACGGTCTGGTGCCCCGATCCCCCCGAACCGCCGCTGCCGCGAGGCATAGTCTTCGAGCACCCTCAGAAAAATCTGCTCGTTGAAATCCGGCCAGTATTCATCGACGAAGGCGAGCTCCGAATAGGCGCTCTGCCAGATCAGGAAATTCGAGAACCGCCGCTCGCCGCTGGTCCGGATGATAAGGTCCGGATCCGGCGCCCCGGACGTGTAAAGGGCGCGCGAGACAGTTGCCTCGGTGATATCTTCCGGCTTCACCGTCCCTTTGGCGACAGCCTCTGCAATCCGCCGCGCCGCCTCGGTGATCTCGGCCTTGCCGCCGTAGTTGAAGGCGATGTCCAGCCTGAGGCCGGTATTGGCGGCCGTCTTCTCCTCGACATTGGCGATCAGCTGCTGCATCGGCCGGTCGAGATCGTCGCGGCGGCCGATGATGCGCACCCGCACATTGTTGCGATGCAGCCGCTCGAGGTCGGAGGCGACGAAGCGCCGGACCAGGCCCATGATGAAGCTGACTTCCTCATGCGGCCGGCTCCAGTTTTCGGAAGAGAAGCTGAACGTGGTCAGGTAGGAAACGCCGTGGCGGATGCACAGTTCGACGAGCAGCCGCAGTGCCTTGACGCCGGCGATGTGCCCTTCGGTGCGGGGCTTGCCACGCGCCTGCGCCCAGCGGCCATTGCCGTCCATGATGACGGCGATATGCGCCGGAACGTGCAGTTCCGCCCGGCGGTTCGGCTGGCTCTGGACGGCGGAATCGGCGGACATCGATTGCTCCCTGACCCCCGAGTTTAGACCTGCATGATTTCGCGTTCCTTGACGGCAAGGAGGCTGTCGATGTCGCTCACCGCCGCGTCGGTCGCCTTCTGCACCTGGTCGGCGTTGCGGCGGCCTTCGTCTTCGCTGATATTGCCATCCTTTTCGAGCTTCTTGAGCAAGTCCATGCCGTCGCGCCGGATATGCCGCACGGCCACGCGCGCCTGCTCGGCATAGTTGTGCGCAACCTTGGTCAGGTCACGCCGGCGCTCCTCGTTGAGCTCCGGCAACGGTACGCGGATGACACCGCCCTCGCCTACCGGGTTCAAACCCAAGCCACTGTCGCGGATAGCTTTTTCAACGGCATTGGCCATCGATCGGTCCCATACCTGGACGCTGAGCATGCGCGGTTCCGGCACCGAAACGGTCGCAACCTGGTTGAGCGGCATGCGGCTGCCATAGGCCTCGACGGTCACCGGCTCCAGCAGGCTGGCGCTGGCCCGGCCCGTCCTGAGGCCCGCCAGCTCGTCCTTAAGCGAGGCGATCGGCTTCTGCATGCGCCCCTTGACGTCCTCGAGCGAAAATTGAGCGGGCATGAAGGGTACTCCTGTCGATCTGGCTCATTCCGGTTGCGACGGAGTCGAACCGACTGCTCCAAGCTACTAGTCTATGGCGTCCCGAACCGCAAAAGCCGCATCCACTTTTGGTGGGGCGTCCTAACCGATCCGGGTCGAGCGCGTGCGGCCGTCGAGGACGCCCATCAAGCCGTCCTTGTCGCCGAGCGCATAGACCAATATCGGCAAGTTGTTGTCACGGGCAAGCGCGAAGGCCGCCGTATCCATGACCCGCAAGTCGCGGGCGATCACCTCTTCATGGCTGATCGTGTCGTATCGCTTCGCGTTCGGATTCTTTTTCGGATCCTCCGAATAGACGCCGTCGACCTTGGTTCCCTTCAGCAGCACGTCGCAATCGAGCTCGATGGCGCGAAGCGCTGCCGCGGTGTCCGTGGTGAAGAACGGATTACCGGTGCCGCCGCCGAGCACGACCACATAGCCGTCGTCGAGCGCCGCCTTGGCGGCTCGCGCGGTGTAGGTATCGGCCACGGATGGCATAGTCGTGGCAGAAAATACCTTGGACTTAGCGCCGGCATTGGCGACGGCGCTCGACAGGGCCAGCGCGTTGATGACCGTGCCGAGCGTGCCCATCATGTCGCGCGTCACGCGGTCGGCGATGCCGGCGGCCATCTCCATCCCGCGGAAGATATTGCCGCCGCCCGGCACGATGGCGATCTGGACGCCGGATCTGGCGGCATCGGCGATCTGCTGTGCCGTCGCCTTGAGATATTCCGGCTCGATACCGAAGGACTGGTCGCCCGCGAGCACCTCGCCCGAGACTTTCAACAGGATGCGTTTGAAGGCACTATTGGCCATGATTTTTCCTCGATCCCGCCGCGGGTCGGCCGCCGGGATTCGCGGCGCCTCTCCGTAAGCGCTGCGACAATTATCCGCAAGAGCGGTTGCAAAGGGGACGCCGACCGGCGGCTGCGCTCAGGGCAACACGCCGACCGGCCGGCTGAGCAACATCAGCGGTGCGGCGGCGAAAATGCGCAGGAACATTGCCACCGGATAGCCGGGATAGCTGGGCAAATCGCCGTCGCTCTGTGCCCCGGGCGGCTTGAACCGGGTGCAGATGCGCCTTTGGACCGAAGGCGCGTCTGGTCCGAAACCGACGCGGAAGGCCGAGACCCAGGGCCGGCCGTCGTCGAAGGCCATGTACATCGGCGTTCCGCAACATGTGGTGATCATCCGCCGGGTCTTGGTCGAATCGGTCAGCCGCATTGCCTCGAGATGCTCCGCACCGCGTATGCAGGCGATCCTGTCGCGGCGAAAGAGCATGAATTCCGTACCGCCGTCGGC
>Ga0134126_10010884_pt1 | contig 11449 bp, 14 predicted proteins | sample KB31752_FD_96881 | JGI IMG/M metagenome (GOLD analysis project Ga0134126, IMG submission 96881) | Terrestrial soil microbial communities with excess Nitrogen fertilizer from Kellogg Biological Station, Michigan, USA - KB3-175-2 | ecosystem: Environmental > Terrestrial > Soil > Unclassified ... | reverse complement strand
GCGACCGACTGCGCGTCGCTGGTCGAGGCGGCCGGCTTCGCGGTCGCGGCGGTCGCCGGCGAGCCGGAGAACGTGAAGATCACCGCGCCGGACGACCTGGCCCGGGCCGAGGCGAGGCTGACATGAGCGGCAGCGACGATCTGCGGGTCGGCATCGGCTTCGACGCGCACGCCTTCGCCGAGGGTCGTCCGCTCGTGCTTGCAGGCGTCACGATCCCGGCCGAGCGCGGCCTCGAGGGCCACTCCGACGCCGACCTCGTCAGCCATGCCGTGACGGATGCGCTGCTGGGTGCGGCCGGGATGGAGGACATCGGCCACCTGTTCCCGTCGGATGACCCCGCGCTCGCGGGCGCGTCCAGCATCGCCCTGCTCGGCCAGGCCTGGCAGCGGGTGCGCGTGGCCGGGTGGGCGCTCGTGAACGTCGACGCGATCGTGATCATGCAGGCGCCGCGCCTTGCGCCGCACCGCGACGCGATGCGCGACTGCCTGGCCGCCGCCCTCGGCGTCGACCGCTCGCGGGTCACCGTGCGTGCGTCGACGACCGACCACCTCGGCTTCGCCGGGCGCGGCGAGGGGGCCGCGTGCCAGGCCGTCGCCCTGCTGCGGAAGGCGGCATGACGGCGGCCGTCGTTTCGTTCGACCTCGACGAGACGCTGTGGGCGTTCATGCCGATGATGGACGGCTCGCTCCGAGCCGCCATCGCCGCGCTCGAGGAGCGTCATCCGGCGGTTGCCGGCCGCATCTCTGTCGAGCGGCTCCACGACGAGCGCCGGCGGGTGGCGGAGGAGCGCGAGGGCACGTACCTCGAGCTGCGGCTGGAGTCGTTTCGGCGGGTGCTGGCGGCGCACGACCTGCACGACGACGATCTGCCCGCGTGGATGGTCGACGCCTGGATGGCCGCCCGGCCGGAGACGGTGCGCCTGCACGACGACGTTGAGCCGGAGCTCGACGCGCTGGTCGCGTCCGGCCGGGTGCTGGGCGCGATCACGAACGGCAACTTCCCCTTCGCCGAACTCGCGGTCGCGCGCCGGTTCGCCTTCGTCGTGCACGCGGAGCAGATCGGCGAGATGAAGCCCGCCGCAGCGCCCTTCCGGCACGCGGTCGAGCTGTGCGGCGGCGACCCGGCCCGCTGGGTGCACGTCGGCGACGGCCTGGACACCGACATCGCCGGCGCCCAGGCGGTCGGCATGAAGGCGGTCTGGATCAACCGCGCCGGGATCCCGCTGCCCGAGGGCTATGCGCCGGACGCCGAGCTGCCTTCGCTGGCCGGCCTGGACGCGCTCGTTACGGCGCTCCTCGCTGAGTGACGCGGTAGGCGATACAGGTCACGAGGGCGAGGCCCGTGGTGAACGCCATCGGCAGCACGATGCCGACCCGCAGCATCAGCGCGCCGCACACGGCGCCGACGAGCATCGCGAGGATCGCCGACAGCCGCCGGGCCGACCCCTTCCCGGGCCCACCGAAGATCGCCGCGTCGGCCGCGAGGCCGGTCAGCGTCATCGTCAGGACGGTCGTGGTCATGTCCGGCACCCCGATGTGGCGCACGGTGGCGTTGCGGATCCCCATCCCCATCGCCATGCACACGATCATGGCGTAGCCTGACGGCCGGCCCGAGTGCGGGTGGGTCACGACGGCGATGATCGTGGCGATGCCGAGGGCGAGCGCCTCGAGGCCGAGCGCGTAGCCGACATGCACGGGATGCCGATCGCCGATGCGGCGCGCCAGGATCCCCCCGAACCCGCTCCCGAGGAAAAACGCTGCCGTCGAGATCACGGGGGCGAGCACCGGCAGGCCGCCGGCGCGGGCGAGCCCGAAGCCGAGCAGCACGATGTTGCCGGTCATGTTGGCGGTGAACACGTGCCCCAGTGCCAGGTAGCTGACCGCGTCCACCGTGCCCGTCGACAACGTCAGGGCGAGCAGGGTCAGCGTCATCGGGTGGCGCAGGCTGGCGGCTGCCTCCTGGGCGCGCGGCGTGGACACGGCTACACAGGCAGCCGGGCATAGCCGCCCGAGACCTCGGCCAGCCCGTCGCGCACGAGGGAGACGAGCGCCTCGGCGTCGGCCTCGCCGTCGGGCAGCGAGCCGGCGGCCGAGATCGCGCGCAGGAGCTCGGCCCGCCGCTGCCGGAACGACCCCTCGAACCGCGACTGCTTTCGCAGCGGCGCGTACGTGCGCCCGCGCGACGGGCAGCCGGACGCGAGCGGGCAGATCTCGCACCGCGGCCGGCGGGCGATGCAGACCTCGCGGCCGAGGTCGAAAAGGGCCTGGTTCCACTCGTACGCCCGCCCCGGCGGCGGCGGAACGTCCGGGTCGCCGAAGGCGCGCTCGAGCACCCGCTTCGCGTTCGTGTCCGGCGCGGCCACCTGGGCGCCGAACGCGAAGCAGGCGATCGCTGCCGCGGTGTACGGCCCGATCCCGGGCAGACGGCGGAGCTCGGCGGGCTCGCGCGGGAAGCCGCCCATCTCCGACACCGCCTGCGCACAGCGATGCAGCAGCACCGCGCGGCGGTTGTAGCCCATGCCGGCCCACTCGGTGATGACGTCGGCCGGGGTCGCAGCAGCGAGCGCCGCGACCGTCGGCCAGCGCTCCAACCAGGCCAGGTAGCGAGGGAGCACCCGCGCCACCTGGGTCTGCTGCAACATCACCTCGCTGACGAGGATCGGGTACGGGCCGTGGGTCTCTCTCCACGGGAAGCTCCGCCCGTTCTGTCTGTACCAGGCCAAAACGGCGTCCTGCATCGCGGTTGAGCTCGTCACCGCCATGGCGGCACGCTACCGCCCCAAGCGGCTCCTGCGAGCACCGTGCGAGCACCAGGTCGCTCCGCCGGGTCGGCGGTGCCTGGCGGCGCGCCGTCGACGCAGTGCCAAACACACACCCCAACCCTCCCAGGTTCAGATCCGAGCGGCCCGGTTACAGGTTGAACGCGGCGCGCATGCTGTGTGCGGACCGCGCGCCCCCGAGGAGTGGGAGACCGAGCAGGCGTTCGGCGGTGCGCAGGAGCGAGTACGGGCTGTAGAGGGTGGGGGCGACGATCCCTGGGACAACGGATGGAGCCACGACGATGACGGAAGTCTGGCAATCCAAGCTCTGGGTGCGAAGGCAATGCTCACCTTTGTCGGTGACGGGTTGACCTTCGTCCCAGGCGATGAAGATGGCGGTATGCCCGCTGCGGTAGGCAGCGCTTCTGAGAATCGGGGTCAGCACTGGAGCCAGACGTTCGCGTGCTTGATCGCGAGCTTTCGGGTCAATCGGCGGTGGCAGCCAACCTTGGCGTAGTGCATGTTGTGGCAGCCGTCGGGCAGGATGAATGAGAACTCCGGGAGGTGACCGCCCGTTAGGTCGGGGATCAGCCGGCCGAGCGGGACGTCGTTGAGGGAGCAGTCGATCGTCCCGAAATGCAGCGGGAAGTTGTGGTGTGCCTCGTAGGGGGGAACGTCGGTCGGATCGCAGTTGCGGGGCATGCTCTGCGCGTAGAGGCGCCAGCTGGTGACCTGGCTCATGAGACTCGGTCCGGTCACGCTGCAGAAGCAGTCCTTCGGAATCCCGTGCGTGCTTCCGGAAGCCGCAGCCAGGTAGTTCGGCAGGCTGGGGTGTGTCAGGCCAAAGTAGTGCCCAGTCGTTCCGCAATTCGCAGCGAGCTGGGATGTTGCGCGCCCACGCAGGGCGTGAGCTGGGTTCTGGTTTTCGAACCAGATCCAGATCACATGGCGAATCGGCCGCGGGTGGCGAATCAGGCCGCACGGGTTGTCCCACGACGCCTCGCGTACCCGGTCGATCGTTCGGTGCGGCGGGTCGGGCGCCGTCGTTCGGGCTGTGGCCGGCGGTGGGGCGGCGGCAGGTGAATGCCCGGTCACGTGGGCGATCGCGGTCGCACGGACGACGAGGTTTCTCACGTGTGGGAAGGGCAGCGCGAGCAGGCATATCGCCAGCACGCCCGCCAGTATCAGATAGCACACGGAACAATTCGCGGTCGCATAAGAGCGACCTTACATGTTCACCAATAGGCCTTGCTGCGCGAACGAGTCGGCGCGTGGCGACCGGCTCCGACCGAGCGGACGCCTTGATCGCGCGCGGCGTGCGGAGATGAACCGATCCTCGCCTGACTCCCGCTGCCTCGTCAGACGGGAGCAGGTGAGTCCGTGTCGTGACTCATCATCGCGTTCGTCGCGGGATCGTCGACGACCTGCGCCCACAACACGCAGACGTCATCGGTTGCTCTGGCGCCGACCGACATCGCGTCCATCACGGCCGCGACGTATTCGCGCGCCTCCAGGCTCACCGCGCGGACGCTTGCCGATCGTAGCCGTTCGAGCGCGGCGTCCGGGTGTTCGCGTCGCCCTTCGATCAGCCCGTCGGTGTACAGCAGCACAGCGGACCCACCCGGAACTGCGACGGTCGCCTCGGGGCGTGTCTCGCTGGTGACGCCGAGCGGGGGCGAGCGTCCGTCCCAGAGGTATCGTGCCGCGCCGTCGGAGCCGAGCAGTAGCGGTGGCGGGTGACCGGCGCATGCATAGCGCAACCGCCGCGCCGCGATGTCCAGCTCGCCGAAGACGACGGTAGCGACCTGACAGCCTGGAGTCGCCTCGGCAAACCGGTCGAGCCCTTCCAGTACCAGTGACGGAGACCGCCCCGCCAGTGCGAGGGCACGCGTTGCGCTGCGTAGTTGTCCCATCGCGATGGCGGCCTGCAGGCCGCGGCCGACCACGTCGCCGACGACCAGCGCGACGATGCCGGGCCGGATGATGAAGGCGTCGAAGAAATCCCCACCGACTTCGAGCGACTCCACTGCAGGGTCGTACCCGCTGGCGAATCGCACCCCGTCGACGCGCGGAGGATCCCCTGACAGCAGGCTCATCTGTAGGTCGTGGGCAACGCCGTGCTCGCGCTGGAGCGCGACCGCGATGTCAAGCGCGATCGCAGTTCGGTCCGCGAGGTCGTCCGCGAGCGACCGGTCATCCGGCTCGAACACGTCCCGGTCGCCGGATCGCCGCAGCTCGATCGACCCCACCAACCCGGCACGTCCGCGTAACTGCAGCGTGATCTCCCGGTCAGGGTCAGAGCCGGCCGGACACATTCCCAGCTCGACCACGCCCGATTCATCGACCGTCATCCCCCGCACGGCGACCCAGTCAGCGAATTCGGGCACGACCAGCTCCGCGAGGCGGCGCGCCCGGGTCACGGGCTCGCGCACTTCACTCAGCCCCTTGCTCACACGCGCGAGCAGGGCGAGGCGCTCGCGTGCGGCGCGCTCCCGGTTTCGAGCACGCACAAGCTCCTGCTCGTAGCGACGCCGATCGCTGGCGTTGAACACGACCGTGCGAACGGCGACGGGTTCGCCCGCCGCGTCCTGTCGCTGCGTTGACGTGACGAGCACCGGCAGGTGACCTCCGTCCGCGCAGACGATCTCCAGGGCGATCTCGCGGACCGTGCCCTGCATCCGCAGAAGAGGTGCGTAGTGTGTCTCGTAGTAGATGCGGCCGCCTGCGGTCAGCAGCTCGTCAAATCGCCGCCGGCCGACCAAGTCCTCTCGTCGCAATCCGGTCCAGGCCAGGAAGGTGGCATTGACCCGCAGAATGGTGCCGTCCGGGCGAGTGGTGAGGTAGCCCGACGGTGCGTCCTCGTAAAGCTCCTCCAGCGAGTCCGCGAGGTCGTCGGGGTTCACGTCCGATCCGGTCAGTGTTCGAGGAATCTCTCGAGCGCTGCGACGGTCTCGCTCGGGGCGCTGAGGTTTGGGCAATGGCCGGTGGCTTGCAGGTAGACGATCCTGCTCTCCGGGATGCGTCCGTTCACGTATTCGCCCACCTCGCGGGGCGCGATCACGTCGTCCGCGCACTGCATGACCAGCGTCGGCACGGGTACGTCCTCCAGGTCCGACCGGTTGTCGGACAGAAACGTGGCCGTCGCGAAGCGGCGGGCGATCTCTGGATCCGTCCGGCAGAAGGAGTTGGCGAGCTCGTCGCTGAGCGCAGGGCGATCCCCGTTTCCCATGATGACCGGTGCCATCGCGCTCGACCACCCGAGATAGTTGCTCTCCAGCGACTCCAGCAGACCATCGATGTCTTCGCGGCTGAAGCCGCCCCGATAGCCCTGTTCGTCGATGTACCGCGGCGATGGGCCGATCATCACGAGCCTCGCGAACCGGTGTGGCTGGGCGATCGCGGCGAGGGCGCCAATCATTGCACTCACCGAGTGGCCGACGAACGTCACTCCGCGCAGGTCGAGCTCCTCGGAGATGTCGAGCACGTCCTGGGCGTACCCGTGCAGCGACTCGTACCGGGCCGGATCGTATGGCGAGCGCGCGGCGCCGCCGTGGCCGACGTAGTCAAAGAGGATCACCCGGAAGCGATCCTCGAACCGGGGCGCCACATACCGCCACATGGTCGAATCACACCCGAAGCCATGCGCGAACAGGAGCGGCGCCGCTCCCGGGTCACCGGACTCACGCACATGGTTCTTGACCCGAGCGCTCACCTCGTCTTCGTACCCACCGCCGCGCCCCGTCACCCGCAAGGGTGCCGGTTCGGGTCGGGGCTCGCGGAGCCCACGCCCTTCTCGATCGTACGGCTGCCGTCTGCCCGCATGGCACACGGGGTATCGTCACTGAGTGTCGATGAGCGCCCTGACGATCCTCTTCCTGGCGGCGTTCCTGGCCTGCCTCGTCGAGATGGTCGAGGCGCTCACCATCGTTCTTGCCGTCGGTGTGGTGCGGGGATGGCGCTCGCCACTGCTCGGCGTCGGAGCGGCGCTCGCGGTGCTGGCCGTGATCGTTGCCGTCCTCGGTCCGGCGCTCAGATTGGTGCCCATCGACACCTTGCGCCTGGTGGTCGGCGCACTGCTCCTGGCGTTCGGCCTGCAGTGGCTGCGAAAGGCGATCCTCCGGGCCGGCGGATACAAGGCCCTGCACGATGAGGAGGAGGCGTTCCGCGAGGGCCGGGCGGAGGCCGAAGCCGCGGCGCGGGGCAGCGGGGCGAGCATCGACTGGTACTCGTTTACGGTCGCGTTCAAAGGCGTTTTGCTCGAGGGCCTCGAGGTGGCGTTCATCGTGGTCACCTTCGGCGGCACGCAGCGGCGGATGGATGTCGCGGTGGTCGCTGCGGCGCTTGCCCTCGTCGTCGTCCTCGCCGCCGGCCTGGTCATCCGAGCGCCGCTGGCGCGTGTCCCCGAGAACACGATCAAGTTCGTGGTCGGGCTTCTCCTGACGACGTTCGGTGTGTTCTGGGCAGGCGAGGGCCTCGGGGTGAGCTGGCCCGGCTCGGATCTCGCCCTCCCGGTGATCCTCGTCTTTCTTGGCGTCGTAGCCGCAGCCCTGACGAGGTGGATACGCGGCCAGGCGAGCCCGGCGCAGTCCGGAGCGGCGACGTGAACCGCCTGTCGGCGTTCGGCCTCTTCTGGTGGGACTTCGTCGTCGGGGACGACTGGAGGGTGGCCGCCGGGATCGCCGTCGCTCTCGGCGCAACCGCGCTCGTCGCCGACACCGACGTCTCCGCCTGGTGGGTCCTGCCGCTTCTCGTGGCGCTCGTGCTTGCCTCGTCGATCCGGAGAGCGATCCGCGGCGAGGGCTGACGCGGACGCGCCATCTGAACTCGTTGATCCAGCGGGCGTTTGGGAGGCCCCGGTAAGCCTTCTGTAAGCATGCCTCGCCGCATCTGGCGTCCGAACCCGACCTCGCCTACCGTCGGTGCGCGGGCAGCATTCGATACGGGGGGAAGGTATGCGTCGAACGCGGATGTTGCTCGCACGGGTGGGTCTGGTCGGGTTGGTGCTGGCGGCGATAGGGGCCGTAGGGGGGCAGACGAGCACCGCCGCAGCAGCGGGGCCTTGTGGGCAGGTTCGGCACGCGCCGGCCTGGCACCACATCATCGTCATCTCCTTCGAGAACCATTCCTACAAGGACATCCTCGGACGCGGCGCGCCCCGCAGCTACTTCAAGACGCTGGCGAGCAGATGCGGATCAGCCGCGAACTTCACCGCGGCGCACTTCCCGCACAGCCTCGGGAACTATCTCGCCGCCACCGGTGGCCGCGTCGTCACGACGAGCGACTGCACGCCCGGTCCCGAGTGCTCGACCGGCGGGCCGAACATCTTCAGCCAGGTCGGCGGCTTGCACTGGCGCACCTTCGCCGAATCGATGCCGAGGCCCTGCTCCGCGCAGAACACCTCGCTCTATGTGCCTCGGCATGCGCCCGCGATCTACTACACCCGTATTCCCCGCGCCGTCTGTCGTCGGGACATGGTCCCGATGCCTGCACATGCTCTGAAGTTCAAGCGGACATTCACCTGGATCACGCCCAACCTTCGGCACGACATGCACGATGGGACGCCCGCCCAGGCGAGCGCGTGGCTGCAAGGGTTCCTCGGCGGCCCGCACGGCGTCTTGCACCGGCGGCCGTACACCCGGGGTCACACGGCGATCTTCATCTGGTTCGACAGCGGCGGTGGCCGTGACACGCTGCGTACACCGATCCCGTTCATCGTCGTCTCGCCGTCAACGCCCCACAAGCTGGCTCGGCGAGCGCTCGACCAATACAGCGCGCTGCGAGGGTGGGAGGGGATGCTCGGACTCCCCTGCGCCGCCAACGCCTGCGACGTTCACGGGATTCGCCTGCCCTTCAACCTGTAGCCGAACGCTGACGCAGATCTCGCTCCCAGGCCGCTAAGGCCTGGGAGCGGCCGGCGGTGCCCCGCGTAGCGCGCGGCTGGCGCCGATCGCTGCCGCGCCCGCGGCCCCTACCATCACGATCGCCGCGAGAAGCAACGCCGGCGCGAACGACGTCCCGGGCGAACCGGCCGGCTCGCCGGCTAGGAACCAGGGTGCCGAACGCGCAAGCGCCACCCACCAGAGCGCGGTCGCCGCCGTCATCGCCGCCATGGAGAGCGCCACTCCGACTGCCAGAAGCGACACATACCGCAACGCCCTGGTCGAAAGGGCAAGCCGCCTCCCGAGGGCGACGCCGACGACGGTCCAGGCGACCAGCCACAGGGCCAGGACGAGCGCCCAGACGACAACGGCGGTCTCGTACGCTGCGTCCTGGCCGTTCCGCTGTGCCGCGCTCAAGCCGTGCGCCCAGACCACCATCATTATCGAGACAGGCACGGCCGCCACTGTCAGCGCGCCCGCGACAACGAGGTGGCGTCGCACCTCGCGCCAACCGCCGCTTCGTAAGAAGCGAACCGCGGCCGGGAGGGCGACGGCTACGCCGGCGAGGATCAGTGCCGTGGCCACGGCCGCTCCGGAGAGCAGAACGTCGAACGCGCTCGTGGCGAGCGTGCGACTGCCGGGCGGCGTGGCGGTCTGCCAGTGCTCGGAGAACTTCTGAACGACAACGCCGGCCATGACAAACGGCGCCCAGGCGGCGAGTACGAGCAGAATGCCGCCGCGCGCCCGCTCGGCTGGTGGCAGATCACCGATGATGCCTGCGCTTCGCAGTCGCTCGCGCACCGCGCCAAGGGCGACGTCGATGCCCAGCCGCCATGAGGCTCGGCCTTCGCTCGCGTCGAGGATCAGCGCCTTCAGTTCCTCGCCGTAGCGTGCGCGCCAGCGCGCCGGGTAGAGGCGCAGCAGCAGCCCGCTGGTCCGCTCCGGGCTCATGCGAACCGCTCCGTCATTGCAGCCTGGGGCCGCGGCGTGCGCGCGAGTCGCGCCGTGCCCTCTTCGACGATCGTGCGCAGCTCCGCGAGTGTCATCTCGAGCGCGGTCGCGCCCGCAGCCGTCAGGGCGTACGGACGCCGACGCCCAGACGCCCCCAGGGGCTCGATCAAGCCGCGCTCCTCGAGCCGTGCGATGGCTCCGTACAACGTGCCTGGTCCGAGCGTGACGCCGGCGAACGATTCGATGTCCTGGAGCAGCGCGTAGCCATGCTTCGGTCCGGAGGCCAGGCTCGTGAGGATCAGGACGGGCGGATCGTTTGAGCGGGCCGCCTCGTTGGGATTCTTCGAGCGTATGGGCATGCACCGATGATACTACGTTGTGCGTAATACGCAAGACGTAGCTCGGATGGCCCGGCCGCTGAGTCAGGCGTCTCGCCGTGTGAGCAGGACTGCGCTGATCGCCAGCGCCCCGAGGGTGTAGGCGCAGAAGAGCAGGTAGCCTGGCCAGGCCGTCAGCGTGTGGGGGTCGGCACGGAGGGCGATGATCGATGTGCCGGCGTTGAGCGGGAGGTAGGGCGAGACGCTGTCGCCCCAGCTGTTCGGCAGGATGGCGGTGATACCCGGCAGGACGAACATGACGCCGGCGAAGGTGGCGATCCCGCCGGCCGTGTTACGGACAAGCGCCCCCAGGGCGAGGCCGAGGACGCCGGCCGCGGTCAGGAAGAGGGCGGCGCCGATGACACAGCGGGCGACGTTGGGGGCGGAGAAGCTCGTCTGGACGTGGTGTTGGCGGAGGATCGGCTGGGAGACGAAGAAGGCGATCAGCGAGGCAGCCAGCATGAGCGTCATGGTGACCGCGGCGTAGACGATCGTCTTCGCCCAGAGCACGGGCAGCCGATGTGGCACGGCGGCGAACGTCGAGCGGATCTGCCCGGTCGAGTACTCGCCGGTGATGACAAGGACGCCGAGGACGCCGATGGCGAGCTCGGCGATATGCCATCCGCCGAGACTGACGTCGATCGCGCTGAACGTGGCGCGATCGCCGGGGCTCATCTGGTTCCAGTGGGCCATCTGCACGGCCGAGATGAGGATGCCGAGACCGGCCATCGAGACGACCGAGAGGAGCAGTGCCCAGCGGGTCGAGCGAAGCGACCAGAGCTTCGTCCACTCCGAGCGGATGACGCGAGCCTGGGTGACGCCGATCCGGACGCCGCCGGCTGTCGGCGAGGCTGGGGGTGTTGTCGTCGCGGCGCTCATACGGCGGCCTCCTCGACCGGCTGCTCGGGGCCGGCGGTCTGGTAGTCAAGAGCGTCGCGCGTCAGGTGCATGAAGGCCTCCTCCAACGACGCGCGCACCGGGGTCAGCTCATGCAGAACGATGCGGCGCTCGGAGGCGAGCTCGCCGAGCGCTCGGCTCGACATGCCGCGGACCGTGACCGCGCCATCCTCCTCGTCGTCGATCGTCGCGTCCTGGCCGTCCAGGGCCTCGCGTAGCTGGGCGACGTCGGGCGTGCGCACGAGCACGGCATCGCTCGACGCCTGGCGGACGAACTCTCCGACCGTCGTATCGGCGATCAGGCGGCCGCGTCCGACGACGATCAGGTGCTCGGCCATCAAGCTCATCTCGCTCATGAGGTGCGAGGAGACGAAAATGGTCTTGCCCTCCGCCGCGAGCGATTTGAGCAGGTGGCGGATCCATCGGATCCCCTCGGGGTCCAGGCCGTTGGAAGGCTCGTCGAGAATGAGAGTCTTCGGGTCGCCCAGGAGCGCAGCGGCGACACCTAGTCGCTGCCCCATGCCAAGCGAAAACGTCCCCACACGCCGGCGGGCGACGCTCTCCAGCCCGACGAGTTGGATGACCTC
>Ga0134126_10010883_pt1 | contig 11450 bp, 8 predicted proteins | sample KB31752_FD_96881 | JGI IMG/M metagenome (GOLD analysis project Ga0134126, IMG submission 96881) | Terrestrial soil microbial communities with excess Nitrogen fertilizer from Kellogg Biological Station, Michigan, USA - KB3-175-2 | ecosystem: Environmental > Terrestrial > Soil > Unclassified ... | reverse complement strand
CGGGATTGCTCTTCTCGTCGAAGATCACTTCGATAACGCAGTAGCCCTCATCCATTGACTCGAACAGGGTGCGGAATCGGGTTTCGCTCTCGCGCAGCGCCCGCTCGGCCTGCTTGCGCGCGGTGATATCGCGAAACGCCAGTAGCAGCAGCGCGTTGCCCTCGCGAGCCAGCCGGCGGGCGTCGAGCAGGGCAGTCCGGCGTCCGATGTGCGGGAACTGGCAATCGAACTCAAACGTCTGGAACTCATGATTCTCATGAAAGGCGGCTTTCAAGGACTCCCACAAACCGGATGTTTTCCAATCGTGATGTCCCAGGTCGCACAGTTGCACCCCTTGCACATGCTCGCGCGCCACTCCAAACCAGTCGTAGAACGCACGATTGGCAGTCTGTATCTGCATGGACTGGTCGAGCACCACCAGTGGGTCAACCATCGTGTTCAGGATGGTTTTGGTGTATTCCCGTTCGTAAATGGCCTGGCCGATGCTTGCGCGGAAGGCGGTGACGTTCGTGAACGTGAGCACCGCCCCCTGAACCTGGCCATCGCTTCCCGTGTACGGGTCGATCCGAAGAACAAACCATAAATCGCGCTGGCGGATGTCGCGCCGGCAAGGAGTTCGGTCGGTGATCACCTGCGTGCAAATCTTTTCCAAGTCCTTCACATTCGACAGGGCTTGCATATTTCGAGGAAACCTGCCGATGTCCGACAGGGTGAGGTGAAGTACCTCCGCCGCCGCTCGATTGAATCGGGATACTTTGCAGTCGCGGCCGACCGTAACTATCGGAAGATCGATCGTGTCGAGGATTGCGACGACATCGGCGTTGACAAAGTTAGCGGTCACGGTGCTGTTTACCGCTTCTAGAATCGGAGAATGCGCGACCTCATCTTTGGCGGGTCCCGTCACTGGACAGACTCCCTGGAAGCATGATAGAGCTTGCGGCTACGGGTCAGCACGGAATCCGCGACCTCCGGAAGGCTGTCGCGCAATGCAAGAAGCAATGCTTGGGATCGGGGCATGTGAAACGCCGTCGAGTAATTGGAGAGCAGTTGCTGCTCAAGGACGCGGGCGTCGTTGGAGCCGACCGTCTCTCGCAGCGCATCAGCCACGGCACGCTCGAGACGCACATAATCTTCCACCGGGATCAGATGGGAATGATTCTGCCCCAGCCGCGGCAGAAGTCGCGAGTGAACCTCGCTGTTAAAATTATCCATTACGAATGAGCAGAAAATCGCGATCTCCTGGTGCTTGGCGAGTCGGTCGAACTGATCTTCCAGGCTCATGCTGGCCGCCACATTTCCCTGCTCCCACAACACGTTGACCATCTCGCCCCACCAGCGGACCTTCGGATAGCGGGCTTCGTCGCGCGCCTTGGAAATCACCTGCGCGGCCAAGCCCAGAAACACCGGCGCTTCGGGCATCGAGTCGCGCATGAAGCGAGGCAGAAGCTCGTCAGAGTCCACGACGGTAAGCTGTCCGCGATTCTGCGCGGCCTTTACGTCCACGCCTTCCGCTTCCAGGCGGGGACGGAATGCCTCCCAATGGGCAGCCGTCGGGACCAGAATGATGCCCTCGCCGTTCGCAATGGCGCCTGCCGCAAAGCGACAAACCGCACGGTTCAAGAACTGCTGGTCCTGGTAAAGCTGCACGATGTGATCGCGCGGCCCGGCACTGGCAAGCAGTCCACCCCAGGGCTCCCGGGCGTCTAGGGCACCAATTGAATCGCTTGAAGCAAGATTTTCCATAATGCGCCCTGTCTATCTCGAGGAATTAGCAAATGGTAAAGAACCAGAAAGCCCTGTACACAATGCACCCTTTTGGAAATGAGGTCAAGGGCGATTTTGGGCTAAAAGCTGCGTTTTGTCCCCGTCAAACTCCGCGAGCGAATCATTGAGGAAGGCGGGGAACTGGCCGCGGTCGAGCTTGTGCCGGGAGCTTTGCCAAGAACGGAAAAATCGCGTGGATTTGCCAGCATCGCGGCGGCGCGACTGGCGGCAATGGGCCCACAAGAGTAACTGAAGGGGACACGACCTCATATTTCGGCTCAAGCGCGAAGCTCGGCCAAAATAGCCTCAAGCCCCTTGGTCTGAAGCTCCTGATCGCTGAGGGTTCTGCTCCTGATACCATTATGAAGCCGTACTGTCACCCGAATCCGACCCGGCGATTCTGGACGCAACCAGTGCCCGTCGCGCAGCATTCTCAGGTCTAATTCCATGGAGCCTCGCGCCTTATCGTCTGACTCGACTGCGAGCGCTGCGGTGATCTCAGGCACGAGATTCCGGCGCTCTAAGCTGTTTGCACGGTCGACCGCCTTCCAGCGCACCCGCGCGCTCCTATCGCTGAGGCCCGCCTTCAAGAGTGCGTCGGTGACAGCCACGGGCGTGCCTCGCCCGAGTGAGCACAGCGCGGCAAAACGAATATGCGCCTTTGGGCTTTGGAACATGGCCGCAATCGCATCAGCCGCCGCCGGCCACTTACCGGAAAGCTGTCTAAGAAGGTCAGTGGCGTTGTTCCAGAGCAACCCGCGAGGATCGCTTGCCCCTTCCACAACGCGCTGAAGCTGTTCGCAAGACAACGTGCCGCTCTGCATGGCATCGTCAAAGGCGTCGGCGACCGCGAGCAGGTCAGCCTCCGCTTTGGAGTCGCGCCGGCCCAAGCGGCGTTCGAACCACGCGGCGTATTCTTCGTGTTGGGGACCTTTGGCCATGATGGGATACTATAGAGATTTCTGTCCACGCCGGGGCAGAGTCGGCGCAAAGAATCGCTGCTTCGCATCAATCTGCTATCGCCGCGTCGCCCCGGATTTGGGAGCGCTGATCGAAGAGCGCTCGGAGATCCGGGGCGGCGCGATTACGCTTGCCACCGGCGTGGACAAGAAGTTCTGGCGATGGGGCACGTCTTTGCGACGGGCTTCCGTCCTAATTACTTTACTGACCGCGTTCTTTCGATACGCAACGTTATCATTAACAGCTATGACGCGTTCGATTTCATGCGACGGCGCTTACGCTAACTTTAGAGCGCGCTCAGTAGCCGCTCCGCCTGCGGCCGCCTGCGGAGCGCGTCCGGTGAGTGTCGAGCGCGAGACCAATCTCCAATCAGCAAGTTGCGTTGCTCGGCCCTTTTAAAAGCCGCGCGGAATTATCGAAACTCAATCATCGTGAACGAATGCGGCTTGAACGAATAATCGACGCGTTTACTGACTGCGCTTATTGCACTTTCACCCTCGAATGGTGTGATCGCTTTCGGATTCTGAGCCGTATTAACGGAACCGGGCGCTCCCGCAAGTTCAGTCACCTTCATCTTCCTGGCGGTGGGCTCGAAGTCTGAAAGATTGATCATCGTGCTGATCGGCTGATCTTCCGGATTGGTCACCTGCAGCACGAGCGTTTTGCCATCCGCACTTAAAGTGGCCAAGGCATCGAGGCCTTTCCCCCGCTCACTCACCTCGCACTGCACCACCCTCGGCTCATAATGGCTCGACAGCATCTGCGTCACATAGCCCGGCGGCTGGAGCCAGACTTGGGAGGGATTGAGGAAAAGCAGGCCCTGGTCCCAGCCGTTGTCGTTTTGGCCGTCGGGCTGGAGGCCATTGGCGGAGGTGACGATGGGCATTCGGCCATCGCGCTCGATGTCGGTGATGGCCATGGCGTTGGCCAGGGCCCGCCGCTGGTCGTGGTGGTTGGCATTCAGCTCGAAGACCACCACCTTTTGCCTCGCCCCCTCGGCCAGCTTGTCGATCGCATCGGCAAACGAAAGCATGCCGACCAGCGAATTGTTCACCGAGACGGGACGATCGGTATCGACATGGATGTCGAACCAGACCTGTCCGTTATGCGCCTTGGCAAATCGCAAAATACGTTGCTGCCCGGCAAGGGTGGTGATGCGCGAGGCGGAGCCGCTGAAGTTGAACGGGTCTTTGATCGGCCGGCCGTAGGCAAAATCGCCGACGACGAGAATCATGTCCGGATCCTTCGCCCAGATCGCGCTGGCCAGCCCTTCGAACTTTTGCGCGTATTTTTCATCAACGCGCTCTTCATTGCCTAATTCCATGAGATGAATCGTGAAGGGCTGCGGATGACCATCAGCCGCGCGCGTGCGGCCCCATTCGCTGTCCGCAGGAGCTTTCACATAGTCGATAAAATCAGCCATATCCCCCGGCGTTTCATCCATGTTGAACGCGGGCACATATTCAAAACCGGCTGCCTCGCAGAAGGACATAAAATCGATGATGCCCCAGCCGTTGGAGGAATAGGGGTACCAGGTGCCGGCGTAGGGCGGGCGATGATCGCGCGGGCCGATCATTTTCTTCCAGCGGTAGGCTGGGCTGTTGACCATCGAGCCGCCGTAGCGAAGGACGGTGATGCCTTGATTGATCATTGCCTCGGCCACATCGCGACGCACAGGAAGATTTTTGAATCGTCCCCATTCGCCCGGCTGCAAGAAGGCATGGCCGATGATGATGCTGCCGGGCTGCTTGAGGGAGAGGACGAATTGGCCATTGGAGTCACTAGCCGATGGAGTGAGTGTGAAATTCACGCGCTGCCAATCGCCTGCGGTGATCTTCACAGGCTGCTCCGAAAGTCGGCGCGACCCATCGTGACTCTCCATCGACGCAAATAAAGTCAGTGGCTTATCTGTCCGCACCCAAGCATAGCCTTCGTAGGGTTTTCCCTGTACGAAATTCATTCCCCAGTGATTGAGGCCCTGGTTGGAGATTCCGATTTCGCCATCACCGGATGTGAAGTTGATTTGCTGCGATTGGGTACCGATGTAGGGGCGTTCGGTGACGATGGAGAAATCGCCATGCGCCGAGCCGTGGGTGACGGGTCGCCACATGCTTGAGACGTTCGTCGGCGCTTCGGTTTCCTCGAATTTCAGCGGCTCTTTCGCGCTGCCCTGGTTGATCCAGAAATTGCGGAATTCCGCGTGTTGGTGCCAGCCACGAAGGCCGACCATTCCGCCGGGCAGGTGATTGGGATCTTGATGTTGCAGGATCGTTTTGCCATCCACCAAGACTTCGATCGCGGGGCCATTCATGCGAACTTCAAGCGAAATCCATTTGCCGATCGGCACGTCGCATTTGGCGTCTTGGATGAGCTGATAATTATTTCGATGCCGGGCAAGGCGCGCAACCTGTCGCGCTGGATCGAGGGAAATCTCGTAGCCAATAAATGAATCGGCGCCCGTGCGCGGACGCTGCACGCGCGCGATCAGCCCCGCGTTTTGCCCTTCGCGATTGCGGAAGAGAATCTCGACGCCCGCCGCGCCGTCTTCGAATGCGGGACGATCGCTTACCAGTTTTGGCCCGTCCCCGGCATCTATACTGAGGATCCCATCGCGCACGCTCCAAGAGCCACCATACGATTTGAAGCCGTTAACTTGCGGCGCGGGCGGCGGCTCCTGGAAGCTTTCGCCGAAGATCATCTGGCTATAGAGGCCGCCGTAGATTTCGTGGTTCACGTCTTCGATGCACGCGCCCGTCAGATGGCGCGAAAGCGTGTGCAGCACCTTGTCGGCATGGATCGTGATAGTCGCCTGGTCATCGGCCGAGGCGCCGGAAGTGATAACGGTAGCAAACAAGGCGCAGGTAATGAGCGGAATTCCAAATCGCATGAGTCAGCTCTCCCAGCAGAAACCCCCACCCTGACCCTCCCCCGGAGTACCGGGAGAGGGGAATGAGCGCGCCGCTTCCGATTGTGTCACACACACTCGTTCAAAAGAGTACCGCGGCTTTACCGCGCCGTATATCCGCCGTCCATCATGAGGGTGGCGCCGGTGAAGAAGCTGGCGTGGTCGCTGGCCATGAAGGTCATGAAGCCGGCCACCTCGTCGGCGCTTGCGATGCGCCCGATCGGATGATTCTCGCGGAGCATCGCCCAGTATTTTTCCGGGTTTCCCGAGGCGGCGGCAGATTTATGCACGATAGGCGTATCGATTGTTCCGCAGCAGATGGCGTTCACGCGAATTCCATGCGGGGCATATTCGATGGCCATTTGGCGGGTCATCTGGTGCACGGCTCCTTTGGAGGGGCCATAGGCGCCTTGCGTGGGAATGCCGACGGCGCCGGAGATGGAGCCGGTGTTTAAGATGACACCGGATTTCTGGCGGATCATCACCGGAATGACACGGCGAGCCGCCAGGTAAAGTGCCTTGACGTTGGTGTTCATCACGGCATCCCATTCCTGGGGCGTGTGTTCGTGAATCGGTTTGATCACGCTGATGCCGGCGTTGTTCACGAGCACGTCAATCCGGCCAAAGTTGTCGAGCGCGACGCGGGTAAACTCGCGGGCCGTCTCTTCCGCACCGACGTCGCCTTGAACAAAACGGAGCCGCTCTTTGGATCGGGGGAGCTCTTTCATTTGCGCCGGTGCTTCATCAAGATCGACGGCGACGACGCCTGCCGCGCCTGAGTCGAGAAACTGCTTGACAACGGCCAGCCCGATGCCGGATGCGGCGCCGGTGACGATGGCGACCTTACCTTCGAGCGTGATTTGCATAAGTAATGGGCGATGGTGGGGGAGATGTGGGGCATCTGTCAATTATTGCCCCGCCATGCCCACCCTGGCCCTCCCCCGGGCGTACCGGGAGAGGGAGAAGAGGTAGACAAATACATTTGACATGGGCGAAAATATAGTGTATTTAATACACTAACGGAGACGACTCATGTCCGTCCTTCAGCAGATTTACCGGCATTCCCTGGCGCTGCTCACCGATCTGTATGAGCTGACCATGGCTTATGGCTACTGGAAGCTGGGGCTGGGGGAGCGCGAGGCGGTCTTTTGTTTGAGCTATCGAAACAATCCCTTCGACGGCGGCTTCAGCATCGCCTGTGGGCTGCATGATGTCATCGAATTTCTGCAGAGCCTGCGCTTTAGCGCGGAGGATACGGATTATCTCGGGACGCTGACCGGCGCCGATGGAAAGCCGCTGTTTGACCGAGGCTTTCTCGATCACCTTCGGCAGATGGAATTCGCCTGCGACATCGATGCGCTGCCGGAGGGAACGGTTGCCTTCGCGCACGAGCCCTTGATTCGCGTGAAGGGACCGATCTTTCAGGGGCAGATCGTCGAGACAGCGCTGCTGACGCTTCTCAATTTTCAAACGTTGGTCGCGACAAAAGCCGCGCGGATCTGCCTGGCGGCAAAGGGCGATCCAGTTTTGGAATTCGGACTGCGCCGCGCGCAGGGAATCGATGGTGGGCTCACTGCGACGCGTGCTTCATACGTCGGCGGATGTGCCGCCACCAGCAATCTGCTGGCGGGGAAGCTGTTTGGGATTCCGGTAAAGGGAACGCATGCCCATAGCTGGGTGATGACGTTCGATACGGAGCTGGAAGCGTTCGAAGCGTATGCGAAGGTGATGCCCAACAACTGCATTTTCCTCGTTGATACTTACAACACGCTTTCGGGGATTGCCCATGCGATCGAGATTGGCAAATCGCTTCATGCCCAGGGGCACGAGCTGACCGGCATCCGACTCGACAGCGGCGACCTTGCCTATCTGAGCATCGAAGCGAGAAAGATGCTCGATGCGGCTGGGTTCAAACACACCGCGATCCTCGCGACCAATGACCTCGATGAATCGATCATCGCGAGTCTCAAAGATCAGCAGGGTGCGAAAATCACCGTGTGGGGAGTCGGGACGAAGCTGGCGACTGCGTTTGATCAGCCGGCGCTGGGAGGCGTGTACAAACTGACCGCGCTGCGCGATTCAAATGGCCATTGGCAGAACAAGATCAAACTGTCGGAACAGACTGCCAAGATTTCAATCCCGGGAATGCTTCAGGTGCGGCGATATTCGCAGGGCGATGAATTCATTGCCGATGCGATTTATGACCAGAATCTTGGGATTGCTGAGCCGGTGAAGGTGATCGATCCCGCGGATGCAGCCAGGCAGAAAACGATCCCTGCGGATGCGAGCTATGAAGAATTGCTCGTGCCGATTTTCCGCGGCGGAAAACTGGTTTACGACATGCCTGACTTGAACTCGGTTCAGCGGAGAACCAAAGATCAGCTTTCCCATCTGTATGCGGGCGTCAAGCGATTTATCAATCCGCACCGATACCCCGCAGGAATCGAGCGCGGACTTTTCGATCTGCGCCAATCGATGATCCATAACGCGCGAAGCGCGACGTGAAACTCCATGCCTTACACGTACGAATATCCTCGCCCGGCACTCACCGTCGATTGCGTCGTCTTCGGACTCGAAGCCGGCGAGTTGAAGGTCCTGCTGATCGAGCGCGATCTGGAGCCATTCAAGGGGCATTGGGCGCTGCCGGGCGGATTTGTGAACATGGATGAGACGCTCGAGCAGGCAGCCATGCTCGAGCTGCAGGAAGAAACCGGCCTGCGCGATCTCTTTCTCGAGCAGCTTTATACCTTTAGCCAGGTCGATCGCGACCCACGCGGACGCACGGTCAGTGTAGCTTACTATGCGCTGGTCAATCCAAAGGGGCTGACGCTGCACGCCAGCTCCGATGCCCGCCAGGCGAAATGGTTTCCGGTCAGCCAGCTTCGGGGAAGCGGTTCACTGCGGCTCGCGTTCGATCATGACAAGATTCTCGATGCAGCGCTTCGACGATTGCGGGGCAAGGTCCGGTACGAGCCGATCGGATTTGAGCTGCTGCCGACGAAATTTACGCTCACACAGTTGCAGACGTTGTATGAAACGGTGCTGGAGCGCGAGCTGGATAAGCGGAATTTCCGCAAAAAGCTGCTGTCGATGAAAATCCTCATTGAACTGGAGGAGAGGCAGCAGGATGTCGCGCATCGTGCCGCCCGGCTGTATCGATTCGATGAATCGCGCTACCGCCGGCTGATGCGCAGCGGATTTGTCTTCGAACTATAAGGGGATGCCATGAATGCACTGATCCTCGTCGATATTCAAAATGATTTTCTGCCCGGCGGGGCATTGGCCGTTCCGGAGGGAGATGCGGTGATCCCGGTTTGCAATGCGATGCGCGACCGGTTTGATCTGGTAGTGGCCACGCAGGACTGGCATCCGCGTGATCATGGTAGCTTTGCCGCCAATCATCCGGGCCATTCGGTGGGGCAGGTGATTGACCTCAATGGTCTCACGCAGATTCTCTGGCCGATTCATTGCGTGCAGAACACGGCGGGGGCGCAATTTGCAAAAGATCTTCGGCTGCCGCCGACCGATCGCGTCTTCCAGAAGGGCACCGATCCCGGCATCGACAGCTACAGTGGCTTCTTTGACAATGGCCATCGCAAATCGACGGGGCTCGACGCGTTTCTGAAGAGCAAAGCGGTGACGGACGTTTTCGTGGCCGGGCTCGCGACCGACTATTGCGTGAAATTCACGGCATTGGATGCGCGAACGCTGGGATACAACGTGCATCTGGTGGTGGATGCCTGTCGGGGCGTCAATCTTCAACTCGGCGATGTGAGTGCCGCGATTGAAGAGATGCGAAGGGCGGGCGTGATCGTCACGAAGAGCGAGGATTTATAGCTTTAACTACAATCGGATTTTTCGCCAAATATTCGCCGGCGGTTCCATCATGATTGCCATCAAGTTGCTGGCCGATGGTGTCGACGATCATTGATGCTGAGAGGCGAGCGGTCCATCGGCCGCGCGGAAGCAAGCCATTTGCGTCGCTGGAGAAAGTCCAGATGCCGGTGTCATGAGCGGCATCCCATGAAAACGAAAGATCTGCGCCGTTGATGGTTTGGCCATCGGTTGATGACAGCGTCAGTGCCGCGGGCTGAATTCCCGCACCGACATTCTCACTGAAACGCACGGCAATCGATTGGCCTTGATTGGTCAGCTTGATGTTCTTCACCATTGGGGGCTTGGGCCGGGGCAGAACGCGCACGCGAAATGCGCCGACTGGCCCGGCGGTGGCCGCGAAACCGTCGCCGCTTTTCACCTGATTCCCGTTCATCATCACCGTCAGCTTCCGCGCGACGCCGTGGTGGAAATAGTTCGTCGGAACGCTGACTGCATAGGTTGCTGAAGCAGTGTTGCCCGTTGCACTGGTGGCAATGAGCTGGGCGGCTGCATTCAAGCCGCCCTTTCCGACAACGTTTACATTTCCCGAAGCGATGGTCGTCGGATCGATCGCATGGGGGTCGCTGTAATTCACAGTAAACGTGAGCGTGTCGTCCTGTGCGAGAACCGTGCTTGGAAAACTTGGCGTTGCGACCGGCGGCGTGGGCGCCACCCAGCTTCGTGCCGGCGCGCCGACTTCTCCAAATGCCTGCTGGAAATAAGCGATTACCGATTGCGGATCGTAGGCTGGCCGCCAGTTCTGGCTCGACTGAAGCCGCGCTTGCGCCAGGAAATCGGCAACGGCTGGCAATCCGCCAACTGCACTGTTGTAAAGCTCGATCGTTGCCCCGGCGTCGGTGTAGTCGATGCTGGATGACTGCGCTCCAGATTCGGCTGACGCTCGCCACTGGGTCATGCTCAGCGGCTTCTTATCCATCACAACCGCGCCGCTGGTTGCAGGGTAAATGTTCCCGGTCCAATGCTCCTGCGCCTTGCTGATCGGCTGGCCGTGGGTCACGACGGTGCCGGGGATGTTCTGGAAAACGTTATTGCGAACCTGCACGTTATTGAGTGCCTGCAATCCGCTGCCGCCCGGCTGAAAGCCGCTATCGACGAAAACGCCGTTGTTCCAGTTGTCGATGATGTTGTCTTCGACATCGAGATCATTGATGCCCACCGCATCCTGCGGATTCGAATCGCCCTGGCCATAGGTGAGCGTGATGGCGGCCGGGGCTTTGGCGACGCTGGTGGTGAAAATGTTGTTGCTGACGACGGTGGGGTAGCCGGGGCGGGTGTTGCCAATCTGAAGTCCCGAGCCACCCTGGATGGCGCCAATGTTGGCTCCGCCGATGAAGACATTGCCGTTGACGACGCCGGTTGCGCCGCCGGGATCGACATCGGCGCCGTTGACCAGGCCAAAGGTCATACCGACCGGATCATCGATGAAGAGGTTGTTTTCGATGTCTCCGCCGGCCCGCGCCTGAAGTCCGTAGCCCGATGCCTCCGCGAAGATGTTGTCTCGCACGGCGCAATTGACGTTGTTGGCGGCAAGATAGCAGTCGTGGTTAAACCAGGTGGCCTGCCCGCCCGGCACCAGATCGTTATATCCATTGTGATCGAAGACATTGCCTTCAATCAGCAGATTGGTGACCCCATAGGCATAGAGGCCTTCGGAGTTGGAGCTGGTCGCGTAAGCATCATCGATCACATTTCGGCGAATCTGGACATTCGCGATTGGGCCATAAAAAGCCTGCACGTTGATGTCGTCGAAGTATCCTTCGATCTGGCAATCCTCGACCAGAAAATTACTGGTCTTGGTCAGGACATCGATTCCCGTCGCATTGAACGGCCAGCTGAAGTAGGGAGAAGTGGGATCGCGACCATCGGAATAAAAATGGATGCCGATGATATCGACGTTATCGATTTCGGAATTGATGCTAGAAAT